>ERZ827478.1860-NODE-1860-length-12758-cov-3.002913_pt1 | contig 12758 bp, 10 predicted proteins | sample MGYA00519705_ERZ827478 | MGnify/ENA primary metagenome ERZ827478 (study PRJEB31778, sample SAMEA3449318) | human gut metagenome | biome: human gut; feature: human-associated habitat; material: faeces | place: United Kingdom | collected 2010/2012 ... | reverse complement strand
AGCGTTTATCTCAGTCGGAGATTGTACTCCCACTGAGAAAGACTTGTTATTACTCGCCACTTGCAGAAGTGGGAGTCTTCTCGACTGAGATAAACAGGAAAAGCACCGGTATTACATCCGATGCTTTTCATTTTCTTCACCTATATCCAATGATGCGACTGTCAGAAATAGATTTTGCCGCTCCTTGCTTAATAAATTCTGACTCTTGTTCCGTTTGGAATCGTATCATAGATCCATTTTGCTTCATTGATGGCAAGTCTGACACATCCGTGGGACAGTTTCATGCCGAGACGTCCGTCCTGGATACTGCTCATACTTCCATGATTATAAATAACAGAATGGAAGAGATAATCTCCGTAGAACTGTGTATAATACCAGCAGGTATATGTATCGGTACCGAAGGATTTTCCACGACCGGTTACTTTGAAGTCGCCGGTTACGGTTGGTGTGGAATTTTTACCCGGTGTACAGGACAAGTTCTTCACTGCTGTCCAACAGCCGTTCTGACCGTAAAATACAACAGTTCTGCAGGCGTTGGTATCTGTCACGATCAGCCAGTTTGTATCACTATTCGCAGAAGCTGCCCTGGAAGCAATGGCACCAGAAACGCCCACCGGTACTAATTTACCGCCGGAGATCGTGCAATTCAGTCCCATCCACTGCACGGTTCCGCTGTAACCAAACTGAAGCTGTCCTCCGCGGAAATACCAGGAACCACTCTCATTCGGTGCGATTCCATTAAAAGTAAAATCAATTTTTCCACCGTTAAATTTCCACCAGCCCGCGGCATTGCCCGCCATGCCGTTAAATCCGAAATCCACCTGACCGTTGGTAAATTTCCACCAGCCTGCTTCGTTGGACCCGATTCCATTATAGTTAAAATCTACCAGTCCTCCGGCTACATACCACCAGCCGGCTTCGTTTTGTACCATTCCGGTGTAGTTGAAGTCTACCATGCCTCCGGTGATCTTCCACCAGCCGGCTTCGTTTTGTGCCAGTCCATTGTAGCCGAAATCGATGCAGCCATTCTGTAAGTACCACCAGCCGACTTCATTATTTGTAATGCCATGGAATCCGAAATCGACCATTCCGTTAGTTACTTTCCACCAGCCGGCTTCATTCGGTACCAGACCACTGTAAGAAAAGTTTATTTTTCCGCCCTGGACATACCACCAGCCATTTTCATTTTCAGCCAATCCAGTGTAATCGAAGTTGATTCTGCCGCCCTGGACACACCACCAGCCATTTTCATTCGGAATGAGACCGTTTGCCTCAAAGTTGACTTTTCCGCCTTCAATGCGCCACCAGCCGGCTTCATTTGCCTGGAATCCGACATAATCAAATGCAACTCCGCCACCACGGACATACCACCAGCCGTTTTCGTTATTAGCAAGTCCGAAATAGTCAAAGTTTACCCGTCCGTTTTCTACATACCACCAGCCGTATGTGTTCTCTGCCAGACCGGTATAAGATTCATCTACATCACCTTCGGTGAGATACCACCAGATACCATCAATCTCTTTTAAACCGGTAAAAGCTTCATCCTCTTTGCCGTCATCTTTGCCCGTATCGTCTTTGCCAGTATCTCCTTTACCGTCATCCTTGCCGGTATCTTCTTTTCCAGTATCTCCTTTACCGTCATCTTTGCCGGTATCTTCTTTTCCAGTATCTCCTTTACCGTCATCTTTTCCGGTGTCTTTGATTTCTCCCTGAATATCATCTGATGTTCCGGTTCCGGCAGTGCCATTTTCTGTTGCGGCAGCCTGTACCGTTACGGTTCCGTTCTGTACCGCAGCTGCATCTGTCACTTCTGATGCCATGGCCGGAGAAGCCAGTAATCCTGCTGTCAGAACAGCTGTCATAAGTCCGACACTGAGTTTTTTTAATTTCATGTTTTGTTCCTCCATTTACTTACATGTACACGCAGACTTTTTCTTTCACAATTCCGTGTACCTTTGCATTCCAATATCCCATTTCATATGATCTCACACCTGATCAGGATGGAATCGCTTTCCTGATGACCGGGATTATCTGCAGGATTCTGACTGTCACCGCGGAGATCAGGAAGATTGCAATCGTTCCAAAGATCCGGTACTTGATGCTGGTGATTGGAAATATCTGATAGATTGCCACCATCTGTACTAAATAGAAGTGTACCAGATATATACCAAAAGTCAACGATGAAAATGGTGCGGTCAGTTTTGCAAGGCAACCCAACGCTTTCTCATTTTTTATATTCTTAAAAAACAGAAATATTCCGGTAGAATACAGAATACACGGAACATTCCGATACTCCTTAAATGTTGTATCCACGGTTCCGTTCTTCAGGGACAGAATCTGTGTCCCCACAAGCATCAAGAGGAAACCTCCCAAGGCAGCGGCGTAGATAACGCAACGCCATTTTTTCGACAACTCATAATTATCGATCCAGTATCCCAGCAGCGTGTAGATCAGATATCCGCCCACAGCCGGCATTCCAAATCCCTCATTAAATTCAATATGCATCAGGTTGCATACAAGCGGTGCCAGTGCTTCCAAAACAAAATACACCAGGATCGCATAGCCAAAGATCCGCTTTCTGTACTTCTCCGGAATACAGGACAGGATCGGGATACACAGATATACGGAAAACAAAGCCGGGAAAAACCAGTAAATATCCACATATCTTGTATTCAGAATTCCATCCACCACTTCCCGGATGCCCTCCGGTCTTGCGTGATATACGATATAATACCAGATTGCAGAAATCACAGACCAAATCAGAAACGGAACGAGCGTTTTTCCAAATCTTTTTTTGAAAAATACCGCTGTGGTATAACGTTTTCTGTAATTCAGTAACGTTGCACCTGATATCATAAAGAAGATCGGCACTGCAAAATAGCAGATGCACTCTATAATATTTGCGGTGATCCAGTACCTGTCATAGCTGAACTGCCAGAAGCATCCGTTGACATGCATCGCCACTACAGCCAGACAGGCAATGACACCCAGTATCTGTATATATATTTTCTTTTTCATACAATTATCCTATCATGCACAGCTTTGTGCTTTTTTTGTCTGTATGGACCGCCGGATTTTTTTCCAGGCAGTCAGCACCAGCATCACTGCCAGAAATACGATAATATCTGCCACACAGCGCCGCAGGGCCGTGTGGAACTGATGTCCTTCCACATGCCACACAGACTCCCAGTTGCCATCCAGAATGTGTACACACAGCAGATACAGAGAATTTCTGCCCAGGAACACGATTGGTTTTACCAGATGTTTTGCTTTGCAGAAAATAACACTGAGTTCGCTGATACACATCGTTCCTGCCACAGCTGTAATAAAACAGATCGGGAACAACGGGTACCGGCGGTTTGCCAGCTCCAGATAAATCCGTATTTCCCAGTCTGGCACGGTAATCATCAATGTCACGATCCAGATTACACCCCAGATCAGTGCCTTTTTCAATGGAGACTTCGTCAGATCCATCCGTTTCATCCGATAACCCCAGTAGAAAAACGGCATGATCGCCAGTGCGATATCAAGAGAAAACGGCAGCTGCATCAGCATCCCCCAGATCATTCCAATGGCACCTACGATCATGGATACCACCAGAATCTGGGAATCTTCCTTCATACTCAGATGGATATAGTCAAAAATCGCTCTTCCGATAAACAGTGCAAAGAAAAACCAGGCAATTCCGAAAGCGGCTACAGAAATCCCACTGTACTCCACGGAGGTACCACTGCCGATGATAAACGTATACAGTTTTCCCTGCCAGTATTCAAACTGTGTCAGCAATGTCGTATCCTGCACACACTCAATCACTGTCGCGATGGCAAATACGACCACCGCCGGAACCAGCAGATGCTTTGCTGCCTTTTTCTGCTTCATTTTATACTCTTCCAAAGAGTTGGAGCAGCGATATGTCAGAATCGATAGGATAAAAAACAATGGCATGTGGAAGGAAAAAATCAATGCCCGCACATCGCTTCCTGTTTTTCCGACGTCCGCCGTATGCCCCAGTATCGTTGCCAGGATTGCAATTCCTTTTGCAAAATCGATCCATTGGACTCTTCCCGTTTTCACGGCTGTCTTTGGTTCGGTTTTATTCAAGTTTATGTCCCCTCTTTCTACACCGGGCAGATTCGGAATGCTTCTTTCATCGAAAGCATTCGGAACTGCCTTGCTATGCTCCTTTGACTTCAGAATCAGGACAGATACATTTTCTCAATTTCATCTGCCGTAAACTGTACATCGTATCCATGAGAACGGATCTGCTCCGATGCATCCTCACGTTCTTTTCCTTCATAGCTCAAAATTTTGTCTGCCCACTCGGATACATCTTCCTTCAGTTCCAGGAATGTCACAAGATCGGAGATTTCCAGTTCCTCAGATACGTTTACGGATGTAATGACCGGGAGACCTGCTGCCTGCGCCTCAACACCTACGATTGGAAGTCCCTCATAACGGGACGGCAGTACAAAGACATCCATGGCCTGCATATAGTCGTTGACATTATTTACCAGACCACAGAAACGGACGCTGTCTGTCAGATGCAGCTCCTCGATCTGTTTTTTCAGATCCGGCTTGTTCTCACCGTCACCGATGAGCATCAGCACTGCGTGCTCATTCCGTTTTCTCACTTCCGCAAAAATACGAATCAGATACTCATGATTTTTCTGATAACTGAAACGTCCCACATGTCCCAATACAAAAGCATCTTCCGGAATCGCAAGCTTCTTTCGGATCTCACACTTCGTCTCTTCATTAAATGCAAACTTCTCCAGATCCACACCGTTTTTCAGGACTTTCAGTTTGTGATCTACGATTGCCTTCGGGTATTTCCACTCACCGGCTACCACAGAGCAGGCACAGTAGTCCGTCGGTGCACTCATGATATATGGGTAAGACGCCATCCTGGTCAGACGGTATTTTAATGTCTTGTGCTCCGCTGCACAGTGGGAATGTACAATGATCTTCTTCACATGGTTTTTCTTTGCAAAATGTGCCATAATGCACAGAATAGAAATACTTCCGCTGTGAATATGCACCACATCATAAGGATGCTCCTTGAAAAACGCATCAATTTTATCATTAATATTGAAACGGCTCTTACCTGGCTCAAAACTCAGCCCAAAGGTATAGATCGTTCCGCCGAAAGATTTTACGATATCCTCATAATAAGAGTTATCACAATAATAAGGGGTCAGCATATCGATGGCCAGATGCTCATGATTGATATGCTGCACAATGTTGATCACAAAAGATTCCTGACCGCCATTGGAGATTGGCTCTCCAAATACTTCCAGTACACGCACTTTCTTTTCCATAGTTGTCTGCTCCTTATCTCCCATCTGATATATACTCGATGGATGGATTAAATGTTTTGCCTTCTTTGGATGCGGACAGGATCAGTCTGATCTTTCTCTTCTTCTGAGAAGATTTCAAAAGAATCTTCGCAATATGATACCAGATCTTCAGCTGCTGATAAACTCTGCGCTTCCATCCTTCGTGCAATGCGATATACATCTCATTACGGTATGCATAACGATAACGGTCAATACGCTCATCATCGTACACGATGTTGGAACCCACATTATTCTTGGTATCATGCAGCACCTGGCTGTCTTCTACCAGGTAACTCGGCTCCCGCAGTGCGATCCTTCTCGTATATTCCACATCATCGCCCCAGATAAAGAATTCCTTGATCGGTAATCCGTAGGTTGCCACAGATTTGCGCGGAATAAACATAGATACAAAAGAAGACTGTACGATCTGTTTGTACTTGCCTTCTGCCATGCCGCCTTTATATTTCGGGGTATTCATCTCGCACCAGCTGCCGTCTTTCCACAGCACTTTTCCTGCCAGATAGCCATACATGCCGTTCAGGTCTTTGTCTGCCTGCAGGAACTTCTCCAGTGCATCCGGATGCGGATAAGTGTCATCGTCCATGATCCAGATCGCATCATAACCGGCCTCATAAGCACGTCGGATACCAAAGTTAAAGCCGCCGGCGCCTCCCAGGTTTTCTCCGGTATTTTCATAAAGGATCTGTCCTGCATCCATGTAATGACGAATAGTCTCTTCTGTACCGTCGGTACTTGCGTTGTCGATGATCAGGATATCCATCGGTGCATTGACCTGTGCCAGTAATGCTTCGATATTTTTTACTAAATATTCTTTTCGGTTAAATGTTACAACTACTGCTGCTATTTTCATATTGCTCCCAGTCCTTTCTTACCGCAGATGATATAACAGAACACGTTTGCAGGCGGTCAGGAAATTCTTGCCCGCAGACCAGTCTTCTTCTGTATTGACTACGCCAAGTTCACATACCTTCAGCTCATTCTGACGCACCCATACGTTCAGCAGACGTTCGCTGATGAAACCGTAGATACGCTTCTGATAATCATTGTATTCTGACAGATCTACCATTGGCTCCAGTTCATCAAAAATAGAAAACAACCACTGACAGTATGCGTTAAACTTCTCTCTGCTGCAGATCATCATATTGAACAGATACGCTTCCGTATCTGTCATGACCGAGTCAAAGGATCTCAGATAATCCGGACACTGGCGCTCAATGATTCCGCGCACACGGTCCATATCTTTTTTCAGACCGGAAATCTGGCAGAACTGCTCCAGCACGTTCGGCTCCATCTTCTGTTTAAACGGTAAAATAATATCATATTTTCCAAGCAGTTTTCGGATATCTTTGTCCGAAAGTTTTTTGCTCTTACTGAAAGATCTGGAAAACAGTCTTCTGTAATGCACAATGCCTACATAATCATCTTTCTGCAGATTTTTCCAGAGCCAGTACACACCGGTCAGCTCACAATAGTTTGCATTTTTCTCTGAAATATTGTCACCGGCATCGTCAAAACAGTCTCCGTATACATGGCCGCGGTAAGCGCCAACCAATAAGACTTTATAATTTTCCTGAGGAATCATGTTAAATTTTTTATGCGTGATCACATATACTGACATTTGATTGCTCCTTTTTCTTTCTCTCACGGTCACATCTGTGTGGTCCGTGTCATTTAAAGTGTAAAAATGCACCCTCTGACCAGGACACAAAATCCCGGTCAGAAGCCGCATTCTTCCCATTTTTCTTACCTCATTCTGAGATCCAGGTCAAACACACACGAATCCGGTGCGTGATCCTAATGTTTTATTCGGTTACGATCGCACCTGCAATCTGAATGTTCTGTAACTGGCAGAAGCCCAGTTCCTGTTCAAGAGTGTCATATGCAGATCTGCGGACCTGTGCGATCAGGACAGCCACTTCATATCCGGCCGCTTTTTCTCTTGCAGCCGCGCTGGATAAGATGTCTGTCTCTACAGTGGCCTCCACACCGGCCTCTTTCAGTTTTTTCACCAGTGTATCGATCCATGCTGTCTCTGTCACTTCCTCACTGGAAAGTAATAACAGTTTCTGAATCTGATTTTTGCTGCAATAACCGGTCACATCTGCACATACGATTGCTTCTTCCACAGAAAAGTCCACCGGTTTCTTTCCCCGGAGGTTGTCATACAGACGAAGCAGCATACTTTTCTTGTTTTTACCTTTTAAAGTTCCCATCAGCTGTACACCATACAAATAGGTCACATCTTTTTCGTTATTGATGGTTCCGCGCCAGATGTAAGTGATTACGATATAAAGGATTGCAAGGATAATTCCGACGCCCAGACCAAGCACTGCATATTTTTTACTGATATGCGCTTTTACAACTTCTTTTTTGGCAACATCTTTTTTAACTGTTTTCTGCAGATTTTTTTCTACCAGCGCTACCTGATCCGCACTGAGTTTCTCTTTTAAAGAATCTACACGTTCCTTCATGGAGACAACGCTGTTGACACGATCAATTTTATAAGTCCATAACCCCTGATCCACTACTTCCGCATAGCTCTGATCCACCAGGTTCAGCTCATGTGAACCGGTAGATTCCTGCAGTTTCTGCTCGAAATCACTCAGGCACTCCGGAATAACTGCTGCCAGTTCTTCGCAGGATTTCTGGTTTTTATGGATCACTCTGATTTCAAAGGTCAATGCCGGCGTATCTGTGATCACAGTACTGTCAGAATCTTCCTCATCTTTATCAGAATCTTTTTCAAAGTAAAGCAGCTCAGTCAGATACTGAAGATCCATATCGATACCGTGATCGATCATATCCTGTGCCAGACTGCCGTTTGTCACATAGTTATCATAGGCACTGAGCAGATCTTTGCTGAGCTGTTTGTCGCCGGTAATGATGCGGTACTGCAAAGTCACACGGCTCTCGTCATATGCATTGATCTGCATTAATACAGAATTGTCCAGATATGCCTGCTGCTCTTTCATATTGTCCTGAACAGCAATGACATTATTCACATCCGTCTGCTCTTTGTCGGTAAGTTTGATCGTCGTAGTCGTATCTTCACTGTTTGCAGCTTTCGCAGCTTTGCTGTCTTTGGCATATTTATAGCCACAGCATAACGCTGCAACAATGATACCAAGAATGATCACCAGTCCAATCCGGCGAAGGATTTCTTTCAACAGATCAGAAACGGTAACAATGCGTTCCTGATCCAGATTCGTATACTCTTTCTCTCTTTTCTCCATGTTTGCCTCCATCTTACTTTTTCAGGAATTTTTCTTTCATCTGACCAACCACTTCGTATACCAGCGGCTCTTTCATCAACAGAAGACCTCCGCCGTAAATGCCGAAAAACAGCAACGCGGTAATGACCAGAATCATAAAGCTGTTCGTTATCGGGAGCAGATGCACCAAAAGTGCCACAACCGTTCCAAGCACACAGGCCAGTACGATTTTTCCTGCTTTTATTTTTCTCATGATCTCCATCAGGAACTTCCACATTGCAATCGCCTGTACGATCAGTACCGCCAGTTCTGCAACCAGAGTTCCGATCGCTGCACCGGAACTTCCCATACTCGGGATCAGTACCAGGTTGATTGCAAAATCAACCACCGCTCCAACGATTTCCGAAATCAATACGACATTCTCCCTGCCCTGCGGAATCAGAATCTGAATACCGGTGATATTCGTGAAGCCGATCAGAAATACCGTCGGCATGATGAGCTGCATCGGGATAATGGCCGGTATATAGTCCGCACCGGACAGCACCAGAATTGCTTCCCTTGCATAGATGATAAAATAAACCACCAGTGGCAATGCCATCATCACAACAAGCTCCATGGCTTTCGCTGTCACCTTGCGGAACTCATCGTGACGTTTCTGCTCGATATAATATGAAACTCTTGGCAAAAGCACCGTTCCGATGGATGTTACCACACCAACCAGCACCGTTTTTACTTTAACGGCAGCTGTATAATAACCGGCAGCATCATTGCCCTGCATAAACTTCAGCATAACCGTATCCAGATTTGTATAGATCGTCGTCGCTACAGACATTCCAAAGAAGATCAGGATTGGTTTCATATGATGTTTGAAATCATAATTACGCAGCGGTTTCAGCGTAATGTATTTTCTTACGTTAATAAAGTTCATCACGTTGGATGCGGATGCGGCAAAAATTGTTGTCACTCCGTAAAACAAATAATCGTCCTTTGTATGAATGCACACAAAGGTCAGCACCAGCGCAATGAATTTAAAGAAAAGGGAACGTTTTGTAATGTAGCTGTATTCCTCCAGTGCCTTATACAGCCACTCCATTCCGATAAGATTGAACACAATTGTTGTACTGCAGATGAGATACAACGTCTTGTCCTCTGCCATTTCCGGGATAAAAAACAATGCCCCGAAAAATACTCCGTATACGATCACTGACATGATCATATTAATGATAAAGATCTCCTGTGCCGTCCGGGACAGTTTCTCCTTATCATCCCTGACGATCGCACATGCACGGATACCGTAGGTAGGGATACCAAGCTGTGCAACCATTGCGAAATATGTCACCAGCGCCACCGCAGAGGAAACCCGCCCGGTTCCTGTCGGTGTCAGGATTCGCGATACATACGGGAATGTGATCAGTGGAAAGATCACAGCAGAGAGATTGAGGATTGCATTCATAATAAAATTGACTTTTACTGATTTGTTGTTTTTACTCATTCTCGTTATTCCTGTATTCATTCATTGTTGTTACTTTCTTGCCTTCAGCCTCACATGTGTGGTACGAAACCGCACACGCCGGTTCAGACGGTGGCCTTCCCGGTGGAACAGCGCACTTCTGCCACGCAGGCTGATATAAGTGATGCCGAAAAACGGCAGCGGATTGTATGCAAGATTTAGCAGACGAGGCTCTGTTATAGAAAATGCAGTAATCAGAAGCACTGCCGTCTGCAGATAAAAATCTTTTTCCTTTACGGCCATATACATGATATAAGTATATACAGCTATGATAATGACAAGCGGAATCAGACCGTTTTCCAACAAAATCTGCATGTAGGAACAGTCTACATAATTATAAGTTCCTGCCGTTGCATTGTGGCTGAAACCAATCCACTCGATTTTTGTTCCGAGCAGAGAAAAGCCATAATCTCTCCATCCAAAGCATCCCAGTTCCAGTCGTCCGGAAAGCACACTGTTGATCTTCTGCCAACGTGCATCGGTCGGTATATAAAAAATCTGACATGCCACGGCAAGGATACAGAAAAATGCCGGTGCACCGATCAGAAGCCGGTTCTTGCGGATCCGATCCTTGCGGTTCTGCCAGTAGAAACGCATGACATAGACGTAAACCAGCAGCAATGTGGACAGATAAAAACTCATACGGGCATCGGTCAGTTTGTACAACCCGAAGTTTACTGCCTCCAGAATCACATACTCGATCAGGTGTGCACGCTCTTCTCGCAAATAAATATAAAGAACCATAAAGTAAAAATAAAGGATCGCACCTGTTGTCGTCCATAAAAATCCAAGTCCGTGCCGCTGACGGGTAGACGCATCAAAGATATAATCCGGTATGATACCGATCTGTGACATGACCACGATTGACAGCAGCATCGCTCCCTGTATGATACAGGTCAGCTTTACGATGGTTCTGACATTGACTTCCTTTGCAGCAAGAATCATGATCAGATATAAAATGAACGTACTGTTGCCGGAGCAGACTACGGTTCCCACCGTGAGTACACCAAGGATTGCCACGCCCCAGATCTGTTTTTCCCGGTAACTGTCCTGCAGAATGAGCAGCGCTGCCAGGAAATAGCACAGGTAACGGACATACTTAAAGATAGAAGATGCCGCACCCATTTCCTCAAACGCAGTCTGTGACAGGAGCAATACGATCATATATACGGTGTAGATTATCAGAAAGAAACTTTCTCTTTTTGTTGTCCTGTATTGCATAATCCTCCCCTAAAAACTTCCTTCGTATTTCTTTTTCCCGAATTTTGCTTTCAGGAAGGCCATTCCTTTTTTCTTCCAGTCGATTTCTTCCATATGAATATAAGGAATCTCTTTGATTTCTTCTTTCTGATTCATCAGCCATACATTAAAGATGATCTCGCTGACTCTTCCGTAAAATCTTCCCTGGAAAAAGGAATATTCTCTGTCTCCCACACGTTTTTCCAGTTCAAACAGAATGTCAAACAGCCAGCTGCAATATGCGTCTGACAGAGATTTTTCCATTATATACATATTAAACATATATCCGCCGGTCTGCTTCATTACTTTGTCAAAGCTTTCCAGATAATCCGGATATTTTTCACTGATGATTTCTCTGGTAATATCAAGATGTTCCGCATAATGAGTATGCGCATAATGAGAATAAAGTGATTCGATATAGTAGTTCCGTCTCTTCGGAACAATGATCTTATACTTCGGAATCAGCTGTGCCAGCTCATCCCCAGTGAGTACACACTCCATCGGTGTATGACTTTTGCGGAAAGATCTGCTCTTCATGGAAAAGTGACGGCGGTAATGTGCCAGTCCAAGATAATCACAGTCCAGATTTTTCCACGCCCAGTACAGTCCGGTCAGCTCACAGTAGCTCGGATTTTTTGCGGAAATATTGTCTCCGGTATTATCCGGCTGATATGGCAATGCATCTTTTCCTTCCCTGCCGACATGTACCGGCAGATAAATGTCATCCTGAGGCATATCATACAATTTATGTGTTGCAATAATTATTTTCGCATTCATCAGCATTTACTCCTTTTCCCGCCGGCTGCCTGCATCTGCCCTGCCGGCTATTCAAAATTCAGGTTCAGTCCACGACTGAGGTGAATGGAAACCAAATAGTCTGTTTTCCTACATGCAGATAAGCCATGGAACTCTTCCACAGCAATTTTTCTGTACGCAAACAGACTACTTTTTGTCAAATTGATTTTGGTGTCAAAATACCCATATCCTGATTACATTTTATAGGTCTCATTCACTTTATCATCTTTCCTGTTAATTTACAAGAAATATTTCCTTAATAAATTATTTAGGATTGGTTGACATCCCAAAATCCGTGCTGTATGATACCAGCTGGACAATGTCAACCCTGGAAGTATATCGGAATACTGTTATGCATTTTTAGCGCCTGCCACCGGCCTAAACTATTATGTAGGACCATGTGAGACATCAATTGAAGGCGATTATGATACTTTAATGGAAATCGTAAAGAACTGCCAGTTAGTGGCAGCAAAAGCAGGATGCAAAGCAATGAACACTTATGTTAAGATTTCTTACAAGGCGGAAGGAGACGTGCTGACCATTGACAAAAAGGTTACAAAGCATCACCAGTAAGCTTCCGGCAGCAGCAGCACTCTGTCTGTTAATTCTTCTCTGGCAGTTTTTATATCAGAGCGGGGCAGTTCC
>ERZ827478.1858-NODE-1858-length-12796-cov-4.399419_pt1 | contig 12796 bp, 10 predicted proteins | sample MGYA00519705_ERZ827478 | MGnify/ENA primary metagenome ERZ827478 (study PRJEB31778, sample SAMEA3449318) | human gut metagenome | biome: human gut; feature: human-associated habitat; material: faeces | place: United Kingdom | collected 2010/2012 ... | reverse complement strand
TCAAAACTGTAATAACTTTTTCTCCATTAGTATTTTGACTTAAACAAGACAAATCAGTTGGAATTACTTCATATTTTTTAAATACTTCATATTCTTTCATATTACCATTTAAATCATAAATTTTTATAATATCTTTTAATTTAATTTCATTTAATCTACTAAAAAGTTTATAATCAACTAAATTATGTCCAGCAATACATAAATTACCTACTTGATTTGGCATAGGACCAGCATATCTACAAAGAGAAACTTTTAGAAGCTCTCTAGTAGTTTTAGAAAGGATAGGGTAATTTACATTTATTTTGTCAATTTGTATAATTCCAATAACAAAAGGGTCTCCTGTATTATTTATATTGGTTTTGGTAGTATTATTTGAATTTAAGGCATTACTATTTTGGCTTTCTTTCATATCAAGTGTTGTATAATCGTTATTATTCGAATATAATCTAGTAATACTTATGGCATTTAATAAATTTTTAGATACATTTTCTTTTTGAATATAAGAATATATATTACTAATTAATAATGAAATTGCAATAAAAAGAACTATAATAGAAATTAAAAACTGGATTTTATATCTACTTATTTTATGGCAATTTAGTGTGAATGTGTTATCTGAGTTTTTCATATTATTATTGTTGTAATTTTGAGGATTATTTTTAATATTTGAAGTGACTGGAATAATACCTATTGCACTTTTAATATTTTTTTTACTATTAAAATTATTTAATATTTGATTCATAATATAATCCTTTCATATATTCTTATTTTAGTATTTACAAAAATTTAAAAAATATTAAAATAAGAATTAGTTTAATTTTTTAGTTTTACTATAATTTTCATTAGTTTTGTTTAATAATAACAAGTAAATTAAAATAAAATTTCAAATATAGAAATAAATTTTAAAAAATTTCTAAAAAAAATACAAATTATTAAAAATATATGATAGAATAAGAAAAGAAATTTTTTATTAAGGAGAGTGTTTAACTTGGCAGATTTAAAATACAAAAGAGTATTACTAAAATTAAGTGGTGAAGCATTAGCTGGAGAAGCAAAATCAGGACTTGATGTTAATGTGTTAGATAATATTTGTAATCAAATTAAAAAATTAGTAGAACTTGGAGTCCAAGTTGGAATTGTTGTTGGAGGAGGTAACTTCTGGAGAGGCAAATATGGCAGAAAAATGGAAAGGACAACTTCAGATTATATGGGAATGTTAGCAACTGCAATGAATGGATTAGCACTTCAAGATACTTTAGAATCAAAAGGAATATATACAAGACTTGAAACAGCTATAGAGATGAGAGAAATAGCAGAACCATATATAAAAAGAAAAGCTTTAAAACATTTAGAAAAAGGAAGAGTTGTTATATTTGGTTGTGGAACAGGAAACCCATATTTTACTACAGATACAGCAGCAGCTTTAAGAGCAGCAGAAATAGATGCAGATGTAATACTAGTTGGTAAAACAGCAGATGCAGTATATTCGGATGATCCAAAAACAAACCCAGATGCAATTAAATATGATGAAATTACTTATATGGATATCTTAAATAAAGACTTAAAAGTAATGGATTCTACTGCTACATCACTATGTAAAGATAATAATATACCTTTAGTAGTATTTGCCATAGCAGAACCAGAGAATATAATTAGAATAGTAAAGGGCGAAGCAATTGGTACTATAATAAGATAAAAAAGATAATAATAATATAACTATAAATGATTTTTGTAGTTGAGTAATACTATAAAGTTATAGTGCTATTCTATATATAAACAATTTTAATAAAAAAACAGTAAGTTTAAATTGTAAATTAATATTATTTTATAATATAAATAAATTTAGGAGGATTTTATGGATATAAAAGTTTATGAAGAAAAAATGGAAAAAACAATAAGTGTATTTAAGGAAAATTTATCAGAAATAAGAGCAGGAAGAGCTAATCCTGCAATATTAAATAAAATAATGGTGGACTATTATGGAGTGCCAACACCAATAAATCAAGTTGCTGGAATATCTGTTCCAGAAGCAAGATTAATTGTAATACAACCATGGGATTTGAATTTATTAAAAGAAATTGAAAAGGAAATTTTAAAAGCAGATATAGGAATTAACCCTAATAATGATGGAAAAGTAATAAGACTAGCTTTTCCTGAATTAAATGAAGAGAGAAGAAAAGAAATAGTAAAAGAGATAAGAAAAATGGCAGAAGAAGCAAAAGTTGCTATTAGGTCAATAAGAAGAGAAGCTATAGATGATGCAAGAGAAGAAGAAAAGAACTCTATTATTACAGAAGATGATTTAAAATTAGCAGAAAATAATGTTCAAAAATTGACAGATAGTAAAGTTGAAGAAATAGATAAAATATTAGAAAGTAAAGAAAAAGAAGTAATGTCTATATAATGCAGTTCCAAAATATAATATTTATAGTATTTAAAAAGAATAATGAAAGAGGATAATAATATGGAACTTAATAAAGAAAATTTACCTGTACATATAGCCATAATAATGGATGGCAATAGGAGATGGGCAAAAGAAAAAGATTTAGAAACTAAGCAAGGACATAAAGAAGGGGCAGAAAATCTAAAAAGAATTGCTAAATATGCAAACGAAATAGGCATAAAATATTTAACAGTTTATGCCTTCTCAACTGAAAACTGGAAAAGGACTGAAGAAGAAGTTGGGGCTTTAATGTTTCTATTAAAGTGGTATTTAAATGATTTATTAAATAGTTCTGACTTAGATAATGTAAAAATAAATGTTCTTGGAGACATAACAAGATTAGATCCAGGTATACAAAAATTGATATTAAAATTAGAAGATAAAACAAAAGATTATACTGGCTTAAAACTTAATATTGCTTTTAATTATGGTGGAAGAGATGAAATTACAAGAGCAGTTAAAAGTATAGCCACATCTGTTAAAAATAATGAAATATCTGTTGAAGATATTAATGAAGATTTAATTTCAAATAATATATATACAGCTGGAATGCCAGATCCTGACTTATTGATAAGACCAGGTGGAGAAAAGAGAATAAGCAATTTTTTGCCATGGCAATTATCTTATACAGAATTTATATTTACAGACAAATATTGGCCAGACTTTAATAGAGATGATTTAGATGAGGCAATATTAGAATATGAAAGAAGAAATAGAAAGTTTGGTGCTAAATAATATAGAAATTGAATTATAAAATGAATACATATATATATTTATTACTTTTATAATTGAAATATAATAAAAGTAATAATAGAGTAAGATAAAGATTAAGTAGAATTCAAATAAAATTAAAACTGTATAAAAAACAACAAGAATTGAAAGGAAATTAAAAACTATGGAAAAAGCAAAGAAAAAAATTAATGTAACAAGAATTGTGTCAGGGTTAATTTTATTTCCCCTAGTGGCGATAATTTTAATATGGGGAAATAAATATTTAGTAGATGTTGTAATAAGTTTAATTGCAATTTTAAGTTTACATGAGTTTTACAACGCATTTAAGGGAAAAGCAAATCCTATTAAAAGTATTGGATATATAGCAGCTTCTTCCATAGCATTTATTCACATTATACCAATTGAATGGATGCTTAAAATAATTGGAGTACTGCTTTCAGTTTCTATATTAGCATTATTTTTAATTGTAATAACTAGCAATTTAAAAATAAATGTAATGGATATAGCAATTACATTTTTCGGAATATGTTATATAGCAATTTTTCTAATGTTTATTCCAATAATAAGAGAAAATTTACCAAATGGTAAAATAATACTTTGGTTTGCACTTCTTGCAGGATGGGGAACAGATGTATTTGCGTATTTTGTAGGAAAATATTTTGGAACTCATAAATTTACAGAAATTAGTCCAAATAAAACGATTGAAGGTTGTGTGGGAGGAACTATTGGAGCTACTGCCTTAATAGTTGGATATGCAGCAATTTGTAATAACGTATTTGGAATGAATATAAATTATTTATTAATAGCAGGAATAGGAGTATTATTAAGTATTGTAGGTCAAGTAGGAGACTTAGCTGCATCAAGTATAAAAAGATATGTAGGAATTAAAGATTTTAGCCATTTAATTCCAGGACATGGTGGAATGTTAGACAGAATAGATAGTTTAATATTTATTGCACCATTTGCATATATTTTATTACACTTAATTTATATTATTTAGTATTTGGTATTAATATTTAATGTTTAGTATTTAATAATTTAATGTTTGATATTTATTATTTTGATGTTTTGTATTGAATATCAAATACTTGAAGTTTCTTATATTAAGGTATAATGTCTAATAGTTAATTTAGTTTTTAACTTTGTCATTTAAATTTTAAGATATTTATATATAAATTAAAAATATCTATAATAATTTTATTTTTTAAGGAGGCTGTTTTGTTAGGAGCTTTACTTACGATTTTAAAAATAATTTTTATATTAGGTTTTCTTATTTTTATTCATGAAGGTGGACACTTTATAGTAGCTAAGCTATGTAAAATAAGGGTAAATGAATTTGCTATAGGGTTTGGTCCAGTTATATTTAAAAAGCAAGGTAAGGAAACTCTTTTTCAGTTAAGATTAATTCCTCTTGGGGGATTTTGTAATATGGAAGGAGAAGAAGAACGCTCAGAAGTGGAGGGTTCTTTTAGTAAAGCAAGCATACCAAAAAGAATTGCAGTAGTTGCAGCAGGTGGATTAGTAAATATTATTTTTGCATTATTAATTTATTTTACATTAATGTCATGTGTTGGAAATAATGTTTCTAATGTGATTGATACAGTAGTTCCAAATTACAGTGCACAAACAGCTGGACTTCAGGAAAATGATAAAATTTTAAAAATAGATGGAAAGAAAATAAAAAATAAGGCAGACTTAGATGAAGCACTAGAAAAATCTAATGGAAATGAATTAAGCATTTTAATAGAAAGAGATGGAAAAGAGCAAGAATTAAAAATAAAGCCAACAGAAGAAAAGTATAATTATACAGGTATAGCAGTAAATACATCAAATGATAAACTAACTGAAATAGCAGCACTTTATCCAAATAGTCCAGGAGAAAAACAAGGATTACAAGCAAAAGATATTATAATTGCTATTAATGATAATCCTGTTGAAAATAATGCACAAAAATTAGTTGATTATATAAACTTGTCCATAGGAAAAGAAATAAAATTTACAGTAGAACGAAATGGTGAAAATGTAAATATTACAATAATGCCAGATGTTATGTCTAATTATTTATTAGGTGTAAATTTAAAAATGGCAGAAAATAATTTTATAAATAATATCTATTATGCATTCTTTGATACAGGAGAGTTTGCAATTTCAATAGTAGATAATTTAAGGTTATTATTCTCAGGTGGAGTTTCTATAGACCAATTAATGGGACCTGTTGGAATATCAGATGTAGTTGCACAAACAAATGGATTAGCAGACTTTATTTATATTTTAGCATTAATATCAATTTCTTTAGGTTTTACAAATTTACTACCATTTCCTCCATTAGATGGTGGAAAAATAGTAATATTATTAATTGAAGCAATTAGAAGAAAACCTTTAAAAGAAAAGACAGAAATAAATATTCAATTAGTAGGATTTATATTTTTAATGGCTTTAATGGTATATGTAACATATAATGATATTCTAAGAATATTTTAAATTTTAGAAAAGTCCATTTTTTTGGAAAGGAAATGAGAAGTCAAATGGAACAAAGAAACGTAATGGTAAAAGAACAAGTACAAAAAAAAGTTACAGACGACAAAAAGAAAATAAGAGATGTTTTTAAAGATTTTACAACAGAAAGTTTTGCATTATATAATTCTTTAATTACTTCTATAAATATATTTAAAAAAAGTGGAAAACTAGAAACATCTATAGAAGCAGAAAAACAAATAAAAATAAAAGATTTAGAAAAGTTTGAGATATATTTAGAAAATAGATTTCAGCTAAAAAATGTTTTAATAAGAATAAAATATTTAGAAAAGTTTGAAACAAATATAGAAAAAGAATGGGAAGATATTATTTCATATATTTCAAGAAAACACCCTTTAACAAAAGCGCTACTTAGAGGAAGCAAGATAGAAGTAGAAGGAAGTAATGTAAATGTTAATTTGGCTTTTAAAGGAAAAGCTTTGTTAGATGGAAAAAATTTTCATATTGTACTTTCAGAACTTATTAAAAATATATATGGGGAAAACTATAAAATTCAATTTGTTGAAAATATTTCTGAGGAAAAGCTTAAAGAATATCAAGCACATTTAGAAAGTCTAGAAGAGCAAGTTGTAAATATTGCAAAAGCAGAAATGGTGGAAGCAGCAGAAAGTAAAAAGAGTGAAAAGAAAGTTAGTAATGCAGCAAATGAAAATAATAATTCTACTAATGTAGAACAAGGAGTTGCAAAACCTGTAGAATCTAATAATGAAAAAGCAGAAGAAGAAGATACAACAAATCCAGTTATATATGGTAGAGTTGGAAAAATGAGTGACCCACTTGTTAAAGTAGCAGATTTAACTATAGATAGCGGAAAAGTGATGATAGATGGAGAAATACTTGCAACAGAAACAAGAGAGTTAAAATCTGGTAAAATTTTGGCAATGTTTAATTTGTTTGACGGGAGCAGTACTATAACATGCAAAGTTTTCTTAGAAGCAGAAAAATCTAAAGCAATATTAAAAAGAATGAATTCTGCAAAAGGTGTTAAAGTAATAGGTACAGCACAATTTGACCCATTTGCAAAAGAACTAGGGGTTATTGCAAATGCTATTGTAGAAAGTAATGGAATAAAAAGAGAAGTAAGACAAGACAATTCTCAAGAAAAAAGAGTGGAGTTACATATGCATACTCAGATGAGTCAAATGGATGCTATGACATCAGCAGAAGACTTATTAAAAAGAGCAGTAAAATGGGGAATGAAATCAATTGCAATAACTGACCATGGAGTTGTACAAGCATTTCCAGAAGCACATAAATATTTGGAAAAGGCTCATCCCGATTTAAAAGTTATATATGGTGTAGAGGCATATTTAGCACCAGATACAGTTTCTTGTATATCTTTTTCTAAAGGACAAGACTTAGATGCAACTTATTGTGTACTAGATTTAGAGACAACAGGACTTTCATTTAGAACAGAAAAAATAACAGAAGTAGGAATAATGAAAGTAAAAAATGGTGAAGTAATAGACGAATTTTCTTGTTTTGTAAATCCAGAAAAACCAATACCACAAAAAGTTGTAGAAGTTACCAATATTACAGATGATATGGTAAAAGATGCAGAGACAATAGATAAAGTATTTCCTAAAATATTAGAATTTGTTGGAGACTCTATTTTGGTTGCACATAATGCTGACTTTGATATAGGGTTTTTAAAATATAATGCTTCACAATTAGGGTATGAATTAAATAATACATATTTAGATACTTTAAGGCTTGCAAAAAGCTTATTTCCAGATTTTAAGAAATATAAGCTTGGTTTTATTGCAGATAAATTAGGAATTGTAGTTGAGGTAGCACATAGGGCATTGGATGATGTAGACACAACTGTAAAAGTATTTAATATTATGATTTCAATGCTTAAAGAAAAAGGTGCAAAAACTTGGGATGATGTGGATAGCTTAGAAATAGGAAAAGCAGATTATAAATCACTTCCAACATATCATGCTATAATTTTAGCAAAAGACTATGTAGGTTTAAAAAACTTATATAAATTAGTTTCATATTCACACTTAAATTATTTTTATAAAAAACCTAGAATATTAAAATCATTATATAAAAAATATTCAGAAGGATTAATATTAGGAAGTGCATGTGAGGCAGGAGAGCTATATAGAGCAATCGTAGCAGGAAAAACAGATGAAGAAATAGAAGAAATTGCAAATGACTATGATTATTTAGAAATTCAACCAATTGGAAATAATATGTTTATGGTGAGGCAAGGTGTTGTACCAGACGAAGAAGCACTAAGAGATATAAACAGAAAAATAGTAGCTTTAGGAGAAAAATTAGATAAACCAGTAGTTGCAACATGTGATGTTCATTTTATGGACCCAGAAGATGAAATATATAGAAGAATATTACAAGCAGGTCAAGGTTATGATGATTGTGATGAACAAGCTCCAATATATTTACGTACAACAGAAGAAATGCTAAAAGAATTTGAATATTTAGGGGAAGAAAAAGCATATGAAGTAGTTGTAACAAATACAAATAAAATTGCAGATATGTGTGAAAAAATAAAGCCAATTTCTCCAGAAAAGTGTCCACCACATATTGATGGGTGTGAGACAACAATAAAAGAAATTGCATATAATAAAGCACATGAATTATATGGAGAGCAATTACCTCAAATAGTTGAAGAAAGGTTGGATAAAGAGCTTACATCTATTATTAAAAATGGTTTCTCTGTTATGTACATTATTGCACAAAAATTGGTTTGGAAGTCAAATGAGGATGGATATATAGTTGGCTCAAGAGGTAGTGTTGGTTCATCATTTGTCGCTAATATGACAGGTATTACAGAGGTTAACTCTTTACCACCACATTATAGATGTCCAAATTGTAAGTATTCTGACTTTACAGACTATGGATGTTTATGTGGATTTGATTTACCAGATAAAGATTGTCCAAAATGTGGTCACAAATTAGTTAAAGATGGGATAGACATACCATTTGAAACATTTTTAGGTTTTAATGGAGATAAAGAACCAGATATAGACTTAAACTTCTCTGGTGAATATCAAGCAAAAGCTCATAAGTATACAGAAGTAATATTTGGAAAAGGTACAACATTTAAAGCAGGTACGGTAGGTACAGTAGCAGATAAAACAGCATATGGGTATGTAAAAAAGTATTATGAAGAAAGAGGAGTTCCTGTAAATAATGCAGAAGTTTTAAGATTAGCACAAGGGTGTACTGGTATAAAAAGAACAACAGGTCAGCATCCAGGAGGAATTATAGTTGTTCCAAAGGGAAGAGAAATATACGAATTTACCCCTGTACAACATCCTGCTGATGATCCAAATTCAGATATTATTACAACACATTTTGACTATCACTCAATAGACCAGAACTTGTTAAAGTTAGATATACTTGGACATGATGATCCCACAATGATAAGGATGTTATTTGACTTAACAGGAAAAGACCCAACTAAAGTACCACTAGATGATAAAGAAACAATGTCAATATTTTCTTCAACTAAAGCTTTAGGTGTTACTCCAGAACAAATACATTCAGAGGTAGGTTCATATGGTATACCAGAGTTTGGAACAAAGTTTGTTAGAGGGATGCTTGTAGACACAAGACCTACAACATTTGATGAACTAATACGTATTTCTGGGTTATCACATGGTACAGACGTGTGGTTAGGAAATGCACAAACATTAATAGAAGAAGGAACAGTAACACTGCAAGATGCTATATGCTGTAGAGATGATATAATGATTTACCTAATAAAAATGGGGCTAGAACCAAATAAAGCCTTTAAAATAATGGAAACTGTTCGTAAAGGTAAAGCATTAAAAGACCCAGATAAATGGGAAGGATTTAAATCCGCTATGAAAGAAAAAGACGTACCAGATTGGTATGTAAAATCTTGTGAAAAAATAAAGTACATGTTCCCAAAAGCACATGCTGCAGCTTATGTAACAAATGCATTTAGAATAGCATGGTTTAAGGTACATGAACCAAAGGCATATTATACAGCCTATTTTACAATTAGAGCAGACGAATTTGACAGTGATATTATGTGCCATGGAGAGGAAAGAGTAAAAAACAAAATGAAAGAAATTGATTTAGCAGGAAATGGTGCAACAACTAAGGATAAAAATATGTATGCAATATTGGAATTAGTTATGGAAATGTATGAAAGAGGAATAAATTTCTTACCTATAGATTTATATAAATCACATTCAACAAAATTTAGAATAGAAGAGGAAGGAATAAGACCACCACTTAATAGTATTCCTGGACTTGGTACAGTTGCAGCACAAGGAATTGAAGAAGCTAAAAAAGATGGTAAGTTTATGTCTATAGATGACTTGAAAATACGTTCAAAAGTAGGAAAATCTGTAGTAGAATTATTAGAAAAGGCAGGATGTTTAAAAGGCATGAGTCAAAGTAACCAAATGAGTTTGTTTGGATAAGTTTTATAATATTTAAGAAAATATAGTAAATAGCAAAACAGTTTAAAAGTTTAAGGAGAAGGACATATGAATTTAGAAGAAATTTTTTCAGTAAAAAATATAATTATTTATTTAGTTATAATTAATCTAATAGCATTTTTGGCTATGTGGTTAGATAAAAGAAAAGCGGAGAAAGGTAAGTGGAGAATTCCAGAAAATTCTTTGTTATTGCTAGTACTATTAGGTGGCGGAATTGGTGGAATTGCTGGAATGTATACATTTAGACATAAAACAAAAAAAGCCAAGTTTTACATAGGATTTCCTCTTATATTAATTTGTGAAATACTTTTAGCTGTATTTATATTTATTTAACGTGTAATATAAAATTTATAGATATAATGTAAAAATAAAAAAATATAAATTTTATTAACTACTATAAAAGATTTAAATTAAAATAATCTTGTATAGTAGTTATTTTTATTGAAAATTATATATATAATATTTTTTACTCTAATATGTGATGTTTTTACCTTAATAATAATAGAAAAATAATGTAAAATTAGTTATTAATGTAATAAAATTTAAATAAAATTAGAGTATAATTTTTACAAAAACTACTTAAAAGGAAGTAATTTCCAATTACATAATGCAATAATTAGTTTTCATAAAATATAAGCAATAATAGTTGTGGAAAAGTTTGAAATAAAAGCGACTATTTTCAGTTATTCACAGAGTTATCCACACTTTCCACAACCTGTGAATAACTTATTTTTGTAAACTAATAACAATAAATGTGTAATAATTATTTCCAGTTTGTAAATTCTTTGTAACAATTGTATAAAAACTTTGTCGCAGTTTGTGGCTTTATAAAATAAAAAAATGGATAACAAAACATTTTGTCGTTAATATTGTTACAATATAATTACAAATAAAACGAGTATGGAATTAACAAATGAAAATATCTCTATTTTATTTAATCTCGAAAATAGTATTATACAAATTTTCGACGCGAAATTCATCATTTTGACAACAAAAAACTGTATAAGAAATCATTGTAAACAAATTGAAACAGTGCTATACTTAATTATAGTATTTGAAATACTTCTAAAAGCCTGCGGATTAGGGCGGAACCGCCCTGATTCGGCAAGTCGGGTTTTACAGGAGGAAACATTATGAAATTTGAAGAAATATGCCTTCCGGATTCAAATATCGTCAGCATACATATAGAATACGACAAGGCGGTAATTACAACCTACGAAAACTTGTACAAATACGGCTACATAATCACCTGCACCGGCTTGGCAGGAGTTACCGACCTGAATATCTGGGATGAAACTATCATCATAAACGCAAGCTTAAAGCCGGTTGGCTTGGAGGATGAATTTGTAAGGCAGTGCCGGGATATCTACGGCTGGGACTATGACACCGGAATCAACCGAAAGCTGAGCAACGGGGTTCTTCTTTTGAGCATAGAGCTGGCGAACTACGTCAAATTCAAGGTGTACTGCCAGAATGTCGAGGCGGAGATGTATAAAGGAGAGGAACCTAAGTGAGCAGGGCGGAAAATCGCGTATCATCATAAAAAATATATAATTAAGACAGGAGAATGACTTATGAAGAAATTAGACAGAATAAAACTCAACGTTGCGGCGCTGGTGCTTGCGCACATTATCATCGCGTTTTTGACCAAGATGGCGACAGTACACAGGGCATACTTAATTATTTCGTTTCTGTTTGACATTGTTTACTGCTTTCTGCTTACCCAGATGCTTTATCGGCGGAGGGCGGTATTCTCAAAACAACTGTTCGACGGTGGAAGCCCTTGGTATAAGCAGCTTGGGATAGTTAAAATCATCCTGCTGATTATAGCTGATACCGGTATCTCGTTTGCAGTATTATTTATTAGCAACTTTGTGATAGCGTTTACGCCGACAGAGCACGAAACAATTCAGACGATCGCAGTCGTTTTGTCTTATGTGATAATCTGGGTGAGCTATATTGTTTTTTACCTTATTCTTACCGGAAAGAACGCTTTCACCAACAAAAGGTTATCCCTGCTGATTGCGGGCGTCACCTTTGTGTTAACGATAGCTTTCTCTTTTGTCGAACTTGGCATTTATGCCAAAGTCATGGGCAATACTAACAACTTTACTCAATATGTGGAGCTTCTTGACTACTCAAACACGTCTGCAGCTATGAAAAATGTGTTAAAATGCCTTGTCGCCTGCGCGATTGTGACTTTATATGAGCTGGGAACTGTTGAATATGACATCTCCCTGGAAGAGGATTCGGAGCTTTCGCTTTCTTCGGATGATAATGAGGATGATAAAGACATCTACGGTGAAGATATCTCCCCAGCAGATTATGCAGATGATGAGGGGGATATCATTAAGGATAGCTTAAGCTAGGATAACTAAGTCTGTGATACTGTAAACCTTTCAGAAATCCCCAAAAGCGCCCATCGATTTGTTGGGAAAGGACGGAGCTAATGAACAAAATATCGAAAACCATTAATATTATCGGAATGATAACAGCAACCATAGCAGTTATATTGATTACAGCCATTCTTATAGCAATGCCCGACCCATACAAAGACGTTATCGAGGGGAACTTTGATTTGGACGATGAATGGTATCAAAGGATCATAGAGGACTATGCGGATACCGGCAAATACAAAGAG
>ERZ827478.1833-NODE-1833-length-13064-cov-77.314705_pt1 | contig 13064 bp, 7 predicted proteins | sample MGYA00519705_ERZ827478 | MGnify/ENA primary metagenome ERZ827478 (study PRJEB31778, sample SAMEA3449318) | human gut metagenome | biome: human gut; feature: human-associated habitat; material: faeces | place: United Kingdom | collected 2010/2012 ... | reverse complement strand
TGTCATCTGTTTATCCATAAGTTTATTATATCACACTCGGCGGTATTTGGCACTTTTTTCTGTGCGGTATTGCCTTAATTAAAGCACCCGAGCAAAAGCGAGTTATCGTCAAAAATGAAGAATGGCTGCAAGTGGAATGGTTGCACATTCGCAGATCGCTGGAGCATTCGAGTATGTAGCGAGTTTTCTAGCTGACCTCTTGTACCGCCGCACGTATCGTCTGGCACGCAGCAATTCAATCACATAAAGTGCAAAGGCTCGTAGCTACTCAGGCTCTCAAAATATCCGGATGCTACGAGTCTTTTAATTCGCGATGGTCATAGTGAGAGTATTGTCAAAATTGCAATTGCACCCAGTTCAGCACAATAGTGAAAAGCTTTTCTCTGTTCATGCAATTCTCCTTGCTTTATTGAACCGATACTCCGTCCAAAGCTCCAGCCCAAGGGGCAGCAGGCAGAGCGCCAGATAACCAATGGCCGCTGTCATGCCAATTCCGTTTAATGGCCGCCAGATAATTCTGGGGTTGTACCACATCTTGCTGGCTCCCAGAATCACGCCCATGACCGTCAGGGTGATGCAGGTGAACAGGGTAATCACAAACGCCCTGTCCCGGTTATCGAAGCGGTAGATGGAGAAAGCCGTCCTTCCCCGGAGCAGACTGCCACGGGAGCGCATGGAATCGGATTCCAGCGCTAAAGCCGAGATCATCCAGGTTATCAGCATGGAAAATATCCGCAGGCAGTTGATGAACCGCTGGAAGACATTTCCTTGATTGCTGCCCCGGCCAATGCCCTTTTGGGCGAGGTTGATTTTCCTCGCCTCCCGGCCAACTCTGGGAATGAACCGCAGCAGGATCGTGAGGAAAAGCGACAGCCTCGGGCTGACCCTGCCAAAGAGGTATACAACTTTGTCCGAAGTCACCACGCGGAATATGGCTTCCAGCCACATGCACAATGTTGCAAACCGCAAGCCGATCACCAGCCCGTAGACGAAGCTTTCCACCGTCAGATTGTTGCCGATGAAGTTCTGTCTCAGCACTGTGACACCGAAATGGTGATAGGAGCTGTAGTACAGCGCAAATGCCAGAATCAGCGGCAACAGACATAAGCTGAAGATCACCGCCCGCTTGCCGCAGCGCTTGATGCTGTAGACAAAAGCGCAGACATAGGCGATAGCCAGAAATACCGGATGCTTGAAGCTCACAGCTCCGTAGATGGCAGCGGCGAAGAAGATGAAATTTACCGCCGGATGGCAGGCTTCAAACCCCATCGTCGTCCTCCGTCATGCCGTATTGCAGCTTTACCCGCTCCAGCTTCTCCAGCAGCGCGGGGCCGAACAACACCATGGTCAGAGCCGTGCAGACGCCTTGGCTGATATTCACCGGGAAGCCGGAGATATAAAGCGGCCATGCCGTTTGAGCGTTGATAATGGGCAGGGTCAGAAATACCGTGCAGGTGTCCAGCAGTGGGCCGACAAACAGGACACAGGCCAGAAAGCCGAACGCGGCCATGACCCAGCGCTTTTGCGGCAGCCTGCCCTTGGCGAACAGGAAGCCCGCCAGCATTCCCCCCGCGCCGTAGGCGAACATCTGCCATGGGGTATAGGCTCCCTGCCCATAAAAGAAGTTGCTGGCAAAGGCGGATACCGCGCCCACCAGAAAGCCCGCCTCCGGGCCAAAGGCGATACCCGAAAGCATAATGATGGCAAAGATCGCCTTGAAATTGGGAATCGGTATAGCCACCCGCGCGGCCACAGCCAGAGCCGAGAGTACGGCAATGACCACTAGTTCCCGCGCCTGTGGTCTGCGGCTTTCAAAGGCCAGCAGGAACGGGATGATGATTTCGATAATGACCAAAGTGCTGGTCAGGTAGTAAGCTCTGCCAGTCAACCGCAGGCCAAAGTACAGCGTGGCCGGGATAACCAGCAGAAATATCAGGAGCGTGGCAATGTGAGATTTCTTCATTTTGCTGCCTCCTTGTTTTCTTTATAGAGATAAATGACATCCTCCGCAGTTATGGCACCGTCAAAGATATGACGGCTCATGCGGTGGGCGGTGGTGCAGAAGCTGTTGGAGCCGAAGAAGCGGCGTAATATATGTGTCACTGTATGACCTTCTTTCATCCCATCCAGAATTCACCCACATCCGCCCCCAGACCGTTGCAGGTGTAGCACCAGACGATATCCTGACCGTCCTGCAGCTTGTAGGCGGAGCAGCCGTAGTTGGGGAACCATTCATCCACCTTGTACATCCAGCCGGATTCCGGTCCCACGTCAAATTCATACAGGTGGTTGATGCCCTCGATATAGTAGCTGTTGTACATGGGCGTCCAGCTGTATTCGATCTGGATGTCCGCGGCCTTACAGACCTTGTTCAGCACCTCGAACACTGTATCCCCCTCCGCGAAGCTGACCCTTGTCTTGGGGAGGATCGTTCCGTTTCTGGGGACGAAGGGTGCCTTTTCCTCGTTCAGATTATTGGTGTTGTCCAGAATGGTGTCGCAGACGATGGTGATTGTGCAGACATGATCCTCCTGACCGGGGGTAATGACGGCGTTGTCCTTCAGCTCCCGGATCTGATACTGGCTGCCCAGACCATCGCCGGTACTGGTTTTCAGCATAAACGCAGTCACCACACCGGCAATGGCGATGGCGGCGATAATCAGAACCATAATCAGGTTCGCGGTTTTCTTCTTTTTCATGTTCCACCTCATTGGCACAAAAACCGGCCATCCGTCGCTGGGCAAACTCAGAGGGGGAATCCTGAGCAGCGTGGGATGATCCGGCTTTCGTTAGGTTAGTTGGTTTCTGCCACACAGGCAGAGCTGCCGCCAGCGGTAGGGGGTAAGCTAATCAGCAGCACTTCTTTCTTTGCTGGGGGCAGGATAACCCACCCCCAGCGGGGTCAAATCAGTCTTTCTTCTTGAACTTGGGAATGATGACGATTGCGATAACCATACCCAGACCGCAGCCGCCGACAACGCAGATCACAAGGATCCACCATGGGAAGTTGGTCTTGGCAGGCTCCACTTCCGCAGGCTCGGTGGTGGCAGGAACGGTAGGTTCTACCTCTACAGGATCGCCGCCCTTGTTGATGGTATCGGTCATGTCATAGAGGTTGGTCTTTCCGGTGAGGAAGCGGTAGTATGCCGTCAGGGCGTAGTACGCCTGTTCGGTGGCCATGCCGTCCAGTTCACCGTCCATGACGTGCTTGAAGCCGCCGCCATTTACATAGTAGCGCAGCAGCGCGTCAATGACAGAGTTACCGTTCTTGACGAACCGGGGGTCGGTATCCGCATTGATGCCCAGAGCGGACAGTGCGGTAACGACCTGAGAAATGGATTCGCTGGTGGCAATCTTCGTCGTGCCGTCGTAGGAGGTGGAGTAGCCGCCGTCCTCGTCCTGCATCTCGGAGAGCCGCGCGACAGCCTTGTCGATGGCCTCCTGTACCTTCAGATCCTTCGTGTAATAGGGAGCCAGAGCGGTCAGCGCCATGCCGGTCATGTCAGAATCGGCCTTGTCGCCGGAGACTGTCCAGCCACCGTCGGAGGTCTGCACACGCAGAATTTCATCAATCAGCACCTGACGGGTGACGGTGCCGCCGGTGGGTACGGGGTAGTTGCCGGAATCCAGCGCCAGCAGCGCCCAGATGGGGCCGTTGTTACCCTGGTACTTCACGAACTCCAAATCGCTCAAGCCTTGCAGCAGGTCATAGCCGCCCACGTTGGTCACGTCGCGGCCAATGGCCGTCAGGGCAATGATGATCCGGGAGTTATCCGTAGACTTAGCCTTGTGGAGCCGTCCGGTTTCGGGGTCGATGTTCTCGGCCACATACTCCAGAACCTTCTTGTAGTAGTTCTCCACGCCGGGGACATTCCGGTCGGAACGTGCCAGACCGATGACCATCCATTCGCCGCCGGTGGAGCCAACGCTGGGCGTACCCAAAGCCTCCATGTAGTCGCCGGTGGTGATGTAGGGATTGCTGACCTTGCCCATGGTTTTCAGCATGGCAAGCTTCGTCTCGGCGGCGGTCAGAACATCGTAGTTGTCAACCAGCTTCTTCTGCAGATCGGTCAGGGCATCGTAAGCCTTCCGGGCGGCCTTAATGTTCTGCTCGGAATCCTTTGTGACGCCTCCGATCTTGCTGATTTTGTCCATGACCTCCTGCGCCTTCTTCTTGTCCTCTTCCGAAGCCGTAAGCTTGGCGTAGGCGGTCTCGGCGTCGGTGAGCTTCTTGACGTTCGTGACCAGATTCTTCTGATCCTTGGTCAGAGCGTCGTAGGCTTTCCGGGCCGCGCCGATGCTGGCGCTGCTCTTTTCCGTAACAGGGTCTTCGATCTTGTCAATGAGCTTGATAACCTCGTCGGCCTTGAATTGGTTCCACTTCCGGGTGGCTTCCTGGAGGGTGGAGAGCTTCGTGACCAGTTCCTTCTGCTCGGCGGTCAGCTTGTTGTAGCCATTCCATGCGGCGTTGATGGCCGCGCCGCTGTTGATGGTCACAGTGCCGATCTTGGAAATCAGATTGTCCACAGCTTTGGCCTTAGCCTTGTCGTCCGCCTCTTTCAGCTTCTTGTACTGATCCTCAGCATCGGTCAGCTTCTTGTAGTTTGTGACCTTGGCCTTTTCTTCCGTACTCAGAGCGTCATAGGCTTTCCGGGCCGCGTCGATCTTCGCCTTGCAGCCGTCGGTGTAGGACACGGTGCCGATCTTATCGATCAGGTCGATAACGTCTTTGGCCGTGCCGGGTTTCTCAACAGGAGTCATTCCACCCTCTTCTTTGGTGTAGTCATCGGTATAGTGCAGGATGATTTCATCACCTTGCTTCAAATACCGAGCCGATACGCCAACATCCGGATGGCTTCCGTTAACGGTGTACATCCAGCCGGAGAGCTTGCCATTGTCAAATTCTCCAAGGCCGTTGATGGACGAAATGTAAATGGTATTATATTGATTATTATCACTTGCGTCAACACTCATGCTGTGCTTCGAGAATACGCGCTTCAAGACATCCCATACCGTTTCCGTTGTGTCCGCTTCCATATTGGGTTCGCTGGCCCATAGGCTTAATCCGCCCATAGCGAGTCCATGAACTCCACCGGATGCACCGTGCTTGCTGTCTCCATAGATAGACACGGAAACTGTAATCTTTGTTGACTTGGGTATTACGACAATAGAAATTTCGCAAGCTGCCGTTTTATACGTCAGAAAAACTGTTTGCTTACCCGATTCATTCTTGTCGTATCCGCTGATTTCTACATCGCTTAGATCAACTTGACTTGTCTTTCCGTCTGTCCAATACGCCGTCAATTTAATTCCGTTCAAATCCAAATCTTCGCCAACTGCGTATTGGGTCTTGTATTGACCGGAGGCAACGAGTTTATAGCATACAGCTTCAGCGTCACCGCCGATTGCTCTTGCTAACTTGTCCGCATCCTTTCCGAGAGGATCATCAGTACGATTGTGATTCTTCTGCCAGATACAGCCGTTTACGGCTGGGGCGCCACTGACATCCGTCTCAGTGTTAAACACAATCGTTCCACTTGGATGCGTGGGATTCTTATAATTTGTATCCACGTAATGTACAAATCCGATTCCCGATTTTACGTCTCCACCGGCAGAATATGTATTGCTCTGGATGTTATCGAACTTATTCAAGCTCTCATAATATCCAATAATTCCTCCTACATACTCGTCGCCAGTTGCCGTTCCCGAGAATGTGTTGCCGATGATAGAGTAGCTATTCCATGCCTGAGCTACCTTTGTATCACCACCAATGATACCGCCCACGTATTTTTTCCCGGATACTGTGCCGTCCACTTTACATCCTGCTATTGTCAAACGGTACGCATTCGGCGCGGCAGCACCCCAATACGGGCCTCCCGCAACACCGCCTACATAGGAATCTCCTTCAACACTACCATGGAAATCAGAATTCGTAACTTCGCAGGTACCCATTGCATTATCTTTCGCACCTACGAGACCGCCTACATAATTGGCCCCTCGCACGGTTGCGTAACTAACACAGTTCTCGATGGTACCTTGCAGTTTTCCGGCAAACGAACCAATTTGATTTTCTGTTCCCGTGTATCCGATTACGGCTCCACGCTCAACTACACAGTTGCGGATTGTAGTCATAAACCCTGCACTACAGCCAGCAAACCCATTTTCGCTGGACAAAACCGAACCGACGAGACCCGATTTTAACGTCTGTGTTCCACTTTTAAGTGTTACATGGTCAATAACAATACAGCTGCCGGACAAGCCCACACCTTGGCAATTATTAACCAGTCCATAACCGGCAATTTTTTCACCATAGATGTTTAAGTCTTTAATGGATGCTTCCCTTACATATCCCAGCAGGGGAAGACCATCGACAGGTACTGTCAAAGTCTTGCCATTTCCGTCTATGTTCCCAGAAAATGCGTTCAGATTATTGCCTGCATCAATTTTGTCGCTTCCATCTTTCGTGCATCCAATGGGTGTCCACCCCTCTGGAAGCGTAACATTGTCTGCAAACTGGAAATAAATACCTGCAAAAGAATTACCATTTGCAACACTTGAGCGAATCGCTTCGAGGTCATCAGCCGTTACGATGATATATGGGTTTTTCTCCGATCCCTCTCCCTTCAACGGCCATTCCAGCGCTTTGACTGTATATTCAGCGCAGGCCGACGTTACCTTTTCTCCAACAATTCCTTGGTAAGTAAGATAAATTTCACAGTAATACCATCTCGTACCAACTTTTGTTGAGTCAGGGATATAAGCGCTTCTTATTCCGGTCTCTTCGGATGTCCATGTACCAGACCCCTCAATGGGCTTTCCGTTCGTTCCTTCACTGTCTTCGCATTCATACCATAAGAATTTAGGCACGCCTTCATTCGCTTTTTTAATAACCACAGATATGGGGCTTTCCGTGCCAACAAAGACATCTCCTCCAACTGGCTGTTGAACGATCTCCGGCTTTGGCAATTCCACCGCATTGATTTTTGATACCCTAATCCTAGGTAAGCTAATCGTTTGTCCTTTACAGGTGACTTTTCCATCTATGATATACGTAAACACATTGGTAGAACTGGTGTCAACACTTACCTCATTTGTAGTAGCGCCATCTATCACAGTTCGATTGGCACCCATACCCCGTGTCCATTCATACACTGCTGTATCATCTGTGTTCTTAACAGCAGCTTTAAATGTAAACTTATCATATTGGGTTAGCTGCGGAATCACCCACGCCTTGAGCTTTTCATTGTACGTCACCTGAATTTCTTCATCGTTTACGAAAAATTGATATGCCTCGAACTCTACCTTTTCCTCCGGAGGATCCTCCACCACCACATGCAGTTTATAGGTCCGGTCCGCTATATTATAGGTTGGTTCTTCATTCGTAATCCGAATAGTAAAGTCGGTTTCTGCTTCAGAGCCAGGCGTATACTCAACAGTGGTAGCCGTTTCGCCGGCTGCATCAGCTTTTGAGAAATAGGAAATACTATTGGTGAAATTTGTTTTTCGAATACCTCCAGATGCCCAAATTGCGTATTTAATTCCTCTTGTCAGTACGACCTCGTATGTCCCGTCCGAAATTTTTTTGATGACTCGTTCAGGTTCAACAATATCACTTTTATTCGTAACAGAAATCCGTTTCAGATCATTATAAAGAGACAAACAAGCCCTATACGTGTAGTCGCTTCCTTCAACCTTAAAAACGAAATCGGAATACTCTAGATTATGAAAAAAGCCTGTTACTTCATCATATCGTGTATAATCCGGCTTTCCTGTGCGGCTATAGTAACCATCCAGTAAAACCTGTCCATTTTCGGATGTAACCGTCTTTTCGCCAAGGCTCTCCCCCGAAGCAGAATCATACGCATTATATGTAACCGTGTATATTTTACCTACTTCTTCTGGAGCTTTTACAGTGATCGTGGGTAAATTTCGATAATCTTGAATACCACCAATCACATAAGTTGGAGCCAGCAGCACAAACGTTCCATCATCCTGCTTTGTTATAGGGAGATCCGTATACTGAAACCGTTCGTCAGACATTTCGGAATAGCTGAGGGTAAAAACAAATGTACTCAGATCGATTTCCGGATCCGGATTGGCTACTGTTACCTCGCAGTTGGCCGTAAATCCGCCGTCAACCGTTGTAGCAGTGATTTTGGCTGTACCTTCGCCAACCGCTGTCACTTTCCCGAATGGATCAACACTGGCTACTTCTTCATTATCTGAACTCCAAGTGACCTCTTTATTGTCCGCGTCTTCCGGAAGCACTGTTGCAATAAGTGTTTCTATGCTTCCGCCCAAAGTCATTTTCAGTTCCTGTTTATCTAAAGAAATACCAGTTACAGCGACAATATGCCGACCCATCAGTGCAATAAGCGGCTCATTGTTTTCTCCAACCGATACCAATTCCCACTGTTGCTTTGTCCCTGAATAATTTACTTTGCTAAGAGCCTCACATCTGTCAAGTGCGTAATCCCCAACTTGTTTAAGAGTTAGCGGAAGCGATATCTCCTCCAAAGCGATATCTCCGCTAAAGCATCCCTTCGGAAGATATGTAATGCCTTCATCAACAGATACATTTTTCAGGTTTTCACATCCGGAAAAGATGTAAATTCCTATTGTCTCTACCGTACCGGGGATTTTCACTGATTCAACAGCTGTTTTGGAAAAGGCAGACTGCCCGATCGATACCAGTCCATCGCCCACGGTGATTACTTTAAGTTCAGCCGACTTGTTAAACGCATATTGCCCAATGGTTTTTACTCCATCAAGGTTAACGCTTTCAAGTTTGCTTTCCTCAAACGAATATTCACCCACCTCGTCAACATGAGATAGGTCAATACTCTTAAGATTCGTGCAGATATTAAATGCTCTTTTCCCAATTTTCGTCACGCGATGCTCGGCGCTTCCCAGCATCACGTTTTCCAGCCCCGTACATTTCAGGAAAGCGCTTTCCCCAATGCTGTCCGCGTTGGGCAAATTTATAGAGGTAAAACCGGAACATTCCAAAAAAGCATTATCGCCAATGGTCTTTACATTTGCTAAGTCTATTTCACTCAGTCCAACATTCGTAGCAAACGAATACGTTCCAATCTTTGTAACGGTACTGGCTAAGATTACATCGGTAAGGTTTGGATACTCCCGAAAAGCATTGTTGCCAACAGACTCGACACTGTCAGAAATTACAATCTTTTTAATTTGACTTTTTAATGCATACCAAGGAGCCCCGCTTGCGGAAGTATAGTCTGACATCTGTCCGGAACCCGATACTGTCAAAACACCGGTTTCAACATCAAAATGCCATGTGGCATTGGTTCCGCATTTCCCGTTGTAAGGATCCGCCGTATACTCGATCTCCTGCCCCGTCTCGTCTAAAACGTAAACTTTCTTTTTTCCTGTATAATTAAGTGCCTCCCACTCAGACGCAGTTCCACCAAAATGAATATTTTTACTTGCAATGTTCGTATCGCCAATTTTGTTTAAGGTATTCGGCAAATAAATTTCTGTGAGTTTTGCCGTGGCCATAAAGGCATTTGCCGCAATCTCCGTCAACGTACTGTCTTCTGAGATTTCAAAGCTCTCCAGTTTAGAGAACATCGCAAATGCGTATTTGCCAATAACCGTGATGCCGCTTCCGATTTGAACCGTCGTAATTTTTGCTTTAACGCTTGCCCATGGCTGTTTTACTGCACTTGCGGAGTCACTGATAGCGCCTTCACCCGCAATAATGAGCGTCGAGGTATTTTCAACCCGCCACTTTGCGTCATCCCCGCAGCTATTCCAAACCGTTACCTCGCATACATCCTCATAAACTTCATCTGCGGTCTTCACAGAAATACTGGCAACGCCCATCCCCACTGCAGTCACAACACCGTCTTCTACAGTTGCGACCGAAGGATCGGACGATTCCCATATTACAGTAGTATCCGAAGCATTGGAGGGCGATACTTCTACCGTCAACGTTTCCGCTTGGCCACCCACCAGCATATCAAGTTTTTTCGTATTTAACGCAATTCCGGTAACCGCAACAAGTTCGTCACCGTTACTTTCAACCGCCGGCACTTCGTCATCTGCCTCAACGGTGACAACACAGGTCGCCTTATATTGTCCGTCCGCCGCAGTAACCGTAATCTCGCAAGTGCCAAGAGTATTGAAAGTAACAATCCCTTGATCAATTGAAGCAATCTCAGGATCGGAACTTTCCCATTGCAAACTAGAATCTGAAGCATTCTCCGGTTCAACCACTGCATTCAATGTAACAGCAGCGTCCCCCAGCTTCACTTTTAATTCGCTTCTATCTAAATAAACTCCCGTTACGGGAATATTGACTTCTTCATCAAATATTTCATCGTTGCTGACATATCCATCGGTTCTTTTTAATGCCCTTATATCATCGCTGCTGTCGTCAAGAACCAATTCCGCATCTTGCGAACGTGAATTGGCTTCCTGAATAACTTCCGCTTTGCCTACTTCCTCCGCCTGTATCGCGATTGAAAAATTAGGCAGCATCAGTGCAATTGCAAGGAGAATGGAAAGGGCGCGTTTCAATTCACTTTTCATGTAGGATACCCCCCTGACAGTAAAAACTGGGAGGGGCTGCCGCCCCTCCCAGTCAGATTAGGAATTACTCGTAGATAACGTAATCGCTCAGGTCAAACACGATCGTCATGCCATCCTCAATGTTGTAGGATGTGCCATACAGCGCCGGGGTAGTAAACACGCCGTTCTGCCCAATCGCAATCCGCCAGCCGTTACCATAGTACTTTGTGTATTCAACGCCGTTGATTGTTTCGGTAGTCGCCCCGCCAGTGGGAATTCCGCCAGGGGTAACACTGTGAACATAACCACCATTAGGAACATTTACGCTGTCCCAACCGCCCGTGGCCTCCAGACCGTTTGCCATCAATGCGCAAATAATCGCGTCAAGCACATTCGCATTTTCGCTATAATTTGCTTCTTTTCCATATACTGGCCGGGTAAACTCGAACATAGCCGCAATCGTTACACCATCAAGTTCGGCAGCTTCGCAGCCATTGAACAGGTGATCACTGAGAGTTTCTTGGTTTCTAAATTCCTGCTCCAGAAAAGTGCCATGGTCAGGGTCATATCCGCCCGGCGTGAACATTCCCGTCGTAACATAAACCGTTACGGTTGCGGTATCCGTATCGGCCGCAAAGGCAGGCACAGCAAAGCAGATAATCATTGCGAGTGCCAGGAACAGGGACAGTGCTTTTCTCATGTGCTTCATAATTTTTCCATCCTTTCAGATTTTTATTTATGCTCACGACATTTCTGCCGGTAGCATCAAAATGATGTAGGTCGCACCCATCCAGCGCTCCTATCATGTGGGGCAATCATTGGAGGTTACACATCCAAAAAGACACGCTCATATCATCGCACATTCAGTTTTGATTGTGTTGCCAGAATCGGATTAACCTGTATATGTCTCCGGGGGATTCCCCGGTTGACACCCATTTTTCCTCGCCAGAAACGCCAATTTCTGTTCCCGTCTCGGCTTCTGGATTCCCTTCGGCAGCGGCAGCTTTGCCTCGGTCAATGCGATCGACCAGCTGACAAACCGCTCCGCAATGTACCGCCCGCCCTCTACCTCGTAGGAATAAGGGGCGTGACCCAGCGCTTCCGCGCAGGTGCGAAGGTATTCCAGAATTTCATCGTCAGTCATATCCCCGTGGGCTTCTCCCCACCGGGCGTCCCGCTCTATGCGGGCCTGTTTCTCGGCCTGCACCGCCGCGTTTCTCTCCGCGCTCGCGGCCTGAACCGTTTCCATTTTTTCAGCCCGCAGTTTATCAAAAACGCGAACCTGTTCTTTCATCGTCTGACGATAGATGCGGCAGCCTCTCTCGCTGACCTTGTGCGTCGGATAGGGCAGCCCAGCGGCATTCAGCACCTTTGACCATGTGCCGAAGCGCTCGTAAATCATAGCGCCCCCGAAGATCTCTCTCGGGTAGGGCGTGTGTCCCAGCTCCTGAGCTGATTGCCGGACGTAGGCAATCAGCTGCTCGTCCGTGTCGCTCCGGTGCGCTGCCACAAATGCGGCGTTCTTTTGCCGCACGGCAGCGTCCATCATGGCTTCCAGCTTCTGCTGTTTCCACTTCTGCGGGTCAAAATAATGGGGCTTGTCCTTTTTGCTCACACCGTATCCCTCCATCGTCAAGGCGCAGTGCCTCCGTTTGGGTGGGATCTTGCGGTGTACCTCGCGTCCAAAGATCGTCCTTGGTTTTGTAGGTCTCCTGGCTTCGTCAGCTTTGCGCCTTCTCGCTTTCGCAATGGCATGAATGCAAAGCCCATATCAACTTTCACAGTAGCGCGTCTGCGCCGGATTCACACCGGCTTCCCTTGTTCAGCCCGCGGCAAAGCGGGCCACAAAACCTATTCAGCTGTCCGGCAAAAGAAAAAGCCACACGGGCAGACTTCTGCCAGCGTGACCGATTGTTCTCACATCCTGCCTTCCTTCATCCCATTTCAGGGACGCGCTCCGGGTTCTCACACGGTCGGTATTCTGGCTCGCGCATCACAGCGGGCAACTCCGCCAGCGCCCGCACCCAGCCTTCTCAGGTTTCCCCAATGACCGGATCACTCCGTTAAGGGTGCGAACATTCTGCGCTTACAGCTACGGGTATAGCACCGGGATTTCACCGGATTCCCTGATCTCCACATCTGTGAACCACAGACGCGTGACACCGTGCAGCATTTACTTGTTAAATAGAAAATTTCTGTGCCATACTATGTACGACGGACAGAATGACAGAGAAAGGCTGATCGTTTCGCTAAGTAACTAACTTGACGAAAGCTTCGACTGACCTTTTCCACCCATCTATTCGCTTACAATGTACCATCAATCCCAATAAATGTCAATTAGATTTACTTCCGATTGTAAAATTTTGTGTAATATTGTTAATTATCGGAAGCTGTAGGCAAAGAGAATATAAAATTTAATGCTTATCGACTTAACGCAGCAAGCCACAATATCTTGACAAAGTCCGATTTGTTGGACAGATAGGATGCTACAATGTTCCCAAAAGCAAAAAGGGGAACATCATCAT
>ERZ827478.1830-NODE-1830-length-13067-cov-6.552567_pt1 | contig 13067 bp, 14 predicted proteins | sample MGYA00519705_ERZ827478 | MGnify/ENA primary metagenome ERZ827478 (study PRJEB31778, sample SAMEA3449318) | human gut metagenome | biome: human gut; feature: human-associated habitat; material: faeces | place: United Kingdom | collected 2010/2012 ... | reverse complement strand
TTAATTTTGAAAAAAAGAATAAAATAGTATAAAATCGAAAAAAAAAGAATAAAATAGATAAAAAAAGATATAAAAATAACAATACCCCAACATTAAGTTACATAAAACATAATATTTTAAATAAACAAATAATTAATAAAAAAATAAATAAATAAATAAAATTCAAGAGAATCAATATTTTATATGTCTTATTAATCATTACCTTTGAATTCGACTCATTATTGAGCTTCTTTTGGATAAAAAAGGTGATAATAAGCAATAAGCCAAGCATATAGGGCACAATGAGCCAAGGAGTCCGAAAATACCATGAATCCCAAAAAACATAACCCAATGGGATCAACCAATAATAATCCCTTATTTGATTGGTGAAAATATTAACAATGCTTGCAATCAACAATACAAATGTGCAAATTTCTAATCCGTCAAATTCATAATATAAAAGAAAATGCAAAAAATAAAAAGAACAGTATAGATGAAATAATAAATCAGATTAAAACCGTTAAGCAATTTATAACTTCAAATACAACAAAAGAGGCTTATGCCTATGGCAAAAAAATCAGAGTGTGCTCATTCCGCTGCTCCTCCTCTCCAAATCGAAGCACCAGTGGAGTGCTTCGATTTGGACCATTGTGGGTAAGCAAGCTGCATATCGCTTGCTCCTGATTGTATATAGAGCAGGAACATTGAAGGCCGGGGCTTTTGCCCCGGCCTCAACTTGTCAAGAAAGCCCTTCCGGGCCTGTTAATCCAGAAATTCCACGCTATCATCTTCCCCGAGGGCAAGTTTGATATATGTCATGGAGTCGCCCTCGTACAGGCTGTATACACCCAAGTAGTCTGCATCCGGCGCAAGTTCCGCCTTACTGAATGTAGTACCGTTAAAAACAAAATCAAAACCGTTGGTCACTACGCCAAAGGCAGATTCCGTCTCTACAGTAACGCCCTCACAGCCGACAAAAACCTTGACATAATTATCATCCAGCGTGGTTTGTCTAGCAATACCGGGGCTAACTTCCTTGCAGGTGACAAGGGAGCCATCACCAAAGGAGCAGCCCTCACCCAGACTGACCATGGCGTGATAATCGCCAACAATGCTTAGACCTGCGTTGAATACGCAGTTGTCAAAGTAAATATTGCTGCGCAGCTCGACGGAGCCGTCTCTGGTACTGGCAGTGTCCACGGTAACGGTGACAGGCTTGTCAAAGTCCATATCGTATACTTCCAGGGTTTCGCCGGCTTTCAGCTGATAATCGTACTGAATTTGGGCGGTATCGGCAGGGGACTCCTCGGTCTGGGTGGAGCTGCCGGAGCAGCCGGCCAGGGCAAGCAGCAGGCACAGCGCAAACAGGAGGATAAGAGCTTTTTTAAAATTCATTTCATGTTTCTCCTTCCCCGGATATACCGGAAGTTTTGCCCAGTATATCACAGGTGAGGGATAAATTGGTGCGCAGACTGCGCACAGGCTCAGCCGCAGCTTATATTCACTTTTCCACCCTCCAACTGCTCCTCGGCCTGCTCCAGCTGCCAGTCGCTTATGTTCAGATCCTCCAGGTGGGGGCAGTCCAGCAGTATGCTGAAATCACTTATGGGGTCTTCTCTCAGATCTATGCCCATAAGTATGGGCAGGCTGGGCACGAAGTCCAGACTGTTCAGGCCCGTCTCCCCCAGATTGAGGTACCGAAGCTGGGGCAGTAGAGCCAGGGACTCGGGATTGGAGATGCTGCTGCCGTATACATCCAGATCCCGCAGCTGCTCCATGCCTTCCAGCACACTGAAATCCAGCCCGGAGCTGGAGTATACCCGCAGCTCTTCCAGAGAAGTGAGACCGCCTATGCTCTCCCAAGCCCCGGAGGGCAAATCGCCGGTGACAAGGGAGCGCAGTCCGGGGCACTCTGCCAGAATACTGTAGTCCGTGACCCAGGTACTGCGTGCGTTCAGCTTTTCCAGGGCGCTGCCGGAGAGCACATCAAGAGAGGTGACGCCGGTGGCTTCCAGATTCAGTTCCCGCAGCCGGGACAGTTCTTTCAGGGCCGTGATGCTCCTTATGGGATTTTCGGCCATGTCCAGCACCTGAAGGGAACTGCAGCCGGACAGGGGGCTTATATCCTGCACCTGGTTTCCGGCAAGACTCAGATATTCCAGCGGCAGGCCCTTGAGGGCGCTTATATCGCTTATTTGCTGGTAGTCCAGCACCAACACCCGGAGATTGATGCAGCGGCTGAGAAGCTCCAGATCTTCGTTGCCGATATCACCTTGGGATATGTAGCCGCTGTAACGGTCATGGACGGATTCCAGCAGCTGCTGGTGATCCTGCACGGAGAATATAATGTCCCGGCCGCAGATTATCAGCTGCTCCACCTCGCCCAGCCGCTCCTCAGGTATTTCCGCGTCCTGGGCCAGACCCAACTCCATACAAAGCGCCTGCCTCAGCAGAGAGCTGTCGCTCTGTGTCCCGGCATCTGCCTGGGCGATCAGAGGCTCCGGCGAAGGGGACTCAAAATCTACTTCGTAGAATGTTGAGTGCCCTGGCAAAACCCTTGATAAATCGGCGTTTTCACAACTTCATAATTTCATTTGATTTTAATATCCCTCCCGCACATCCCTCCAAAATCTGAGATGTGCGGGACACAAGGGAAATTAAAATATAAATGCCGGTGTGTCGGAATTGGCAGACGACCGCGACTCAAAATCGTGTGGAGAAATCCGTGTGGGTTCGAGTCCCACCACCGGCACCAGAATTTTCAGCCCTGAGCTTTACGGTTCAGGGCTTTTCTATTGCCCAACGATCTGTACTCCGGTGTTCTCCGGGTAAAACGCAAGGATCGCATTTGCAGACGAGACCTTGCTGCTGTAATCCAGGTGGGTGTAGATGTTGGAAGTCGTTCCAATATCACTGTGTCCCAGCCATTCCTGGATTTCCTTCAGACTGACGCCGTTTGCGTAAAGCAGGCTGGCACAGCTGTGCCCTTACGGTATAATAAAGACAAACGGAAAAACCCAGTGTTTTCAAGGGTTTCAGCGTTTGTCGTTGCCTATTCAATTCCTTTTCCAACCTTGATAGTCAACGAAAAATCTGTCGAATGATGGGAGGTGTTACCTAAAAGACAAAATTGAATATTACAGCAGCGGTACGGTGTTTTACCGGACCGCTGTTTGTCAGGGCGTTTCATCTAATCTGATGGGCGCCCTTTTTTTGCGCCCATTTTCAGAAGGAGGAAATTCACATGGAACTTAACGAAGAAGAAAAAAGGCAGTTGTTTCAGGTTGACGGCGACTGCCAGGCCAAAGTGCTGGATGAACTGTATATGACAGCCCGTTTTACCCGTAACCCGGAGCAGCGTGATATGGTGCGGGGCCTCATGGCAAAGCTGCGGGTTCTGTCGGATGAACAGTGCATGGATCTGGTGAAGGACATCCAGAAGAACTACCACCTGCCTTACCCTCGCACTATGGGCGAGCGAATTGCATTGGCCCGGCAGCAATCCGGCGCTGAAAAACTGAAAGGCCATGACATTATGGCCCTGGAGCGGTTTGACCCGCAGGTACGCCACATGGTTGTCTTTGATGTGCTTTCTTTTGAATCCCCTGTCGGCTATAAAGGCGATAAGATGCGCCTGTTTCTTACGGATGAAGGGTATCAGAAAGCGTTGGAGAATCAGGAACGCGGCTTTATCAAGCTAAAGAATCATGCCAAGGTACACAATGGCTATTTGAATTACGACCATAAAGACAGAGATTTGTAGTTGCTGCTCAGTATAAAGACTTGCCAGGAAGGAGGATGTCAAATGGCAGTGTTCAGAGTTGAAAAGACAAAAGATTTTACGGTCATGTCCAATCACCATCTTCGGAATGTGTCGCTGTCTTTGAAGGCAAAGGGGCTGCTGTCGTTGATGTTGTCCTTGCCTGATAATTGGGACTATACGACTAAGGGGCTGGCCCATATCTGTAAAGATGGGGTGGATTCTATCAGCAGCGCGATCAAAGAATTGGAAAAGCAGGGGTATCTTACCCGGCGCCGGATCCGTGACTATCATGGCAGGCTGGGCGATATTGAGTATGTCATCCATGAGAAACCTGTGCTTCCTGATGAGCAGGACGCTATTCTGCCACCTAAACGGGAAAATCCAAGACAGGTAAATCCAAGACAGGTAAAACCTGTTTTGGGAAAACCTGAACAGGAAAAACCCGCCCAATTAAATATACAAGAATCAATTACTGAAAAATCAATTACGGATATATCAAATATCCATCAATCAATCTATCCGGCCTCTGGAGGAACGCCTGATGGTAATGCGGAGATGGATAGGGATAGGATTGATAGGATAGATACCTACCGGGAGATTATCAAAGAAAATATTGAATTTGAGGCTCTTGTCCACCGGTATGGGTATGAGCGTGTGGACGAGCTGGTTGAGCTGATGTTGCAGACGGTCCTCTCCCAGCGGCCATATATCCGCATTGCCGGTGATGACTACCCCCGTGAGGTGGTAAAAAGCCGCTTCCTGAAAGTGAACTTCTCTCATGTGGAATATGTGTTCGACTGCCTGGATAATAACACGACCAAGGTTCGGAATATCAAGTCCTATCTGCTGGCGGCTTTGTATAATGCCCCGACTACCATGGACAGCTATTACCGAGCCGAAGTCAATCACGATCTGTACGGATAGAGAGAGGGTTGTTTTTGGATAGAGAAAATATCTCAGAAAGGAGGCCGAGCGCCATGAAAATCCATGAAACGCTGAAATTATGCCGAAGTTAAGTCAGGAACAGATCGACCAGGCACGGGAAGTTGATTTGCTGGCTTATTTACTTTCTCACGAAAGCGGTGTGCTGAAACAGGAAGGCGCCAATTATCGTCATAATGAGCATGACAGCCTGGTTTATGTGGCGAATAAAAATTACTGGTACTGGAACAGCCGTGGACAAAAGATCAATGCCGTGGATTACCTCATGGAAATCCGCGGGTACAGCTTTGTAGAGGCTGTGGAACGGCTGACAGGCTGCGGAACCCCTGCTGTTTCTCATTATACAGCTTCCGGCAGCCGGGAACAGCGGAAACCGGTGGAGAAAAAACCCTTCCGCCTCCCCAGGGGGAAACGCTGTGCCACCTTTGCTGTTTCTTATCTCCAACGCCGGGGAGTCCATTCGGACATCATCAGACGGTGTATGCAGTTGGGCCTATTCTATGAGTCCCGCTATAACAACGAGGCGGTTTGCGTTTTTGTTGGCCGGGATGATACCGGTACGGGCCGGTTTGCCTGCGTCCGCGGAATTGCAGGTAACTTGAAAAAAGACATCAGCGGCAGTGATAAGCGGTTTAGCTTCTGCTACCCGCCGGATCAACCGGGCAGCCGCCACCTGGCGGTTTTTGAGGCTCCGATTGACGCCCTCTCCCATGCTACGCTCCAAAAGCTGGAGGGCTGGCAATGGAATGGCTACCGGCTTTCCCTGGGTGGGACTTCCTCTGTGGCCCTGGTCGCTTTCCTGGAACGCCACCCGGAGATCACCCGCGTTGCCCTCTATTTGGATAATGACCTTGCGGGCCGGGTCAACGCCCGGAAAATCAAGACACTGCTGAAATCAGACCAGAGGTTTTCAAAAATCCGGGTGTCTGTCAATCCTCCCCGCAGCGGGAAAGACTACAATGAGAAATTACAGCGCACGCTTCAAGCGATCCGCGAAGAAAAACACGCCAGCCGCCAGAAACAGGCGGCTGTTTCAATTTAGGAGGAAAACCTAATGAATAACGACAAATCTGCGATTCAGGTAATCGCCGGGGCTGCCCGCTGCCCGGAGTACAGCCCGTCCATGGTTAAGGCTTTGATGAAAAAGCTGGAAACCAATGAAAAAGCCTTCGCTCTGCTGATGAATGTCACCCCTTCCACGGTGCGCCTCTGGACAACGGGTGCGGCCCGTCCCTGCAGCATGGCCCGGAGGCTGATGCAGATTTATGAATCCGGGCCGGAAATCGTAAGTAAGATTGCCGGGGAAAGCTGCCCGGAGAAAGGAGGACGCCAGACGAGTGAAGCGAAGGAACAAACAGCTTATTGTGGAAAATGAGTATGTGAAGGAATTGCTGGCCGTCCTGAAAGAGAACCCTTCCCCAAGCGGCAAGGATTTTGCTGAAATGGTTGCCCATGTTGGCGAACTGGAAAGCCGGTTGGCCGAGGCCGTAGAGGAATTGAAAACTATGCGCCAGGAGCTTCAACAGGTGCAGAACCGTTCTCTGAAAGCAGTGCTTCAAAAGAGCTGTAAATCGCTGGAGGATAATATCTCCAATATGCGCCAAAAGCTGGCGGAGCTGAAAGATCACATTATCGAAGGCTGCCAGAAAGCTCTTTCGGCTTTCAAAGAGCGCGGCACTTCTGCCCTGGATGGCCTTTCCCGGTTTTTCCATGTCAAACCCATGCTGGAAGGGATCAGGAAAGCGATTGATAACAGTATTCGTATTGACGATAACGCTGTTTCCAAGATCCAGACCCTTTCCGCTGAATACCATCAGGCGGGCAGGCATTTGAAAAACATGGGCCGCGCCCTGGTGGGCAAAGAACCGGTGGCCGAGGTCAAAAGCCCCGGCAGGCTTTCTAAGGTGATTGCGGCTCCCTATAAAGCGGATCGTGCCTGCATGACCGCCGCCCAAAGGAGTATCGAAAAAGCCATTGACAGTGTAACCCGTTTGCAGGAATCCGCTGAACGCAGGCCCTCCGTTTTAAGGGCTATGCAGGAAAATGGCGAGAAGGTGCAGCCGCCAGCGAAAAAAGCTGTGCCTGCTGTAAGCAAAGCGGAACGGTAGGTGTCATGGCAATGGGATTGCTTGACACCCTTGCTGACCGGCTGGATGTGTTCATTTCGGATCTGCGGCTTTGGTGTACGCTCCCCGCTTTCGGGATCGTGCTTGAAATGGATAACCATTTATATCCTATATCTGAATGGAACCGGGCGCTGGCCTATCTGTCTGGAAGGCCATGCGCTTTTTCTAATGTGCCGGAAGCAAAAAAATATATACTCTCGCTGATAAAGGAGGTGGAGTTAGATGGCGAAAGAAATCGTACATGAAGATTTCGGTGAAAAGATCGGCGGCGCCAAAAAGGACCTTTGGGCAGCCCGCGGCCTGTATGTGGATGACCTGTTGGGGATGAACGAGCGCGAGGCCGATAAGTATGTAAAAAAAGATAATGTCTGGAAAAAGCCGGATTATAATGCCTTGATTCAATCCGGCGTCCCGGTGGATATTCTGTACTTTCGGAAAGTTGTGCGTGACAGCCTGAACGCCTCCCCGCGTTATCTGCGTTCTGATGATACACCGGAGAAGCGCCTGGCGCGGCAGAAAGAGTACATTGCAACCGTCCGTCAGGTGCAGGAAGCCGTTGAAAAGGTTCAGACGGTTCAGGAGGCTATGGGCGTGTTTGAGTCTCTTATCATCGGCGGCGGTTACTGTGAGCGTATTTCTCACGGGATCGGCGGCGGGTATATCCGGGCCACCCAGAAGGGGCGGGATAACCCGGTAATCACCGATAAGCTGGTAAATGCCCTATATTTCCGTGGGATGCAGGACTTTGACCGGAAAATCGTTCGGGAGGCTGTAAAAAAGCAGTTTGGCGTCCCTGCCGAGCAAAAGGTTCCCCGCGGGTACGATATTCGGTTCAATGACGGAAAAAGGACCTACTCGAAAAATAATGACTGGCTTCCCGATACCTACTATGTCACGAAGGGCTATACGATCCTGAAAACGAATTTTGCCACCCGTGAGGAAGCCCTGAAATGGGTACAGGATCTTGCCCGGCAGCGCGGAGCCAGCGGAAAACAGCGGTTTGTACCGCAGCAGCTTTCCCGCGTCCGGCGTACTGGCCCGGATTACCGCGGAAAGCGGGATGTGATCGGGCAGGATTATCTTGACGCCTTTGCTTTCCGGGGCGGCGAGTTTGGAAACTGGATGACGCAGAATGACCGGCGCGCTTCCCTGAATATGGGGTTTGACGCTCTTAAAGACCTGGCGGCTGTCCTGCAGATCAGTGAAAAGGATATTTCCTACCAGGGAACGCTCTCGATTGCCTTTGGCGCCCGCGGCAGCGGAAATGCCGCCGCCCACTATGAACCGCTGCGGAAGGTCATCAATCTTACCAAAATGCACGGAGCCGGTTCACTGGCCCATGAGTGGTGGCATGGTCTTGATGATTACCTGGGCGTGAAAATGGGAGCAAAGGGATTTCTTTCTGAACATTCTCACCTGTATGAGCCATTCAAAAAACTGATTGAAACCATGAAATATAAGCCGGAAACACCGGAGCAGGCCGCGGCCCGGACAGAGGCGCAGGTGGAGCGTACCCGGAAAAATGCGGCAAGCTGGCTGGATTCGGCGGTGCTTACCCCGCTTAAACGGGTGGCAAATGACGAGATGCACATGGAGGCTTATGCGGTTCTTCGGGAAGAATTTCTTTTGGGTGTCCCCGGCTCTGTGGAACAGTTAAATGATTTCAAGAAATCTGTTACCGGGCGGGTGATTCCTAAGAGTGAGCGTGACCGGCTGGAGATTTTCGAGCGTATGCTGTCCGGGATGCAGACGCAGGAACCTCCGCAGATTGGCCGTGTAGAAACGGATTTCTATAAAAACTCTATCCGTATGGGCAAAGAGTGCGAAAAGGACGGCGGCTATTGGGAAAGCAATACGGAGATGACCGCCAGAGCTTTCGCCTGCTACATCAAAGATAGGCTGTCCCCTGAAATTTCGGATTACCTGGCGGGCCACGCCGACAGCGCCGCTACTTTTGCTACCGGCAAGGATGGAGAAATAGAAATTCTGAAAGCCTTCCCGGAGGGCGAGGAACGCAAGGCCATCAATGCTGTTTTTGATGAAGTTTTTGCGGACCTAAAGCGGGAGCATTTTCTCACCCATTCCGATCACCCGCAGACATTGGAGGAAACTCGGCCAGTGGCCGAACCTACGCCTTCTCGTATGGATTCCATGCCAGTTATCACGGATGTAGAACAGCTTTCCCTCTTTGGCGGGGAGAAGCCTTCTATTTTAGGACAGCTTGCCGCTACTAAAGAGCAGAGCAAAACGCCAGCAGCACCAAAACAAAATAAGACCCATGAGCCGGAACTTTGATGGAGGTGAAAGATTGGAAGAAAATAAGGATTACCGTGTTTATCGTTATGGTGATGACTTAAAACCCGGATATGAATTAAAAGTGGAACATAGTGTTTCCTGCGAAAATGTAGATATTTCTGCTTTGATCGCCATGGGCACGGAAAGTTTGGAGGCCATGTGCCAGGGAAGCATTGATGGTGAGCAAAAAGCCTATGAGATTGTTTTGGCTGCGGCAAAGCAATGGGAACAGCAGGCGGTGGCGACACAGACCATCAACCGGGCGCTGGAATATCTGCGGACCCCGGAGGTTGCTCATACATCTAATCAGTGGCAATCAAAGGATAACTGGCGGGATAAAGAAGAAATCAGCAACCGTGTTTATAAGATGACCTGCAGCGTTTGGGAAGATACGAAATATGATCGGGAAACGAAACAGAGTGTGCCGGTTGCCTGGTATGTCACCTGGGATGTTTATGTAAATTCCCCTAAGAAGGGGTATGGAGAAAGAATTGCCGGGCAGAGTCAGAAACGCTATACAGATAAAAATGCTGCCATGAAGTATTTGGAGGGCCGGAAGAAAGCCTATTCCCATTTGTTCACAGAGATTTCCCCTCCGATTTCAGATCAATACAAGCAGCATTTTACTGTACATGGCTCACTTTTGCCAGGATATACCGTGGAAGGACAGATGCCGGAAAAATCTGTAATTGCGCCTGGGCGTAATTCAGGTAAGCCAGAACGGGCTTCGGTTTTGGAAAAGCTCTCGGATGCAAAGAAGCAGGAAAAAGCAGCGCCGCCAAAGGCGCCTGATAAGAAAAAGGAGGATATTCATAGATGAAGGTTTTAATGGTTGAACCTGGGGAAATTCCCTATGAGGCAGACATCGAGCCGGGGCTGAGGTCTTTGCAGGCGGCGGTGGGCGGCAATATCCAGGCGGTGTACCCTTATGAGGACCCTGTGGCACTGATCTGTAATGAGGATGGAAAATTTATGGGGCTGCCTTTGAATCGTGCGCTGCGGGATGATACTGGCGAGATTTACGACATCATTGCCGGTAATTTTATTATCACCGGGCTTGGTGAAGAAAGTTTTTCAGATCTTTCCCCTGACCTGATGGAAAAATATAAGGAGCAATTTCTGGCGCCGGAGTCCTTTGTGCGGATCGGCGGCAAAATTCTTGCGGTCAAGCAGCCGGTTCCTGGGACAGAAAATAAAGATATGACACAAAAGCCGCCCCACAAATCCGGGCCGGAGCTTTAGGAAGGAGGTCAAAGATGCTGACAGCGACACGCGGCTCGTATGTGCTGGTGGTCCAGCAGGACGATTCCCCGTTCAATCCCCGTGAGGATGACAATTTTGGGAAAATGGTCTGCTTTCACCGGCAGTATAGCTTGGGCGACCATCATAATTACATAGATAAAGATGATTTTCTCCGGGATCTGTATCTGAAAACCGTGGGTGATGATGAACGGGGCGCCCACCGCTATGAGCGGGCGCTGGACCTGATGAATTACAAAATCAAAGCGCCTTTTGGTTCTCCTGATTATGAGCGTCAGGTGGATGAACGGCTGATGAAGGTGATCTCACAGAAATATCTTATGCTGCCGCTGTATCTTTACGACCACAGCGGCATTACGATGAATACCACGGGCTTCTCCTGCCCCTGGGACAGCGGGCAGGTCGGATGGATCTATGCCTCCAAAGAAGATGCCCTCCGGGAGTTTGGCGGCAAATCCTTTACTGCCGCTACCCGGAAGAAAGCCGAGGATTGTATGCGCGGTGAAGTGGAATGTTACGATTCCTACCTCCGTGGTGAGGCTTACGGTTTTGAACTGTATAAAGACGGCGAGCTGGAGGATAGCTGCTGGGGCTTTATCGGCAGTAACGAGAAAGCCATAAAAGGCATTGAGGATTACCTGCCTGACGAGTGCAGCGGCATGACCGGTGAGCTGGTGGAACGGGATTCTCCCCGTTCCATGTTAAAGATGTTTCTCGACCATGCCCGTGTGCAGGTAGCGCAGGCGGCCAAAGACTTTGAAAAAGCGCCCCGGCAGCAAGCCCTCCAAACGGAGGCCAGATGATTTTCTACCTATTATAAATGCGAAAGGAGGATGTGATTGCAGGAAGAACTTGAACGGAAATCCATATCCGTAACTGTCCAGGCCACAAAGCTGACGGGCCGTGTGATGAAGGCTGCTATTGCCGCCGCCTTGCGAAAGATTGAAAAAGAGCGCAATACCCCAAAAGTGGGCCGGAACAGTATGCGCCGCCTTACGGCACAGACGCCGGACGCCCATAAGATCGAGGTTGAGGAACGGATTCGCTCTTTTGAGCGGTATGCGAAGAAATATAAAGTCCGTTACCATGTGGAGAAGGATGTCAGTGTTTCCCCTCCGAAATGGACCGTGTACTTTAAGGCCAATCAAGCCGATGCTATCGAAGCCGCCTTCAAGAAATATACGCAAAAGACGGTAAAACGTGAAAACAGGCCGTCCCTTCTCTCCCAGCTATCGAAATTCAAAGAGATGGCAAGGAAGATGGCCCGCGATCCTGTAAAGAACAAGGAGCATGGAGGGCCGGAGCGATGAAGATGACGGATATTCTGAAAAAGTATGTGCTTCCGAACCTTCCTTATCTTATATTCCTTTGGTTCTTTGCCAAGGTTGGCGAAGCGGTGCGGCTGGCCCCCGGTGTTGACGCTTCTACAAAGCTGCTGGGGCTGGCGGATGGCTTTACCCTGGCCTTTCAGACTTCTATGCCCGGCGCGGCGGTTGACTGGCTGATTGGGCTGATCGGCGCCGCAGTGGTTCGCCTGGTGGTCTATGTGAAAGGTAAAAATGCCAAAAAGTACAGGAAGGATGTGGAATACGGGAGCGCCCGCTGGGGCACGAAGGCGGATATTGCCCCCTTTATGGACCCCAAGCCGGAAAATAACATCATCCTGACCCAGACGGAGGGGCTGATGATGTCCGGCAGGCCCAAAAATCCGGCTTATGCCCGGAATAAAAATGTCCTTGTCGTTGGAGGAAGCGGCAGTGGTGGACTGACAGGCAATGCTTGAAATGCGCGAATGGGCGTTGCTTTCGCCGCCTCGACCAATACCGGCTGCAGGTCGAGGGTATCAGTGCGGAAGAAAACTGGGAGGGTGTCGCGCCCTAATCAGAGTGGAAGGCTTGCCTGTAAAAAGGAAGCCACACGCAACGCATAGAGCCTGACCCTGTTTCGGCAGAATATAACGGCTCCACGAGTCCGCGCCGCCTGCCGGTCTTTGCTGGGCGAAAAGGTATGCTATGCCGGGCATGGACGCCATGCCGATGGAAATGGGCGAAAGCCCCGGAGGGATAGATAAAAAGCTATCCGGTAATCACGATCAGAAAACCCGCTTCTTCATCAAGCCGAACTTGATGCAGCTCCATTCCTCCTATGTAGTGACAGATCCGAAAGGCACTGTCCTGGTGGAGTGCGGAAAGCTGCTGTCCCGCGGCGCTCCCAAGCTGGGCAAGGACGGCAAGCCTTTACGCAATAAGAAAGGCAAGGTCGTTTATGAGCCTTATCAGATCAAGGTATTCAATACCATTAACTTTAAGAAAAGTATGCACTATAATCCGTTTGCGTATCTACATTCGGAGAAGGATATATTAAAGCTGGTGACAGTGCTGATCGCCAATACTAAAGGGGAAGGAAAATCCGGGGACGATTTTTGGGTGAAGGCCGAAACATTGCTTTATACGGCACTGATCGGCTACATTTATTATGAGGCTCCCAAGAATGAGCAGAACTTCTCCACTTTGGTAGAAATGATAAATGCCATGGAGGTCCGGGAGGATGATGAATCGTTCAAAAACGCGGTTGACCTTCTCTTTGACGCTTTGGAGCAGAAAGACCCGGACCACTTCGCCCTCAGGCAATACAAGAAGTATAAACTGGCGGCAGGTGTTGTATGCTCTAAAAGACTTCTTAATCAAGCGGTTGGGAAGTCT
>ERZ827478.1827-NODE-1827-length-13086-cov-4.184944_pt1 | contig 13086 bp, 17 predicted proteins | sample MGYA00519705_ERZ827478 | MGnify/ENA primary metagenome ERZ827478 (study PRJEB31778, sample SAMEA3449318) | human gut metagenome | biome: human gut; feature: human-associated habitat; material: faeces | place: United Kingdom | collected 2010/2012 ... | reverse complement strand
ATATGCCAAATCCCCGGGATTCTCTTCCTGAATCCCGGGGTTCTTTGACAGGCTGGTGAAATAAAACTGCCCGCCGTTGGCGGGCAGTTTTATTTCATGTCAAATTTCCGGCCTATCTCAGCCGCTCAAAACCGTCTTCGCTGGGCTTTTCCTCCCGGAGCTTCACAGCCTTTTTCTGCATGTTCATTATCAGCAGCCACTCATACATCAGCAGCTGCATTGCGCTGCCAAGCATTATCAGGTGCATGCCCATATATCTGTCATCAGCCAGAGCCATGATGCTCATCATCACGCCCATCATAATGGTGAAGAAACTCTGCCAGGATTTTACAGACCCATAGGCAAAGCCCGCCGCCCGGAAGAAGGCCATCATTGCGGTGATTATGGCCATCATCTCCACAAGGTATGACCAGATGACGCTGTTTAGGGCGTTTTGCTTATAGCATATGATAAGCCACAGGGCAAACATCACTATGGGCAAAGTGGTACCCAGACAGACCAGGGCCGGGTGGCGCAGCTTGCCGTACTTATCGTTGGCGCTGCCCAAAACCAGTGGGAAGGATATGCCCGAGGCAATGGCCAGCAAGGAGAGTATCAGCAGCAGGGTGGCATCCTGATCCGTTTCACTGGTGGCTATCAGAAGCACGCCGCCGATGGCCATGACTCCGCCGGAGGCCCAGCGGGCCATAGTGAACAGCCGCCCTTTGTTTCTCAGAGCCTGGCAGAAATCCGTGGGTATATACAACTTCTCATTGCGCGCCTGCTCGATGAAGCGGTTGAACAGCAGTGCCGAGGCCAGTATGATCAGGGGTACAAGATAGTTAAAAACACTTTTCTCCGTAAGCCCCGCATCATCAAAGGCCATCTGATCCTGGAGCCAGCGAAAAAATACTCCAAAGGCCCCGGCGCCGCATACATAACAGGATATTTCCAAAGATCTTTTTTGCATAATCACAGTCCCGTCTCAATAACTATTGATTGAAGCCCCATCCCTAAAGGGATACAGGAACATAACAGGTTAATTTTATACTTATTTATCTATACAGTCAAGGAAAAACGGAGGCAAGCCAATGAAAAGAACCCTGATCGCCGCATATCTGGCCCTGCTTATCACTCTGGTGCCGGCTTTTTGCCTGGTCTGGAGCAAAGCTCCGGAGCCGGAAGAAGCCTTATCAAGCCCCTCTCCCAGTCCCGCACCGACAGTGCTCAGGACAGAGCACACGTCCACCGGCAGTGCCGCTGAGGCTACAGCAGCACCGGAGCCAAGCCCAAGCTCTCAGCCGGTGATCTCTGCCGCTCCGGAGCCGGTGCCGGAGCGGCTGCTGGTAAAATGCGGGCCGGAGGTCTACGATGTGGACATGCAGGAATATCTGACAGGTGTTGTGGCCGCAGAAATGCCTGCCTATTTTGAGGCGGAGGCTTTGAAAGCACAAGCCGTTGCCGCCAGAACTTACGCCATGTACTGCGCTTCCACCGGCCGCCACAGCGATGCCCAGGTCTGCACCGATTACGCCTGCTGTCAGGCCTGGATAAGCCGGGAGGATATGGAGAACAACTGGGGGGATAGCTTCGAGGAAAACTATGCGGCCATAAGCCGGGCCGTAGAGGAAACCGTCGGGGAATACCTCGCCTATGACGGGCAGCCGGTATTTGCAGCATTCCATTCCTCCTCCAGCGGGGCTACCGAGGACTGTGGTGCAATATGGAACCCCCTGCCCTATCTCATAAGTGTCCCCAGTCCGGAGACTGCCGACACCGTTCCCGGCTATGTGAGTCAGGTGCAACTTAGCTCTCTGGATTTCAGAGATACGGTGCTCTCCGCCTATCCCTATGCCGACTTCACCGGAGACGAAAGCAGCTGGGTGGGAGAGATAAACCTGGAGGACAGCGGCCGGGTGGCCTCCGCCATTTTGGGCGGCGTGGAGATATCCGGCATTGAGATACGCAGCTTGTTCTCGCTGCGCTCCACCGCCTTCACCCTGGAATACACCGGTATGGGATTTCTCTTTACCGTAACCGGATACGGCCACGGCGTGGGAATGAGCCAGCACGGGGCAAATCTCATGGCTGCCCAGGGCAGCGATTATACCCAGATACTGGCTCATTACTATCCCGGCACCCTGCTGGTGAAGTGAGGTGCCGGACAAAAAGTTTTATTTTACACGTTTATATGTCACGAAGCAGTAGCGCAGGCCGTTCTCCTCCTGCCAGAGTTCCTCCTCCTGCCGCTGCCAATTCTCATCGGCGTCCAGGTTGGGGAAGTAACTGTCCGACCTGGGCGCCAGGTCTATCTTGGTTATATGCACCGTGTCCACCCAGGGCATGAACTGCCGGTAAATGCTGGCCCCGCCTATCACCAGGCAGCGGTCATGCCGGGCCGCGGCCTCCAGAGCCTGCTCCGTGCTGTGGACAAGCTCGGCCCCCTCTATTTCCAGCTCCTGCCGGGATACCACGATGTTATGCCTCCCTTTCAGGGGCCTGCCCCCGGGGAAGTCCCCCAGGGTCTTTCGCCCCACGATGACGGCTGCCCCCATGGTCAGCTCCTTAAAGTGGGCCCGGTCCGCCTTCAATACCACCGGCTGGGTCCCGCCGCTTCCTATGCCCCAGTCGGAATATACCGCAACTATCGCTTCCATAGGCATCAGAGGGCCACCGGTATCTTGCCGGTAAATTCGCTGTACTCATAGTTCTCCATGGTGAAGCTGTCCCTGGTAAATTTGTAGAAATCAGTCACCTCAGGGTCTATATGGAAGGTGGGGGCGCTCTTGGGCGTATTTTTGATTATCTCCTCTATGGCGGGCACGTGCCGGTCATAGATGTGGGCGTCGGCTATAACGTGGACAAATTCACCGGGCTTGAGTCCGGAAACCTGGGCCATCATCATGGTGAGCACGGAATACTGCACCACATTCCAGTTATTGGCCGCCAGCATGTCCTGGGATCGCTGGTTCAAAATTGCGTTGAGGCTGTCCCCGGTGACGTTGAAGGTCATGGAGTAGGCGCAGGGATACAGGGCCATCTCCGACAGATCGGCAAAGTTATATATGTTGGTCATGATGCGCCGGGAGGCAGGATTGTGCTTCAGATCCCAGAGGACCTTGTCCACCTGATCCATATCACCCTCCGGGTAATGGTGCTTTATGCCCAGCTGGTAACCGTAGGCCTTGCCTATGGAGCCGTTCTCATCGGCCCAGGCATCCCAGACCCTGGTGCGCAGATCGTGGACATTGTTGCTTTTGGCCTGCCATATCCACAGGAGCTCGTCTATGGCGGATTTCCAGAAGGTGCGGCGTATGGTGAGTATGGGGAACTCTTCAGCCAGGTTATAGCGGTTCACGATTCCAAATTTCTTTACGGTGTGGGCACTTTGGCCGTCCTCCCAGTGGGGGCGCACTTCCCTGTCCGTGTCCCATATTCCGTTTTCAAGAATGTCCTTGCAGTTTTCAATAAATATCAGGTCAGCTCTGCTCATGGAGTTTTTCCTGCCTTTCCGAATTTTCAGCGGGCAATGGAGCCATTACCCATACAGAGTTTATTCTAACACAAGCACCGCCTTATGTGCAACAGAATACTATGATATGGAGGTGCTGCTTTTGAAATTTGCTGTCATCGGCGGAGATAAAAGGTCGGTACTGCTGTGTTCGATGCTGTGGCGGGACCGGCACAGAGTACATAGCTTCGCCCTGGAAAAGGCGGAGCTGCCTGCGGAGATTCCCAAAGCTGGCTGCCTGCAAAGCTGTGTCTACGGCGCTGACTGCGTGATATTGCCAACTCCGGCGGAGAAAAACGGCCTCATCAATTCCCCCTATGCCTCCCAGCCGCTCAGAACGGAGGAACTGCTGGTGAGCCTGTGGCCGGGCCAGCTGCTCATAGGCGGGAAGCTGGGCAGGGACTTGAGCATGGGAGCCCTCTCCCAGGGGCTGCAGGTAGCGGATATCATGCAGCGCCGGGGCTTCACCGTGGGCAACGCCGCCCTCACCGCCGAAGGTGCGGTGGAGAAACTCATGGCCTCCAGCCCCAGGAGCCTGTGGGGCAGCCGCAGCCTGGTCACCGGCTGGGGCCGTATAGCCAAAATACTGTCTCTTCGCCTTTACGCTCTGGGCTCCAGAGTTACCGTGGCAGCCAGAAAGGAGGGAGACAGGGCCATGGCCCGGGCTCTGGGCTTGGAGGCTCTGGATTTCCCAGAGCTGCCGGAAGCCATGGATGGCTTCGACTTCATCGTCAACACAGTGCCGGAGCAGGTGCTGGCTGAGCAGGTGCTGTGCCGCATACGCCGGGATGCCCTGCTGCTGGAGCTGGCCTCGGCCCCCGGCGGCTTTGACCAGCACAGGGCGGAGGAGCTGGGTCTGAAATCCATGGCCGCCCCGGGACTTCCGGGTCTATGCGCCCCCTATACGGCGGCAGAACTCATGCGGGACACCATATATTCAATAATAAGGGAGATGAAAGAATGAGCATTGAAATGAAGAAAAGGCTGGGGCTGGCCCTGTGCGGCTCCTACTGCACTTATGAAAAAGTCTTTGAAGCCGCAGAAAAACTCGGCGACAAATATGAGCTCATACCTATTATGAGCGAGAATGCTGCCGAGACCGACACCCGTTTCGGCGCAGCCTCGGAGCATATCAAGAAGCTGATGCTGCTCAGTGGGAAAAAAGTTGTGACCACCATAGCGGAGGCGGAGCCTTTGGGCCCGGCCACTCCCATGGACGCCCTGCTTATAGCCCCCTGCACCGGCAACACCCTGGCAAAGCTGGCAAACGGTATTACCGACACTTCCGTCACCATGGCCGCCAAAGCCCATATGAGAAACGGCCGTCCCTTGGTGATCGCCCTATCCACCAACGACGGGCTATCCGGCTCTGCGGAAAACATTGCCAGACTCTTAAACCGCAAAGGTGTCTATTTTGTACCCTTCCACCAGGATGACCCGGCAAAAAAGCCCCGCAGCCTGCAGGCCGACTTCAGCCTCATAGACGAGACGGTGCAGGCAGCCCTCCGGGGCTGGCAAATTCAGCCAATACTTAAATAGGCGTTTCCAAAACCCGTGCCGTCCTATTGCTCTATTACTTGTTGCCTTAGGTGGGCAACTCTGTTATAATAGGCGGTAAGCTCCCATACTAGTGAGGTGAAAGCCATGGCTCTGGACAAGGAATATTTTGACGCAATAGACATAAATATAGTCAGGAAAAAATACTATAACGCCAACAAAGTCAACTCTCTGCTGGAAGACATACGCCGTCAGGCTGAGGCCATGGAAGAGGAGAACCGCCTGCTCAAAGCCCAGATAGCAGACATGGGTCTGGGCAAAAGCGAAATAGGAGACACTCTGCTTACGGCCCAGGCCGCCGCTCGGGATATTGTAGCGAAGGCCAAGATCCAAGCTGCCAGGATCGTGGCAGAGGCCCAGCAGCAGCGGGATGGCATTCTGGCCGGAGCCGTTGACCAGCAGGAATACGCCGCTGACTGTGTGCGCAAAGCCTTTGACAAAATAATCCACCAGCAGCTGGAGAGCATAGAGCTGCTCAACGGTATGTGGCAGGAGTTTCTATGCGGCCTTATCACCGAGGGACCCGAGATGGAAAATGCTGCGCCGGCAGAACCGGAAAAGCCTGAGTCCCCAGCAAAGCCTGCCGTCGGGGACAATGTCCGTATAAATGAGCTGGAATCCATGGTAAACAACATCGCCCGGGAGCTGTCGGAAATAATGGGCAGCCGCCGTGACGAGGAATGCAAAGTCTGAAACTGCAGAATATAAAAATCAATAAACTGGGAATATCCCCGGCCGTCGGCCGGGGATATTCCATATTAGTATCTATATTAAAAGCTTAGCCCTCAGGGCAGGTTCAGCCTGTGCTTTAGAAGCAGCCGTGTGGGGATATACATGATGGTGGCATACACCAGCATATATACCAGGAAGGCCAGCAATACCACATGCACAACACCGGCATTGCTTATGCTCTGGACAGGTTGGATATTCAAAGTGTTCAGGAAAAGCATACCGAAGGATTGGATAAAAGACAGCACCATGCTTATTACAAAATAGAACACCACCGACAGCAGCACCTTGTGATTTGAAAAGCTGTAGCCTATGGCCATGGCACAGTAAAGCTGAAGGCAGGTGCCGCAGCATGTGACGAAGACCAGCGCCAGAACTTCCAGGAAATAGCCCAGCACGTGCAGCAGGCCGAAATCCACCAGCCTGGCCCAGATTTCACCAAAAACGAAGCTGATTTCGGACCAGTTCACCTCTATCAGGTTCAGGTTGCACAGGAACATCAGGGCAAAAGCCAGCATGCAGACCAGCCAGGTAGCTATGAACCACACGGAGGACACTATCAGTTTTGCAAAGATGTGTTCATCCACGCTCACCGGCAGGGTGAACATCAGATATCCCTCATCCCCCAGGAGGTTTTTCCTGAAGCGTTCTATGCACACCACCAGGGCCATAACGCACACGGCAATCAGTCCCGCCACAAAGAGGAACATCACAATGCCGAATACAATAGAAAACCACCCATAATCCTTCTGGATCTCCATGCCCCTTATGGACAGACCCGCCAGCACCGACAGGCCCAGGCACACCAGGATAAAGGGCACCATGGTACGCCCGCTGCCCTTGAACTCATGCTTTATAAGTTTGCCTAGCATTTGAACACCTCCCTGAAATATTCATCAACGCTCTTGCCGTACTGCTGGCGTATATCGTCCACAGAGGCCTGGAGCATTATTCTGCCCCGGTTTATGAACAGCACCTCATCCAGTATCTTCTCCACGTCACTTATAAGGTGAGTGGATATGATGACCACCGCCTCCGGGTCATAGTTTCTGATTATGGTGTCCAGAATGTAGTCCCTGGTGGCCGGGTCCACCCCGCCTATGGGCTCATCCAGAAGATAGAGCTTTGCCTTGCGGCTCATGACCATGATGAGCTGCACCTTTTCCCGTGTGCCCTTGGACATCTGGCTGAGCTTCTGCTTTTTGTCCAGGCCCAAGCGCTGGAGCATATCCTCCGCCCGTTGCCGGTCAAAGTCGCTGTAGAAATCCTGGAAGAATGCCATCAGCTGCACCGGGTTCATCCAAAAAGGCATGCAGGTCTTGTCAGGCAGGTAACTCACCACCGCCTTGCTCTCCGGCCCGGGGCGTTTGCCGCAGATGAGCACCTCCCCCTCACTGGGGGTGAGCAGACCGTTGGCCAGCTTTATCAGGGTGGTCTTGCCGCTGCCGTTGGGGCCCAGCAGACCCACCACGCGGCCGGGAGCTATGCTGATGTTCACGCCGTCCAGTGCCTGGGTGGCGCCGAAGTTCTTGCTCAGGCCCTTGCATTCAAAGGTAGCCGTCATTTCTTATCCTCCTCTTTTTCGCCTTTTATAAGGCTGATAATCTCTTCTCCCGTATATCCCAGCTGCTCCATACTCTCTACAAAACTGCGGATATACGTCTGGGCCATGGCCTTTTTCGCTTCCATGATTACCTCCATGTCCTCCGTCACAAAACGTCCGTTACTGCGCTGGGAGAAGACCAGGCCCTCCCGCTCCAGCTCCTGAAATGCCCGCTGCATGGTGTTAGGGTTCACTTTTGCCTCCGCCGCCAGTTCTCGCACCGTACTCAATTTCTCTCCGGGCGGCAGCTGCCCGGATACTATGCTCAGCTTTATTTTATCAACCAGCTGGGTATATATGGGCATGTCGTTGTTGAATGTCCAGTCCATGTCACTCCTCCTTTGTGTTATTGTATTAAGTGATTAGTACAATAACACATCCTTTCTTGTTTGTCAATAGGCGCGGCAAAAGTTTTTTTGAAAAAGGTTTGCGGGCAGTCGGGTCGGTCCCATGTATCCCCCCAGACAGCTTTTCCCCTCTGCATCTGGGGGCTTGACTTTGCTGTTGGCATCGTTCACAATATATGCAAGGTATGAAAAAGCATACAGGAGGTGGAGACATGCCAAAGCCCATAGCCAAGGGCGGGGAGAAAAATCTTATTGCCCAGCGGCTTATTCAGCTGCGCAGGCTAAGGGGCCTGTCCCAGCGGCAGCTGGCCGCCCGCCTTCAGCTTGAGGGCTATGACATGGACAAGAACGTGATAACCCGGATAGAGACCGGGAAGCGCTATGTGACGGATATCGAGCTGGTGGCTCTGTGTCAGGTGCTGGAGGTCTCCTGCGGCTATCTCCTGTATGGGGACTAGGAAGTATAAAGGCCGGCTGTGTTTACAGCCGGCCTTTGGTATGGTTATGAACTTTTCTCAGTCGGAGCAGTGCTCACAGCTGTGGACCTTGAACTTCTCCGGGTCGTAGGCTATGCCGTTTTTATCGTAGTAGTCCTTCACCGCCGCCTGTACGGCCTCCTCGGCCAGCACGGAGCAGTGTATCTTCTGTGGGGGCAGACCGTCCAGAGCCTCTACCACAGCCTGGTTTGAAAGCTGCAAAGCCTCCTCCACGGGCTTGCCTTTGATAAGCTCGGTGGCCATGGAGCTGGTGGCTATGGCGCTACCGCAGCCAAAGGTATTAAACTTGCAGTCGGTGATAATGCCGTCCTTTACCTTTATATACATGCGCATGATGTCGCCGCACTTGGCGTTGCCCACCTCACCGATACCGTCGGCATCGTCCATCTTACCCACGTTCCTGGGGTTCTGGAAATGATCCATGACCTTATCACTGTAAAGTGCCATTATATTATTCCTCCTGTTGCAATTCGTTTTCTCTGTTTAAATTTATATCAGATGGGGCCTCTGGCCCTTCTCCAGTTCATCCCACACGGGGGACATATTCCGCAGATACTCCACCACCTGGGGCACCACCTGGCAGATATAATCTATCTCCTCCATAGTGTTGTACTCCCCTATGGACAGGCGCAGGGAGCCATGGGCCACCTCGTGGGGCAGTCCCAGTGCCAGCAGTACATGGCTGGGGTCCAGTGAACCGGAGGTACAGGCGCTGCCGGAGGAGGCGCAGATGCCCTTGGAATCCAGCATCAGCAGCAGGCTCTCCCCCTCTATACCTTCAAAGCACATGTTCACCGTGCCGGGCACATGCTTTTCCAGGCTGCCGTTTATCTTGCTGTGGGGTATCTTGGAAAGCTCGGCAAAGAGCTTGTCCCTCATGGCGCACATCTTCTTGCTGTCGGCTTCCATATTGTCCACAGACTCCTTGAGAGCTGCGGCCATGGCCACGATACCGGCCACATTCTCGGTTCCGGCCCGCTTGCCCCGCTCCTGGGCTCCGCCCTCTATGAGATTGAAAAGGGGGATGTTCTTGCGCACGTACAGGGCGCCCACGCCCTTGGGGGCATGGAATTTGTGGCCGGAGATAGACAGCATGTCTATATTCATTTTCTCCACATCTATGGGCATGTGGCCTGCGGCCTGCACTGCGTCACAGTGGAAGGGGATACCCTTCTCCCGGCAGAGGGCGCCGATCTCCTCCACAGGCTGGACGGTGCCTATCTCGTTGTTGGCGAACATGATGGTTACCAGGCAGGTGTCCTCCCGGATGGCCGCCGCCAAGTCTTCAATGCGCACAACGCCGTCCTCATGGACATCCAGCAACGTCACCTCAAAGCCCTCTTTTTCCAGGCGCTTGAGGGTGTGGAGCACGGCGTGGTGCTCAAACTTGGTGGATATCAGGTGTTTCTTTCCCTTGCGCGCCCCCACCCTGGCCGCAGACATGATGGCCTGGTTGTCCGCCTCGCTGCCGCCGGAGGTGAAGTATATCTCCCGGGGGCTGGCAGCACCCAGGCACTCGGCCACAGTGGCTCTGGCCTGGGCCACAGCCTCAGTCACCTTCTGGGCAAAGCCGTAGAGGCTGGAGGGGTTGCCGTAATTTTCTGTGAGGTAGGGCAGCATGGCGTTCAGCGCTGTCTTGCTGACGCTGGTGGTGGCTGCATTATCGGCATAAACGAACATATTTATATCTCCATTTCCTATTATTCTACTGGGAATTATATCACAGTGCTTTCATTTGTCAATGGGCTTTTTCCACTTTTCACCGGTGAGCAGGTCGCTGAGAGTGACCGTATCCAGATAGCCGTTGGTGATGTCATCCAGCTCCCTCCACATGGGTGCGGTCATGCACACCCCGGCCAGCTCGCAGCAGATACCGCCGGACTTGATGCAGGACACGGGGGCCAGATTGTCCTCCATGCATCGCAGGATCTCCCCCACGGTGTAATCCTCGGGCGGCCGGTTGAGCTTGTAGCCCCCCTCCTTGCCCCGGGTACTGCTGAGCAGCTCCGCCTTTTTCAGCTGCCCCACTATCATCTCCAGATACTTCATGGAGTAGCCCTGGCGGTCGGCAACAGTCTTCAGGGAGATAAAGCCCTCCTCCCGGTGCTGGGCCAGATCCAGCATCACCTGCAAAGCGTAGCGCCCCTTGCTGGTTATATTCAAGCACTTCGCCTCCTTTTGCTTTTATTTCCTACCGTTGCAATATACCATAAGTTTAATAGGAATTAAAGCCCCATTCCCTCGAATTGCTGTGCATAAATTGCACAGCAACACGCAAAATTCCTCTTGCTTTATCTCGCTAATGTGTTATTATACTGCCGTGATAAAAAACCTGTATGGAGGATTTGAAAAATGAAAAAGATACTTGCACTTCTGCTTGCCCTTTCCATGGTATTTGCCCTCTGCGCTTGCGGCAGCTCCAGCGAGCCCGCTGCCGATACTGCCGATGACGCCGCCGAAGCTCCTGCCGATGACGCTGCTGCCGAGAGCGACCTGGCCTATGTCCAGGGCAAGGGCAGCCTCATCGTAGGCATCACCGACTTTGCCCCCATGGACTACAAGGATGCCAACGGCGAATGGATAGGCTTTGACGCAGACATGGCCAAGGCCTTTGCCGAGAGCCTGGGCGTGTCCGTGGAATTCATCGAGATAGACTGGGACAACAAGATCCTGGAGCTGGACTCCAAGAGCATTGACGCCGTATGGAACGGCATGACCCTCACCGATGAGGTGCTCAATTCCATGGAGTGCTCCAATCCCTACTGCAAGAATGCCCAGGTGGTGGTGGTAAAGGCCGAGGTGGCCGACCAGTACCAGGACGTGGAGAGCCTCAGCGAGCTGGCTTTTGCCGTGGAGGCCGGTTCCGCCGGTGAGTCCGCGGTGAAAGATCTGGGCCTTGAGGACTACACCGCCGTGCCCACTCAGGCCGACGCCCTGATGAATGTGGCCGCCGGCACCGCCGACGCCTGCGTCATCGACCTGCTCATGGCCGGCGCCATGATAGGCGAGGGCACCAGCTACGACCAGCTCACTTACACCGTCTCCCTCACCGAAGAAAATTACGGTGTGGGCTTCCGCAAGGGCAGCGATCTGGCCGCCGCCTTCAATGAGTTCTATGCCGCCGCCTTTGCCGATGGCACCGTGGAGGAGATTGCCACTGTCTACGGCGTGCAGGAATCCATAGTTGCAGAATAAGGAAAGTTCCTGTATAATAAAATAGCTTGCTAAATCGTTAAGCAGAGGGAGTGCAAATCTCCCTCTGCTTGCGGACTGTCTTGAAACTTTTTACCTTATACATATAAAGAGAGGTCAGCCATGTTCCAGACCGTTGTAATGAGCCTGAACGAGGGCTTCGTCAAATCCCTGGAGATCTTCGCACTCACCCTGTTGGGGGCCATACCCCTGGGGCTTATAATGTCCTTCGGCTCTATGAGCAGCTTCAAACCCCTCAGCGGCTTTGTGCGCACCGTGGTGTGGATATTCCGGGGCTCCCCTTTGATGATACAGCTGCTGCTTATATACTATGCCCCCGGCATGCTGGGCTACAACATCTGGGGCACCGGCTCCTCCGGCCGCTTTGCCGCAGCCATGGCAGCTTTCATCCTCAACTACGCCTGCTATTTCTCGGAGATATTCCGGGGCGGCATTGAGAGCATACCCCGTGGTCAGAAGGAGGCGGGGCAGGTACTGGGCATGACCGGCACCCAGATTTTCTTCAAGGTGACTCTGCTCCAGGTTATAAAGCGCATCGTGCCCCCCATGGGCAACGAGATCATCACTCTGGTGAAGGACACCTCTCTGGTTCGGGTCATCTCCGTATATGAGGTGATGTGGAACGGCCAGGCCTTTATAAAGTCCTCCGGACTTATCTGGCCCCTGTTCTTCACCGCCGTCTACTATCTGGCCTTTAACGGCCTGCTGACCATACTCTTCGGCTGGCTGGAAAAGAAGCTGGACTATTTCAAGGTTTAAGGGGGCTGCGCCATGGCTTTACTTGAAGTTACCGATCTCCATAAAAATTTTGACCAGCTCCAGGTTTTGAAGGGAATAAGCTTCTCCCTGGAGAAGGGCCAGACCCTCTCCATCATCGGCCCCTCCGGCGGCGGCAAGACCACACTGCTCCGCTGCCTCAACTTCCTGGAAATGCCCAGCGCCGGCAGAATAGCCATAAACGACGACGGCGGCAGTCACGTCCTCTTTGACGGCAGTGCCGGCAGGGAACTGAAGGCCGCCCAGATACGGGAAAACCGGCTTCACTTCGGCCTTGTGTTCCAGAGCTTCAATCTCTTTCCCCAGTACACCGCCTTGCAGAACGTGTCCCTGGCCCCACGGCTCAGGGCCAAGGGCAAGGAGGACCGGAAAGCTCAGCTCCGGGCCATAGAGGAAAAGAGCGTGGAGCTGCTGCGCCGCGTGGGATTGGGGGATAAGCTGGACTATTACCCCCACCAGCTCTCCGGCGGACAGCAGCAGCGGGTGGCCATAGCCCGGGCCCTGGCCCTCACTCCGGACGTGCTGTTTTTCGACGAGCCCACTTCCGCTCTGGACCCGGAACTCACCGGCGAGGTGCTGAACGTCATACGCCAGCTGGCCCGGGAGAACATGACCATGGTGGTGGTCACTCATGAGATGGGCTTTGCCCAGGCGGTGTCCGATCAGGTGCTGTTCATTGACGGCGGCGTCATCGTGGAACAGGGCCCGCCGGAGCAGGTGCTGGGCGCCCCCACCGAGGAGCGCACCCGACAGTTTCTCCGGGGCTTCGGAAAGGGCTGACAACAGATACAGAAATCCCCTTGGATCTGCGGTGCACCGCTGAACCGCGCCAGATTGTGCGGACAGCACAAAAAAGCCCCTGGTGCAGGAATA
>ERZ827478.1825-NODE-1825-length-13139-cov-3.699404_pt1 | contig 13139 bp, 16 predicted proteins | sample MGYA00519705_ERZ827478 | MGnify/ENA primary metagenome ERZ827478 (study PRJEB31778, sample SAMEA3449318) | human gut metagenome | biome: human gut; feature: human-associated habitat; material: faeces | place: United Kingdom | collected 2010/2012 ... | reverse complement strand
GGCATATCGTTCGCGGCGACGATTTTTCTTGCGGAACAATCGTCACCTCTCATTCATTCTGTCGCGGCTCCTCTCCAAATCGAACCCGCTTGCGCTGGGCTTCGATTTGGCTTTCCTTTTCTGAGCGTCCCAAGTCCTATAATTACACTCCGACGTCTTTTTCTGCCTGCGGCAAAAAATACGTCATCCGCTCCCTTGCTCCTCCTTTCCAAACCGCAACCGCCTAGGCTGGGTTGCGGTTTGGGGTTTTGACGCAGGTTTTGGGGACGCAATATCCTTCGCGGCAACGGTTTATCTTGCAGAATGAAGATAGACATTAAACGAACCATGGCGGATAACGCTTCTCCGTCCTTGTCTTGTTATTTGTGCTCTGATATACTTTTTGCCGTGAATCCCCCACCCTTTCCAATCGACTGGAACGGGGGGGACAGGGCATTGAACTGCACATTGGTTTCGTCGGTGCTGCAATGACGTTTTCACTCAGCAAAAAGTAAGCATTTTTCATCTATCACGCAGGGGGGGCAGCAACATGTTTTTTCCCTGGAAAAAGCAGGAGAATCGCAGTTATGACCGGGAAAAGCTTCGGCCGGTAATCCGCTGCAGCATTTGCACCGGGGAGAGGGTGGCTGGCTTTCGGGACAAGAGCACCGGGAAATTCAGCGAGGTTATGCTCATCCGCAACATAGGCGACCTGGAAGAGTTCCGCCGGCTCTACAATATCGACGAAGCTGAGATACCCACAGAATACTGAAAAGCCTCGGGTTTACCGATCTGTTCTTCTCAGCCCTCCAGCAGCGGCGCAAGCTGATTTTTCAATATCCACTCACAATTGTATTTGTTTCTGATAACGGTGGATGAATTGAGGCTGCGATCCTCTCTCATCAGCTCCACTATCTTTTTTCCGTGCTCCTCGTAGTAGGCCCTCTCCGAGGGTTCATATTTCTCCCTGGTGTCATATCCGAAATTTCTCGCATCCCAGCGCATGAAGTAAGCCCCCAGCACCTCTCCCAGTTCTTTTAGAGCAGGCACAGCCTCATTGAGCACCAGAAAATTCCCCCTGCTGCCGGCCTCCAGCACCGTCAGTCCAAAGGACTCGGAATACGAAGGGCAGATAAAAAGATTTGACAGCTGAAAAAGTTCCAGCACACCCTGCCTCGGGAATCCCTCCGGATAGCCCACATCGCTGGTAAACAGGATGTCCCCAGTGTCAAGCCCATATTTTTTACCTTCCATGCGTATCATGGCTTTGTATATTCCGGGCGGGATATCGGCGCTGGGGAAATCACAGAATACCAGTTTTACGTTTTTCTCCTCCCCGCTTTTTATTGCGCCGGCCAGAGCCGCAGCCTTTTCAAATCTCTTTCCCGGACTGAGTCTGCCGGGATATACAGCCAGTATATCGGCGCCAAGCAGATCAATGTGCTTTGCCACCCTCCCCACATCCGGGCTCAGGGTCTCCAGCAAAGGCAGAGTGTTATATACCACGGAGCATTTCCCCTCCGGCACGTCGTATTGTTTTGCCAGAGCGGATATCCCTGAATAAGTGGGATAAACGAACCTGGTATTTGGCATGCCGGTAAACCTGGCGGAGAAAGGATATTTAATCTCTCTGGGCAGGTTGACCGGCAGGGAATGGGTAAAAGCCAGAAAGCGCACAGTCCCCAGCTCTTTCTGTGCCATTCTCACTGCCACATTGTGTATCAGGTGCCAGCCCTGGTATAATATATCATGCATTATGCAGACATCCACATCTCTAAGGTGTTTTATCAGGTCCTGGGCAATATGCTCGGCCTCCTGAAAAAAAGTCTCGTGTACTTCCCCGTTTGGCAAGGAGTAATCATGCCAGATTATCCTGTTGCCGTTAAGGGTGTTGGTTATCTTTACCCATTGGATTCTCTCATCTTTGAATATCCCCTTGCGTTCTTCATCCGGGCAGTGCTCACAAACCAGCATCTTTACTTCCGCGCCATATTGCAGCAGCATCTTCAGCTGATCTGCCACCACGTTTACCAGTGAATAGGTGCTCGACAGTCCGGAGAACATAGTCAAAACGGCAACCTTCACGATTCATACCTCCGGCTTTTTAATTTAAGGTTTTGGCGCAGCAGGGTACTGCTGCGCCAAAAATTTACTTGCTGCTGTCGGGGCAGATGCAGCCTTCGAACAGCTCCAGTTTCATCTTCAAAATTGTCTCCAGCTCAGCTACTGAGTTTACCATGGACTCCACGGATCTGTTGGCTTTAAGTACCGTCTCATAAGTCACATCTTCAAAAGACAGGAGCTTTTGCAGCTTCTCCCCCTCCCCATTGAGGATATGGGACAGGGCCGTCTGCTGCAAAGCCACGGACTCAAAAAGATCCGAAATGGCCTGGCTCCGGCTGCCCGGAGCAGACGTAGTAGTGCTCGTGGTGGTGCTTGTAGTGCTGGTAGTCGTTGTAGTGCTTGTGGTAGTGCTGGAAGTGGTTGAACTGGTGGTCAAGAAGCAGGAGACGGGCTCCGGCAGCTCACCCTCAAAGAGTTCGTTGTGGCTCTCTGCATTCCCGGTATAGCTGTCAAAGATAATATTCCCGTTGATCTGGCTGGTGTTGGCCGCAGCAAAGGGGGGCCAGCACAGAGCCGTAGATCGCGGTGGTACTGTTTGACCAAGTCAGAGCCTCCGGGAAGTTCCACAATATCTTCCGGGCATTTTCCCTGGTAGCAGCGGTGCCGTTGCGGAATATCTGATAGCTTCCGTACAGGATATTGGCACCGGCAATGTTTATCAGGACAGTTGATGCCAGAGGGGCAACAATATTTATGCCGTTGAGCCGGCTGAGAGACAACCCGCTGCCATAAATATTCCCGCCGTCAAAACTGAACACATTCAAGCCCTCATCCGTGCCCGTCAGGTTCAGTTGGTTGAATATGACTTCACCGGAGCCGTTTGACTCCAGGCCGCCCCAGAAAGCGGAGGCGCATTTCAGATATCTCTCCGTCTCCTGAAAATCTATAGGCGTACCGGTGACCAGCATACCGTTGGGATTTCCCATGGTATAGCTTATCACGGTACTGCTGGGGCTTATAACAGTGTTTCCGCTGGCGTTGGACCCGGCGGAGACATTGACGTTTCCGCCGATAACAAAGGAAGGGTCGGTGCCTGCCGGAGGCAGAGGGAAAATCCCCGCCCCCAAGCCGTAGTTGCTCAGTATCGCATTACCGCCCACGGCAACCCGGCCCTCGGCATCGGTATTGCTCATGCTCATATCGCCGAAAAGAAATACGTTATATTCATTGGCCGGGCCAAAATTAAATGCCATTCCGATTTCCTCCTTAACTGAGAATTTAGGCTTATCTTCGGTGCAGCCTATTTTATGCACCCGGAGCAGGTCTTGCCCCTGGGGCTTGTATGAATCCCAGTCCATTAGTTCGTGCTGCCGCGTTCTTCAGCCGCAAAAGGCCGGGGCTCATAAGAGCCCCGGCCCATAAACCTTGGATTCTGCTAATTATTCGGTGGGAAGCTACGCCTCATCCTCCTGGCAGAGGCAGTTGCCGAAAGTGGACAACTTGGATTGAAGTATCATTTCCAGCCTGGCCACGGCATTCACCATTGACTCTACCGACTTGTTGGTTGCCAGCAGCTGCTCCGGCGTCACATCCGCCATTGCCACCATTTTCTGTATCTTTTCTCCCTCTGCATTCAGAATATGAGAAAGAGCTGTTTCCTCAAGGGCAACAGACTCGATAACGTCCGTAACGGCCTGAGCTCTCGTGGTCCTACTGGGAGTAATGACCGGCATTCCCATAGTTTGGCAATCTCCTTATTATACATTAAGCTTTCGCTCGCAGTATATTATGCCGCATCACCGCCACAGGTTCACTACCATGGTGCTTGGCTTGTGTCTTTAAAGCCCCGCTTACTTTTCTCCTCGATTGGCCGCTGTAGATATTCCCAGCATTGTACCCAACAGTGCACACACGATGTTGGCGGTTACGCTTATTTTCTCCGGTTCCGGCAGGCTCCACAGTGGAGCCAAACCTACGTAGGCGGTAGCCATAGCCGGGATTGCAATCATCACTATCCATTTGAGCGTATGGTACAGTTTGTCAGGCAGCTTCATGTCGTTCTCCTTTCTCTCAAAGTTTTTAGGAACCTTGTCACATCCGCATTTAAAAAATCTTGCCTCCAGGACACCCCATTATATAACTCCGGTATATTGACTGTACCTGGGCACCCCAGCTTTTCCATCCCATAGGTTTATTTTTACCCTTGCAAGTTCTTCCCCGATTAAGTATAATAATTCAAATTTTAACATGCGGGAGAATAGAGTATGAGTACATTTTCAGCTTTTTTAAGCGGCATTATCAATTCCGTCAGCAGTTTTCTGTATGACCCCTGGGTCCCGCTTTTCCTGCTCTTTGCCGGTCTTTATTTTACCGTACGTACAGGATTCATCCAGCTGCGCCTATTTGGCGAGTCTCTAAGAGTGGTTTCAGAAAAGCCCAGCGACAGCGGCAGTATCTCTTCCTTCGGAGCCCTTATGGTTTCCACCGCTTCACGGGTGGGCACCGGCAACATTGTGGGCGTGTCCTCCGCCATCTGCCTCGGTGGCTATGGGGCAGTGTTCTGGATGTGGGTGACAGCCCTGCTGGGCGGAGCCTCCGCCTATATTGAGTCCACTCTCGCTCAGATATATAAGAGAAAAGACACTGACGGAGGCAGCTATGGCGGCCCCTCCTATTATATAGAGGCCGGGCTGGGCCTGCGCTGGCTGGGGGTCATTTTTGCCGTTGTCCTGATATGCACCTATGCCCTGGGCTACAACATGCTGGCCGCCTATAATCTTCAGTCCACCTTCTCCGGCTACAGCTTCTACAGTGCCCATACCCCTCTGATAGTGGGCAGCATCCTGGCCCTGCTCTTTCTGCTGTGCATATTCGGCGGAGCAAAGCGGCTGAGCAATGTGACTGCCGTCCTTGTACCTCTCATGGGCGTTATATATATATTTGTCGCCCTGGTTGTCATCGTTATCAACATATCCAATATTCCAGGTGTGTTTGCCAATATCTTTGCCGGAGCCTTTGATTTCAAAGCCATCTTCGGCGGTTTTGCCGGCTCGGCAATAATGCAGGGCATGAAGAGGGGCCTCTACTCCAATGAAGCCGGTATGGGTTCCGCCCCCAACGCAGCTGCCACTGCCGATGTGTCCCACCCGGTAAAGCAGGGTCTGGTGCAGATGCTGTCCGTATTTATCGACACGCTGCTCATATGCACCGCTACTGCCCTCATGTGCCTGTCCAGCGGCATCGTGCCGGAGTCCCAACTGGAGGGCGCTCCCTATGTGCAGCAGGCTATGGCCCAGTCCCTGGGCTCTTTCGGCCCGGTGTTTATTACCATATCAATGTGCCTGTTTGCCTTCACCACACTCATAGGCAATTACTATTACTGTGAGGGCTGCATCAAATACATTTTCAAACGCAGCCCCTCCCCCGCTTTTATGCAGGTTTTCCGCATCATAGCCACGGTGATTGTGTTTCTTGGCGCACTGCTCAATGCCAAGCTGGCCTGGGATACCGCAGACTTATTTCAGGCAGTAATGGTCATCATAAATATCCCCGTGATAATCATTCTTGCCAAGCCCGCTCTTGCCGCTCTCAGCGACTACTGCGCCCAGCGCCGTGAAGGCCGCAATCCTGTTTTCAAAGCCGTCTCCATCGGGCTGAAGGAAGACACCGATTTCTGGAATTGAAGCGGTCATATTCCCCTTGGGTTTCTCATAATTAATCAATAGCGTCAAACGGCCCGGGCAGTTACTTTCGTAACTGCCCGGGCCATATTTTCAGCTTATGTATTCTCTTTTCAGCCCAGAAAATCTGCCAGCTCTCCCACTGTTTTAAAATAGTAACGGCAGTTTTGGCGCATGAAGCTCTCTATCTGGGGAATGTCGCTTGCCCAGCCGGCGGCGGCAAAGTCCACGCCGCAGGAGGCAGCCATGTCGTAGCCCGGCTTCAGGTCGTCTATCATCAGCAGCTCCTCCGGCTTCAGGTTGAAGCGCTCCATGATGTCCTTCAGGGGAAAGGGATTGGGCTTGCGCTCGTTCAGAGGCCGGCTCCAGCCGTACACTGCATCCGGCTCCGGCAGGGAGTTGGCCTTATAGTCCCGGAGGATATTGTGCTCAAAGGAGTGGGACACCACACAGATAAGTCCCCCTCCGGCCTTATGTTTCTCCATTATCTCTCGGATTCCCTTATAGGCCTCAGGTATATGCTGCTCCACATAGCCGGACCAGAATTCCACCTCCCTGTCCATGTCTTCCTCTGTCATTCCGAACTCGTCCTTGCACATCTGTACGAAGCCGGGATTGAAATTTTTCAGGAAGTACTCCTCCAGAGAGCAGCTGCGCTCCGGATAATGGAGGGCCAGATAGTTTACAAAGCAGGGGTAGTGTATGGTGGCGGTGCTGTTTACAACGGTGTCGTCATGGTCAAAAACAAGGCATTTGTATTTCATATTACCTCTCAATAGAACGTGGCTACAGGCTGTTCGGGAGCCTCACAGCTCTCGGCGGAGATATAGCTGAGGACAGGGCCCCGGCGATTGTATGCCCGGTGGAACTTGAAGTTCACCTTGGCGGTGAGTATCATCCAGCTGTCATCCTGCACTGTGTCGGCCTTGTCCCACTGACAGACCAGGGCTGCAAACTGAATATCCTCCACGCAGCAGGTCATCACATGGCGGCCCACCACGAAGCAGCCGGCGGGCAATTTCTTCCGCACCAGACAGCGGCATTTGAAGCGGACAGTCTTGCCGTCGTATTTCTTGGGCTCGTCGGCCATATCCCGGTAGAAAAGGGCAAAGTCCTCGTCCCCAATCTCCACTATGGGGGCATTCAAATCGAAGGGCAGAGGGTCTTCAATGTCGTCATAGACCACCTTGCCGTTCTTGGCCTCATAGGCTATATCCGCCCTGCGGGAAGCACCCCGGACTATCTTGTGGAAGGCCATCTTGTCCATGGTCTTTTCGTCAAAACGATTAAAGACCACCAGCTCTGCGCTCTTAAGCTTGTCATAGACCAGCTGGCGCATATTACTGTTGTAGCTTAAAAATGTAGTGGAGTCGGCAAACATGAACTCCTGATACACCATCCAGTTTTCCGGCATGGCATTGTAGAGCAGATCCAGCATCCACATGCCGTTGTATTCCACCACCACCCGCTCGGACCTGGTCTCGGCCAGCCATTTCTCCAGGTTCTCCCTGGTAAGGCTGTTCTGGTCTTCCACCACACGGATCTGTACCGTGTCGGAGGCAAACTGCTCCGGGGCGTATTCCTCCTCCCCTTCTTCACAGACCAGCAGCAGGGTCTTCTCCCCGTTGCAGAAGCGTCTGTCCTCCAGAGTCTCCTGGATGAACTTGGTCTTGCCCCCCTCAAGAAAACCGGTGAAAAGGTATACCGGGACGTCTTTTGGTTTATTACTCAATATTAAACAGCTCCTTCAGTGCCTGCTCATTCAGCTTGGAACCGATGACGCAGAAGCGTCCGGTTACGGCGGCTGCGCCACGGCGGATATCGCTCTCACCGGGCACATAGTCAAAGTATATCCACTCTCCGTCGCTGGCGTCCACAATGCCCTTGGCTCTCAGCACGGCGCCAAAGCGCTCCTCATCACCCAGAGCAGAGAGCAGCTTGCGCAGCTCATCCTCGCTGAACTTTCTGGGAGTCTCCATACCCCAGCTGGTAAATATCTCATCGGCATGATGATGGTGCTCATGGTCGTGGTCATGGCAGCCGCAGGTGCAGTTCTCGTCATGCTCGTGGTGGTGATGCTCGTGCTCTTCGTGTTCATGGTCATGCTCATGATGGTGCTCGTGGTCATGGCAGCCGCAGGTACAGTTTTCATCATGCTCGTGATGGTGGTGCTCGTGGTCATGTTCGTGGTGGTGTTCATGATGCTCCTGAGCCAGCCGCTCCATCTCAGCCTTCAGGCCGTTTTCATCCATGGCCTCGGCTATCTGCCTGCCGGAGAGCTTGTCCCAGGGGGTCGTGATGAGCCCTGCATGGTGATTGAGGCCCTTCAGCAGCTCAGTGGCGGCCAGTATCTTCTCGGGAGAGGCGGTGTCGGTGCGGCTCATTACGATAAGGTCGGCATTCTCCACCTGGTCGTTGAAAAACTCGCCGAAGTTTCTCATGTACATGCGGCACTTTCCGGCGTCCACCACGGTGACCTTGGCGCCTATCTGGGCGCCCTCCACCCCGGAGACGGCCTTTGCCACGTCGCTGAGCTTGCCCACGCCGGAGGGCTCAATGATTATACGGTCGGGAGCGTAATCCGCCATCACCTTTTTAAGGGCCTTGGTGAAGTCGCCCACCAGGGTGCAGCAGATGCAGCCGGAGTTCATCTCAGTGATCTCCACCCCGGCGTCCTTCAGAAAGCCGCCGTCAATGGCTATTTCACCGAACTCGTTTTCAATTAACACCAGCTTCTCGCCCTGATAGGCTTCGGCTATCAGCTTGCGGATAAGGGTGGTCTTGCCCGCCCCCAGAAAACCGGAAAAAATGTCTATCTTAGTCATGGTTATGCCTCCATGTATTTTATTTCGAAAGGGTATTATATCACTTTTTTTATTTTTTACAATAGAAGAAAGGGCCTATCCCGGCCCTTTCTCTTTATTATTCACACTTTGGAAAAGTTTTTGTTCTCTCTGCCTCTCAGTGCTCCTCTGCCGAAGGCAGGGCAGCCTCTCTTGGCAGCCTGATATTTGCCAGTATAAGCTCCAGGCCCAAAAGGACGATATGGGACGGGAATTTTTCAAATGGGTCGAACAGCAGCGCCAGAGCCAGAGCCAGGCGTATCAGTGCCTCAAAGGCTGTGAGAAGGACTTTCTGCCGGCCCAGTGCCTGCCGCAGGGCCTGGTCGATGGTGGCCGCCGCCTTCCTCAGTCCGATAAGGCCCCAGGTTATGCCCATCAGCCCCAGAGCTCCCGCCCCCTCGCAGAGGAAGGAGATACCCATCACAATTAGCACCACATCCTGCCCCATCTCCATAGAGGCTTTTTTTATAAACTCTCCGGAGCGTATGTAAGCTATGGCGTGGGCAAGGCCCCTCACCAGCATGGCGCCGCCCAGCAGATAGGGCAGCACACTTGTCACATGGCCGGGTATAACAATACATACCACGCCAACCAGAGGCAGTATGCAACGCAGGATCGTGTTCAGCCGTCTCATAAACCTAATACCTCATTTACTCAGGTCATGCTCCGGCGGCTCCCTATTTCACGGCGCCGGACTGCCTGTACATAGTATCACATATGAGGCTTTTTTCCAAGCTCGATTTTAGACCAGGCTTATATTTCTCCGCTGGCTCCGCGGGCCCCACCTACGGCTGAGGCGCTCCCCTCCCCGCCGGGAACCCCAGCAGCCACAGTGCCGCCCCCAGGGCAGCATAGACATAGTAACAGGCGGCCACATCCATGGCCATGTATACCGCAGTATTGACATACCGCCGTTGTCCCAGAAACGCCCCCGGGCCGACGCCGTATATATATGAGATACTCACGGTAACCATCTGTATACACACCGGCAGCAGGAATAAAGCAATAGCCCCTATGAGCCCCAGCAGACCCCAGCGGGCATATTTCACCCAGGGTCTGTTCATAGGCTTTGCCTTTAAAATCATAGTCAAAGCCTGGACAGCGCTCCAGCCCAGAGACAGCATATACATGGGCTTGAGGGTACAGCTCAGCAGCAGGTCCGGCAGCACTATGAAATAAGCGGCCTGTATTTTCAATATCCACGGCCTGAGCAATTTATAGCAAATAAACAGAATCAGGAACAGCCCAGCGGAGACGGCCAGCCGTCGATACTCCCGGCGCCGGTCTTCCATCTGGGGCGTACCGTAGAGCAGGGCGTTGGCATCGGTGTCCAGGGCCGCGGCAATGTCCAACAGCATATCTATATCCGGCCGGGTACGGCCGTTTTCGTAGTTGGATACGGTTTGCCTTGTCACATGCAGCCTATCCCCCAGCTCCTCCTGAGTCAACCCTTTGGCACAGCGCAGTTCCTTGATGTTTTTACCTATGTCCCGCATTGCTCTCACCTCGGTATTATCATAGCATCTGAGGCGGGAAATGTCACGCAAGGAAGCTTTTACACTGGCTTTATATAAACAGAAAAAATTTTGGGGCACTTTTGTGCCCCAAAAACGTCAGAACTTATATACCTTAGGTGGGTTAGTGAAGGAATAAAGCGTGGCAGTTACATTACGCAGATACCACACCTCGGTGTTCCCGTCGTCCGGGGAGTACATGGCCTGCAGCTCGGGATAGGCCTCCAGCATGCTGACCCGGGCGGCTCTGTCGTCGTCCTCCACGGCGCTGGCCTCCACTCTCAGCCAGTCTCCGTCCACCATGGCACACAGTTCCAGCTTTGGGTTTGAATGGAGCTGATGGGATACCGACTTGGATTTACCGGTCTGGATGTACAGCTTTCCCTTGTAGAGGTTCACCGTACCGAAGGGGCGTACTCTGGGCTGGCCGTCGTCACAGGTGGCCAGATAGTAGGTCCCGGCTTTTTTCAGCATTTCATAGACTTCCTGCATTTTTATTCTCCACTCTGCCGCCGGTAGTGTCAGCACAGTTTTACCGCAGACCTCCATAAGCGGCCAATGGAAGTTCCTTCCTGCGCTGCAATTCCCGCTGAAGGAGCAGAAGGCGGCGCTTCCAATATTCGCCCTATTTTTCCGTCTGTCCCTCTTGGTTTTATTTTCTTTATACATCATGAATTTTATACCATTTTACAGAGGATTCCTTGACTTTTTTGTAAACATATTGTACAGTTGCCATGTAAGTCTGGATTTTTTATCTGCTCCCGGCCTATCTACCGGAACCCCAGCCAGCCTTTAAGGGAGAGTCTGAATTGAAGCTTAAAAATAGAGACAGAACTGTTTTAATAGTATTGCTCACCGTGCTGCTGTTTGCATGTATATGCATGCTCAGCCTACTGCTCATGAATATTGGCTCTGATGTGCTCTTTCAGTCCGCCGTTACACCCAGCCCATCACCCGTCCCAAGCCCCACAGCCACCCCGGAGCCCAGTCCGACGCCAACGCCCACGGCCAATCCGGAACCCACGCCGGAGCTCCGGGAGCCTACAGATCTGCTCATACTTGTGAATCCTTGGAACAAACTGCCTGAGGACTATCAGCCGGAGCTGGAGGAGATACCTCAGGCAGATACCGAAGACCCGCTGTATGTGGACGTGCGCTGTGCTGAGGCTCTCAGGCAAATGATAGCTGACTGCAAGGAGGCCGGGAATTATCCATACATATGCTCCGCCTATAGAAGCCTGGAAAAGCAGCAGTTCCTTTTTAACAACAAGATACGCCGCTTGGTGCTGGAGGGCGTAGACCCGGACGAAGCCCCGGAAATTGCCGCCATGAGTGTGGCAAAACCCAACACCAGTGAGCACCAGCTAGGGCTTGCCGTGGACATCATCGACTTTTTCTACACCAATCTGGACAAGGGCCAGGAGGAAACCTCCACCCAGCAGTGGCTCATGGAGAACTCCTGGCGCTATGGGTTCATCCTACGCTATCCCAATGGCAGCAGCGAGATAACCGGTATCATCTATGAGCCCTGGCACTACCGCTATGTAGGCGAAGAGGCCGCGGACGAAATATACGAGCTGGGCGTGACTCTGGAGGAATATCTGGAAATGTTCTATGAGCCTCTGGAAAGCTCCAGAGAATAGATTTGTTATAGTCTTTCAGTTATAAAGCAGCATTTTGCCTTTGCAAAATGCTGCTTTGGTTTTTTCGCCTCTGCCCTGGCGGGCTGCCAAATGCGGGTACAGAGGCTCAGTCCTCGCCCTTGTATTTTCTCCGGGTGGCCAGGCCGCCACGGATGTGCCTCTCCGCCTTGTTTATGTCCAGCAGCTGCCGCACCTGCTTGTATAATCCCGGGTTCACCCTGGGCAGCCGCTCAGTTAGGTCTTTATGTACAGTTGATTTGGAAATGCCGAACTCTGTGGCGGCGGAGCGGACGGTTGCTCGGTTATCAATGATGTATGCGGCCAAATCGCAGGCCCGCTCTTCGATATTTGTATACAAATACACCACTCCCCATACTCTCGTGCTTAATGTATATGAGAGTTTGGGGAGCTATATGTGCCGCCCTGCCGGTTGGTGGCAGCCTCACTTTCTTACAACAGTTCAGCAAAAAGCCAAATGGTCGCCTGCTCCGCTTGTCTGGCACCGGGGTTTATGCTATGATATGTCCATCAAAAGAAATCGAGGTGTGTAATCGTGAAGATTGCCGTTGTTACCGGTGCAAGCTCAGGCATAGGCCGAGAGCTGCTGCTTGCCATCGACAAAGAGTATGACTATGACGAGATCTGGGCCATCGCCAGAAGGGCCGACCGGCTGGAAGAGCTGGGGAAACAGTGCCGGAACACTCTGCGCCCGGTTTGTCTGGATTTAAATATGACAGACAGCATTGACAAATACCGGGAACTTCTGACCCAGGCCCGGCCGGAAATCACCATGCTTATCAACGCCGCAGGCTGCGGCGTGTTCGGCCCCTTTGAAGAGCAGGACCTGAAGGCCCAGCTTGACAGCGCCCGGCTCAACAGCCTTGCGTTGACTGCAATGTGCCATGTGAGCCTGCCCTATATGAAATCCGGCAGTCACATCATCAATATGGGCTCCAATTCTTCCTGGCAGCCGGTACCCTATCAGGCCGTTTACGGTGCCAGCAAGAGTTATGTTCTCAGTTTTTCCAGGGCTCTGGGGAGGGAACTGCGTCACCGGGGTATAGGCGTCATGTGCGTGTGCCCTGGCTGGATCAAAACGGAGTTCCAGGCCCATGCCAAACACGACGACTACATAAGGTATGTAGACCGCTGGTACGAGGCCGGCGAAGTCGCTCGGCAGGCCATGAAGGATCTGAAAAAAGGCAAGTCCGTCTCCATCCTGGGCGCCCCGGTGCGGCGTCAGGTCCGGTTGGTAAAGCACCTGCCTGTGAACCTTGTGATGGACATCTGGTGCAAACAGCAGGGAATCGAATAATTCCCCGAACTTTGCACCCGAAAAAACATATTATTGCCCAATCAGTCTCGAAAAGCCTTGAAAAATCAAGGCTTTTCTGTGGCGGGTTATTGTACTACGAG
>ERZ827478.1814-NODE-1814-length-13229-cov-5.674131_pt1 | contig 13229 bp, 7 predicted proteins | sample MGYA00519705_ERZ827478 | MGnify/ENA primary metagenome ERZ827478 (study PRJEB31778, sample SAMEA3449318) | human gut metagenome | biome: human gut; feature: human-associated habitat; material: faeces | place: United Kingdom | collected 2010/2012 ... | reverse complement strand
TGTAATATAAATGTAATGCAAAAGAAATATACAATCTCATAATGAGATGATATAATTGTTCTGCACAAGAAAATATAAAGTAACAAATTATTCCACATTTATTTATTAATCGTATAGAATAAATTAATAAAATAAAACAGTAAAATATAAAAGGAAACAAAAAATAAAACAATAAAACCAGTAAACAAAGTAACAAAAAAGAATAAAAATAAACAATGCAATAAAAAATATGATTAATAAATAAATTGTGTGGAATAATAAAAGTGGAGAGTGAAGAAATGAGAAATAAAGGTGTAACATTAATATCATTAGTAGTAACAATAGTAGTACTGTTAATATTAGCAGGAATAACAATAGGAACTATATTTGATGATAATGGAATAATAGAGAAAGCCCAAGAAGCAGCAAATGCAACAGAAGAGGCAGCAAAAAATGACCAAGCAGCAATAAACGGACTTTTAAACGAAATGGATAGCATAATAAACGGAATAGGTGGAGGAAATGTACCAGTAATAGGAAGTATAAACGGAAAGATAACATGGAGTACAGGTTCAGCAACACTAACATTAACAGCAGATGTAGAAGGAGTAACAATACAATATAGAAAAAATAGTGAAAGTAATTGGACAAATTACACAAGTGCAGTACCAAGTTTGTTACATGGAGATAAAGTATATGCAAGAGGAATAAAAGGTGGAGAAACAGTAATAAATGAAAAAGAGTTTAAAATACAAGATACAATAGCACCAACAGTAACAATAGCAAATACGAGTAGTACAACAAATAGTATAAGTGCAACAGCTACAGCAACAGATAATGAAGCAGGGATGGGGTCAAGTCCACAATACACATTTTATATAAAGAAAACAGCAGAAGCAGATAGTGCATATACACAAATAGGAAGTAGTGCAAACACAAGTGTAATAAAAGGAGAGTTAGAACAAAATACATCATATACAATAAAAGTAGAAGTAGCAGATGTAGCAGGAAATAAAGGACAAGCAACAAAAGAAATAACAACAGGAAAAATAGCAGATGCAGGAGAAGGACTAACAAATGGAGCAATAATAGCAAGTAGTCCAGTATGGAGTAATGGAACAGCAAGTATAACACTATCAACAAGCTCAGGATTAACAATACAATACCAAAAAGGCGGAATAAGTGGAAGTTGGACAACAGGAACAAATGTAACAGGATTACACCATAGAGACACAGTATTTGCAAGATTAACAGATGGAAAAAACTATGGAGGAGAGGCAAGTATAACAATACTAGATACAGTTGCTCCACAAGATGCAGGAATAAGTTTAAGTGGAACAAGTACAACAACAGCAGGAAGTGTAACAGCAAAAGTAACACTAAAAGATAATGAAAGTGGAGTAAACGTCACAGCAAGTAAATGGGTATATAACACAAACTCAGGCAATATAGGAACAAACGAAAGCAGTTATAATAATAATTTTAGTAGTAACGGACAGACAATAACATTAAAAGCGACAACACCAGGAACATATTATTTACATGTATTAACAGTAGATAATGCAGGAAATAAAAAGGAAACAATAAGTAATGCGGTGACAGTAAAAAAAGAATTAGTAGCAGATGGAAGTTATAATGATGAAAAAGGAGTAAACACACCAAAACTAGGAACAGGAATGACACCAATAAAATGGAATGGAAGTAGTTGGGTAAATACAACAGGAAGTGATAAAGATTGGTATGATTACACAGCAAAGAAATGGGCAAATGCAAAAACAAGTGATGGAAGTATGTGGGTATGGATACCAAGATATGCATATAGTGTAACAAGTGGATATCATAGTAGTAATGCAGGAACAATAGAAGTAGAGTTCATGAAAGGATTAACAAATGAGACAAGTACAGGAAGAACAAGTTTTAATAATGCAAGTGGACAAGGAAATTGGAATATACATCCAGCATTTAACTATGGAACAACAGTAAGTGGAATATGGGTAGCAAAATTTGAAGCAAGTAGTGTACAAGGAAATAGTAATGGTAGTGGAGATAATGTAACAAGCAAGACATTACAAGTAAAACCAGGAGTAGCAAGTTGGAGATATATAGAAATAGGAAATATGTATACAGTATGTAAAAATTATAATAGTGCATTAAATAGTCATATGATGAAAAATGACGAATGGGGAGCAGTAGCATACTTGAGCAAGAGTAAATATGGAAAGGAAAATGAAGAAGTATGGATAAATAATAGTAGTAGTTATATAACGGGTTCAGCAGGAAATAGTGCGAGTGCATCTCAAGATACAGGAACAACGACAGATTATACAAGTACACAAGGAGTAAAGGCAAGTACAACAGGAACAGTGTATGGAGTATATGACATGAGTGGAGGAACATGGGAATATGTAGCAGGCTATGTAAATAATGGACATGGTAACTTAACAAGATATGGAAGTAGCTTAGTAAATGGAGAAGCAAAAACAAAGAACATGTATAGTAAAGCAAGTACAGATAACGAAACAAATAACTACAATGCGAATTCAAGTAAATATGGAGATGCGGTATACGAGACGAGCGCGAACGGTAATACAAGCAACGGTTCGTGGTACGGCGATTACTCTAACTTTCCTTACACGCTTTTTTCTTTCTTCGAGCGCGGAGGCTGTTGCAGTAATGTTACGCATGCAGGCGTGTTCGCTTTGGAAAAACACAATGGTGTCAGCAGCATTGTTTCGTCCCGTCCAGTTTTGGCCGTACTTTAGAATATAAGAGGAGACTGTAGGGAATATAAAAATATTTTATGTAAATGTGCATAATTTAAAATATAATCAAAGTAACAAAACTAAGAATTTCAAAAAATCTTCCTTATGATAATAAAATATCATAAGAAAGATTTTTTCTTTTGCTCTAATATTGAATTGAAAAAAAATATGTTATATAATCATAAAAAGTCAAAAGAGGAGAAGTAAATATATGGATAATTATGCTGTAAAATTATTTGAAAGTTTGCAAAAGTTAAAAGTAACAGATGAAAACAAAGCAGAAGTGGAAAAAATTAAACAAGATATACGTAAAAAGGATTTTAAAAAGGCTTTAGACAGAATTGAGAAAATTAAAAATAGTAATGTAGAAAAGAAAAATAAAGAATTATATAAAAATGCAGCAGATGTACCAGATGATGACTTTTTTACAAATGACGAAGTGAAAGAAGAAGCAAATACAGAAAGCCAAAAAGAAGATAATAAAGAAGACGGGTATAATAATGATGAAAATTATGACGACAATTATGGTAATGATTATGATGATTATGACGAATTTTCGGAAGATCCTTTATTTAAGAAATTAAAAGCATATAATGATGAAGAAGATAGTTATTCAGAAGAAACTGAAAGATATGATACAGATAATTTTATTGATGATGACGAAAGTAGTGAAGTAAATGTAAAAGATACAGAAGATGACTCAAATTACAAAAAAGAGAAAAAGAAAAATAAGTTGGATATTCAAAATAATAATGAAAAAAGCGAAAATGAAGCTAATGAAATAAACGATGACGAAGAAAGTAGCAATGTGGCTGAAAACGAAGATAAAGATGTAGACACAGAAGAAAGTGAAGAAGAAAAAGACGACGAAGAAAATGAAAACTCAAACAATGAAGATGAAATAAATACTATAGAGGATAATGAGGAGGAAATTCAAGAGGAAGAAGATACTACTGGAATATATCCTAAACAACTAAAAAATGAAACACTAGAACATATATATTTAGGATTATTACTAACAAATCCTAAGTTAATAGCAAAATATTATGTAACAAAAAAACAATGTTATTTTGAAGATGATAAATGTACAGAGATTTATAAAAGTGTTTTATTTACAGAAGGAAGTAAGTACACTCCAGAAATTGCTAAAGATGGATTTAATTTGCCAAAATACAATAACGAGATACGAGAACTTAAAGACGACTTAATGGCAGAATATATGGATAGTAATTATAGTATAGAAGAAACTTATATAGAACTTAAAAAATTATTTACGTTAAGAAAGAGCTATTTGGAAAATCCAATAAAGGAAAATCAAGACAAAATAGTAGAAATAATAAATTATGTTTTATATAAATCTATGTCTGTAGAAGAGGTAGAAAGTGCGGTAAACCAAGTAACAGTTACAGGAAAATTTAAACAGGCTGTTTTAAATAAAGATTTAACAAGCTTTTTAGAGATGGGGGACAACACTTTAACAAATGGATTAGAATTTCCATTTCCTATTCTTTCAGGTGTATTTAAAGGATTAAGAAAGGGAGAAACTATGGCATTTGCAATGCCTTCAAACTCTGGTAAAAGTAGATTTACAATAAATTTGGCAGCATATACAGCATTTGTTCACAAGAAAAAGGTTTTAATTATATCAAATGAAATGTCAGAAGACAAAATGAAACTATGTTTAATTACAACAATAATAAATAATCCAGAAATACAAAAACTTCATGGTCAAGAAATATCAAAAACAGAAGGAGAACTTTTAGAATTTAAGTTTAGACCAGATGATACTAAAAAAGTAAAAGTAGATGAACATGGTTTTGTTGTAAAAGAAGAAAACGAAAGTCAAGAAGATTTTGTTAAAAGATTAACAGAAATTTCGACAGAATTTAACAAGACAATAAAAGCTGTAGAATGGGCAAATAAAGAAATTGACAATTCTATTTATTTTATAAACATTACAGACCATACGAATGACGAACTTAAAAAAGTTATAATGAATTTTTATTACAAAGAAAAAATAGAGTATGTATTTTATGACACATTAAAAACAGACACTGCAAATATTGGTAAAGGAGAAGAAATAAAGAAAACGGCTACAATACTTTCAAATTTGGCTCAAAATTTTAATATGTTTATTTATTCTACATTACAATTAACAGAAAGTACAACATTACCAATAAACTTAGATGTTAACGATTTAGCAGTTAGTAGGACTGTAAAAGAAGTTTTAGATACACTTTGTTTAATTAAACAAATTAATAAAGAAACATATGATGATTATGAGTATTCATTAAAAGAAGTAGATACAAAATATTTCAATTTAAAGAAATACACAGACCCAGATGTTAGATATTATGCATGTGTAGTTGACAAAAACAGAGCAGGTGCTAAACCAAAGGTTTTATTTAGGCTAAATTTAGCATATAACAGATGGGAAGAGTTAGGATATTTAAGAATGAAACAGCAAATAAAATAGGAGAGCATATGGTTAAAAAGTGGGAAGTAAACAAAGTTAATAATGAAGAAGTAGAACAATTTGCAAAAAAATATAAAATAAGTAATTTATTAGCTAGTATTTTAGTACGCAAAGAAATAAAAACAGACGAAGAAGTAGCTAAATTTCTACATCCAACAAGAATGGATTTTTACAATCCATTTCTTTTGCCAGATATGGAAAAGGCGGTAAAAAGAATAAATAAAGCAATAGAAAATAAAGAAAAGATAACAATTTATGGAGATTATGATGTAGATGGAATTACAAGTATTACATTACTTAAAAACTTTTTTTCAAATTCTAATATAGATGTTAACACTTATATTCCAAATAGACTTGAAGAAGGGTATGGACTAAACAAAAATGCAATAAGGGAAATTTCATATTCTGATACTACACTAATTATAACAGTAGATTGTGGAATTACAGGAATAGAAGAAATTGAGTATGCTAAAAAAATAGGAATAGATGTTATAGTAACAGATCATCATGAACCAGGTGAGGAAATTCCAAAATGTATTGCAGTAATAGATGCAAAAAGAAAGGATAATAAATATCCTTTTAACCAGTTAGCAGGTTGTGGAGTAGCTTTTAAATTAATGCAAGCTTTGGCAACAGATTGGAAATTGCCAGAAAAAGAATATTTAAAATTTTTAGACATAGCAGCAATTGGAACAATTTCGGACATTGTACCACTTGTAGACGAAAATAGAGTAATTGCAAAACTTGGACTTATGTTAGTAGAAAGGACAAACAATATTGGTTTAAAAACTTTAATAGATTTGTGTGGATTTAAGAAAATAGACTCTACAACAGTTTCTTTTGGACTATCTCCAAGAATAAATGCATGTGGTAGGTTAGGACATGCAGATGAAGCTTTAGAACTATTTTTGGCTAATAATAGGGAAACTACAAAAAAGCTTGCAGAAAAAATGAACGAATATAATTCAGCAAGACAGCAAGTAGAAAGAAAAATATATGACGAAGCAGTACAAGAAATTATAATGGAAAAAGATAAACCTGCTATAGTAATTGGTAAAGAAGGATGGCATCATGGAGTGGCAGGAATTGTTTCTTCAAAAATTACAGACGAGTATTTTAAACCAAGTATATTAATATGTTTTGATGGAGATGAAGGCAAAGGTTCTGGAAGAAGTATACCAGGTTTTGATTTACACGAAGCATTAATGGAATGTTCAGAGTATTTAGAAAAATTTGGTGGGCATTCAATGGCGGTTGGAATTACAATAAAAAAAGATAAATTTGAAAATTTCAAGAAAGCTTTTATAGAATATACAGAAAGAAAAGATATATCTGAGATAGTTCCAGTAATTAATATAGAAAGAAAGGTAGAATTAAAAGATATTAGCATAGAAAATGTAAAAGAACTGCATCAATTAGAGCCATTTGGAGAGCAAAATAAAATGCCACTGTTTTTAATAGAAAACTTAAAAATAGTCTCAATTAGATCTCTATCTGAAGGAAAGCATTTGAAAATTCTACTAAAACAAGATAACTTTTTTATAGATTCAATAGGATTTAATATGGGGGACTTGACAGAGCAGTATAAAATAGAAGATAGAGTAGATATTGTAGGAACAATAGATGTTAACGCATTTAATGGAAATGAGAATGTTCAAATTACAATAAAAGATATAAGAAAAGCTATATAAATAAGTAGATAAAAGTAAAAGCTATAGCATAAGGAAGTGATTTTATGTCAGAAGTAAAAGAATATACGTTGGATGACGTAATAAAAGAAATGAAAAAGCATAATAGAAAAATAGACACAAAACTTATTAGCAGAGCATATGATTTGGCTAAATCTCAACATGAAGGACAACTTAGAAAGTCTGGTGAACCATACATAATTCACCCTGTTCAAGTTGCATATATATTAGCAACACTTGGACTAGATGACAGTACAATTTGTGCTGCACTTCTTCATGATGTTGTGGAGGACACAAATATTACTAAAAAGGACATTATAGAAAAATTTGGCGAAGAAATTGCAAATATGGTTGATGGGGTAACAAAATTAAGTAAATTAGAGTATGCAACCATAGAAGAACAACAAGTAGAAAACTATAGAAAAATGTTTTTGGCTATGGGAAAAGATATAAGAGTAATTTTAATAAAACTTTCAGATAGACTTCATAATATGAGAACTCTTAAATTTCTTTCAAGAGATAGACAAATAGCAAATGCAAGAGAGACTATGGTTTTATATGCTCCACTTGCAAATCGTTTGGGTATGTATTCTTTAAAGTGGGAGCTTGAAGACTTATCTTTTAAATATTTATATCCAGAGGAGTATAGAGAATTAGTTGAAGGTATAAATAAAAAAAGAGAAGAAAGATTAAAATTTATTGACCAGATAATGGAACAAATAAAGACAGCATTAAAAAAGCAAAAAATTGAAGGAGAAGTAACAGGAAGAGCAAAACACTTATACAGTATTTACAACAAAATGAAAAGGGATAATATTACACTTGACCAAGTATATGACTTATTTGCTTTAAGAATTATTGTAAATTCTGTTAAAGACTGTTATGCAGCATTAGGAGTTGTACATGAATTGTATAACCCAATGCCAGGTAGATTTAAAGACTATATTTCTGTACCAAAACCTAATATGTACCAATCTTTACATACAACATTAATTGGACCAAAAGGAACACCATTTGAAGTACAAATTCGTACATGGGATATGCATAGAGTTGCAGAATTTGGTATTGCTGCACATTGGGCTTATAAAGAAGCAAGTTTTAGAACACATAAAAAAGCAAATGTTGTAGTAACAGATGATAAATTATCTTGGCTAAGAGAAACTTTAGAATGGCAAAAAGATTTACAAGACCCAGACGAGTTTATGAAAACTTTAAAAACAGAACTTTTTGAAGATGAGGTTTATGTGTTTACTCCGAAGGGACAAATAAAAGCACTACCAAAAGGAAGTACACCAATTGATTTCGCTTATACAATACATGAAGCAATAGGAAATAAAATGATTGGTTGTAAAGTAAATAGCAAAATGATGCCTATTGTAACAAAACTAAAGAGTGGTGATATTGTAGAGATTTTAACATCAGACCAATCTAAAGGCCCAAGTAGGGATTGGCTTAAATTTGTGGCAAGTTCTACTGCTAAAAATAAAATACTTTCTTGGTTTAAGAAAAACCAAAGAGAGGAAAATATAGAAAAAGGAAAAGATGCAGTAGATAAAGAATTTAAGAAATTAGGATTAAGTCATACAGAAATATTTAAGCCGGAGTTTGTTCAAGCTGCATTAAATAGGTACAAATTTAATAATACAGACGATATGTATGCAAGTATTGGATTTGGAGGAATAACAGCAGGTAAAGTTGTTACAAGAATATTAGAAGAATATAAAAAAGAACATAACGAGGCAAACATAGAAAAGAAAATAGAAGAGCTTACAAATCAAAAACCACATGAAGATAAAAAATATAATGCAGGAGTTATAGTAAAAGGTATAGACAATTGCTTAGTTAAATTATCTAAATGTTGCAATCCAGTTCCTGGAGATGATATAGTAGGGTATATTACAAAAGGTAGAGGAGTTTCTATACATAGAAAAGACTGTACAAATATAAAATCACTTATTTCAGAAGAAAACAGAATGATAGATGTCGAATGGAGCAAGAGTGAAGAGAAAGCATATGATGTTACAATAGAAATTTATGCAAATGACAGGACTGGTATTCTTGCAGATATTATTACAGCTGTAAATAGCATAAAAACAAAGCTAATTGCAATTAACGCAAGAACTACAAAGGAAAAAATAGTTATTGCAGAAGTTACTGTTGAGGTTGAAAATATAGAAGAATTAAACAAAGTTTTAAAAACTTTAAGAAAAGTAGATAGCGTGTATGAAGTTAAGAGAAAAAAATAAAGAATAGAAAATAAATAATAATGATTACTTATTTTTAATAAAAGATTACGAAGGAAGTTATTAAAATGATACTAAAAATAATAAGAGTAAATGGTGGAATACCAGAAAAAACAAATTGCTATATAATTCAAGATGAAAATACAAAAGAAACTATGGTTATAGACCCAGGTGGAAATCCAGAAAAAGTAATAGAGATGTTGGATATTTTAGAGGCAAAAGTAAAATATTTATATTTAACACATTGCCATGGAGACCATATAAGTGCATTAAAACAAGTAAGAGATGCAAAAGGTGGAACCATATTAATTCATAGATATGATGTAGAAGGTTTATATAACCAAAATATTAGTTTAACAGATTATATTGGAATAAATCATATACAAATAGAAGCAGATTCTAGGGTAGATGATGGAGATTTATTACATGTTGGAGACATAGAGCTTAAAGTAATTCATACACCTGGGCATACAAAAGGTGGAAGCTCACTATATTGTGAAAAAGAAAAGTGCATATTTACAGGAGATACAATATTTAGAGGTACTTGGGGAAGAACAGATTTGCCAACAAGTAGTTTAGAAGATATAATGAATTCTATTACTAAAAAAATATTAGTATTACCAGATGATACAATAATTTATCCAGGACATGGAAAGTCTACTATTGTATATGAAGAAAAACCTATATACTTTGACTTAAAACCTAGGATTGATTAGATAATGGTTTGACACTTAAAAAAATGAAGAAGCAATGTTTTTTAGTCATTTTTATCTATATAAATGTGTAATATTTTTATTCTATAATCGTTGTTATAAGCAGGCTTGAAAACATTTTTTATAAAAAACATTATCTAGTAACAAAAAAATAGATGTAATATAATAATTCTTGACAAACATTATTTTAGAATATAAAGCTAAATAGAAAGGGATGAAGATTATGATAGAACCAAGAACATTACCAGGATTTATGGAATTACTACCAAACGAACAAATATTATTTGAGCAAATGAAACAAAAAATAGAAAAAACATATCAAAAATTTGGATTTTTACCATTAGATACACCTATATTAGAACTATCAGAAATATTACTTGCAAAAGCGGGAGGAGAAACAGAAAAGCAGATTTATCAATTTCAAAAGGGAGATACAGACATTGCAATGAGGTTTGACTTAACAGTGCCTCTTTCTAAATATGTTGCTAAGAATTATGGAAATTTAAGTTTTCCTTTTAGAAGATATCAAATTGGAAAAGTATATAGGGGAGAAAAAGCTCAAAAAGGAAGATTTCGTGAGTTTTATCAATGTGATATAGACATTATTGGAGATGGAGAGCTAAGTACTATAAATGATGCAGAAATTCCAAGTGTTATATATAACTTAATAAAAGAACTTGGATTTGAAGAATTTACAATTAGAATTAATAATAGAAAGATATTAAATGGATTGTTTGAATATATAAATCAAAAGGATAATTCAGTAGAAATTTTAAGAATAATTGATAAAATTGAAAAAATAGGAAAAGATGCAGTAATAGAAGATTTAGAAAAAATAGGTGTAAGCAAAGAAGCAATAGAAAAAATTATTAATTTTATAGAAATAGATGGAACAACAGATGAAAAATTACAAAAACTACAAGACTTAAATATAGAAAATGAAACATTTAAATTGGGATTAGAAGAATTAATAAGTGTTGTAAAATATATTAGAATATTTGGAGTTCCAGATACACATTTTAAAGTGGATTTAACAATTGCGAGAGGACTAGACTATTACACAGGAACAGTTTATGAAACATTTTTGAATGATTATAGAGAACTTGGAAGTGTATGTTCTGGAGGAAGGTACGAAAACTTAGCAGAATATTACACAGACAAAAAGCTTCCAGGAGTAGGAATTTCTATAGGTTTAACAAGACTATTTTATAAATTAAATGAATTAGGACTTATAAAAGCAGAAAAGGCTTCTATGTCAGATGTATTAGTAATTCCAATGGTAGATGATTTATCAAAACCAATAATACTAGCTAATTCTTTAAGAGAAAAAAATATAAACACAGAAATATATTTAAATGATAAAAAACTAAAAGCAAAATTAAAATATGCAGATAAATTACAAATTCCATATGTAATAATAGTAGGAGAAGATGAGATAAACTCTGGTGTAATTAGCGTAAAAAATATGATTACAGGAGAAGAGAAAAAAGCTAATATATTAGAAAATGGTAAAAACATAAATGTAGAAGAAATTGTAAGTATAATAAACCAATAAAAATATTACTTTATATATTTCAAAATAAACGAAATAGAAATTTTATGAAACCTGAACAATAATATTATGTTAATGTATTACAACAATAAATGTAGTATTTTTAATTCGACTGCGGACGCACAGCTACTTTAAATTTGTATGCACAAATTTAAAAATCTTGTCTCACTAAAAATATTACATTTATTGTTTTTGTATTGTTAATAATAATTAAAACAGATTATTTATAAAATTAAATTTATTAGTTTGTCATAATTTAAAATGTACTGGCATATATTAGTATATAAGAACTTGGACAAAGGAGAAATATATTAATATGATTAATATGGCAGTAATTAGTTTAAAAGACATTATAAAATATCTAGTAAAAATAACTATAATAATTACTATTGTAGTAGGACTTACTAGATATTTTTTAAGTGTAAAAAATAATAAAGAAAACAATAGCAGTATAGAAAAAAGTAGTGAAGCGGAAGTTATTAGTGAAAATAACAGTAAAGATATAAATAAAAGTTCAAGTGAAGTGAAAAGAGAAAATCAAAGCGAAAGCAAAGGTACAAATGAAGATCAAAATGAAAATAATAAACAATTAGGATTAGAAAATAATTGGCAAAATTTTTTGTCATGTTTAGATATAAGTATACCTGCAATATCACAGATAAATAATAAAGAAAATAGTAGTAGTCCAAAAGAAAATAAAACAATAGAAGATATTTTAAGTGTAAATTTAGGAGTAATAGATAATTTAAATTCAGATAAAAATAATAAGCAAATGGCAGAAAAAGATGCAGAAGATGAAAACACAAATAATGTAGGAAATAATGGGGAAAATAGTAATGAAATTAACAATAAGCCTTCTGAAAATATAGAACATGCAGAAACAGGATTAAAAACAGAAGTATTAGAATCAAATGTAAGTCCAAGATATTCACAAGAATATTATGGAGTGAAAATAAGAAATGAAACAGATTATAAATTAACAAATGAAGTATTAGATCCAAGCAAATTAGAAATAAATAAAGATAATATTATAATTTATCAAACACATTCATGTGAAAGCTATACAGCAAGTGAAAAATATCAATATAAACAAACAGGAAATTTTAGAACAACAGACAAAAATTTTAGTGTAATACGTGTAGGAAGGGAATTAACAGAACAATTAAAAGCATATGGATATAATATAATACATGACGAAAACTATCATGATTATCCATCATATACAGGCTCATATACAAGTTCTTTAAATACAGTAACAAAATTACTTGAGGAAAATAAAAACACAGACATAGTTATAGATGTACATAGAGATGCTGTAGGAGACAATAAATATGCGCCTACAGTAAAAATAGGAGATGAATATGCAGCACAAATAATGTTTGTTGTAGGGGGAAATGGAAGTAGTATACCACACCCTAAGTGGCAACAAAATCTGAAATTTGCTATAAAAGTACAACAAAAAGCAAATGAGATGTATCCAGGTTTGTTTAAGCCAATAATATTACGTGAGTCTGGATATAATCAACAAGTATCAAAAGCAGCAAGTTTAATAGAAGTAGGTGCAACAGGAAATACACTAGACCAATGCTTAATTAGTATGAAGTATTTAGCAAAGGTGTTAGATGAGGTACTTAGCAATTAGAAAAATTTGTCTAAATTTTTTAAAATATATAAGCTGTAGTAACTATAAGTAAAAGATATGTGTTTATTTCAATAAAAATTATATTAAAGAGATTACGAATTTTTTATAAGTAATTAAAATGTAATATAAATGTAATGCAAAAGAAATATACAATCTCATAATGAGATGATATAA
>ERZ827478.1810-NODE-1810-length-13301-cov-3.472822_pt1 | contig 13301 bp, 14 predicted proteins | sample MGYA00519705_ERZ827478 | MGnify/ENA primary metagenome ERZ827478 (study PRJEB31778, sample SAMEA3449318) | human gut metagenome | biome: human gut; feature: human-associated habitat; material: faeces | place: United Kingdom | collected 2010/2012 ... | reverse complement strand
GCTTTTCCTGCTTTGCACGGATGTCGGCCTTGTACTCGTCCAGGGTATCGAACTCGGACACGTCCTTGGCGAACTCATCATCCAGCTCAGGCAGCTCCTTTGCAGAGAGGCTGTTGAGCTTGACCTTGAATACCACAGCCTTTCCGGCCAGGTCTGCCACATAGTCCTCCGGGAAGGTGATGTTCACGTCCTTCTCCTCGCCTATCTTCATGCCAACGACCTGCTCCTCAAAGCCGGGAACGAAGGCGCCGGAGCCCAGCTCCAGATCGTAGCCCTCGGCCTTGCCTCCGTCAAAGCGCTCGCCGTCCAGGTAGCCGTCAAAGTCGATGTTGGCAGTGTCTCCCATCTGGGCCTCACGATCCTCCACGGTGAGGATACGGGCATTGCGCTTGCGGGCGGCATCCAGCTCCTTGTCCACGTCCTCGTCGGTGACCTTGACCTCATCCTTCTGTGCGCTAAGTCCCTTGTACTGGCCCAAAGTTACCTCAGGGTAGAGGCTGACGGCAAAGGTGTACTCCACGGTGCGGCCCTCGGTCACGTTTACATCGGAAATGGAGGGAGCACCCACAATGCGCAGGCCGGACTCCTTCAGGCCCTGCTCGAAAGCTTTGGGGGCCAGCTCGTCCATGGCGTCCTGATAGAACACCTCGTGGCCGTACATACCCTCCACGACGGCGCGGGGGGCCTTGCCCTTGCGGAAACCGGGAATATATATAGAGCTCTTGTTCTTCAGGTAAGCGCCGTTGACTGCTGCTTCAAACTCGGCAGCATCGCTCTCCACCTGAAAACTGGCAGTATTCTTCTCTTTTTTCTCTACATTCTTGACTATCATATTTCTTTCCTCCTAAATATGTGTCTGCACGCACTGTAGAATAATAACAGATATCCTCTGTAAAATCAATGACAAATTAATGAATTTGCGGCCTTTCTAGTCCATGAGTTTCAGCGGAGCAAAATCCAGGAAATCCGCCGATACCAGCTTGAATTCCGTACCGTCTCTCCAGCCTTTGAAGGCGGCGGAACAGCCCCTGCCGTGGATATGTCCATAGCAGCACAGGCGCACCTCATGCCTCTTCAGAAGTTCAAGTATCTCAGGGCAGCTGTAGTGGATATACACTGGCGGGTAATGCAGGAACACCAGCTTTGGCCTGTCCCCGGCTGCTTTCAGAGATGCCTCCAGGCGCATTACCTCCCGGCGCATTATCTTCTTGTCGTGCTCCCCGCCCTTCTCTTCCTCATAAAACCAACCTCTGGTCCCACAAATGGCAAAGCCCTCATATTCAAAACAGTTATTGTAAAGTATATCTATGCTGTCTATGCCGTTTTCCTCAAAAAACCTCCGGGCCTTGGCAGCGGTACTCCACCAGTAATCATGGTTGCCCTTCAGTATAATTTTTTTCCCGGGCAGATTATGGATAAAAAGGAAGTCCTCCCGGCACTCCTCTATGCCCATGCCCCAGCTTATATCCCCGCAGATGACGCACAGGTCGTCCTCCCTCAGGGCGGTAAAACCTTCTTTCAGTTTTTCCGTGTGGTTTTCCCACTTATCGCCGAAAATGTCCATGGGCTTGCTGCCGCCCAGGGAGAGATGGGTATCTCCGATTGCGTAAAGTGCCATAGGCAGAAGCCGTCCTCCGAATAATGATACTAAAAAAGCAAATAATAGCCGTGTATAAAACAAAAGGGAGGCTTTGCAATGAGCGAAAAAAGAAGTTCCGGCCCCAATCCCGGGGTGGGCTGCGACGTGACCAACTGCAAGTACAACACCGTTGACTGCAAGTGCAGCGCAGCAAAAATCAATGTACAGAACGAAAAGGCCTGCACCAAGGGCGAGACCTACTGCTCCACCTTCTGTCCCCGGGGCAGCTGCTAAGTATTCCCGGCAAAGCCGGGAATACATATATCCTCATTGAAAAGCGTCCTCTATGTGGTTTATCTCTATGCGCCGGCTCCGCTCCCCTTCCGGGGCGTAGAGCTCGATAACGTCGAAACGGGGCTGCAGCTGCAAATCATGGCAGCCGAGCCACAGCTCTGCCGACGTGATGATACGCTGCTGTTTTGCCCTGTCTACAAACTCACGGGCCTGGGCAAAGGCCGCATTCTTTCTCAGTTTGACTTCCACGAAGGCCAGATAGCCGCCCTTGCTGGCAATGATATCTATCTCCCCGAAGCGGCAGGAGAAGTTCCTATCCAGTATCCTGTAGCCCCTCCGGCGCAGATATCTAACGGCCTTCTCCTCTCCCCAGCCACCCAGGCTCTTTTTGTCCATCAGTGCATCTTCCTCAAAAAGCTCAGCCTGTGTATGGGGCTGGGCCCGAATTCTCTCAGAGCCTCGTAGTGGAGCTTGGTGCCGTAGCCCTTGTGCTGCCGGAAATGATACTGGGGATAGAGTTCGTCCATCCGGAGCATATAGCGGTCACGGCTGACCTTTGCCAATACGGAAGCCGCCGCAATGTCGGCGCAGCGGGAATCCCCTTTTACGATGCAGCGGCTGTCCAGGCTTATACCGCTGTTTCTGTTACCGTCTATCAGGGCCAGCTCCGGCTGCGGGCTAAGCTGGGCAATGGCCCTGTTCATCGCCAGGAAGGTGGCATTAAGAATGTTCAGTTCCTCTATCTCCTCTACCGTGGCAAAGGCAATACCGTAGCTCAAAGCCGCATCCATTATAGGCTCAAAGAGTTCTTCCCGTTTTTTCTCCGTGAGTTTTTTGGAGTCGTTTAGCCCCGGGAGCTCCATACCTCTGGGAAGTATCACCGCCGCAGCGCACACCGGCCCCGCCAATGGGCCACGGCCAGCCTCATCAACGCCGCAGATCAGCTCATAGCCCTGATCGTATATCTCTTTTTCCAGCTCCCAAAGGTCAGACATTGGGCACCTCCAGGCTGAGCCTGCCCAGCTTGCCCTCGTGGTATTCTCCCAACAGGGTGTTCGCCATACGTTCTATGTCATATTCACCCCTGGAAATCAAAAAACCCCGTTTCTTTGCCGCCTGCTCCAGAAGCTCAAAGCCGTTCATATCCGGGTCCGGCGTGAACTTGTAGCGTTCCTCAATTGCCTTTGGGTACATGTCCCTGAGGCGCAGCATAAAATTTGCACCCAGTGTTTCCTTATCCAGCACATCCGCCTTGATGGCGTTGGTGATAGCCAGCATTTCCCCTACCTCCTGGCTGTCAAAGCGGGGCCAGAGTATACCCGGCGTATCCAGCAGGTCAAGGCCGGAATCTATGTTTATCCACTGTTTCCCCCGGGTCACGCCGGGCCTGTCCCCGGCTATGGCGGCTTTGCGCCCTGCCACTTTGTTTATAAAGGTCGATTTGCCGACGTTGGGTATGCCCAGGATCATCACCCGCAGAGTGCGGCCCACCTGTCCTTTGCTCTCATAGTCCCGGAGCTTGTCTGCCAGAAGCCGCCGCACAGCCGGGGCAAAGCCGTTCACCCCTCTGCCGCTTTTTGCATCTGTCTCCAGCACCGCAAAGCCCTGTCCTTCATAGAATTTCTTCCATCCGGCAGTTATCTCCGGGTCGGCCAGGTCTGTGCGGTTGAGTATTATGAGCCTGGGCTTGTCCCCGGCAAGGCGGTCTATATCCGGGTTACGGCTGGATCTGGGAATGCGGGCATCCAGAAGCTCGCACACTGCGTCAACCATTTTCAGGTTTTCCTCTATCATGCGCTGGGCCTTGGTCATATGTCCCGGGAACCACTGGATATTCATTTTCTCATACATATTGCCTTTTTCCGTCATTGAATGACCCTCACCTGGTTCAGGGGGTATATTACGAAGTAGGCCCTGCCCAAAATGAGGCGGCTGTCCACCATGCCGATCTCCTTCTTGCGGCTGTCGGTGGAGGCGTTTCGGTTGTCGCCCATGACAAATACGCAGCCGTCGGGCACGGTCTGGGGGCCTATAAAGTCCAGCTTGTTGGTGGTAGGCTCCAGAATATAGTCCTCTACAATTGGTTCGCCATCCACATATACTATACCCTCGTCAAAGTCTATGTTTATAACCTGGCCCTCGGTGGCAATGACTCGCTTTACCAGAGCCCGCTCCGGGTCGTACTCATCCTTTTTAAACACCACCACATCTCCGGCCTTGGGTGAATAGAACAGTCCGGACACCAGCATTTTGTCCCCGTTATTAAGCGTGGGATTCATGGAGGTACCTCTCACATCTATAAGCCTTATGAAAAAGGCAAATATCACCACACAGATTATTAGGGCGATGCTCAGGCAGTGTATCCAGTCGTATATCTCTTTTCGGGAGCGCTCCCCGAAACTCAGCTCAGGCAATACCTGAGTCTGTTTCTTTGAGTGTCTGCTCATGTCGATCTCCATTCGTCATAAAGATTCATAGTATTATACACCTTTATCCGCCCAATAATCAACTGTTTTTCTCCACTTGAAAGCAGGTGTCAAGCTATGTTATTATACGATTCAGAGATTTGAGGTGAAAATATGCTTAAGCTCAGCATAGTCATACCTGTATACAATGTGGAAAAATATCTGTCCGCCTGCCTGGATTCAGTGCTGTATCCCGGTCTGGAGGGTTACGAGATAGTAATCGTAAACGACGGCTCCACCGACTCCTCCCCGACTGTTGCCGAGGAATACCGCCGCCGTTACCCGGAGCTTATACGCCTTATAAATACGGAAAACGGCGGCCTGGGCGCCGCCAGGAATGTGGGGCTTGAAGCAGCCTCGGGAGAATACCTCCTGTTTTTAGACAGCGACGACTACCTCCGGCCAAACGCCCTGCCGGAGATAATGGCAAAGCTGGAGGAAGGTTTCGACATATGCATCTTCGGGATGCTCTCCGTCACCGAAAGCGGCCATGTGCTGGACGATATACCCAGCTGCGGCCGTGAAGGGGAGCTGTCTCTGGCCGGCTATCCCCGGCTGCTGCTCTGTCCTCCCTCCGCCTGCAACAAGCTCTGCCGCCGCAGCCTGTTCATGGACAGCGGCATCCGCTTTCCCAGCCGCGTTTGGTACGAGGATCTGCGCACCATGCCCAAGCTCTACCTGCTTACCGACAGAATTGTGGCCACAGATCGTCAGTGGTACATCTATGTCCAGCGTTCCGGCTCCATCACCCGCTCGGCAAATCTTCATCGGAACCTGGAAATAATGGACGCCCTGGACGATCTCATCGGCTATTACAAGGCCCGGGGCAGCTATGAGAGCTACAGCAATGAGCTGGAGTATACGGCCTTCTATAACCAGTTTCTCACCTCAGTGGTGAGGGTTTGCCTGGCGGAGCCCAAAAGCCCGGTGGCGGAAAAGCTCCGCTGCGATTTTCTGAATAAGTTTCCCAATTTCACCGCCAACCCCTATGTGGGGGAAATGCCCTTTAAATACCGGCTTCTGACCCGGCTCATTCTCTGCCGCCGCTACCGGACGGTAGGACTTATAATGGGCCTCAACGAGCGCGTCAAGGGCAAGTGAAAGGAGGGGCAGTATGCCTAAACTCAGTGTGGTAATCCCTGTCTATAACGTGGAGGGCTATATCCGCAAATGCCTGGACTCCCTGACGGAGCCGGGCCGCATCCGCCTTGCCTCCGATCAGGAGCCGGGATATGAGATAATCATTGTCAACGACGGCTCCACCGACACCTCTGGTGAGATTGCGGAGGAATACCGGCAGAGCTGTCCCCGGCTGATAAAACTCATCTCCATTGAAAACAGCGGCCAGGGCCAGGCACGGAATGTGGGCATGGAGGCCGCCTCCGGGGAATTTCTGTATTTTATAGACAGCGACGACTACCTGGCCCCAGGGGCCATGGCGGAACTGCTGGATATTGTGGAGCAGGATTTCGACATCTGCATCTTTGATTCCATTGCGGTAAACACTCTGGGACAGGAGCTGGAATACCGTCCCGGCTGCCGGTGCAGCCCTCCCCTGACTCTGGCCGCCCACCCGGAGTTGCTGCTGGAAAATCCCGACGTGTGGAATAAGCTCTTTCGCCGCAGCCTCTTCATGGACAATGATATCCGCTTCAGCCCCCGGGTCTGGTTCGAGGACCTGCGGACGGTGCCCAAGCTCTATGCCTATACGGATAATACCGTCTATATCCCCAAAGCCCTCCACCGCTATGTACAGCGGCCGGACTCCGTCACCAATACCAGCAAGGTCCGGCGCAATCTGGAAATAATCCTTGCCGTGGACGAGCTGCTGGACTTCTATAAGTCCCTTGGGATGTACGGACAGCTGAAGGACGTGCTGGAGTATCTGGCCTTTCACAGCCAGTTTCTCACCTCCTCGGTGCGGGCAAATCTGGCGGATTGGAAAAGCCCTGTCCAGGCTGAGCTTGCCCGGGACTTCCTTGAAAAATTCCCCGGCTATAAATCAAACCCCTATGTGCGCGGCATGAGTGCTCAGCATAAGCTGCTGAGCTTCCTGCTGATGCACCGGATGTATCTCAGCGTACACATACTGATGAAGCTGAACAACAAGCTGAAAAACAAGAGAATATAAAAAGCTGAAAGGCGGGGCCTGTGCCCCGCCTTTCAGCTTTACATTTTATTTTGAAAGTCTGGCCTTCATGTCCAGCAGGCCCATAGCCAGCCGGTCAAGACCCATATAGTTGAGCCTCATGACCATGCGCCGCTTTCCGTTCTCCCGCCGATAGCTCCCGCAAGAGTTCAGGCGTGGTATATAGGAGTGGATATAGGCCCTGAGTTCTTTCAGAACCTCTCCCCTGTCCGGTGTATCCTGCCGCGACACCCGGCTTATGGTATCCAGCAGAACATGGTTAACGAGGAAGAATTCAAACTCTTCCCGGCGCTCCGGCAGCATATGCACCGAAAGCATATCCATTATCTTAAGCATGTCCAGGTTTTTTGCGGAATTGTTGTTGCGCATGGTAGAGTCCTGATGTCTGCGGTAGATATACAGGGGTTCCCGCACATACTCCACCATGTCAGCCCGTATGAGCATCATAGCAGAGAAATAAAAGTCCTCATACCAGAGTCCCGTGGGAAATCGGATGTCCCCCACCAGCTCCCGGCGGAATATCTTGTTGCAGGCGGAGCCTGCCGAGGCCAGAGGATGCTCCTGAACACAGGCGGGCAGCACTTCCTCCCGGCCGTCGTCATAGCGGGCCAGCCAGTCGCAGACAACTACATCTGCCCCCGTTTCCTCCGCCCTGGCCACTAGCTTTTCGTACATATCCGGGGCTATGGTATCGTCGCTGTCGATAAAGCCCAGATAGTGGCCCCGGGCATCTTCTATGGCAAAGTTCCTTGCCCGCCCCTGGCCGCCGTTGTCCACCCGGCGCAGGGAGATCTTTTCCGGGTATCGGGCCCTGTACTCCTCCAGTACCGCAGCGGTGCCGTCTGTGGAACCGTCGTCCACCAGCAGTATCTCATAATCTTCCACAGTCTGGCCCAGCAGGGAGTCCAGGCACTGGCGGATATAGGGCAGCACATTGTACACCGGCACAATTATACTCAGCTTCATTGCAGTTTTCTCCACAGGCTGTTCTCCTCCGTGACTGGCTTCACCCTGGTCTGATAGTATATAAGCCCCAGCACCAGCGCCATATAGAAGGAGACATTTGGCCTCCTCAGTACCGAGCCGGAGAACTGGGCCAGGCCCACAAAGAGCAGGAAGGTGATCAGCAGAATAAAGTTGTCCGTGGTAAAGGCTGTCTTGAAATTCTTAAACAGCCGCCAGATTATCAGCAGGGCAAAATAGGCCACAAAAGCCAGATATGCTCCAAAGCCCAGATAGCCGTAGTAATAGAATATGGCGGGCCAGTCATTCTCCAGATCGCAGCTGCCGGTGAGCCAGATGTCGGAGACGTCGATGCCGAAGAGGTGGGTAAGACCGTCGCTGTGCTTCCACATCATGGAGGCGTAGGCGCTTTTCTGCTGCCTCACGTCTATGAGTATCTGGGCGTCGGTGGTGAAATCATACTCCTGCATTATCTCGTCTATGGTGAAGCGTTCAAACATATTGGGCATTATGCTCCAGAGCATCTTCCTGTAATAGTCCTCATAGACCTGATGTACCTCCGGGTCGGTGAGTATATCCTCCCCGCTCAGGCTACCCGGGTCATAACCCATATCCTCCAGCTGCTTGTCAATCTCGTTCTGGTTGAGCTGGGCAAAGCTGGTCTGGGCAAAGCGCACCTTGTACATAGGTGTATAGGGTGTGACCACCACTGCCAGCACCGACAGGGCCAGCAGAGTGATGACCACCGGTTTTTTCAGCTCAGTGCCTTTAAAGAAGTGCTCGGCAATGAGGAAAAAGGCAAATCCGGTAAATATGACATATACCCCAAAATAGCAGGCCTTGGTGCCGTTGGAGAGCAGCACCAGCAGGGCCAGAGCGGGCACAATAATATTCACCGGAAGCTTTTCCGACTTCACAGCGCAGAACACTGAGAAGGCAGCCAGAGTCACCACTATGACGCTGTTGGCGCAGCGGTTGTCGTCTATGACCCAGCCGCTTATACCCAGGCCCGCTCCGTAGGTGACATTGGCAGTACCCGTGAGCCAGGACAGGCCGATGGAAGCAGCAGTGATGGCGGCGGCAAAAAAGAGCCCCCAATAGGCCTGATTCCTGGTCTGCTCGTTTTTTATACAGTGCATGAAGCAGACGGCCAGTATGGGCATTTGAGCGGTCTTTGCCGCATAGGAGATGTCGAAGGTCATGCTCACATAGCCCAGGCGCATGCAGTTTAAAATGTGCAGCAGGCACACCAGGGCGATGGCAGCCATGGACAGGATAAAACGCTTCTTCTCCTTAAGAGCAAAAAGCAGATACAGAGGCAGCAGCACCATTATCAGCAGCCTGATAACTCCTGCCATGGTGCCCTCAGGGTTCTTGGTCCAATAGGCCAGAATATCCAGCACCGGCTGCAGCACTATGAGCAGCATGAGCCAGTGGTTCTGTACATAAGCCCTTATTGATTTTATCTTGTTGTTTTCCATCATGTCTCTATCACCGAATACCATTTCTCAGCCACTTTGTCTTCCGAAAACTCCCGGGCATGCTCCAGGGCTTTCTCCCCCATTTCCCGCAGGAGCCGGGGCGCGCCCATCATCTCCAGGAGCCTTCGCTCAAAGAGGGCCTCATCCCCCTCGGGGACAAGATAGCCGTCCTCTCCTTCATGTACCATAAAGCCCGGGCCCACCCGCACGTCATAGGCCAGTATTGGCAGGGCGCAGCTCTGGGCCTCCAGCAGTACAAAGGGGAAGCCCTCGGAACGGGAGGACATGGCAAACAGGGAGGCGTGGCACATCTCCTCTTCCACTTCCCTGCCGTTCTTTCTGCCGGCCAGGAGGATGTAGTCCTCCGCTCCCAGCTCTCTGACCTGCTCTCTTAGAGCGGCAGCATCCTCCCCGTCCCCCAGTATCTTCAACTTCCAGTCCGGAGCCGAGGCGTGTATGCGGGCAAACTGTTTTATCAGCAAGTCAAAACGCTTCACTTTTGTAAGCCGTCCGGCGGAGAGCACAGTCTTTTCCCTGGCAATGAACTCCGGGTGCTCCGGGTAATGCACCAGGAAGTTGGGCATATATACCAGACGGGTGTGCCGGTTTTTGCCCCGCATAAGTTCCTCAGCCTCCGAAACCAGCTGGGGTGTCAGCAGAGCCAGCACATCCAGGCGGGAATAGCCTTTCCGGAAGCCCCGCACATATTTCCGCTCAAAGCGGTGGTCATGGTGGAGCTGCCCTATCTTCAGTACGGCATCGCCGCCGTACCGGGACAGGAGCAGATTATGCTCATGACGGGTAGTGATTATCACCCCGTCCTGAATGGTCTTAATGACCCTGGCCACGGAACGGCGTTTTCCCCGGAGTATCTTAACGCTCCTGAAGCTCTCTTTTATAAAGCTTTTGAATCTCAGCTCCCTCAGAGCGGCCTTCCACTGCTCCCGGTTGGGAGTGTCCCCCAGCAGGTACAGCAGCCTAACCCCCTCGTCCACAGGAAAGGCCGGGGAATCCGGCATATCATACACACTGAAAAGATTCACCTCATAGCGCCGGGCAAAGAGATTTGCCATGCTTATGATAGCCTTTTCCACTCCGCCCACGCCCAGGTGAAGGGCGATAATGTTTATCGTTTTTTTCGTCTTAGGCGGTCTGGATTTATAGTCCTCCTCAGCCAGGGCCTTTATGCTCCTTATTATCTCCGCATTATATCGGTGCAGATCGTCCCTCAGCTTTGGTTCTTTCCTGGCGTGCACCACCGCGTCCAGTATATCTTCCCTGCCCTCCAGACCCTGGCTGTACTTCTCCAGGTTCTTGGTGCAGTATAGGGGCAGACCCAGGGCCTTGGCCTCCATGATGTTCAGAGGCTGTCCCTCATAGCGGGAGGTGGAAACAAAGGCGTCCATCCTGTCCATGTATTTAAAGGGGTTGGTCTGCTGTCCAAGGAAAGTGACCTTGTCGGTGAGGCCCAGGCTGTCCCTCTGAAACTCCAGGGCAAACCGCCTGTCCCCGTCACCTATGATGTACAGATGAAGATCATCCCTGTACCGCCCGGCCCTGGCAAAGAGGTCCAGCATTATATCATAGCCCTTCTGGTGGCACAGCCTGCCCAGGGCAACGAAATTCATCTTGCTGTCGTCTGGGGCAAAATCCGTTTCCTCCCCGGCCTTCTGATATATCTCCCCGGTATCTATAGTGTTTTGTATAACCGTGAATTTATCCGGGTCGTATATGCCGCTGCTGACCATGAAGGGTTCTATGACCCCCTTGGACACCCCGACGAACTTGTCGTAGTACTTGAACTTGTCCTTGAAGTTAAACCACAGCACCCGGTATTTCCACTCGTTTTCCAGCTTGACGCTGACGTTGTTGTGTATCCACATCACCCGGCGCTTGGCAGGCACGGTGAGGGCTCCCAGAGCACAGGAAAACTGATAGGAATTGAAGTCTATGGCCAGGTCGTATTCCGGGCAGTCCCCAAAATCCAGGCTAACCATATTCCTGGCAATGTCAAAGGGTATGAAGGAGCATATCCTGGGCAGGTGCTTGAGGTACTTTATATTGAGCTGTGGGGGAAAATCAACCTTCCAGAAGGACTTCCTGTCGGAAAGGTAGAGATCCACCTGGAAATTCTCGTAGTCAAAGTTCCGCAGCAGGTTTACCAGAGATTTCTGTATCCCCCCCACGTCCAGATTATCCTGAAAGAAGGCTATTCTCTTCATTGAGACATCCTCACGAATCCATGTTATGACAGTTTATTTTAACTCAAAATCCCTCATCTGTAAAGTTATAGCCGCCTCTTTCCCGGCAACTGCCGAAAAAATCTCCCGGAGCCGCCGGCTCCGGGAGGAATACTGCTATAAACTTTTCCTCCGGTATACTCTCTCCTCCGTGACTACTGCGTCCATGGGCACGTCCCAGCTCTCGGTCCGGAGAGCTTCCGCTCTCTGAAACTCGTAGGCCGCCGCCACAAATTTCGCCCCGGTACACTTGGGCAGGAACCTGTCATAGTATCCCCCACCCATACCCAGACGTCGGCAGTCCCTGTCAAAAGCGGTGCAGGGGCATATAACCAGGTCTATTTTCTCCGGGGATATCTCCTCCGAAAGCTCCCGCACCGGCTCAAATATGCCGAAGGCTCCCCGGCGGCAGGCCCCGGCACTCTCCGGCAGCAGGGCAATCATTTCCCCCGGAGCCGTGCACAAGGGATATACAAAGCGCTTTCCCCTGAGCAGCTCCGCCAACACCTCGCCCCGTACCGCCCTGTATATCATCACCGTGCAGGCGACCTTATATTCCGGCAGCTGCTCCAGCCTTTTTGCTATGCGTCCGGACAGCTCCTCCACCTGCTCCCGGGGCAGAGCCTTCCTGGCGGCTATCTTCTCCCGGCGCACTGCATCCATATCCATCAGTTAAAGCTCCTCTCCGCCGCAGTCAATGCGCTCTTTATCATCACCAGTGTGATTGGCGCAGTCCCATGTCAGGGCAGGGGCTTCATACCGGCTGGTAATTCGTATCGCCATTTTAGCTTTCCTGCCCCAATAGGGAAGATTTGACTTTGGTATATATCTCCTCTGCAAGCAGGGCGCATTCATCCTGCATTTCATGGCAGGCGGTGTTCATGCTTTCAGCCCGTTTCCTGTCCTTCAGGCTCTTGGTGTTTATATACACATTCAGTGCAGCCGAGTCCACGGCGGCTTTTATCATGGCAGCGGCGCAGCCCGCATCGGATACTGCCATTACCGAGCCCTTTTCCGCCATTATTTCCACACATTTCAATGCCTTGGAGCCTAAATCCACTATTTCCAGAGGTGCGTCACAGGCAGCCAGGGTAGCCTTTTCCAATATCTCATCCCGGCCCGGCTGGTCTTTGGGCAGCCTGTAAGCCCGGCTCAGAGGCTCAAAGCCCCGGGCATCCTCCATGACCATATCCAATAGCCGCTCCCTGAGCCTGCCCAGTTCCTCTGCCGCTGCCCTTATCTCCGGCTCCACCTGGGCGTAGCGCTTTTTGCCCAGAGTAAGGGCGGCAACCATCTCCCCAAGGGCAGACCCCAGAGCGGCGGCTATGGCTGCCGCCCCTCCTCCGCCTGGCGTTGGCTCGGCGGAGGCCAGGAGCCGGGCAAAATCCCGGCAGCTTTCCTTGGTGTAATCCATAGTTTCTCCTTTTAAATTATAAGTCCGTATCCGGCGCAGAGGGGCAAAAGCTCCCTATCACTGAGGCTGCCCTCGTATAGGGCCCGGCCCTGGTACAGGCGCAGGGCCTGCTCCAGGAGCTTTGCATCCTCGCAGCAGATACACAGGGGCTTGCTAATCATATACTGGCAGTCGGCAAAGGCGGAGAGTTCCTCCTTGGAAGTGATGGCTATTGCTACCATATCCCCCTCATCCTGGGCCTCCATAAGCTCATCCTCCAGCTCGTCGCCGCAGCTTAGTACTCTGCCGTACTCCGCCGCCGGATCCAGGAAAAAGACTTCCTTTTCCGTGGCGCAGGGCAGCTTGTCTCCATGAAGAGGAGCCGGCGGCAGCATTTCAAGGCCCTCGCAGCCCTTTGCCAGGGCCTCCACATGCCCGGCCTCGGTGCCGCAGCAGCCGCCGAAGATGCACACCCCGGCCTCTGCCAGCTCTGCCAGGCAGGCGGAAAACTCCTCCGGAGGGCAGTTATATACCGTCTCCCCATCCACAATTTCCGGTATGCCTGCGTTGGGCTTTGCAAGCAGCGGTATACGGGCTATCTCCCGCAGACGCTTGAGCTGGGCCAGCATGTCCTGGGGGCCGACGGAGCAGTTCAGGCCAAAGGCATCCGCTCCCATGCCCTGCATTATCTGCAAAGCCGCGGCCACGTCGCTGCCGGTGAGGGTGCGCCCCCGCTC
>ERZ827478.1805-NODE-1805-length-13329-cov-9.765632_pt1 | contig 13329 bp, 16 predicted proteins | sample MGYA00519705_ERZ827478 | MGnify/ENA primary metagenome ERZ827478 (study PRJEB31778, sample SAMEA3449318) | human gut metagenome | biome: human gut; feature: human-associated habitat; material: faeces | place: United Kingdom | collected 2010/2012 ... | reverse complement strand
AAAAGAAAAAGGAAGTATTATATTTGAAGAAGAAGACATAACAAATTTAAAAACAGATGAAATTGCAAGAAAAGGAATTTTTATGTCTTTTCAATTACCAGAAGAAATACCTGGAATATCTGTTACAAACTTTTTAAAGTATGCTAAAAATAAAGTAACAGGAAAACCAGTAAAGATTTTTGAATTTAAAGATGAATTAAAAAAATACATGGAGAATTTAAATATGGATTCTAAAAATATGGAAAGAAGCCTAAATGTTGGTTTTTCGGGTGGAGAAAAAAAGAAAAATGAAATATTGCAAATGCTTGTATTGAATCCAAAACTTGCTATTTTAGATGAAACAGATTCTGGATTAGATGTTGATGCTATAAAAACAGTATCAAAGGGAATTGAAATGTTTAAAAACAACGAAAACAGTATTTTAATTATAACTCATAATACAAAAATATTAAGTAGTCTAAAAGTAGATTATGTTCATGTATTAGTAAACGGAAAAATAGTAAAAACTGGTGGTCAAGAGCTTGCAAGAGAAATTGAAGAAAATGGGTATGCACAATATAAGTAAAACGCTAGACAATTAAAAACATCATACATGCACTTTGAGCCTACTATAATTTAATAGTATACTATAAGAATAAAAAAGTAAAATACAGAAAGGAAAGTTTGAATGTCTAAAACTAATATTGAGGATATAAATAGAAATATTTATGATATAAGAAATAAAGATGATTATGATTTTAAAGTTAAAAAAGGATTAACTAAAGAAATAATAGAAGAAATATCAAAACAAAAAAATGAGCCAGATTGGATGAGAGAGTTTAGATTAAAAGCATTGGAGGTTTATAATAAATTAGAACTTCCAAGCTGGGGACCTGATATTTCAGAACTTAATATGGATGAAATTGCAACATATGTAAGACCAAAAACAAAATTAAATAATTCATGGGAAGATGTGCCAGAAGATATAAAAAATACATTTGATAAACTAGGAATACCAGAGGCAGAAAAGAAATCTCTAGCAGGAGTTGGTGCTCAGTATGATTCAGAAGTTGTATATCATAGTATGAAAGAAGATTTAATAAAACAAGGTGTAATATATACTGATATGGAAACAGCTGTAAGAGAGTATTCAGAACTTGTAAAAGAGCATTTTATGAAGTGTGTTCCTATATATGACCATAAATTCGTTGCATTACATGGAGCAGTATGGTCTGGTGGGTCATTTGTATATGTTCCAAAAGGAGTAAAGGTTGACATACCACTTCAATCATATTTTAGGCTTAATTCACCAGAGTCAGGACAATTTGAACATACATTAATAATTGTAGATGAGGGTGCTTATCTTCATTTTATAGAAGGATGTAGTGCACCTAAATATAATAAAGTAAATTTACATGCTGGTTGTGTTGAATTATATGTAAAAGATAATAGTTACTTGAGATATTCAACAATAGAAAACTGGTCAAAAAACATGCTTAATTTAAATACTAAAAAGGCTATTGTTGGAAAAAATGCGCAAATTGATTGGGTTACTGGTTCCTTCGGCTCTAAAATATCAATGTTATATCCAATGAGTATATTAAATGGAGAAGGAGCAAAAACAGAGTATACTGGAATTTCATTTGCGGGAAAGGGACAGAATTTAGATAATGGATTTAAGGCAGTTCATAATTCTCCAAATACTTCTAGTATAGTTAATGCTAAATCTATTTCAAAAGATGGAGGTAAATGTACTTATCGTTCACTTATTAGAATAAATGAAAATGCAAAAAATTCAAAATCATCAGTTTCTTGTGAATCACTTATGTTAGATGATATATCAGTATCTGATACAATACCAGTAAATGATATTAGAACAGATGACGTTGAATTTTCACATGAAGCTAAAATTGGAAAAATTAGTGATAAAACAATATTTTATTTAATGAGTAGAGGATTGTCGGAAGAGGATGCTAAATCTATGATTGTGCGTGGATTTGCATATCCAATTTCAAAAGAACTTCCAGTAGAATATGCAGTAGAAATGAATAACTTAATTAATTTAGAACTAGAAGGAGCAATAGGATAATAAGAAAGGATTAAAAATATGGGAATTTTAAAATTAAATGAAACACCTGTTAGAACTTCAAGAAATTTTAATATTAATAACATTAAATTAGACGATGTTGAAATTCCAGAGAATATTGGGAGTTTTGATAATGTGGAAATAATAAATAGCACTTCCGAAATAACAGTAGAAAAAAGCAATAATAACTTTAACTTAACTTATGGAATAGGTGATATACTTGTAAAAAAAGTAAAAGAAGAAGCAAATCAAAACTTGAAATTAGTTATTAATAATAAAAATGATGATGTAACTAAGCTAAACTTTAAATTTGATAATCAAAATTTTAATTTGTTTGAAAATGTAGAAATTATTGCAAATGAAAATTCTAAATCAACTGTGATTTTGAAATATGAATCGAATGAAAATACGAAATGTTTTCATAATGGAGTAATAAGAATACTTGCTAAAGAAAATTCAGTATTACATGTAATAATTGCAAACTTTATGAATTCAGTTTCTAATAATTTTATGAGTATAGAAAATAGCATAGAATCAAATGCTAATGTAAAATATACGATAGTTGACTTTGGTGGAAAAAATAGTATTACAAATTACTATTCAAATTTAATAGGTGATTTTTCAGAAAACACAATAAATGCTATATATTTAGGCAATGAAAATGAAGTAATCGATTTAAATTATATAGGAGAATTAAGAGGAGAAAAATCAAATATAGACATTAAAGCAATAGGAGCCTTAAATCAAAATGCTAAGAAAAATTTTAAGGGAACGATTGATTTTAAAAAAGGTTGCAAAAAGGCTAAAGGAAATGAAGAAGAATTTTGTATGTTATTATCTGACAAAGCAAAATCTATAGCACTTCCTATGTTATTATGTTCAGAAGAAGATGTTGAAGGAAGTCATTCTAGTTCAGCAGGTAAAGCAGAAGAAAAAGAACTATTCTATATAATGAGCAGAGGATTTTCTTTAAAAGAAGCAATAAAATTAATTATTAGAGCTAAATTTAATAAGACTATTGAAAATATTCAGGATAAAGAATTAAGAAGACAAATTTTAAATGAAATGGATAAAAAATTAGATTAAAACTTTTTTGCTTAAAAACTTGTATTACCAAATAAAAAAATAGAAATAACTAATAATATTATAAAAAGGAAGGACCAAGTAATATGGAAGTAATAAAAAATGATTTTCCGATTTTAGTAAATAATGATATAGCATATTTAGATAGTGCAGCTACAACTCAAAAACCTAATGAAGTAATAAATTCAGTTAAAGAGTTCTATGAAAAATATAATGCTAATCCTCACAGAGGTGCTTACTCATTAAGTATTGAAGCTACTCAAATTTATGAAAATACCAGAGATAAAATTGCAAAATTTATTAATAGCAAAAATAGAGAAGAAATTATATTCTCAAAAAATGCAACTGAAGCATTAAATTTAATTGCATATTCATATGGTATGGAAAACTTAAAGGAAAATGATGAAATTGTTATTTCTATAATGGAGCACCATTCTAATTTAGTTCCATGGCAAAAGGTAAGTAAAAAAACAAAAAGTAAATTAAACTATATGTATATAAACAATGATTTTGAAATATCTGATAAAGAAATAGAAGAAAAAATTACAAATAAAACAAAAATAGTTGGAATTACACATGTTTCAAATGTATTAGGTACAGTAAATAATGTAAAGAAAATAATCAAATATGCACATAAAATGGGAGCAGTTGTAATTGTTGATGCTTCTCAGAGTATTCCACATATGAAAATAGATGTTCAAGACTTAGATACAGACTTTCTTGTATTTTCAGGTCATAAAATGCTAGCTCCTCTTGGAATAGGAGTACTATATGGGAAAAAAGAAATATTAAATAAAATGACTCCTTTCATAATGGGTGGAGATATGATAGAATATGTATATGAGCAAGAAACCACATTTGCACCTCTTCCAAATAAATTTGAAGCAGGTACACAAAATGTAGAAGGCGTAATAGGATTAGGTGCAGCAATAGATTATATTGAAAAACTAGGTTATGATAAAATTAATGAAATTGAAAAACAATTAATTTCTTATGCAAGAGATGAACTTTTAAAGCTAGATTTTTTAAAATTGTATTTAACGCCAAATGTAGAAAATCATTCTGGAGTAATTTCTTTTAATATAAATGGTGTACATCCACATGATGTAGCAAGCATATTAGATTCATGCGGAGTTTGTGTACGTTCAGGAAATCATTGTGCACAACCACTTATGAGATTTTTAGGAATCGATTCTACATGTAGAGCAAGTTTTTATATTTATAATACAAAAGAAGATGTTGATAGGTTAGTTACAAGCTTAAACAAAGCATATGACATGTTTAAAAAATATATTAAAGAATAAATGTATGAGGTATTATATATATTTATCTAATGGTGAGATTGCAAAATCTTAAACTTTTTTTGAAGGGAGTTATATGTTAATTTAAAAATTAACATAGATTAAAAATGGATGATTTAAATGATGTTTATAATGAGCTTATTATGGAACATAGTATGAATTCTTATAATAAAAGAAAATTAGAAAATGCAGATTTTTCTTGCATGGGACATAATCCGAATTGTGGAGATGAAATAACTTTAGAAATAAAGTTAAATGGAAACATAATAGAAGATATGGCTTTTTCTGGTCATGGATGTGCAATATCTCAAGCTTCAACTTCTATAATGATAGATACATTAAAAGGCAAAACAATTGATGAAGCAAAAGAAATTATAAAAACATTTATTGAAATGATAAAAAGAGAAATTAAAGATGAAAGTGAATTAAAAAAACTAGAAGATGCAATTGCTTTTAAAAATGTTTCTAATATGCCAGCAAGAGTAAAGTGTGCTTTACTTGCTTGGCATACAATAGAAGACATGTTAAAAGATAAAGAAGGTAATGTAAATGGAAAATAAAAGAGTTTTACTTGGAATGAGTGGTGGTGTTGATAGTAGTGTTTCAGCACTACTATTAAAAGAAGCGGGATATGAAGTAATTGGTGCAACTTTAGAGCTATTTGCAGGAAGTAGTTGTTGTAATATAAATACATATATAGATGCTAAAAATGTATGTAATTCAATTGGAATACCGCACTTTACATATGATTATAAAGATGAGTTTAGGAAATATGTTATAGATGATTTTATAGATTGCTATGCAAATTGTAAAACACCTAATCCATGTATTGAATGTAATAAATATATGAAATTTGGTTTTATGTATGAAAAAGCAAAGCAATTAGATTGTAACTATATAGCAACTGGACATTATGCTAAAACAGAATATAGTAATGAATATAAAAGATGGGTTTTAAAAAAATCAAATGCAGGAAAAAAAGATCAAAGTTATGTGTTATGGAATATACCAAAGGATTTATTAAGCCATGTCTTATTTCCACTTGCTGATTTTGAAGATAAAGATCAGATAAGGAAAATCGCAAGAAAGAACAACTTAAAGGTTGCAAATAAACCAGATAGTGAAGATATTTGTTTTGTTCCTGATGGCAACTATAAGAAATTTTTAGAAAACAATTCCAATATTAAACCTAAAAAAGGAAATATTGTAAATTCAAAAGGACAAGTTTTAGGAACACACATGGGGTTATATAACTATACAATAGGACAAAGAAAAGGGCTTGGCATTTCGAACAGTGTGCCTTTATTTGTTCTAGGATTTAACAAAGCTAAAAATGAAGTTATAGTTGGAGAAGAAAATGAACTTTACAAAAAAGAAATTATTGTTTCAGACTTTAATTTGTTATTAGTTGATGAAATAGACTCATGGATGGATGTTGAAGTAAAAACTAGATATTCGTCAAAAGTTGCAAAAGCAAAAATATTGAAAGAAGATAATAACATAAAAGTGGTATTTGATGAGCCACAAAGAGCAATAACCAAGGGGCAATCAGCTGTATTTTATGTTAATGATATAGTTCTAGGTGGAGGAAAAATAATTTCTTAAATAAAAGACAGAAATATAAGGAGATAATAAAAATGCTAAACCAATTTTCACGAACAGAATTATTAATTGGAAAAGAGTCAATAGAAAAATTACAAAATTCAAAAGTTGCAGTATTTGGAATAGGAGGAGTAGGTTCTTTTGTTGTAGAAGGGCTGGTAAGGGCTGGTATTGGAAACTTTATATTAGTAGATGATGACAAAGTGTGTTTAACAAATTTAAATAGACAAATTATTGCTACTAGAAAAACTGTAGGAAAACCTAAAGTTGAAGTAGCAAGAGATAGAATTTTAGAAATAAATCCAAATGCAAATGTAGAAATTTTCCAAGAGTTTTTTATGCCTAATAGTAGGAAGATTTTAGATGAAACTGTTTCATATGTAGTGGACAGTATAGACACAGTTACTGCTAAAATAGAACTTGTTGTAAGAGCAGAAAAACTTAATATACCAATTATATCTAGCATGGGGACAGGAAACAAATTAGACCCAACAAAATTTGAAGTTACAGATATTTATAAAACAAGTGTATGTCCTTTAGCTAAGGTTATGAGAAAAGAATTAAGAGCAAGAAATATAAAAGGACTGAAAGTAGTCTATTCAAAAGAAGAGCCTATAAAACCTGACAAAAACTTAGAATGTAGTTGCAAAACAGGATGTATATGCCCTCCAGGAACTGTTAGAAAATGTACTGCTAAGAACCAAATACCAGGAAGTATATCTTTTGTTCCTTCAGTTGCTGGATTAATAATTGCGGGAGAAGTTATAAAAGATATTATAAATATATAATTTCTTAAAAAGTTTTTTAGACTAAGCAATAATTAATGTAAGTAATAATTCAATATGAATTATTACTTCTTTAATTTTTATATTTTACATTATACTGTTGTTCTTTTAATAGGTTATGTTTGACATAAAGGCTTTTTAGTAAAACGGTAATTCTTTTTCCTACTAAAATTATTTAGTATTAAATTATAGACGGATAAAATTTGACAAAATGCATAAAATAAAGTATAATTCATACATCGAGTAAAGCCAGTGCGAGGAAGAAGTAGAAAAATATAAGCATTTTAGAGAACTCTGTTAGGTGAAAATGAGGATGTAATGATTTTTCGAACATGGCCCTCAAGGGTGAATAACTGAAAAAATAAGTAAGTTGTTACAGGTGTGCCTGTTATAGCACAGACCTATAACTATGCACAGACATAAGTAGGTTAATGAGATTGGTACATTAATGTGCTAATAAATTAAGAGTGGTAACGTGATAATATTCACCTCTTAGGAAATTGTATTCCTAAGAGGTTTTTTGTTGAAAGGAAGGGATCAAAATGAATATATTAATAGGAATTAGTTGGCCTTTTGCTAATGGAGATTTGCATATAGGTCATGCGGCAAGTAGTTTGCCAGGAGATGTTATTGCAAGATATCATAGATTGAAAGGAAATAATGTTATTTTGGTATCTGGAAGTGACTGTCATGGAACTCCAATCGATGTAAAAGCATTACAGGAAAAGAAAACTGCAAAAGAAATAGTTGATAGTTGTCATGAGAAATTTTCAAAAGACTTTAAGGATTTGGGGTTTAGCTTTGATTTATACAATAGAACTGATGATCCATATCATAAAGATTTCGTAAAAGAACAATTTAAAAAGTACTATGATTATGGTTATCTTTATGAAAAAAAAGAAGAACAACTCTATTGCAAACATTGTAACTTATTCTTAGCAGACCGTTATATCATTGGTGTTTGTCCTAAATGTGGAGCTGATATTAAAGGGGATGAATGTGAAAAATGTGGTAGCCTTTTAGAAATTAATGATGTAGAAAGAACCAAATGTGCTATTTGTGGTAATCCAACGAACATTAAGCAAACTAAAAATTTATATTTTTCATTATCAAAATTTCAACATAATTTAAGAGACTTAGTTAATTCAAATAAAGATAATTGGAGAGAAAATGCGGTTTTGTTTACAAAAAGATATTTAGATGAAGGCGTACCAGATAGGTGTGCTTCTCGTAGCCTTAATTGGGGTATTGAAATTCCAATTACTGGTTATGAAGATAAGAAAATCTATGGTTGGTTTGAAAATGTCTGGGGCTATGTCACTGCAAGTAAAAAATATTGTGAACAATATAATCTTGATTGGGAAGAATTTTGGAAACAAGATAGAAACAATAAAATATATCTAGTTCATGCTAAAGATAATATACCTTTTCATACAGTTATTTTTCCATCTCTATTATTAGGTACTAAACAAAATTATAAATTACCAGATAAAATTGTTTCGGATGAATATATTACTATAGAAGGAGAAAAATTATCGAAAAGTAAAGGTAATTATATATCAATAAGACATTTATTAGAAAGATATCCTGCTGATGCTATCAGATATTATTTTTTGATTAACAATCCAGATAAGAGAGATTTTAATTTTACTTGGAGTGGTTTTATTAATTCTATAAACGGAGAGCTATTAGGCAAATGGGGAAACTTTATAAATAGAACGTTAATATTTATAAATAAATCTTTTGATGGAAAAATAAAAAATACACAAGTAGATAAGGATATAGAAGAAAAATTAAAAGTACTATTTAATGAAGTCGGAATTAATATTGATAATGGAGATGTAAAAGAGGGAATTAATAAAATATTTGATTTTATAAGTTTTGCAAATAAATATTTTGATGAAAAACAACCATGGGTACTTGCTAAAAATAATGTAGATGCATGTAATGATGTTTTATATAATTGTGTAAATATTATTCATAATATTAATATTTTATTAAAACCATATTTACCTTTTTCATGTGAGAAAGTAGAAGAATATCTAAATAACAAAACTTCAAAATGGGAATATAATGTTATTTCAAATGTCTTTATCAGTAAAAATGTTAAGCCTTTATATGAGAGGTATGATAAAAATGTAATAGAAGAAGAAAAGAACAGATTGTGTTGATAAGTTTGTCGATAGGGTCGGTTCTGTTTGACATAGTACTTTTATGTGTCAAACAGAACCGACCCTATTGACATTAGATTCTATGAAGCCAAAAAATGCCGACTTTTAGTCGATAAAGTATTGACTAATATATAATTCTCGTATATAATTATATTAAAACCGACCAACAGTCGAAAAGGAGGTGACAATTTGAAAAGTATTGATAGAAAAGAAGAATTACTTAAAATTGCTTATAATAAATTTATAACTAAAGGATATCTAAATACTAGCATTGATGAAATTATTAGTGAAGCTAAAATTGCCAAAGGAACGTATTATTACTATTTTGAAAGTAAAGAGAAGACATTAGAAGAAGTAATCAATATGATGGTAGATAAAATGATAAACAAAGCTAATTCAGTCTTAGAATTAGAATTACCACTAGAACAGAAATTTATAAGTGTAATTTTATCATTTAGACCAGAAGTTAATGAAAGACATTTAGCTGAAACTATAAATTTACCAGAGAATATTATCATGCATGAAAAGGTAAACAAAAAGATCATTGAGAATGCTGTGCCAATATTAAGTCAGATTGTAGAAGAAGGAAATAAACAAAAGATTCTAGATTGTAAAGAAAATATTACTGAAAAAATAAAAATCACTTTAATGCTTAGTAGCGCATTATTTGATGATGGAAACTATAATGAGGCTGATGTTAAGATTTATATAGATATAGTGGAAAATTTGTTGGGAGCTAAGAAGGGAAGCCTTGCTTTTATAAAAAAATTGATAGGAAATGGTGGGGAATAGTTTATGAAAATGATTTTACTATAATAATGGGTTCTTCAGGTGCGGGAAAATCAACGCTATTATATAGTTTGTCTGGAATGGATAAGCCAACAAGTGGTAATATTATTTTTAATGATAAAGATATTACTAAAATGAATGCTGATGAGTTAGCAATATTTAGAAGAAAAAATTGTGGATTTGTTTTTCAACAAATTTATATGTTAGATAAAATGAGCCTACTAGACAATGTTTTAACTGCTGGACTCTTAATAAATAATGATAAGAAAGAAGTAGTTGCTCGTGCCAAAGAATTATTTAAAAAGGTAAATATAAAAGAAGAAACATATAAAAAGACATCAAGCCAAGTATCTGGATGAGAATGTCAAAGAGCAGGGATAGTAAGAGCAGCTATAAATTCGCCATCTGTAATATTTGCCGATGAGCCAACAGGAGCATTAAATTCAGATAATGGAACTAAAGTACTATACATTCTAACAGAATTTAATAATGATGGAGAAAGCATTATAATGGTTACTCACGATAAAAAAGTGCTTTGAGAGGCAATAGAATAATTTATCTGAAGGACGGAAAAATATTTGGAGAATTATTGCTGGAGAAATATAGTGAGAATGATAAGGAAAGAAATGAAAAATTGGATCAATTCTTAAAAGAGAGGAGGAAGCTAAAATGAGTTCACCATGTGTATTTAGAAAAAGAGATACTAGTAATTATTTGGCATTTATTGAGATAACAAATTCATGTAATATGAGATGTAAACATTGTATGAATTGGTCTGTTGAAAATTCAAATGAGGGATTTGGGAAAGAAAATATACTAAAATTAATAAAAGACCTTTATGATAATAATACAGAGGAAATATATATAGGAGAAACACATGATAGTTTTAGAGGTGTTCAAGGAGCATTCGATAATTGTGTGAAAGTATTTAAATTATTGAAAGAAAATAATGTAAAAACAAGAATAAGTGCTATGATTTGGAAAGAAAATGTTGAGCAATTAGAAGAAATAATTTATTAAATGAGAACAGCTTAGATTGTCCTGGAGGAAGAAATTTAATACATATAAACGTAAACGGAAAAGTATCACCTTGTTCTTGGATTGCTAAATTAGATAAAGATGATGAATTTTCTGCATATTGGCCAGAATATAGTATTAAAGAATGTATAGACAAATTTAATAATTTTAAGAAAGTAGTTAAGTTAAGAAAAGATAAATATTGATATTGTGGATGTATAGCTTTATCTAAAATTTATAATGGGAATTTTACTGAGGCAGATCCATTAAATAATTTTTTGGAGATGTAGATGAATATGAGTAAATATGCAATAGTAACTGGTGTATCATCTGGAATAGGTGAATGTATAGCGGATTGTTTTATAAAAGAAGGAATATATGTTTTTGGAGTTGATGAAAATATTCCTAAAAATAGTAAAATAGACTTTTTAAATTTTGACATCAGAGATGAAGAAAAAATAATTAGTATAATTAATAGTATAAAAGAAAAAACGGATAGTATTGATTATTTAATAAATTGTGCTGGAATATTTTGCGATAAACGGAAGAGATTTAATTGAAAGTCTTTCAAAAGAAGAATGGCAAAATGTTATTGATGTCAATTTAACAGGTACATTTTTGATAACAAAGTATTCTATACCTTTATTAAAAAATCTAGTAATGGAAATATAATAAATTTTAGTTCAGAACAAGTAGTTTTACCACAACTTAAAAGTGTACCATATGCAATAACTAAAGCTGGAATTGAAATGTTTTCTAAAATACTTGCATTTGAGTTAATGGAAAATAAGATTAGAGTTAATACTATAGCATTAGCATCTGTAAAAACCAATTTTTTGAAAAGATACAAAAAAGATGCTAATATAATAAATGAAATGATGGAAAAAACTGATAAAAATATGCCTTTTGGAATTATAAAACCAAATGATGTATATGAACTAGTTAAGTATTGACAAAAGAGGGGAATAAAATAACAGGTCAAACTATTCTTATGGATAGTGGAGTTGTATTAGATGTTAATAAGAAAAAATAGGAGGATTTTATGAAGAAAATAGAATTTGATATAAACGAAAATAATAAGTTATTTTTTTCCCTAGATGGTTCAACTTTTGAAGATAATATTAATAGAGTTTATACAGATGGTAAATATATGTATTCAGATGGAAGTATGTTATTAGGTTATTCAATAGCATTTAATATATTAACAATAATATTTGGGGCAACAAATCAAATGGTAGTTATTTTTGGTGGAATAACTTTCAGCTTTATAATTGCAGGTATGATTACATTATTGAAGAAAAATAAAAAATAAAATAGACAGAGCAGATCATCTGTCTTTGCAATAATGCACAAAAAAAATCAATCATATTTCAGATTGATTTAATTTATTAATGTCACATGGTGCGACGATTTTACATTATGGAGCGAATCACATACAAGTTACGAACAAAGTTCCCTTTCTAAAAACATTATATACAAAATTTTCAAGAATTTCAATGAAAGTATATAAAGTTTTCAAATTAAATGATATAATTTGTTTAAAATTACAAATAACTTATAACTTATTTTAAGGATGTGGTTATATATGTTAGATATTAATTTTAATCAAATTATTGAAATGATTGAAAAACGAAAAAATAATGCTTACAGAAAAGTAAATGAAGAAATGATTTTATTGTATTTAGAAGTTGGTAAATTCTTATATGAACTAAGAGAAAATAGTAATTATGGTGATAAAATAACAACAAAAGGCTCAGATTTTATGAAAAATAATTATCCTAACATAAAGGGATTTACTAAAAGAAATATAGAACGTATGATTCAATTTTATAGTACTTATAAAGATGATGAGATTGCGACACCACTGGTGACGCAATTGTCTTGGACAAACAATTTACTTATATTAAGTGGAGCTAAAAGCAAAGAAGAAAGACATTTTTATTTAAAATTGTCTATTAAAAATAATTATTCAAAAAGAGAATTAGATAGACAAATATCATCAGCATATTATGAAAGATATATGCTTTCATATGGAAAACAATTACCAACAGTAAATAAAACTGTAGATGAGGACGATTATCCAAATACTAGAATTTTAGATACTTATAGTTTAGAGTCTTGGATTTACCAAATGAATTTTCTGAAAAGGATTTAAAAAATGCAATTATAAAGAACTTAAAAGACTTTATATTAGAAGTTGGTAAAGATTTTACTTTTATAGGAGACGAATACAGAGTTCAAGTTGGAAATCATGACTTCTTTATTGATTTATTATTCTATAACAGAGAATTATCTTGTTTGGTAGCATTTGAATTAAAATTAGGAGAATTTAAAGCAGAATATTTAGGAAAAATGAATTTATATTTAGAAGCACTAGATAGAGATGTGAAAAAAGAACAAGAGAATCCAAGTGTTGGAGTTATATTATGTAGTTCTAAAGATGAAGATGTTGTTGAATATTCAATTAGTAAAAATATGTCTCAAACTATGATTTCTGAATATAAGTTAAAATTAAT
>ERZ827478.1804-NODE-1804-length-13337-cov-3.697561_pt1 | contig 13337 bp, 12 predicted proteins | sample MGYA00519705_ERZ827478 | MGnify/ENA primary metagenome ERZ827478 (study PRJEB31778, sample SAMEA3449318) | human gut metagenome | biome: human gut; feature: human-associated habitat; material: faeces | place: United Kingdom | collected 2010/2012 ... | reverse complement strand
TGTATGCCATGTCCCGCCGGTATAGAGATTTTCAACTGCGCCCGTATGAACATGCTCCTGCGCCGCTCCCCTTGGCAGCAGTACATGACGGATCAGTGGAGAGAGAAGATGGAAAAGATAAACGACTGCATCGGCTGCCGCAGCTGCTCCAGTCGCTGTCCCTACCAGTTGGACACCCCAAATCTGCTTAAATACATGTTGAAGGACTACAGAGAATTCTATGAAGCACATAAAGACCTGCTATAAACTCATTTGCGCCCTGCTGTGCCTGGCAATGCTGCTGCCTTTGGCCGCCTGCGGTGAGACCAAGGAAAGCCAGAGAGAGATCTTCGCCATGGACACCGTCATGACCCTCACCGCCTACGGTAATTACAGAGAGGCAGGGTTGGATGCCGCCCAAAGCGTAATTCATTCTATGGATTCAATTCTGGACCCGGAGCTTGACACCAGTATAACTTACGCCATAAATAACGCCCAGGGGGCCAACGTCTCCGTCACTGCCCAGGTGGCAAATATGCTCAGCACCGCCAAGGATGTCTATGATAAATCCAACGGCTCACTGGACTTGAGCCTTTATCCGGTAATCAAGCTCTGGGGCTTTGTGGACGGACGCTATTATGTCCCCACGGATACGGAGATCTCCCAGGCTCTTTCCCTAAAAGCCTTTGACAAAATGTCACTTACCAGCTTCCCCAGCTCCGGCTCCTATGCCGTCTCTTTTCCTGCCGGAACTCAGATAAGCTTTGCCTCGGTGGGCAAGGGCTGCGCAGCCGACAGTGCCATTGACGCTATGCGCCAGGCCGGTGTGACCAGCGGTATAGTATCCCTGGGCGGCAATGTCCAGACTCTTGGCCAAAAGCCCAACGGCGATGACTGGAAAATAGCCATTCAGGACCCAAACAATACCAGCAGCTATCTGGGAGTCATATCCGTAGGTGAAACTGCCGTTGTCACCAGCGGCACGTATCAGCGTAATTTTACCAGCAACGGTAAGACTTACCACCATCTGATAAATCCCAAAACCGGATATCCGGTTACTAATTCCCTGCTGTCAGTGACAATAATTTGCGACAACGGTACTCTGGCCGACTGCCTCTCTACCGCCATTTTCGTCTTGGGCGAGACAAACGGCTTGAATTACTGGCGCAATCACGGCGGCTTTGAAATGATAATGGTAAACAGCTCCAACGAGATAATCTGTACCAGCGGGCTCATTGAGGAGTTCACCCTGGCCAATGACAGCTACACCCTGAAATTTACGGAGTAAAATGGCAGACCTGAATACCGACGTCAGATACCTGAAAGGCATAGGTGAGAAAAAGGCGCTGGCCCTGAACAAGCTGGGCGTCTTTTCTCTCTATGACCTTATTTCTTTTTTTCCCCGGAAATATGAAGACAGAAGCCATATTTGCCCAATTGCCATGACCATGGACGGGGAAAATGCATGCATCCAGGCCCTGGTGGCTGACACGCCAAGACTGAACCACATACGCCGGGGAATGGATATCGTAAAGCTCCGGGCTGTAGATGACAGCGGTGCGATTGACATAACTTTCTTCAATCAGTCCTATGCCAAGGACAATCTGTGCCGGGGAGAGAGTTACAATTTCTTTGGCCGAATTGAGTTTAAGGGCGGTCGGCGTACCATGGTAAACCCGGTATACGAGGCTGCCGACAGAGCCGGTCAGGTGACCGGGCGTATTGTCCCGGTGTACAGGCTAAGCGCCGGACTCAACCAGCGGGGACTGATGCAGGCAGTGCGCCATGGTCTGGACAGCTGTCTGGACATGCTGCCGGAGGTATTGCCTGAAGACGTGCGCCGCCGCTGCCATCTGGCCCAGGCCCGGTATGCCTACGAGAATATACACTTTCCGCCTGACTTTGAGGCTTTGGAGCTGGCCCGCCGGCGGATGATATTCGAGGAGCTGTTTGTCCTCTCATGTGCCCTGGGGCGTATGCGCGGCGAGCGCAGCCGGGATGAAGGTATCCGCCTCAAGGCTCGTGATATGGAGGACTTTTGGTCTTCCCTGCCCTTCAGTCCCACCGGCGCTCAACGCCGGGCGGTCAGTGAGGCAGTGAATGACATGTGTTCCGGAGCAGTGATGAGCCGGCTAATCCAGGGGGATGTGGGCAGCGGCAAAACCTTGGTAGCGGCAGCCTTGTTATGGCTGTGCGCCGAAAACGGGTATATGAGTGCCTTTATGGCTCCAACAGAAATACTGGCCCAGCAGCATTATGATACTCTCTCCTCCATGTTGTCCCACTTTGGGCTCAGGGTGGGCAAGCTCACCGGCTCCATGAGTGCAAAGGACAAACGGCTTATAAAGGACAAACTCCGGCTTGGCGAGTTGGATGTGATCGTTGGCACCCATGCCCTGTTCAGCCAGGATGTGGAATACAAAAACCTGGCCCTGGTGGTAACCGATGAGCAGCACCGTTTCGGGGTGAATCAGCGTTCAGCTCTTATCGGCAAAGGCGGCAGGCCCCATGTACTGGTCATGTCCGCAACTCCCATACCCCGCACTTTGGCTCTCATTATTTACGGAGATCTGGACATTTCTATAATAGACGAGCTGCCCCCCGGACGTCAGAAGGTGGATACCTTTGCTGTGGATGAGAGCTACAGGGCAAGGCTCAATGGCTTTGTCAGAAAACAGGTGCTGGAAGGGCGGCAGGTATTTGTGGTCTGCCCTATGGTGGAGGAGAATGAGGAGTTGAACATCAAGCTGAAATCTGCTCAGGAGCATGCCGCCCAGCTCTCCAATCTGTTTCCGGATCTGAAGGTAGCCTGTGTCCATGGAAAAATGAAGGCCAAAGACAAGGACGCCGCCATGTCCGACTTCGTCTCAGGAGACACCGACATCCTGGTAGCCACAACTGTGATTGAGGTAGGAGTGGACGTACCCAACGCCTCGCTGATGGTTGTGGAAAATGCTGAGCGCTTTGGCCTCAGTCAGCTCCACCAGCTAAGAGGCCGGGTGGGCCGCGGCAGGCACAAAAGCTACTGCATTCTTGTCTCCGACAATGACAGCCCCGAAGTAAAGGCCCGTCTGGGCATATTGTGCAAAACAGGAGACGGGTTCAAAATTTCTGAGGAAGATCTGCGCCTGCGTGGGCCGGGAGACTTTTTTGGTTCGAGGCAGCACGGGCTGCCGGAGATGCATGTGGCAGACCTGGGGGCCAATGTAAATGTCCTCCAGCTGGCCCAGGATGAAAGCCGCCGTCTGCTGGAAGCCGACCCTCAGCTGGAACGGCCGGAGCATAGGCTGCTCAGGGAGCGGGTGGACAAGCTCTATGAGGCCAACAGCAAAGGATTTAACTAATTATGTTAATTGAATTATGTCAATAATATTATGTAAATCAAGTCTTGCGGACAGCAGAGGTGGCCCATGAGCATATTCTCCTGTATTTTATTGATAGCGGCAGTTGCAGCGGCAGTCTTTTCCGGCAGCATTGACAAGGCAGTAAAGGGCAATAACGCAGTCAGGAAAGTGATCCTTGTTTTTTCGGCAGGCACAATATGCGTAATTTTATTGCCTTTGATATGGGCTCTGTTTTAAAAGGCAGCAATTCTAAATTTTATTTCTTTCCTTTTGAGATTTAAACAAAAGCTCCCGACCTCTGCGGAGGTCGGGAGCTTTTTATATTATGTCAACCATTTTCGTTCAAAACTCAGCAGCAGAAAAAACGCCAGCCACACAGCGGGCCAAGGCAGAAGTTCAGCGCACACATGGTCATGCACAGGTTTCCGGGGCTCACGCCGGTAGAATAGGTAGTTGTATAACTGTCATAGAAATCCCCGCCGCCTCTCAGCTGTTCCAGGAGCCTGCGGTATTCCAGATTGTCAGGTTCCATCTCCGCAGCCCGCTTGGCATTTTCCAGGGCGGAGACTTTGTTGCCCAGATACATATTGGCAGCAGCAGTTAAATAGTACCAGCGGGCATCTCTCTGAGATGCAGGCACCCCGGACAGGGCGTTGAGAGCCTCTCGATACATGCCGTTACGGATATAATTTCTGGCGGCTGTGTATTCGCTGCGCTCTGTCTGGCGGCTCTGCGTCCCGCCCCACCCTGACCAGCTGCTCCAGCCGTTGTATCCTCCTCCGCCATAGCCTCCGAAGGGACCGTATCCCTGGCCGTAGCTTCCGGACTGGCCATAGGGTTCCTGCTGTTGGCCGCCGCCGTTTTTTATCTGGTCATAGGCAGCATTTATCTCGTTCATTTTCTCGGCTGCGTGAGGATCCCCCGGGTTCAGATCCGGGTGGTATTTCTTTGTCAGCTCTCTGTATGCCTTTTTAATCTCTTCATCGCTGGCTCCCGGGGATACACCCAGTACCTTATACGGATCCTGATACATTTAGGATTCCTTTCTCTTGCTGAATTTCTTGTTGAAGGCGGACCAAAGTCCGGCGCAGAGGATATTTTTCATAAGCCCCACATCTTCCACCAGGGGCAGTTTGTCAAAATAGTATACGCACTCGCCCAGCTGCATTTTCAAAATATCCCTGAAACGCTGTTCATTGTCCTGGAGGCCGTAGTAGCGCCGCAGCGGATTATAGCGATTTCTCAGTGTGTCCGCATCCAGATCCATACAGGCATCCAGCAGATATATAAAGCGGCCCAGGGCATGGGCCATGGCTCGCATGGTATCGGCCCAGCGGTCTTCCCTGTAAACGAATATCTCCGCCATCATGCCGCCGAAACAGGCGGCAGCAGCGTCCGGTTCCTCCAGCTTTTGCCGCTCGATCTCATGGAGAGCCGTCATGGCGCGCCCTATAGCGGAACACTGCCGTGGGTAATCCTTTTCCACCCTGTCATAGGCGGGCTTCAGGAGTTTCGCCTCAAAAAGTGCGCCTGGGTTACCGTCATCCTCCCAGTCATCCAGGCATTTGAGATAGGCCAGAGCCAAATTCATGTCCGCCGCATAATCGCTCATGGGGCTGCACACCCAGCTCTGAGGCGTCTTCAAATGTCTGGGACATGTATCCTCCCCGCACGTCTCCTCAGGTTCATACAGAGAGGAGAGGATGAGTATAAGAAAAGTCACATCATAGTTTATGGTGAGCCGGGACAGCTGCCCATGCCGCTGCTTAAGGCTGCGGCAAAGTCCACAGTAACATGCTTTGTAGCGCCGGTACTGCTTCGGACTCAGGGCAGAGATATCCGCCGTCAGGTATCCAAACATGGTTTTCAGCTTCTCCCTGTGAAGGAGCTGCCGCAGCGTCGGCAGACGATCTTGATCTTTCCATGGCCTCTGGGTACTCTCAGAGTGGTCTTGCAGGAAGGACAGACAAAAAATTTGTAATCCTTGCGCTGTACCCAGCGCTCATGGTGGACGCGCCACCAGGCAGTTACTTTGTACCTCAGGCGCTGGAACTTGCCGTTTTCTTCCCGGCGCTTATACAGGTTGCGGGAGAGCATGCGGAAATAAGCATAGCCCAAAAGGACTATGACCACAGGATAGAGATAGGCGCCGAAGCTGTCGTTGAAAATGCCAGCAATCAGTAAAAGCACTATATCCACTATCAGTATGAAGAGATTCAGTTGATCGTTGCCGTTGCGCCCGGACATAAAACGCGCAAATTTTTCTCTCATTAAACCAACCTCGGAAATGCTTTTTATCAATATTTAATTCTATCACGCAGGCATTGTAAAACATCAAGAATTTGTTAATTCTTGTTACAAAAGCGTGTATCTTCGGCCTCAGCGCCGGTTCTTTACTTCTAGGGACAAAAGCACAATCTTTTCGCACAGCTCCCCGTAGCTCATGCCCTCCACAGCGGCAGCCTTGGGTATAAGGCTGTTGGGTGTCATCCCAGGCAGGGTGTTCACCTCAAGGCACCAGGCTCGGCCCTCTCTATCCAATATGAAATCCGCTCTGGAATATACCGACAGCCCCAGGGCGTTGTGCAGCTTCAACGCCGCCCGACCCAGCATCTCTGCCTGCTCTGAGCTTATGGGCGCGGGGCAGATCTCCCGGGCGCCTTCATTGCCGCTCTGGTATTTTGCCACATAGTCAAAGCTCATACCCTCCGGGGGCACTATTTCAATTGGGCTCAGATACCGGCCGTCCAGCACAGGGACAGTTAGCTCCCGTCCGATAATTTTCTCCTCCACCAGTACCCGGTTCCCATACTGCAAAACATTTTCCAAAGCCGCCCTCAGCTGCTCTCTGGTGTCCGGAAGCTCCACACCTATTGATGAGCCTCCCCCAACCACCTTCACGGCGCAGGGCACAGGCAGGCTCTCTGCCAGCTCCGGGATATCCTCCCGGCTGTAACTCAGCTCCCTCCCCCGAGGGGTGAGTACGCCGCAGCTTTCCATGACCATTTTGGCCATGGCCTTATCCATTGCCATACCGCTGCTGAGAGGGCCGGAGCCGGTATAGGGCACGCCCATAAGTTCAAGGGCGGCTTGGATTTTTCCGTCCTCACCGTCGGCCCCGTGAAGTCCCAGGAATACGCAGTCTGCCAGGGCGCAGACCTCCAGCACATTTTTACCCAGGCGGCTGGGACTTTTCATCTTTCTGGAAGCTTTTACAGCCTCCAGGTCTGGAGCCGTTTTCTCTATTGCCACTTCGCCGCAAAAACCGTCCGGCTGATCGAAGGCCGCCTCCAGGCTCCCCGTATAGTTCTCCAGGCCCAGGAACATATCCACAAATATTGCCTTGTGCCCCCGTTCACGCAGAGCCCGGCACACGGAGGTGCCGGACACCAGGGATACATGGCGCTCGGTGCTGATACCTCCGCCTAATACAACGATCTTCATGGCAAAATTCCTTTCAATGCTGATAATTTAATTTTTTGTAGGATACCACTGTTTCATCTGCATTTCAATATTTTAAATGTAAACGGTATGCAAAAGGAAAAGCCGTGAGGCATTCCCCACAGCTTTCCTTTGTATGAAGCCGAGTTTTTCTTACTTGATATTGGTCATGGGAGTGATGGCCAGGTAATCCTCCAGAGAACCGTCGTTCAGGCAGGTCTCGATGATCTTGCGGCCGATGGGATCCAGATCGTCGGTAAGGAATTCCTTGATCTGATCTTTCATAAAATCAGTGAGGATCTTGGCGCCGGCGTCATAGCCCTCGAAGCCCAGCTTGGACTGAAGTTCAGGGCGCAGGAAGGTCTGACGCACATACTGGCCGTCTATCTTCATCTCATCCAAAGAATAGCCGAAGATGGGGCAGCGGGCGGGCACCAGGTGCTTGAACTTCACATGGCCGCTGCGGCGGGCCAGATATTCACGGGTTATCCATTCACCCATGAAGCCGATGTTATAGGCGCCGATATGCTGATTGGGTATCAGTATATTCAAAGTGTTGGGGCAGTCCATCATCTGGTGCAGCAGGAGGTTAGCCTGGGTGACCTTCATGCCGGTGGCAAAAGGCCAGTAGGAGCCTACGCCTTCAGCCTTCAGGCCGCTTCCAGCATTGGAGTCGGCAATGGAGGGATTCTTGAAACCTCTGGGGGAGACCAGACGCCACAGCCAGGCGATGGAAATGGGAACAAACTGCACCATGCCCATGACACCGTAGTTAGGGGCCATTGCGGTGGAAGGCGGCATACGCACACCGAAAGAGCGGACGCTGACCTCCTGGGGTTCGTTGCCCGGGACAATGCCTTCTATCATCTCTCTAGGGATGATTACACGGGGGTTGGAGCAGGGCTTGCCGTTAGACTCCAGTACATGCTCCCAGATAAGGCAGGTGGCGCCGGGGGTACCGTCCATATTGAAGAATTCCAGAGGCTCGGAGGGATGTATGCTGATGCGCTCATAGGTGGGGCTGTTGCCATAGTAGTTGTCCCCGTCCATACGCAAAAACCAGCCGTCCTCGGCATCGGCTATGACCAGATGGCCGGAGCCGTTCTGCATATCCTTGTGGGCCAGGACCATATCATCGGCAATGGGGTGGATCTTACAGGTCTCGCCCAGGCTCAGGTAATATTTCTCACCGCTGACTGTGTGGATACCCATAAGCAGCTGTCCGTTCTCGTCCTTGTGTATCTCCTCCAGCATCTCGCTCTTGCCGCCGCCGGATGCGCCTTCATGCATGAAGACCACTTCGTTTTCATAGGGGGACTCCAGCATAGCTGCGGATGCGTGGTTGGTTATCCAGCCCTCATGCTCACCGATATCCAGCAGGATGGAGAACACGCCTTTCTTTGCAGAGGGTCCGGGATAGAGGTTGTAGGAAAATACCTCGTGGAGCTCCTCGCTGCGGCTGTGAACAACGACCTGCTTACCGTCAAAATGGGTGTGCCGGAAGGGAGGGGCCACATAGATAATGGCCCTGGGCTTATAGTTGGGCTGCACATCAAAAATACTGACAAAGCCCTGCATATTTGCCAGGGACAAGGCAAAGAAGGCAGCGTTCATGGGGCAGATAAGCAGGCTGTCGTAGCCGTAATACTTTCCGCCGGCCTTGAAGGGCAGTACAATGAGCTGTTGGCTGGCCAGCCAGTCCATGGTCTCCTTGCGGAGCTTGGAGAACTTATAGCCGTACTTTTCCTTGAAGAGGGGTTTGTTAGTTGGCAAGTCGTCACCTATGCGCATGCAGTCCGGGTCACGGCGGCGCATATAATCTTCCATGAAGTTGACCACTGTGCCGTTCTTGCAGCGGACCACCTCCACCTCTTTCACAAGGCCCCTGCCCTCTATGGGATAGACCACGTCGAAGCGGGAGGAATGAGTGGGTCCATAGCACATCTCTTCCAGCTGTTCCTTGGTCTCCGGATAGCAAAGGCAGCGGCTCTTTTTCAGAGTCTCGGTCAAGTCCTTAGGCAGGACAAATCTATCGAAATAGGAGTCTGTATACATATTTCACCGGCCTCTTTCCTGTTTTATTTTGTAATGCTCTCCAGACAAACTTCTGTTAATATTTTACCATAGCCGCCCTGTTTCAGCAACAAAGAAATTTCACCGAATTTTCCCTTGCTGCTGCGGCCGAAAAGCCCTTAACTATGTACACATTTCACAATCGGCCGCCTCAAACCTTTTCATTGTTCTATGATATGTAGTTTTTTTGCTCTGCTACAGCCTTTCTTATTGAAAAAATGTGGGTTTTCCTTTATCCTTTTTCATGAGGTGAGAACATGAGAAATTTCAAGCTCTGCCTGAGTTATGATGGCAGCCGATACAGGGGCTGGCAAAAACAGGGCAACACTCCCGGCACAATCCAGGAGAAGCTGGAGACCCTGCTCTGCCGCATACTGGAACAGCCGGTGGAGCTCCACGGTTCCGGGCGTACTGATGCCGGAGTCCACGCCAGATGTCAAACCTGTTCATTCAAAGCGGATACAGCCCTGGACAGTGGGACGCTGCTGGAGCTTATCCGCCGCTATCTGCCGGAAGATATAGGCGCCCTGTCCCTGGTGGAAGTGGAGCCCGCTTTCCACGCCCGGCTCTCCTGCCGTGAAAAGACCTATGTCTACTTCATATGGAACAGCTCCAAGCCCAATGTATTCTACAGAAAATACAGCTTAAGCTGCCCGGATGCGCTGGACACCGCTGCTATGGAGCGAGCAGCCATTCTGCTGCTTGGAGAGCATGACTTCACTTCATTCTGCTCTTTGAAACGCATGAAAAAATCTCCCATAAGGGATCTGCGGCAGATAAAGCTGGAACGCAGGGGAGACATGCTGCGCCTGGAATTTACCGGCAGCGGCTTTTTATATAATATGGTGCGCATCCTGACGGGCACGCTTATTGAAGTTGGCCGCGGGGAGCGGGGAGCGGAAGACATGCCAGCAGTCATCTCTGCCCGGAACCGGCAGGCCGCGGGCTTTACCGCCCCTGCTCAGGGTCTGTTTCTCTGGGAACAGGTCTACTGAAAAATTTTCCCCCCAAAGCTATTGACAGCGGGGGTGAATATTGTTAGAATGAGTCGTCTCAATTGGATAGAGTCTATCCGAAGCAAGATAGCGACCGCTGCTTTGCGCAGCCAAGGCCACACGGACAGCCGGGTCGAATGCCGATAAACCCCAGGTGGGGTGGCAACTTCTGTTGCCTTATTGATTGAGTTAGAAGCTCAAGTTTTATAAGTTGGTTACTATAAACCGATGCTAAAAAGCATACAAACTTGTGAAATGGTCAATAAGAGTAGTAAAAGTAATCTTTGCTATATAGACTCTCAAAATCCATTTGGGCCATAGCGCCGATACGTCCGGCGCGGCTATATGGCTGCTTCACGGCAGGTTGTGCTTTTCGGCATGGCCTGCCTTTTTATTTTTTGCCGGGGGTAGATTTTATGAAAAAAATCATAGAACTCAAAAATATCACCAAGGCCTTTGACGGCGAGGTGGTTCTGGACAACGTGAGCCTGGACATATACGACAATGAGTTTATAACTCTTCTGGGTCCCTCCGGCTGCGGCAAGACCACTACCCTCCGTCTTATCGGCGGCTTTGAGACCCCCGACGAGGGTGACATAGTTTTCATGGGTGAGAAGATAAACGACATGCCCCCCTATAAACGCAACGTGAACACCGTGTTCCAGCGTTACGCCCTGTTCCCCCATCTCAATGTATTTGAGAACGTGGCCTTTCCCCTGCGGGAAAAGAAAGTTCCCAAAGCCGAGATTGAAATCAAGGTTCGGGAGATGCTCTCTCTGGTAGCTCTCACCGGCTTTGAGCAGCGCAGTGTCACCAGCCTCTCCGGCGGTCAGCAGCAGAGGGTGGCTATTGCCCGGGCCCTGGTCAGCCAGCCCAAGGTGCTGCTGCTGGACGAGCCTCTGGCGGCCCTGGATCTCAAGCTGCGTAAGGACATGCAGCAGGAGCTGAAGAAGATCCAAAAGGCCACCGGTATCACCTTCGTCTTTGTCACCCACGACCAGGAGGAGGCCCTCTCCATGTCGGACACCGTGGTGGTCATGTCCGAGGGCCGCATCCAGCAGATAGGTACCCCTATCGACATATATAACGAGCCGGAAAATGCCTTTGTTGCAGACTTCATCGGAGAGAGCAACATTGTGGACGGCATCATGCTTGCGGACAAAAAGGTGGCCTTTTCCGGACACATCTTTGAGTGTGTGGACTCCGGATTCGGCACAAAGGAGCCGGTGGACGTGGTGGTTCGCCCCGAGGATGTGGATATCGTCCCCGAAGATAAGGGCATGCTGAAGGGCGTGGTCACCTCCGTTACCTTCCTTGGCGTACACTATGAGATAATTGTGGATATCAACGGTTTCAAATGGATGATACAGACCACGGACTTTGTGGATGTAGACGAACACATCGGCCTGTTTATCGAACCCGACGCCATACACATCATGAAGAAGTCCGAGTATTCGGGCATGTTCGGTGACTACTCCTCCTTCTCCAACGAGCTGGATGAGCTCAGCGACACAGAAAGCGAGAACGCAGAATGAAGAGATATGCTCCCAGCCAGCGCAGCCTGCTTCACAAGATGGTGCTGGCCCCTTACTCCATATGGGCGGCACTGTTCATTCTGGTGCCCCTGGCTTTTGTGGCCTATTACGCCTTTACCGACTCAAACTTCAACTTTACCTTTGAGAATATAAGCCGTTTCTTCACCGCGACCTCCGTAATAAGCGACGGTGACAGCACCAGAGAGGTATACACCTACCTGCTTATCTTTGCCCGCTCTCTGAAGCTGGCGGTGATATCCACCTTTATCTGCCTGCTCATGGGCTACCCCATGGCTTATATCATGTCCCGGGCCAGCAGCCGCACCCAGAAGGTACTGGTCACTCTCATAATGATACCCATGTGGATGAACTTCCTCATCCGCACCTACGCCTGGATGACCATTCTTCAGGACACCGGCATTCTCAACGGCCTGCTGGGCTTTATCGGATTGGGACCCATGCACATCATCGGCACCGAGTCCGCCGTGGTTATCGGCATGGTGTACGACTATTTTCCCTATATGATACTGCCCATCTACTCCGTGATGGCAAAAATGGACATTAAGCTCATAGAGGCCGCCCGCGACCTGGGCTGCAACAGTCTGGGCGTACTGCGCCGGGTCATCTGGCCCCTGAGCCTTCCGGGAGTCATCTCCGGCATTATCATGGTGCTCATCCCTTCCATCAGTACCTTCTACATTTCCCAGAAACTGGGCAACGGCAAGTTCTATCTGATAGGCGATGCAATAGAGGGCCAGTATGTTGCAAACAACCTCCACTTTGCCGCCGCCATCGCCTTTATTCTCATGGTCATTTTGCTGGTGTGCATGGCCCTCATGCAGCGCTACGCCAACAAAAAGGCCGTGGCCGCATGAGAGAGGAGTGACAGCCATGAAACCTGCTTCCAAAATCTTTACGGCCCTGGTAATGATATTTCTCTTCGCCCCAATAGTTATCCTGCTGGTCTTCTCTTTCAATGAGGCTAAGAGTCTGTCCGTGTTCTCCGGCTTTTCCTTTTACTGGTACAGGGAGCTTTTCCGTGATTCCGAAACTCTCAACGCCGTGAAGAACACCCTGGTGCTGGCAGTCTGCGCTTCGGCAATCTCCACCATCATGGGCACGGCCGCCGCAGTGGGCATAAACAAACTGCGCAACCGCTATCTCCACGCCGTGATGGACACTGTCACCAACATCCCCATGATAAACCCGGAGATCATCACCGGTATCTCCCTGATGCTGATGTTTGTGTTTGTGGGCCGTCTCTTCGGGGCCGCCACCAGCCTCAGCTTCTGGACCATGCTAATTGCCCATGTGACCTTCTGCCTGCCCTATGTCATCTTCAACGTCAGCCCCAAGCTGCGCCAGCTGGACCCGGCCGTTTACGACGCCGCGCTGGACCTTGGCTGCAATCCCCGGCAGGCGTTTTTCAAGGTGGTGCTGCCGCAGCTCACGCCGGCCATCCTGTCGGCGTTTCTCATCAGCCTCACCTATTCCATTGATGATTTCATCATTTCCTATTTCACCTCCGGCACCATGCAGACGCTGCCCATCGCCATTTACAGCATGACGAAGAAAAAGGTCAGCCCGGAGATCAACGCGCTTTCCGCCATCATGTTCGTGGTGATTTTAACCATCATCCTCGCGGCCAACGCCGTGGATTCCGCAAAAGAGCGCCGCCTGCGCAGGGCCGCGCGCGCAGAGGAGGGCAGGCGATGAAGCATATCCTGAAGGCAAAAAAACGCTTTTTGTGCCTGCTTCTTGCGGGCGCGCTTGCGGCCTGCCTGTCCCCCGCGGCCCTTGCCGCACCGGACGGTGTGGAGGTTGCCCCCGGTTACGATTACACCCGCTTCAAGGACGCGGGCATTACGCTGAATGTCTACAACTGGGGCGAATACATCTCCAACGGCACCGACGGCTCCATGGATGTGGTGAAGGAATTTGAAAACCTGACGGGCATCCGCGTCAACTAC
>ERZ827478.1797-NODE-1797-length-13409-cov-4.425490_pt1 | contig 13409 bp, 7 predicted proteins | sample MGYA00519705_ERZ827478 | MGnify/ENA primary metagenome ERZ827478 (study PRJEB31778, sample SAMEA3449318) | human gut metagenome | biome: human gut; feature: human-associated habitat; material: faeces | place: United Kingdom | collected 2010/2012 ... | reverse complement strand
CTGGCAGGTTGTAAAAGATCTGGTAAAATATGGAAGAGAGCAGGAAAAGCTTCACAATAAGAAATTCCGTTTCACTTTAACAACAAACGGAGTTCTTCTGAATGATGAAGTAATGGAATTCTGCAATAAAGAGATGGGCAACGTTGTACTGAGTGTGGACGGACGTAAGGAAGTACATGATTACATGCGTCCATTCAGAAAAGGTGCAGGAAGCTATGACCTGATCATGCCGAAGTTCCAGAAGTTTGCAGAATCCAGAAATCAGGACAAGTATTATGTAAGAGGTACTTTTACCCACCATAATCTTGATTTCTCCAAGGATGTGCTTCATCTGGCAGATCTTGGATTCAAACAGATTTCTGTAGAGCCTGTAGTTGCGGCTGATACGGAGGAATATGCGATCCGCGAGGAGGATATCCCCCAGATCATGGAAGAGTATGATACTCTTGCAAAAGAAATGATTAAAAGAGAGAAAGAGGGAAAAGGATTTAACTTCTTCCATTTTATGATCGACCTTACAGGTGGCCCTTGTGTATACAAGAGACTGTCAGGCTGCGGTTCAGGAACAGAGTACCTGGCTGTAACACCCTGGGGTGATTTTTACCCATGTCACCAGTTTGTTGGTGAAGAACAGTATCTCATGGGAAATGTAGACGAAGGCATCACAAAGCCGGAAATCCAGAAGGAATTCGGCGGATGCAACGTTTACACAAAGAAAGACTGCAAAGACTGCTTCGCACGTTTCTACTGTAGTGGCGGATGTGCGGCAAATGCATTCCATTTCCAGGGAGATATCAAAGGCAATTATGAAATCGGATGCGAACTCCAGAGAAAACGTGTGGAGTGCGCCATCATGATAAAAGCCGCACTGGCATGTGATTAGTGGGCAGTAATCTGTCTGACTGATACCGCCGTCGGCTGTTATCATAACAGAAAATGGCTGGCAGGCGGATGAACATGACCGCGGACAAAAAATCAAGAAGGGAAAAGAACTATGAAGAAAAGTAAAGGAATCGTAGTGCTGCTTCTGACACTGATCCTGACTGTGTTCTTTTGCTTTACTGCAGCCGTAGGTATCGGTCCTACCGGAACCGGTGCAGCAAAACATATCAACACGGGTCTTGATCTTGCCGGTGGTGTCAGCATTACCTACCAGGCTAAGGAGAGCAATCCGACAAGCGAAGAGATGTCAGATACGATCTACAAGCTTCAGAAGCGTGTAGAGCAGTACAGTACTGAGGCTCAGGTATACCAGGAAGGATCAGACCGTATTACAGTTGAAATTCCTGGTGTTACAGATGCAGATACTATTTTGAATGATCTGGGTAAACCAGGTTCCCTGTATTTCATCACAAAAGAAGATGCTGACGGAAACCAGAACTTTACTACAGGACAGGATGGATATGTTCTCTCCAGAACTATGGATGAGATCAAGGAATCCGGAAGTGTTGTTCTGGAAGGTTCTGATGTAGCAGATGCCCAGGGTGGTGCGATCCAGAATCAGAACACAAGTGCAAAGGAATATGTGGTAAGTCTTACTCTTACTTCTGATGGAGAAAACAGTGGTAAAACAAAATTTGCAGAAGCTACAAAGAATAATGTAGGCAAGCAGATCGCTATCGTCTATGACAATAACATTATCAGTGCTCCGAATGTAAATGAAGAGATTTCCGGCGGAAAAGCACAGATCAGCGGAATGTCTGACCTGGAAGAAGCACAGAACCTTGCTTCTTATATCCGTATCGGTTCTCTGGGACTGGAACTGGAAGAACTTCGTTCCAGTGTTGTAGCTGCACAGCTTGGTGAAGAAGCAATCTCTACAAGTGTTCTTGCAGGTGCGATCGGTCTGATCATCGTTATTATCTTTATGATCATTGCATACCGCGTACCTGGTGTAGTTGCAGGTATCGCACTGATTCTTTATACATCATTAATGCTGATCACGCTGAATGCCTTTGATATTACTCTTACTCTTCCGGGTATTGCGGGTATTATTCTTGGTATCGGTATGGCGGTGGATGCCAATGTTATTATTTATGCCCGAATCAGAGAGGAAATTGGTGCAGGAGTTTCAGTAAGGAATTCTATTAAGTCCGGTTTCAGCAAAGCTTTCTCTGCAATCTTTGATGGAAATATTACAACACTGATCGCAGCCTTTGTGCTGATGTGGCTTGGTTCAGGTACTGTTAAGGGATTTGCTTATACACTTGCCCTTGGTATCGTGATCTCCATGTTTACAGCACTGGTTGTATCCAGACTGATTGTAAATGCACTTTATGCAGTTGGTGTACGTGATCCGAAATTCTACGGATCTGCAAAAGAACGTAAGGCAGTTGATTTCCTTGGAAAGAAGAAAGTATTTTTTGCTATTTCCATTATCCTGATCCTCTGCGGTCCGGCAGCGATGTTTGCTAATTCGCATGCAGGAAACAAAGCGTTAAATTACAGCCTTGAGTTCTCAGGCGGTACTTCTACGACTGTTACATTTAATGAAGATATGGATATTAAGACCATTGATTCTGAAGTAACTCCTGTTGTAGAAGAGGTGACAGGAGATAAAAATGTTCAGCCTACAAAGGTAGTCGGAACAAATCAGGTTGTGATCAAGACACGTTCTCTGAATCAGAGCGAACGTGAAGCTCTGCAGAGTGCACTGGTTGAGAAATTTGGTGTAGATGACAGCACGATTTCCACAGAAAGTATTTCTTCTACAGTAAGTAGTGAAATGCGTCGTGATGCGATCGTAGCCGTTATAGTAGCTACAATCTGTATGCTTCTTTATATCTGGTTCAGATTTAAAGACATCCGTTTTGCAAGCAGTGCGGTATTGGCGCTTCTGCATGATGTTCTGGTTGTACTTGCATTCTATGCTATTGCCAGAGTATCTGTCGGTAATACATTTATTGCCTGCATGCTTACAATCGTAGGTTATTCTATCAATGCTACAATCGTTATTTTTGACCGTATACGTGAGAACCTTCACAGTGGTTCCAGAGAAAAACTGGCAGAAATTGTAAACACAAGTATCACTCAGACTCTTACAAGAAGTATTTATACCTCTTTTACAACTTTTGTTATGGTAGCTGTTCTTTATATCATGGGTGTTTCTTCTATCCGTGAATTTGCAGCACCTCTGATGGTTGGTGTTCTTGTCGGTGCATATTCTTCTGTATGTATTACAGGTGCGTTGTGGTATGTGATGAAAAAGAAATTTGCAGGAAAAGGACAGCCGGCAATTGCTGCAGCTTCCGCATCTGCAAAGTCCTCTTCAAAGCCGAAGAAAGCACGTGATGTATCACAGAAAGATCCGACTCAGCCAAAGAAGAAAAACAGAAAAAGAGTAGCTGAACGTCTGGCTGCCGAAGAAGCAGCTAAAAAACAGCAGAATGATGATGCTGAATAAAACAATAATTGTCTGAAAAACAGGCAGACAGAAATATCCCGGGGTAAAACTCCGGGATATTTTTATGAGGAGAGAAAATATATGGAGAAATGGGTAATAGCAGCAAAAAGAGCAGATTTTAACCAGATCGGTCAACAGTTTCATATTGATCCGGTGATTGCGAGACTGATCAGGAACAGAGATGTGATCGGAGAAGATAAGATAAGAGAGTATCTGTCAGGAACAGTACAAGAGCTTCCTTCTCCCTGGCTGATGAAGGATATGGAAAAAGCTGTAGATATCCTGGAGAAAAAAATATCGCAGAAAGCAAAAGTCCGTATTATTGGTGATTATGATATTGATGGTGTGACCTCTACATACATTTTAATGAAAGGCCTTGCGAGGATCGGAGCAGATGTGGATACTTATATTCCGGACAGAGTTGCAGACGGATATGGGATTCATGCACATCTTATAGAAAGAGCGGAAACGGACCGGATCGATACGATCGTGACCTGTGATAATGGAATTGCTGCGGCTGCTGAAATCCAGATGGCAAAGGATAAGGGAATGACAGTGATTATTACAGATCATCATGAGGTTCCTTACAGGGAGGAAAAGGGAGAACGCCAGATGGTGCTTCCGCCGGCAGATGCGATTTTGAATCCGAAACAATATGATTGTCCATACCCGAATAAAAACCTGTGTGGGGCAGTGGTGGCCTTTAAATATATTGCAGCACTTTACGAGAGATTTGGTGTTCCGGCAGAGGAGCTGGAAGATTATTATGAACTGGCGGCTATTGCAACAGTAGGAGATGTTATGGATCTTCAGGGAGAGAACAGGATTCTGGTAAAAGAAGGGCTGTGCCGTCTGAAAAATACCAAAAATCAAGGATTGCAGGAACTGATCCGAGCAAATTCTCTGGAAGATGCTAAAATCACAGCTTATCATATCGGATTTGTGCTGGGACCATGTATCAATGCCAGTGGCAGACTGGATACAGCTGCCCGTTCTCTTGCACTTCTCAATGCAAAAACAAAGGAAGAAGCAGCAAGGCTTGCCGGAGATCTTACAGCTCTTAATCAGAGCCGAAAAGCTCTCACTGAGAAAGGAAAAGAAGAGGCAATCCGGATTATAGAGACTACAGAGCTGAAAAATGACAGAGTACTGGTAGTTTATCTTCCGGATTGTCATGAAAGTCTTGCCGGTATTATAGCAGGCAGGATCAGGGAAAAATATCACAGGCCGGCCTTTGTATTGACGGGCGGTGAGACAAGTGCAAAAGGAAGCGGAAGATCAATAGAAAGTTACTCTATGTATGAAGAACTGGTAAAATGTGCAGACCTGATGATACAGTTTGGAGGTCATCCGATGGCAGCAGGTCTGTCTATAGAAGAAAAAAATATAGAAGAATTCCGGAGACGCCTCAATGTCAACTGTACGTTGACGGACGAAGAATTGCGTCCTAAGATCGTGATTGATGTGCCGATGCCTGTGTCTTATATTACAAAAGAACTGGTAGAACAGATTTCGCTTCTGGAACCCTTTGGAAAAGGGAATACAAAACCGGTCTTTGCGCAGAAAAATCTCAGAGTGCTTGATCACAGTATTATCGGGAAAAATAAAAATGTAGTAAAACTAAAACTTCTCGATCCGCAGGGGATTTCAGTGGAAGGCATTTATTTCGGAGAAGCAGAGGATTTTGTGAACTTTATCAGGGAAAAAGACAGTATTTCTGTTACTTATTATCCGGAGATCAACAGATTCAGGGGACGAGAGAGTCTTCAGATTATTATTCAGAATTACTGTTAATATTACCGCTTGGTTTGTAACCGCCGGTAAGCCTGGAAATACAAATGTCAGGGCTTAACAGTAACTTGATTCTGAAATAAAAAGGTGATATACTATAAAATATTTATGAGCGAACAGCAATATAACACACACTGGAGGAGAAATAAAATGAAGAAAATTGAAGATTATGTATTAAGTATACCGGATTTTCCTGAACCGGGGATTATTTTCAGAGATATTACAAGTGTTCTGCAGGACGCGGATGGCCTGCAGTTGGCAATCGACTCCATGCAGGACTGTCTTAAGGATATAGATGTGGACGTGATTGCAGGAACAGAGTCCAGAGGCTTTATCTTTGGTGTACCGATCGCATATAATCTTCATAAACCATTTGTACCGATTCGTAAAAAAGGCAAACTTCCCCGCGAAACAGTATCTGTAAGCTATGATCTGGAATATGGCAGTGCAGAGATTGAAATGCATAAAGATTCCATAAAACCAGGTCAGAAAGTGGTTATCGTTGATGATCTGATCGCAACAGGCGGTACGATCGAAGCAGCGATCAAGCTGGTGGAACAGCTTGGCGGTGAGGTTGTCAAGGTTGTATTTCTCATGGAACTTGCAGGTTTAAAGGGACGCGAAAGACTGAATGGGTATGATGTAGCGTCTGTAATTTGTTATGATGGTAAATAAGCACAGCTGATTGTGCAGGACAGGCAGGTGGGAGCATATGACAGAGATAACAAAAAGTACAGAAGCAAAAAAAGATGAAATGCAGGTTGAAAAAGAGAAGCTGGAATCTGTAAAGAGAGCAGATGCGGCAGTAAAGACCATGCATGATTTTACAAGTCCGGAGGTGCTTTATAAAGAACTGATAAACAGTGTTCTGAAGTATCATCCATCAACAGATATTTCCATGATAGAGAAGGCATATAAGGTTGCAAGTGAAGCTCATGAAGGACAGAAGAGAAAGTCTGGAGAGCCATATATCATTCATCCTTTGTGTGTTGCCATCATTCTGGCAGATCTGGAACTTGACAAAGAAACGATAGTTGCAGGTCTTCTTCATGATGCAGTTGAAGATACCTGGATGACCTATGAGGAAGTTGAGAAGGAATTTGGTTCAGAGGTTGCACTTCTTGTGGATGGTGTTACCAAGCTGGGACAGTTATCTTATTCTGCGGATAAAGTAGAAGTTCAGGCAGAGAACCTCAGAAAGATGTTTCTTGCCATGGCTAAGGATATCAGAGTTATTCTGATCAAGCTTGCAGACCGTCTTCATAATATGCGTACCTTACAGTATATGCGTCCTGAAAAGCAGCAGGAAAAGGCCAGAGAGACCATGGATATTTATGCTCCTATTGCCATGCGTCTGGGTATTTCCAAGATAAAGGTAGAGCTGGATGACCTGTCGCTGAAATACCTTAAGCCGGATGTATATTATGACCTGGTGCATAAGGTTGCCCTGCGTAAAAGCGAGAGAGAACAGTTTGTAGGTGCGATTGTAAAAGAAGTTAAGAAACATATGGATGATGCCAATATTAAGGCGCAGGTGGACGGACGTGTAAAACACTTTTTCAGCATCTACAAGAAGATGGTAAATCAGGATAAGACTATTGATCAGATTTATGATTTATTTGCTGTCCGTATTCTTGTAGATACAGTGAAGGATTGTTATGCTGCCCTTGGTGTGATCCATGAGATGTATAAGCCAATTCCGGGACGGTTTAAAGATTATATTGCCATGCCGAAACCCAATATGTATCAGTCATTGCATACCACATTGATCGGACCCAACGGACAGCCCTTTGAAATCCAGATCCGTACTTATGAAATGCACAGAACTGCAGAATATGGTATCGCTGCACACTGGAAATATAAGGAGTCGTCTGACGGAAAGGCTCCTGTAGGTAAGAGTGAGGAAGAGAAACTGAACTGGCTGCGTCAGATTCTGGAATGGCAGAGAGACATGTCTGATAACAAAGAATTCATGAGTCTTCTGAAGAATGACCTGGATCTTTTTGCGGACAGTGTTTACTGTTTCACTCCACAGGGAGATGTTAAAACACTTCCAAGCGGTTCTACACCGGTGGATTTTGCGTACAGTGTTCACAGTGCAGTCGGAAATAAGATGGTAGGTGCCAGAGTTAACGGTAAGCTGGTTCCGATTGAATATGAGATCAAAAACGGCGACCGTATTGAAATCATTACTTCACAGAATTCTCAGGGACCAAGCCGCGACTGGTTGAAACTGGTTAAGAGTACTCAGGCAAAGAACAAGATTAACCAGTGGTTCAAGAAGGAATTAAAAGAAGATAATATCCTTAAGGGCAAGGAGATGCTTGCGCAGTATGCGCGTGCAAAGGGATTTAAGATCGCAAATTATACAAAAACCCAGTATCTGGAGGCTGTTTTGCGTAAATATGGTTTCAGGGACTGGGATTCAGTACTTGCTGCAATTGGTCATGGCGGATTGAAAGAAGGTCAGGTTTTCAATAAGCTGGTAGAGGCTTATGATAAGGAAAATAAGAAGAATCTGACAGATGAGCAGGTTCTTGAGGCTGCTTCTGAGACACAGGAGAAGCTTCACATTGCCAAGAGCAAGAGTGGAATTGTGGTAAAAGGAATCCATGATGTGGCAGTCCGTTTTTCCAAGTGCTGTAATCCGATCCCGGGTGACGAGATTGTAGGCTTTGTTACAAGAGGACGTGGAATCACAATCCATCGTACAGATTGCGTCAATGTGCTGAATATGTCTGAGACGGACAGGACACGATTGATCGAGGCGGAATGGCAGCAGCCTGATACCAAGGAAAAAGAGAAGTATATGGCTGAGATTCAGGTTTATGCAAATAACCGTACAGGGCTTCTTGTGGATCTTTCTAAAATATTTACAGAACGTAAGATCGACCTGCGAAGTATCAACAGCCGTACAAGCAAGCAGGAGAAGGCAACTATTTCCATGAGTTTTGAGATTGGAAGCAAAGAGGAACTGCGTTCCCTGATCGAGAAGATCCGTCAGGTAGAGAGTGTCATTGACGTAGAGAGAACTACAGGCTGATCATGGAAAAATCTGCTGGAACATTATTTTATGGAACTGCTGCAGATTGACAGAAAGGAATAACATGAAGAATTTAGAATTACAGAAATGTATATTAGGACCTGTATATACAAATTGCTATCTCCTTAAGAATAAAGAAACCGGAGAACTGATCATTGTTGATCCCGCAGATTGTCCGGAGAAGATTGAAATGAAGATTTCCCGGATGAATGGAAAACCGGTGGCGATTCTTCTTACCCATGGACATTTTGACCACATTCTGGCTGCACAGGCAGTAAAGGAGAAATATAATATTCCGATTTATGCCTGTCGTCAGGAAGAGGAGATGCTCCGCGAACCTTCGATCAATATGACTGTACATTATGGACAGGGATGTTCTATTGTGCCGGATGTATTTCTGGAGGATCTGGATGTTATCAGACTGGCGGGATTTTCCGTTCAGATGATCCATACACCGGGACATACACCGGGCGGATGCTGCTATTATATGGAACAGGAAGATGTTCTTTTTAGCGGTGATACATTGTTCCGTACATCCGTCGGACGTTCGGACTTCCCAGGTGGAAGTGCATCAGCACTGGTCCGTTCTGTAAAAGAAAAGCTTTTGATATTACCGGAAGAGACGCATGTATATCCGGGGCATATGGAAGAGACGACGATTGGTTATGAAAAGCGTCATAATCCATTTGTATAATGAACGACAAGAAAAGACAGTGAAAGAAAACGGAATGGAGAAATAGAATGATTCAGATTATATGTAAAAGCGAGTCTTATACTTATAATGCGTATCATATATTAAAGGCTTTTTATCCGTCACAGGAAGTATCCTGTAAGACGGATGAAAAAGCCTCTAATTATGTAATGGTACATTTGCCGGATGATCGTGAAATTTCCGTGGGATTTGAGAACACCGTGGAAATTACTGACACAGCAGGTCGGGATGAAAGCACAGGGAAGATACAGGAAGATTCAGAGAAGGAGAGCCAGAAAAAAGAAAGAAAACGGCAGATTGATCTGAGCCTGTATGATCAGCTGGAAAGGATTACAGGAGAGCCGCTTGCGTGGGGAGTGCTTACGGGAGTGCGCCCGACCAAGCTTGCTATGCAGAAACTGGAAGCCGGATGGAAAAAAGAAGATTATATTAACTGGGCATGGAAAAGTGCGAGAGTGAGAGGAGAAAAAGCAGCTCTTGCATGGGAGATTGCCGAAAGAGAACAGAAAATTTTAAAAGAACTGGATTACGAGAACGGATATAGCCTGTATGTTGGAATCCCGTTCTGTCCATCGGTCTGTTCTTACTGTTCTTTCAGTTCCGGACCACTGGATCGCTGGAAAGAAAAAGTGGATGCATATGTGGATGCACTTTGCAAAGAGCTGGAATTTATCGCAGAACGCTCGAAAAACAAAAAATTAAATACGATCTACATCGGCGGAGGTACGCCGACAACGCTGACGGCAGAGCAGCTGGAACGGCTGATGAGCTGGATCGATGAGAAGTTTTCGAGAGAATACCTGCTGGAATATACAGTGGAAGCCGGACGACCGGACAGCATTACAGAAGAGAAGTTGAAAGTCATAAAGAATCATGACATTACAAGAATTTCCATTAATCCACAGAGTATGCAGCAGAAGACGCTGGATGTGATTGGAAGAAAACATACCGTAGAAGAGATAAAAGAAGCCTATGCACTGGCCAGAAAGACTGGATTCGATAATATCAATATGGATATCATCGCAGGACTTCCGGGAGAAGATATTTCTGACATGGAAGATACATTGGCACAGATCGCACAGATGCATCCGGACAGTCTGACAGTGCATTCACTGGCGATCAAAAGAGCAGCCAGAATGGAGATGGAGGATTTGAACCGGGATGCGAAAGAGACGCATGAGATCCTTTCCGGCATGATCGAGAGGGCTGCAAAGGCAGCAAAAGAGATGGATCTTTTCCCGTATTATCTGTACAGACAGAAGAATATTGCGGGGAATTTTGAAAATGTTGGGTATGCAAAGGTTGACAAAGCCGGAATATACAATATACTTATTATGGAAGAAAAACAATCTATTATTGCCGCAGGAGCCGGAGCATCGACAAAGATTGTATTGAAGGATCCGATTCCTATGCCGGGCAGTAAAAAGAAGAAAATGACGCGTCTGATCCGTCAGGAGAATGTCAAGGCGGTAGATGCCTACATCGACAGGATCGACGAAATGATAGAACGCAAAGGAGAATGGTTATGGCATTAAAGAAGAAACCGGTTACCGGTATGAAAGACATGCTCCCACGTGAGATGGAGATCCGTGATTACCTGATCGGACTGATCAAAGAGACGTATAAGACATACGGATTCTGTTCCATCGAGACACCATGTGTGGAACATATCGAGAACCTGTGCAGCAAACAGGGCGGAGACAACGAGAAACTGATCTTCAAGATCTTAAAAAGAGGAGAAAAACTGAAGATCGATACAGCAAAAGAAGAAAACGATCTGGTAGACGGAGGATTGCGTTATGATCTTACCGTACCGCTTGCCAGATATTATGCAAACCATTCGAATGAATTGCCGGCACCTTTTAAGGCATTGCAGATTGGTAATGTATGGAGAGCAGACCGTCCGCAGAAAGGACGTTTCAGACAGTTCATGCAGTGTGATATTGATATCTTAGGAGAGCCAGGAAATCTCGCAGAGATCGAACTGATCCTTGCAACGACAGCTATGCTTGGCAAATTAAGCTTCCAGAACTTTACGGTATGTATCAATGACCGTAATATCCTGAAAGCAATGGCTGCTTACAGTGGTTTCCGTGAGGATGATTATGATGAAGTCTTCATCATTCTGGATAAGATGGACAAGATCGGTGCAGAAGGTGTTGCAAAAGAATTAGAAGAGATGGGATATGTAAAGGAAAATGTAGAGACTTATCTTCAGTTATTTAAGGATGTAGCACCAGATGTAACAGGTATCCGTTTCTTGAAAGAAAAACTGGGCGACTGCTTAAGTGAAGAGACAGCAGACAGTATGGAAATGATCATTTCCAGTGTTGAGACCGCAAAAGAATGCGAATTCAATATCAAATTCGATCCGACACTTGTAAGAGGACAGTCTTACTATACAGGAACGATCTTTGAAGTGACGATGGATGATTTCGGCGGATCTGTAGCCGGAGGCGGCCGTTATGATAAGATGATCGGTAAATTCACCGGGCAGGATACACCTGCATGTGGATTCTCAATCGGATTCGAACGAATCGTCATGCTGCTTCTGGAAAATGGATATGAAGTTCCGACTGTAAAAGAGAAGAAAGCATATCTGTTAGAGAAGAAGATGACAAAAGAAGGGCTTTTAAAGGTTATGTCACTTGCAAAGGCAGACCGTCAGGCAGGAAAACAGGTCCTGATCGTCAACATGAAGAAGAATAAAAAGTTCCAGAAAGAACAGCTTACTGAAGACGGTTATACAGAAATCGTGGACTGTTATGCAGATTCCGTGGAAAATTTATAAGATATATAGGAAACAATAAATTACGGCGTAAGGACGTCGGAAAAGGAGATAAAGAAACATGGCAGAATCAATGAAAGGGTTAAAAAGAACCCACAGATGTGCAGAATTATCTGCAGCCAATGTAGGAGAGAAAGTTACCATTATGGGATGGGTACAGAAGAACCGTAATAAGGGCGGTCTGGTATTCGTAGATGTCAGAGACCGTTCAGGTATTATCCAGGTGGTATTCGAAGAAGGAAAATGCGAAGCGGCACTGATCGAAAAGGCAGCTAAGCTTCGTGCAGAATATGTAGTAGCAATCGTAGGAACAGTAGCAAAACGTTCCGGTGCAGTGAATGATCATCTTGCAACAGGAGAGATAGAGGTGATTCCGGAAGAACTTCGTATTCTTTCTGAATCAGAGACACCGCCGTTCCACATCGAAGAGAATTCTAAAACAAAAGAAGAAGTACGTCTGAAATACAGATACCTGGATCTTAGAAGACCGGATCTGCAGCGCAATCTGATGATGAGAAGCAAGGTTGCAACTCTGACACGTCAGTTCCTTGCGGAAGAAGGATTTCTTGAGATTGAGACACCGGTTCTGATCAAAAGTACACCGGAAGGAGCAAGAGATTACCTCGTACCTAGCCGTATCCAGCAGGGACAGTTCTATGCGCTGCCACAGTCACCACAGTTATTCAAACAGTTATTGATGTGTTCAGGATATGACAGATATTTCCAGATCGCAAAATGCTTCCGTGACGAAGATTTACGTGCAGACCGTCAACCGGAATTCACACAGATCGATATGGAGTTATCTTTCGTGGATGTCGATGATGTAATCGAAGTAAATGAAAGACTGCTTGCCAAATTATTCAAAGAAGTACTGGGCGTGGAAGTATCTCTTCCAATCCAGAGAATGACATGGCAGGAAGCAATGAACCGTTATGGTTCTGACAAGCCGGATCTTCGTTTCGGAATGGAACTGAAAGATGTATCTGATGTAGTAAAAGACTGTGGATTTGCAGTATTTACAGGCGCACTTGAGAATGGCGGAAGCGTTCGTGGTATCAATGCCAAAGGACAGGGAAGCATGCCGAGAAAGAAGATCGACAAGCTGACAGCTTTTGTTAAGGATTACGGCGCTAAGGGTCTGGCTTATGTTGCACTCCAGGAAGATGGAACAGTGAAGTCTTCATTTGCAAAATTCATGACAGACGAGCAGATGGATGCACTTGTAAAAGCTATGGATGGAGAGCCGGGAGATCTGCTTCTTTTTGCTGCTGACAAGAACAAAGTAGTATGGGATTCTCTTGGAGCACTCCGTGTTGAACTTGCAAAACAGCTTGAACTTCTCGATAAGAATGAGTATCGTTTTGTATGGATCACAGAGTTCCCGCTGCTTGAGTGGAGCGAGGAGCAGAATCGTTTCGTTGCAATGCACCACCCATTTACAATGCCGATGGAAGAAGATATCCAGTATATCGAGTCTGATCCGGGAAGAGTTCGTGCGAAAGCATACGATATCGTTCTGAACGGAAATGAGATTGGTGGCGGTAGTGTCAGAATCTTCCAGGATGATATCCAGGAAATGATGTTCAAGGCACTTGGCTTTACAAAAGAGCAGGCTTACAGCCAGTTCGGATTCCTTCTGGATGCGTTTAAATACGGAGTTCCGCCGCACGCA
>ERZ827478.1793-NODE-1793-length-13468-cov-8.136808_pt1 | contig 13468 bp, 10 predicted proteins | sample MGYA00519705_ERZ827478 | MGnify/ENA primary metagenome ERZ827478 (study PRJEB31778, sample SAMEA3449318) | human gut metagenome | biome: human gut; feature: human-associated habitat; material: faeces | place: United Kingdom | collected 2010/2012 ... | reverse complement strand
TCTGCCCGTGCTAATTCGATCCACAGTAACCGCCATATCTTTGACCGATAGTCAGGTGAAAAAAGATGCTGCATCGTTTTTGAAGCATAGCGGGAACATAGTGGACTTTCATAATAAGGCTTGCTCATCTTTTCCTCCTTAGTTATCTACCAAACCCCTGAGCATTATCTTTCAATAGGACATCATGCGCCCCACCCTCCACGATACTTACTGAAGATACAAGGGTCAAACGGGCATTTTTCCGCAACGAAGCGATATCCAAGGCTCCGCAATTGCACATCGTGGAACGGATCTTGCTCAGAGTAATCTCCAAATTATTATGCAAACTACCCGCATATGGGACGTAGGAATCAACACCTTCCTCAAAAGAAAGCTTACCCGCTGTTCCTCCAGTATCATAGCGTTGCCAGTTGCGTGCTCTAGCTGATCCTTCTCCCCAATATTCTTTCATATAGCTGCCATTAATCAAAACTTTTGAGGTAGGGCTTTCGTCAAAGCGGGAAAAATAACGTCCCAGCATACAAAAATCTGCCCCCATAGCCAACGCCAAAGTCAAATGATAGTCATGAACAATACCACCATCAGCACAAATTGGGACATAAACACCAGTGCGTTCAAAATATTCATCTCTGGCAATTTCACCGGATTTCAGTTCATCCATCCGAACCACCCATTCTTTCAGAAAATCATTCAGAACCCCATAATCAAACCACATACAGACAGGAGCATGGGCAGGCCAGCTGTCGTTGTCATGGTAGTAAACGGAAGTGTCTGCTACTTCATTGCATTTTCCACCGGGAAATTTCCGAGGAAGAAACAGATGCATCTATTGATTTTACAAATAACAGATTTGTGATATGATAGTTACAGCATTTCAGAAAGAAACAGAAAGGAAGTAATTAATGGTGTTTGATATCATAGAGCATCTGCAGATCAGACCGGAATTAAAGGAGTCCATACTTGAATTTCGAAAACAATATCCCGTGGAGCCACAGTTTCAGTCCAGGATACCCGTTCCGAGTAACATTTATTATGGAACAGATATCTGGGAAAAGGCAGTGACGGCACTTTTATGCGGAAAAAATATTTTGCTTGTCGGTCATAAAGCCACCGGGAAAAACATTTTTGCGGAAAATCTTGCCGCTGCATTCGCTAGACCGCGGTGGGATGTGTCGTTTCATGTCAATATGGATGCTGCATCTCTGATCGGTATGGATACTTTTAAAAAACAGGAAGTAACTTTCCGTCCGGGTCCGATCTGCTGTGCGGCGCAGCATGGTGGATTTGCAGTGCTCGACGAGATTAATATGGCGAAAAGTGAGGCTCTGGCGGTACTTCATGGAACGCTGGACTTTCGAAGAAGCATCGATGTGCCGGGATATGAGCGGATCGACCTGCACCCGGCCACCCGTTTCATCGCCACGATGAACTATGGGTATGCGGGAACAAAAGAACTGAACGAAGCACTGGTTTCCCGCTTTGTGGTGATCCGGATGCCGATGATCTCGCAGGAACACCTGATTTTGTTATTACAGGATCACTATCCGACACTGAAAACTGAAGGTGCAAAAGAACTGGCAGCCGTCTACCTGGATCTTCAGAAAAAGTGTGAAAATGCCCAGATTTCTTCCCGTGCCATGGATCTTCGGGGGCTTCTTGACGGTGTGGCACTGATGGAAAAAGGATTGAACGTACAGGATGCGCTGGACATGGGAATTACCAATAAAACCTTTGACCCATATGAGCAGACACTGATTCAGGATACGATTCGGGGACGAATCTCAAAAAAGATGAAACCGGAAGATTTATTTGAAGAAAAATGTGGTTCTTGCAGAAAAGAATTCGCATAAACACTCTATCATAATAAAAGGACAGTGCAAAGACATGGAACAGCAGGAGATGCAGGAAGAACGGAGAGCGAGAAATTTTGTTTGGGCAGCGGCGGAACAGTATGGGCTGGAACCGCTGTTTCTCGCCTATGCACCGGATGGGACGGCGGATATGTATCTAAATATTATTATCGGTCTGAGTTATAAGTGGTATGATGCCCAAAAACTGGAAACATTTTTTCATATGCTCGGTGGCAGGCAGGAGGAACTGTATCAGGGGATGCTGTGGATCGGTCTGGAACAGGCATTATACGAAAAAGAACAGGCGCATCGTCCGGCACTTACGGATCTTCGCCAGGAATATGCACAGGAAAATCTGGGGAGGTATCGTTCGTTTAAAGAATATGAACTGATTGATCAGCTGCGAAACGGACATTGTGCGGCTATTCTGGGTCAGGACTCCGGGTTATCCGGAAGAATGGAAGAACTGCTTCAAGAACTGACGTTTACCGGAGATATGGAGATCGAACAGATCATCGCCAGGATGAAAGTGATCCTGTGGAAATATTTTTCTTATGAACCGAAGCCGGTAAAAAAAGAGCGGGGGACGTATTTTCTGCAAAAACTGCTGCCTGCATTTCATTCGATCGGCAAGATGCATGCTACCTACGTGAAGACAAAGCGGTATGACGATCCGGTGTGGGAAGAGTCCGGAAACGGAGGAACCATGGAAAGAGCCAGACATTATCTGCTTCAGTTTTCCGGGCAGGGAGACGGGGAAAAAGACCGGGCGTATATTGAGGGATGTTTTGGTTCCAGTATCTGTTCTCCCGGGGAAGAAAAACTGATGGAAGAAGAATTGTGTACGGAGAATCATAAAAACAGCCATATTTATATAACCGAAGGATATTCGAAGGCTGGTTCTCCGGCCGGAGAACGGTGGAACGAAAAATCGGCTGAAGCGGAAAAGAAGATTGACAGAAGAGAGGCAAAGGAGATTCAGGAGTTCCGGGAGAATTGCAGAAGACAGACAGAAAAAAATCGGCAGTATTACGAGAAAAATCGAACCATCTATGAGAACAGTATCCGCAGAATGACAGAAAAACTCCGTCTGGAACTGGATACCCGCCTTGATGACGTTCCTTTACGGGCAAGACAGGGAAAAATCTGTGCCAGTCAGGTATGGAGAGCACTGTATCTGGAGGATCCAAGAATCTTTGAAAAAAGAGAAGAGGTGTCAGATGCAGGGTTCTCCGTAGATATCCTGATTGATGCGTCCTCCTCCCGGAAAGACAGTCAGGAACAGATTGCAGCGCAATCCTATATTCTTGTGAAAAGTCTGGATCTTTGCAGGATTCCGCTACAGGTGTATTCTTATTGCAGTATTCGCGGATATACGGTTTTGCGGTTGTTTCAGTCTTACGGGGAGATAGACCGGGCAGAAGAGGTATTTTCCTATGTGGCGGCGGGGAATAACCGCGACGGACTGGCACTTCGGGGAGCCGGTCATCTGATGGAAACCAGTGAACAGGAGAAGAAGTTATTGCTTGTCCTCACCGATGGCAGTCCGCAGGATGACCGGATCGCAGCAGAAGGTGCATTTTACAAAAACAGAGAATACACGGATCAGATTGCAGTGGAAGACACGACCGAACAGGTACAGCACCTGAAAAGGAAAGGCATTCAGGTCGTAGGTATTTTCATGGGAACGGAGCGCGGACTCCAGACCGCCCACCGGATCTTCGGACGAGATTTTGTGCGAATCGAGAATATTCAGCAGTTTTCCGAAGTGGTGGGAAAGATCCTGCAGGAGAAAATCAGGGAGATCATTTGACAAATCCTGTTTATTGTGCTAAAGTATGGCAAGAGTAATTCGTACCCGGTTTTCCAGGTGAAGACCGGGTTATTTATAAATCAAATGTTCACAAAAGGAGAAAATAGACTGTATATGAACAAACAAGAAAGCGATATCATGAAAATATTATTACAGACTCCCTTTATCAATCAGCGGATGCTGGCAGAAGCTTCCGGACATTCGCTGGGGGTGGTGAATCGTTCGGTGAAAGAACTGGTGGCTCAGGGGTATCTGGATGAGCAGTTATGGCCGACTTCCAGGGCAAAGAAAGAATTTCAGGAGCGGTCTCCGAAAAGAGCGATTATCCTGGCAGCCGGTTTCGGGATGCGGATGGTTCCCATCAACACGGAGGTGCCGAAAGGACTGTTGGAAGTCAACAAAGAACCTCTGATCGAGCGGCAGATCCGCCAGCTTCATGAAGTCGGGATCCGAGAGATCTATGTGGTAGTCGGATTTATGAAAGAGCGATATGAGTATCTGATCGATGAGTTTGGTGTGGAACTGGTGGTTAATCCGGACTATATGACGAAAAACAATTTACATTCTGTCAGGCTGGTGAGACGCCATCTGGAGAATGCGTATATCATTCCTTGCGACATCTGGTGTGACCGGAATCCCTTTGACCGGTACGAGTCCTACTCCTGGTACATGGTCAGTGATCTGGTGGAAAATGAAAGTTCTGTCCGCGTCAACCGGAAAATGGAACTGGTCACGGTTCCGAAAGGAAATGGCGGCAATGCAATGATCGGAATCTGTTATCTGACCGGGGAAGAAGCAGGTATCGTTGCGGAAAATATCGAAAAGCTGAGCAGGGATCTGCGATATGACGGTGTTTTCTGGGAGGAAGCATTATATCGAAAAGATAAAATGATCGTTGCTGCCAGGGTGGTACACGGTTCGGATGTTGTAGAAATCAATACATACGAACAGCTGCGGGAACTTGACAGCCATTCCGGCCAGTTAAAAACCGATGCGATCCAGGTGATCTGCCAGGCACTTGGTGTAAAACAGGACGAGATTACCGATATCACCGTACTGAAAAAGGGAATGACCAACAGATCCTTCTTATTTACAACCAAGGGGAAAAAATACATTATGCGCATCCCCGGTGAGGGAACGGAACAGCTGATCGACCGGAGGGAAGAAGCAGCAGTTTACCAGACCATCGACGGAAAGAAAATATGCGATGACATTGCATATATCAATCCGGAGAATGGATACAAGATCACGGAATTTCTGGAAGGTGCGAGAGTCTGTGATCCTGAGAGTCCCGGGGATGTGGAAAAATGCATGAAGCGCCTGAGAAGGTTTCATGAGATGAAACTGCAGGTGGAGCATACCTTTGATATTTTCGGGCAGATGGAGTTTTACGAAAAGCTGTGGGGTAATACTCCATCAGATTACCGGGATTATCAGAAGACAAAAGAGCATGTACTGGAACTTCGTCCATATATTGAACAGTGGAGTGGGGAAAAGGTACTGACCCATATCGATGCAGTGCCGGATAATTTTCTGTTTATAGAAAAAAACGGTGAAGAGGAGATCCGCCTGATAGACTGGGAGTACGCAGGGATGCAGGATCCTCATGTAGATATTGCCATGTTTGCTGTTTATGCGATGTATGACAGGGAGCAGGTGGATGCGCTGATCGATGCTTATTTTCCGGAGGGGTGCAAAAATGAGATCCGGATCAAGATCTACTGCTATATCGCAGCATGCGGACTTTTGTGGAGCAACTGGTGTGAGTATAAAAAAAGTCTGGGTGTAGAGTTTGGCAAGTATTCACTGCGGCAGTACCGATATGCGAAAGAGTATTATAGAATTGTAAAGGAAGAACTCAGTCAAATCAAAGGAGCAAAAAATCATGAATAAAGCAGAACGGGCAATTATTATGGCTGCCGGTCTGGGCAATAGGATGCGGCCAGTCACACTGACCACACCGAAACCACTGGTGAAAGTCAACGGTGTGCGGATGATCGATACAGTAATTCAGGGTCTTCATGAGAATGGGATCACGGAAATTTATATTGTGGTTGGTTATCTGAAAGAACAGTTTTACACGCTGGAACAGGAATATCCGGGTGTGACAATTATTGAAAATCCTTATTATGATACCTGCAACAACATTTCTTCACTGTATGTAGCGCGGGATTATATAGAAAATGCCATGATCCTGGACGGTGATCAGATTGTGTATAACAGAACAATCCTTTCTCCGGAGTTTGAACGTTCCGGTTATAACAGTATCTGGACGGACGAAGAGACGGATGAATGGCTGCAGCAGGTAGAAGACGGAATCGTTGTTTCCTGCAGCAGAAACGGAGGGAAGGGTGGTTGGCAGCTGTACAGCATCTCCCGATGGAGCAAAGAAGATGGAAAACGGCTGAAACATCACCTGGAAGTGGAATTTGAAGAGAAGAAAAACAGACAGATCTACTGGGACGATGTGGCGATGTTCTGCTATCCGGAGGAATACCGGCTTGGCATCCGACCGATGCATCCGGGTGATCTGATCGAGGTGGATAACCTGGAAGAGCTGATCGCCCTGGATAACAGCTACCGTGATTTATACACAAAAAAAGGAGTAAAATAGTGATGAATAAAAATATAACAAATACAAAAGGAAAGATCGACTGGATGATTACACTGGTTCCTCTTGGAATCGTGATTGCACTGTGCATCCTGTTTTTCCTCCTGCCGGATCAGTCAAATGCAGTTCTGAGCCAGATCCGGTTTTTCTTCGGAGATACTTTTGGAACATATTATCTGGTGATCGGACTTGGCATTTTCCTGTTGTCTCTGTATATCGCAGGATCGAAATACGGCGATATCGTACTTGGTGAAAAAGGAGAAAAGCCGAAATACTCTTTCTTTTCCTGGGGAGCAATGATGTTTACCTGCGGTCTTGCAGCGGATATTTTATTTTACTCTTTCTCGGAATGGGTATTATATGCGACAGATCCTCACCTGGAAGAGATGGGAAGCATCCAGGAATGGGCAGGCGTCTATCCGTTGTTTCACTGGAGTTTTATCCCGTGGGGATTCTATCTGGTACTGGCTGTGGCATTCGGCTTTATGCTCCATGTACGAAAAAGAAACCGCCAGAAATACTCTGAAGCCTGCCGTCCGATTCTGGGGAAACATACCGATGGCTGGGCAGGAAGAATCATTGATCTTCTGGCCGTATTTGCCCTGCTTGCAGGAACGGTAACAACCTTCAGTGTGGCAACACCGCTGATGGCAACGATCATCGGAGAGCTTTTTCATGTTACAATAAGCCGGACAGTTATCAATGTCATTATTTTACTGGTAACATGTGCTGTATATACATATTCTTTGCTCCACGGATTTAAGGGGATCAGCAGACTGGCAAATATCTGTATATATCTCTTTTTTGGATTGCTGGCTGTTGTCCTTCTGTTTGGAGGTGAAACCCGTTATATCATCGAGACGGGTCTGAGTTCACTGGGAACCATGGTTCAGAACTTTATCGGACTTTCTACTTTTACGGATCCTCTGAGAACCTCAAACTTCCCACAGAACTGGACGATTTATTACTGGGCATACTGGATGGTCTGGTGTGTGGCAGCACCGTTTTTCATCGGCAGCATCTCCCGTGGAAGAACCGTCCGCCAGACTATTCTGGGAGGTTATGGTTTCGGCGTTGGATCTACTCTGATCAGTTTTATCATCCTCGGCAATTACTCCATGGGAATGCAGGTAACCGGAAAAGCTGATTTTATCGCACAATACCTGAAAGATGGCGATCTCTATGGAATGATCGTATCCATGATCAAAACCATGCCCTGTGCCCCGGTTATCATGGTAATAGTACTGCTGACGATGGTTGCCTTCTACGCAACTTCCTTTGACTCCATTGCCCTGACAGCCTCCTGCTACAGTTACCGCAAACTCGAAGAAGGCGAACAACCCCACCGGGGAATCCAGCTGATGTGGTGCCTTCTGCTGATCGCATTGCCGATCGCATTACTGTTTGCGGAAAGCTCCATGAGCAACCTGCAAAGTGTGAGTATTGTAGCTGCCTTCCCGATTGGAGCAGTAATCCTGCTGATCACAGGTAGTTTCTTTAAAGATGCGAAGAAATATATAAAAGAAAATAAATAAAATATATATTACATTGCTTTTTAAAAGCATGAAAAACGATACACGAATCCAATCTGTCGTTTCCAATACTCAGCCGAAAGAGCCCGGTTTCCAGGGGGACTCGCACTGTGTGGGCGGTTAGGGCAAGCTTTGAGATCCGGCGCTTACGTAGGCTTTCGCGAGGGTCAGCTGACCCTCGTGAATCATAGCCGAAGTTAGCGACTAGCTTAAAGTTGCCCTGCCCACGCGAGTCCACCCTGGAAACCGGGTTCTTTCGGCGTCCTTCAGATGACATATCCACGAAATTTGTGAAAGTACTTGCAACATTCCCCCATTTGTACTATGATAGAACCATTGAATTTACAAAAAATCTAATCAAAATTGCTCTGCTGGACCAATTATTGATATATCATGCAATAAAAACATGAAAGTAACCGACAAACACACGAAAAAATCCAAGGCTGAAACAAACAGCCGGACGTGATTATGAAGGGAAAAAAGAAAAATGGGTAAATATTTTGGAACGGATGGCTTCCGTGGAGAAGCCAATGAAAACCTGACTGCAGACCACGCATACAAAATCGGCCGATTCCTGGGCTGGTACTACGGAGAACAGAAACGCAGAAACGGGGATGATACACCGGCACGGATCGTCATCGGAAAAGATACCCGGAGATCCAGCTATATGTTCGAATACACATTGGTAGGTGGTCTGGTAGCTTCCGGGGCAGATGCATACCTGCTTCATGTAACCACAACCCCATCCGTTGCCTATGTGGCAAGAACCGATAATTTTGACTGCGGAATCATGATCTCCGCCAGTCATAACCCATATTATGATAATGGAATCAAATTGATCAATGGAAACGGAGAAAAGATGGATGAAGAGACCATCGCTCTCGTAGAAGACTATCTGGACGGAAAAGTAGAAGTATTTGGTGAAACTTATGAAGAAGTACCATATGCTCATAAAGACCGGATCGGATGTACGGTGGACTATGTGGCAGGAAGAAACCGCTATGTCGGTTATCTGATTTCTCTTGGCATGTATTCTTTCAAAGGCATTAAGGTTGGTCTGGACTGTGCCAACGGAAGTTCCTGGAATATCGCCAAAGCCGTATTTGATGCTCTGGGAGCCAAAACCTATGTGATCAACGCCCAGCCGGACGGAACCAACATCAATAACAATGCCGGATCCACCCATATCGAAGGACTGCAGAAATATGTAGTAGATAACGGACTGGATGTAGGATTTGCCTACGACGGAGATGCCGACCGTTGCCTGTGTGTCGATGAAAAAGGCAATCTGGTAGACGGAGATGCCATTCTCTACATTTATGGAAAATACATGAAAGAGAGAGGAAAACTTCTGACCAACACCGTGGTAACTACGGTCATGTCAAACTTCGGTCTTTATAAAGCGTTCGATGAACTGGGTATCGGCTATGCAAAAACTGCGGTAGGCGATAAATATGTATACGAATATATGAACCAGAACGGCTGCCGGATCGGAGGAGAACAGTCCGGTCATATCATTTTCTCAAAATACGCTTCCACCGGAGACGGTATCCTGACCAGTCTGAAGATGATGGAAGTCATGATGGCGAGAAAAGCAAAGATGAGCCAGCTGACCGAAGGTCTGACTATTTATCCGCAGGTTCTGGAAAATGTAAGGGTAGTCGATAAGACAGCTGCCCAGGAAGATCCGGATGTGAAAGCTGCGGTAAAAGCAGTGGAAGAGGCACTGGGAGACACCGGACGTATCTTGGTCCGTGAATCCGGAACAGAACCGTTACTTCGTGTCATGGTGGAAGCCGAGACCGAAGAATGCTGCCGGAAATATGTCGACCAGGTAGTCGGCGTAGTAAAAGCCAAAGGTCATGTGGCGTAAAATAGAACATGCTGTTCTGTCGGGTACTTCAGACAGAATGGTGAGTGTATATGCATAATCGCGAAACACAAGTGCAGTAACACAAACGATCTGAGAGGAGAAATAATAATATGTGTGGAATCGTAGGCTATACCGGAATGCACAGCGCAGCCCCGGTTTTACTGGATGGACTGTCCAAACTGGAATACCGTGGATATGACTCTGCCGGTATCGCAGTCAGAGACGGGGAAAAACAGGCAGAGGTGATCAAAGCCAAAGGCCGCCTGAAAAAACTGATCGACAAGACTAATGGTGGCGACTCTGTACCGGGAACCTGTGGAATCGGGCATACCCGTTGGGCAACTCACGGAGAACCTTCTGAGAATAATGCACATCCTCATATGAGCGATGATGGCAATGTGGTAGCTGTTCATAACGGTATTATTGAAAACTATCAGGAATTAAAAGACAAACTGATTCGAAATGGCTACACCTTCTATTCAGAAACCGATACGGAAGTGGCTGTCAAACTGGTGGATTATTATTATAAAAAATACGAAGGCACACCGGTAGATGCCCTGACACATGCCATGGTTCGTATCCGTGGCTCTTATGCCCTGGCAATCATGTTCAAGGAGTATCCGGAAGAGATCTATGTGGCGAGAAAAGACAGCCCGATGATCCTTGGGGTGGAAAACGGAGAGTCCTTTATTGCATCTGATGTTCCTGCAATCTTAAAATATACAAGAAATGTTTACTATATCGGTAACCTGGAGATGGCCCGTGTCAGAAAAGGAGAGATTACGTTCTTTAATCTGGATGGCGATGAGGTGGAAAAACAGCCGAAAGTCATTGAATGGGATGCGGAAGCAGCAGAAAAAGCAGGATTTGAGCATTTTATGATCAAAGAGATCCATGAACAGCCGAAAGCTGTAGCAGATACGCTGAATTCTGTTCTGCATGATGGTGTGATCGATCTGAGCGATGTGGGGCTTTCCGAGGAAGAAATCAAAAACATCAGTCAGATCTATATCGTGGCATGCGGATCCGCCTATCATGTAGGTATGGCAGCACAGTATGTGCTGGAAGACCTTGCAAGAATCCCGGTTCGTGTGGAACTGGCATCTGAATTCCGCTACCGGAAACCACTGTTAGATAAGAACGGTCTTGCTATTATCATCAGTCAGTCCGGGGAAACCGCAGACAGCCTTGCCGCACTTCGGGAAGCAAAATCAAAAGGTGTCCGTACTCTCGGAATCGTCAATGTGATAGGATCTTCCATCGCCAGAGAAGCAGATAATGTCTTCTACACTCTGGCAGGACCGGAAATCTCCGTGGCAACCACAAAAGCCTACAGTACCCAGCTGATCGCTTCTTACCTGCTGGCGATCCAGTTTGCGAAAGTGAGAGAGGAGATCACACAGGAGCAATATGACGGTCTGATTGCAGAGCTGCAGACGCTTCCGGAAAAGATTCAGAAGATCATTGATGACAAAGAACGCCTTCAGTGGTTTGCCTCAAAACAGGTCAATGCGAAAGATATTTTCTTTATTGGTCGTGGCATTGATTATGCCATCAGTATGGAAGGCAGCCTGAAGATGAAAGAGATCAGCTACATCCACTCTGAGGCATATGCGGCAGGTGAACTGAAACATGGAACGATTTCCCTGATTGAAGATGGTACACTGGTGATCGGCTGTCTGACCCAGCCGGCACTGTATGAAAAGACCGTCAGCAACATGGTAGAATGTAAGAGCCGTGGCGCTTATCTGATGGGACTGACGACATACGGCAATTATAATATTGAGGATACTGCGGACTTTGTAACGTATATTCCAAAGACAGATCCACATTTTGCAACTTCACTGGCAGTGATACCGCTGCAGCTGATGGGATATTATGTGTCCGTGGCGAAAGGACTGGATGTAGATAAACCGAGAAACCTGGCGAAGAGCGTGACAGTGGAATAGAGATAACGATTCGGAAATATGAAATCATAAAAATGCATTTTGTTTTCAGTAAACAGAGCTTTACATTGAAAACAAGATGCATTTTTATGATTTACAGAAAGGTTTATTCGATATTTTTTAAAAACGAAAAATACTTATCTAAAGCACTTCTTACAAGGCTCATACCCCCGACTTTCCGCCTCTGCCCTGCTGATCTCACTTGCCTTGCTCGGGTCTGTGGTGCCACAGTTATTTTTATTATGATACTTGGATCCGGTAGCTGTGATCCATACCATTTCTTCGTTGGAAGTGGAAGAAGTATCCTGTGGAGCCGCTGTTACCTGTGGGGTGGCTTCCACCTGGCTGGAAGCACCTGCACTTGCAGCAGAGACTTCCTTATTTCCGGAAGAGGAGTTTTCATTTGCAGTTGCCTTCGAACCTGAAGAACTGCTGCCTTTTGATTGGCTCGTCTGTGCCTGTGTTCCCTTATCCTCTTTATCTCCTGGGCTGTAGTCATTGCACGGTTCCTGGTTCCAGGTGATGGTTGTTCCGTCACTGACAGCGACGATCGTGCCCTGTTTATCGGTACGATACACATGAATATCCATGGATTCCAGCTTGTCCATCACATCTTTATCCGGATGTCCGTACTGGTTATCCTTTCCGCAGCTGATCACTGCATATTCCGGAACGGTTGCCTGGAGAAAATCCCAGCTGGTAGCTGTGGCAGAACCGTGATGTCCCGGAACCAGTACATCGCAGGAGAGGTCAATGCCGGATTCACACATGGCTTTTTCACTGGTGTTTTCCGCATCTCCGGTGAAAATAAAAGAATTATCACCATTTGTCAGCTTGATCGCCACTGAATTCTTATTGCTGTCATTCGGATCAATAGTTGCCGGAGCCAGGATCTGAAAACTTCCGCTTCCGAAAGAAAATTCAGTACCGACTGCAGGATGCTGCATCGTAAGTCCTTTGTCGGCAACTGTCTGGATAAAGGACTGATACAGTTTACTGTCATGTTCATAATCACTGGAAATTACATTTTTTACATCAAAAGCATTTAAACATCCGATCAGTCCTGCCATATGGTCGCTGTCATAATGGGAAGAGATCAGATAGTCAATGGTGGTAACATTCTGTTTTTGCAGATAAGAAACCACAAAACTGGAAGTACTCTTATCACCACCGTCATAAATCATGGTCTGCCCATCGGACTGTACCAGGATACTTAATCCCTGTCCCACATCCAGAAAATGAACTTTCATCTCACCGGCTTCTTTTGTCGGCTCCGGTGTAGGAGTTTCTGTCGGTGTAGGAGTTGCAGTTTCTTCCGGTGTGGTCTCCGGTGTGGGAGTGTCTGTCGGAACTTCCGCAGGTGTAATCTCCGGAGTATCCGTTACAACAGCTTCCGGTGTGTCAGAGGCCTCATCAGTAATGGCAATTGTTCTGGACTGCGCTGCACTTTCCGGGGTAAACGGTGTGGCAGCGATAAAGAACAAAAGCGGCACAAGAAGCGGAACCCATCGGGCAATCGCTGCTTTTTTACGAATCAGATTCCAGATAAATGGAAAAAGAGACACTCCGGCAAGAGTAACGCATAAGCCGAACGGAACAGAAGCAGACAGATTTCCAAGTCCGCCAATGATCAGTACAACTGCGAAAATATACCGGAGAATGTAGAAAGTTTTTTTTCGTTTCATCGTAATCCTCCCTTGTGAATCAAGTAATTATTTTTATTATGATGATACCAAGGTCAAAAGGTCAGAAATCTGACGCAAGCTTGCTTGCAGGAAGATTTCTGATCTTGGGACCTGCCAAAAACATGAGTAAGTAGCCATTTTTCGAAGAAAAATGAGCG
>ERZ827478.1782-NODE-1782-length-13563-cov-21.802339_pt1 | contig 13563 bp, 9 predicted proteins | sample MGYA00519705_ERZ827478 | MGnify/ENA primary metagenome ERZ827478 (study PRJEB31778, sample SAMEA3449318) | human gut metagenome | biome: human gut; feature: human-associated habitat; material: faeces | place: United Kingdom | collected 2010/2012 ... | reverse complement strand
CTTTGCGCAAGAGCAAAGAAATGGGGTGGAACGGGCAGCAGGGGGGAGAGACTACTACCCAAGAAAACGGCGCACGCGCACCGGCGCACACGCACGGACGCAAACAAAGGGACCCTCCGAAACGGAGAGTCCCTTTTTCGCGCTCAGTCGAGGATGTTCTGCCCGGTATAGAGCTTGTAGTAGCGGCCCTTTTGCTTGAGCAGGTCCTCGTGGTCGCCTTTTTCCTGTATCTCGCCGTGCTCGATGACGACGATGCAGTTCGAGTTGCGCACCGTCGAGAGCCGGTGGGCGATTACGAACACCGTGCGGCCCTCCATCAGCGCGTCCATGCCGCGCTCGATGTGGCGCTCCGTGCGGGTGTCGATGGAGCTCGTCGCCTCGTCCAGCACCATGACCGGCGGGTCCGCCACCGCAGCGCGGGCGATGGCCAGCAGCTGGCGCTGGCCCTGCGAGAGGTTCGCGCCGTCGCCCGAGACCACCGTGTTGTAGCCGTCCGGCAGGCGCCGGATGAAGCTGTGCGCGTTCGCGCTCTTCGCCGCCGCGATGCACTCCTCGTCCGTCGCGTTCAGCCGCCCGTAGCGGATGTTGTCCATCACCGTGCCCGTGAAGAGGTGCGTGTCCTGCAGCACCGCGCCCAGCGAGCGGCGCAGGTCGTCCTTGCGGATGTCCCGCACGTCGATGCCGTCGTAGGTTATCATGCCGGAGTCGATCTCGTAGAAGCGGTTTATGAGGTTCGTGATCGTCGTCTTGCCCGCGCCCGTGGAGCCGACGAAGGCTATCTTCTGCCCCGGGTTCGCGTAGACGCTCACGTGCTTGAGTATCGGCTTTTCCGGCACGTAGGAGAAGCAGACGTCGATGAGCCGCACCGCGCCCTTGAGCTCCGCGAGGCAGTAGTCCTCGCCCGGGACGTTCCGGACGCTGCCGCGGACGATGTGCAGCGTGCTCTCGCCCGCGCTGTCCGGGTACTTCCAGGCCCAGCCGTGGGAGGCCAGGGCCGCGAGGTCCTTGACCTCGGTGAGAGAGCCGTCGCGTTCGGCCCGGACCCAGATGCCGTCCGGGGAGTCCACGTTCGGCGCTAGCATCCTGAGCGCGCCGCCCTCGCGCACGGCCTGGCCCAGCTCTATGGGCGAGCCGTCCGGCTCTATCGCCACCGGCACCAGCGTCAGGCGCGACGAGCGCGGCACCTTCCAGGCCCAGGTGTGCGGGTGGACGGACTCGCGGTCCTCGGTGATGGCGCCGTTGGCGTCCTTGTGCGCGCCCACGAGCGTGACGACGCCCTCGTCCACCTCGGGCTCCATGTCGATTATCTCAAAGATGCGCTCCGCGCCCGCGAGGGCGGAGAGTATGGAGGTCATCTGCTGCGAGACCTGGCTCATCGGCTGGGAGATCTGCCTGCCGTACTGGAGGTAGACCGCCAGGCCGCCGAGGTCGAGCATCCCGCCGAAGGCGAAGAGCCCGCCGACGATGGAGGTCAGCGCGTAGCCGATGTTCATGACGTTGGCCACGATGGGCATCATGGCTGTGCCGTAGAAGTTCGCGTCCTTGGCGACGTCGAAGTAGGCGTCGTTGAGCTCGCCGAACTGCTCCTTGGCGGCGTCCTCGTGCGTGAAGGCCTTCACAACGCGCAGGCCCTCTATCATCTCCTGGATGTTGCCGTTCATCTCGCCGAGGGCCTTCTGCTGCTGGCGGTAGAGCTTGCGGCTGCGCCCGCCGACTATGCGGATGGCGAAGAAGCTGCCGAAGAGCACCAGCAGCGTCACGAGGAAGAGCGGCGCGCAGGTGAAGAGCATGACCACCACGATGCCCACAAAGAGCAGCGAGGAGGAGATGACCGAGACTATGCTCTGCTCGAGCATCTGCTGGACGTAGTCCGCGTCGTTGGAGAAGCGGCTCATGAGCTCGCCGTGGGGGTGCTTGTCGTAGAAGGAGAGGGGCAGGTCCTGCATCTTGTCGAAGAGCTCGCCCCTGAGCTTGTTGGTGCCGCGGTGGGCCAGCTGTGCCATGATGGCCGACTGCGCATAGGTGCACACCGCGCCGAACAGAAACACCGCCGCCATGACGGCCAGCATCTTGGCGAGGTAGCCGAGCTTGTCGGAGAGCGTGCCCGCGCCGACCAGCTCGTTGAGCACGGGCCGGATGAGATAGGTGCCCGCAATGCTCGCGATGGAGCTCGCGATGACGCAGAGGAACACTATGACGAGCAGCCACTTCCTGCCGCTGATGTACTTCATCAGCCGGAGCATGGTGCGCTTTGCGTCCTTGGGTTTCTGATAGCCGCCCCGGGCGCCGGGGCCGCCGGGACCGTGCCCGCCTCTGTTCTCAGCCATTGTCGATCGCTCCTTCCTGCTGGGACTGGTAGATCTCGCGGTAGATGTCGCTCGTCTGCATGAGCTCCTCGTGCGTGCCCTCGGCCGCGATGTGGTCGTCGTCGAGGACGACTATCTTGTCGGCGTAGCGGACGGAGCTGATGCGCTGGGCGATGATGATGACGGTGGTGTCCTTCAGGTTCTCGGAGAAGGAGCGGCGTATCTCGGCCTCGGTGGCGGAGTCGACCGCGGAGGTGGAGTCGTCGAGTATGAGTATCGCGGGGTGCCTGAGCATGGCGCGGGCGATGCAGAGCCGCTGCTTCTGGCCGCCGGAGACGTTCACGCCGCCCTGGTCGAGCCGGGTGTCGAAGCCCTGGGGCATGGCCATGATGAAGTCGTAGGCCTGGGCGTTCTTCGCGGCCTGTACGAGCTCAGCCTCGGTGGCGTCTGCGCGGCCCCAGAGCAGGTTCTCGCGCACCGTGCCGGAGAAGAGGACGTTGGTCTGCAGCACCATGCCTATGCGGCTGCGCAGCTCGGCGAGCGGGTAGTCGCGCACGTCCATGCCGTCCACGAGCACCTGGCCGCCGGTCACGTCGTAAAAGCGGGGGATGAGGTTCACCAGCGTGGACTTGCCCGTGCCGGTGCCGCCGACGATGGCCACGAACTGCCCGGGCTCGACCGTGAGGTCTATGCCGTGGAGCACGTCGTCGCCGCTGCCGGAGGCGCTGTATTTGAAGTTGACGCCCCTGAACTCCACCTTGCCGCGGCTTTCGGGCAGGGCGCGGCCGCGGCTCTCGGGGGAGTCCGCGATGTCGGGCTCGGCCTCGAGCACCTCGATGACGCGCTTGGCGCAGGCGACGGCGCGGGTGAGCATCAGCAGGCAGACGCCCACCATGAGCACGCTCATGAGCACCTGCACGATGTAGGAGAAGAAGGCGTAGAGCTCGCCGGGCAGCAGCTCGCCGCGGGCGACGAAGCCGCCGCCGAACCACATCACGCCGAGGATGGAGGCGTACATGGCCAGCATCATGACGGGGCTGATGAGTATGACCCGCATGACGGCGGCGAGACCGGCGTCGCGCAGCTCGTCGTTGGACTTCTTGAACTTGGCGCGCTCGTGATTGGCGCGGACGAAGGCCTTGACCACGCGGATGCCGATGAGGTTTTCCTGCACGGTGTTGTTCAGGCCGTCTATCTTCTCCTGGAAACGGGTGAAGAGCTTTTCGCAGCTGCGCATGATGAGCCAGAGCAGCAGGCACATGACGGGTATGACCACGACGATGACCAGCGTCAGCCGCGCGTTCATCACCAGGCAGACCACCAGCGCGGAGATGAGCTGCACCGGCGCGCGCACCAGCATGCGCAGGCACATCATGGTCGTGAGCTGGATGGTGTTCACGTCGTTGGTCAGCCTCGTGATGAGCGAGGCGGAGGAGAAGCGGTCGATGTCCGCAAAGGAGAAGTCCTGAATCTTGCTGAACATCTCGCCCCGCAGGTTCCGGCCGAGGCCCTGGCTGGCCACGGCGGAGCTTTTGGCCGCGGTCATGCCGCAGTAGAGCGAGAGCACCGAGAGCGCCAGCATCCCGAGCCCGGCCTTCCAGATGTAGGCCATGCCGCCGTCGCCGTTTATGCCGTCGTCGATTATCCCGGCCATGAGCAGGGGGAGAAAGAGCTCGCACACGGCCTCGATGCCGATGAACAAGGGCGCCTTTATCGCGTCCTTCTCGAAGCCGCGGATGTGTACAGAGAGTTTTTTCAGCATTGTGCGCCCTCCTTTGCGGCGAGGGCGCGGAGGTTCTCCGTGATGCGCCCGAAGTATGCCGAGACGGAGCGGAGCTCCTCGTCGGTGAAGCCGCTGTACATCGCCTCGTCCACCTCGGTGAACACCTCGACGTAGCGCCTGGCGATCTCGCGGCCCTTGTCGGTTATCCTGATGCGCTTGCGGCGCATGTCCTGTTCCCCGGCCTCGCGGACGATGCAGCCCTGCTTTTCAAGGGCCTTGAGCGCCGCCGTGACCGAGGCGGGCGAGACCCTGAGCCGGCGCGAGAGCTCCTTTTGCATAGCGAAGCCCCCGTCGCTGCCGCAGTGCTCGAGCAGGAAGAGGATGAACGGATGCCCGCAGTCGCGCACGCCGTATTTGTCCAGCAGCGCGTCCGTCGCAGTCCTGTGCGCCAGGTGCAGCATCCGGAATTGCCAGGCCGGCGCCGAGAGCACGGCGTCGCCTTGTTCCATGCAGCAGTTTTCCATAGTCGCCTCCGATAGTTAATGCTCTAAAAGTTAGAGGTCTAAATATTCACGCGGAAAATAATACAGCGCCGCCCGCGAAAAGTCAACAGGCGGCGCTGTGAATATTTTATGAACTCTCGCACAACGGCCTCAGCCGTACTGCTCGGCGACGCAGGTGGATACCCGGTCCTGTATCAGCGCGGCGCATTCTGCGGCGCTGCGCCGCCCCGCGAAGAAGGCGGAGGCCTCGTCGAGAATGATCTCGTTTACCGCCTGGTCGAAGTAGGTGAGGGTCTCTATGGAGTCCAGAAAGGCATACAGCTTGTCGGCGTCGGACTGAGTCATGTATTTTTCGCTGTCCTCGGGCTGGGACATCGAGGCCCTGACAAGCCTTTCAAAGTACGGTTTGTAGATGGGCTGGTAAAAATCGTAGGAGTTGGGCATCTTGATGAGGCTGCTTATGAATTCCCAGCAGCCCTCGAGCCGGTCTGTGCCCGTGCAGATGCCGACGGGGATGTAGAGCGTGGCGTCCGAGCCGTTGCTTGCGTCCGGCGTAGGCCAGCCCATACAGGTGAGCGGCTGGCCGACATCGTGCTCCTTGGCGGCCAGCTTGTAAACAGAGTCGGTCATGATGAACACGCCTATTTGCCGGCCCGAGGCCAAAAGCAGCGCCGACGGAACGAACACCATATCGTGCGTCGGGTTCTCCGGTTCGGGGTTTTCCCTGACGCGGGCGGAGGCATCAAGGATCTCTATGAAATCCTCGTTGTCGAAGTCGCAGGTCGCGGTCTCCATGTCTATGGCCGAGCGGGCGTAGCGCTCTCCCACCTGGGCCAGAAAGCGCTCCTTCGTGACATTATAGAACATGTTGGAGTCCTCATCGAGCTCCGCTTCCATCTGCAGATATTCATCCAGCGTCCAGCCGGAGCGCTCGCCGAAGCGCGACTGCAGACCGACCCAGGTCTCGGCTATGAACCCGTTCGCTGCGAGGTAAAAGCCGCCGTAGCTGTTCATGGCTTTCCACAGCATGAGGTCGTCCTCGCTCAGCCCGGGGTCCGCCTCGAGCAGCTCCGTCATGTCCACAAGATAGCCCCGGCGGGCGTAGACCTGAGGCGAGAGACTGGAAAAGCAGAGCATGTCCGGCCCGTCGCCGGAGCCGAGCGCCGTGTTGAGCCTCGTGACGGCCTGGCTGCCGCCGGCGCCGCCCTCGGCGTAGTTGACGATGGTGACATAGTAGTCCTCGCTGTTGTCGTTAAAGTAGTTTACCGCAGAGGAGAGCCCCGGGGCGTCGCCGGTGACGCCTATGGTCAGCTCCGTCTTGTTCCAGAGCTTGCCCTCGGACGGCCTGAGCAGCTTGGCGCCGCTGCCCTTGCAGAGAAAGGTCCCGCCGTCCGAAGCGACGGCATCCAGCACCGTCTCCATGTAAATGCCGCACTCGCTCCAGAGCATCACCGGCTGTTCCTCTCCGTCAGTGAGAGAGTAAATGCCCGTTTCCGCTGAGACGAGGTAAAGGCAGTCCTCGCCGGAGAAAACGAGGCCTTCGCCGGTCTCAAAGCCCTCGCCATCGCCCAGGGAATTGACCACGCTGCCCTCGGCGCTCCTGTTTACCGCGTAGAGTTCGTTTCCGCAGGCTACCAGGAAATCATAGCTTTGCGAGAGCCTTTGCGGCGGCAGCACCTTGCCGCCCGCAGTCACCGGCTGAAGCTCTCCTGAGCAGTCGAGATACAGCGTGCCGCCTGCGCTGAGGGCGTCGGCGGGCGATATGTTTCCAAGCTCGGCCGAGGCCTGCACAGCGCCGCCTGACGACAGCCGCTTTGCGGCGAAGCCGTCCGGGAGCCGCTCCACGACCCAGACGCCGTCCTCCGCCGGGGCAAGGTACTCTATCATCCCCGCCGAGGTATATATGCGCACGGAGCCCCGGTAGAGCTCGCTTGCCGTTTCCGAATAGCTGGCGTAATACAGCTCGCCTGCCGAGAGCGTGAGCGTGTTGAAATAGGCGTCTTCCGGCAGAACGATGTCCTCCGCGACAAAGCTCCCTCCCTCGCCCTCCCACACAGGCGCGGCGGTGCCGGGCGCGGGTGAGGGCGCGGCATCCGTCGCAGCCGCGCCGCAGCCTGCAAGCAGCAATATGAGCATTGCGCACGAGATTATCCGTTTCATAAGGCATTTCCCTCTCAGCCGTACTGCTCGGCGACGCAGGTGGATACCCGGGCTTTTATCAGTCCTGCGCGGCCGGAGGCTCTGCGTCCTGCGTCGGGCGGCGATAGGGGCATATTACCACACAGCATTTGCGGCAGGCGTATGCCAAGATCCTGGTTTCATTGAATCTGGTCCAATATGGCCCATCCAGCAGGATGCTGCCCTCTTCCTTTGCAAGTCTGTGCAGCGTCTTGTTATTACACTTTGCGTTAAGTTCCCCCCGCAAGAAGACGACTCCGGGGGAGCCTAGCGTGGGCGGCATGATCCGAACCCGTTTTTGAGCGTGCCCGCCGCCCCATGGCATCGCCGTCGCCGGTTGAAGGGCGACAGCCCGTCTGCCCGCCGCCGTCATCGCCACGAGACGGCGGGCGCGCTCAAAAATCTCAGACCCTGCGGGACGCCTGCTTGTGTCCGGCAAGGCTTGACGACGCAGACGGGCTGACGCCCTTCAAGGAGGAAAACGCAGCCGGGCGCGAGCAGCCGCCCCGCAGGGCGGGTTCGGATCATGCCGCCCACGCTAGCGTATATACAAAGCCGCGCTCCAGTTCGTTCCCGCAATACGGGCACTTTCTAACTCGATCATCCATAGCTTAAAAACCTGCCCTGAGCCCAAAGTATTCCATGCCGCTTCAATTAAAAGATGCTGCCATCACATTAAGATCCCATGGCTGAAGCTGATCATATAATATCAAAAGCCCGGCTGACGGTCAACGTCAGACGGGCTTTTCTACCGTTATTACAAAAATCCGGCGCGGGATATGGCCGATTAACGCTCCTCAGTTGACGAACTCGAACTTGAGGTCGCACTCGAGGGCGCGGAGGGCGGCGCGCATTTTGGGGAAGTCGCACTGGTTCATGGCCTGGCGCAGGTCATCGTCGGGGACGAAGCGGCAGTAGGTGCGGCAGAAGGCCTCAAAGTTGCTCTTGGTGCGGGGCCCGAGCTTCTTTATGTAGAGGATGAGGCCGAGCAGGGCGCCGACGAAGAAGCAGATGATGAGGTAGAGCGCCGCGAAGTGCACCACCAGGAAGCCGAGGCCGACGCAGATGACCAGCCAGATGACCACGGAGATGGTGTTCATCCTGAACGCGCCCCTGGCGCCGAAGAGCTCGCCGTCCTTGGCCTTGCCGAAGCGGGAGATGAGCGGATAGGCGACGGTGAAGTTGAAGATGAGCTGTCTCAGGCAGATGTAAAAGTAAAACCAGCCCGCCACAAAGATGAGCGCACCGTACATGATTTTCATTTCCATAGCGCGATACCTCCAAAATCCGGTACTTTGGTAATTCTAACATCTTTCCGCGGCATTTGCAAGCTGTCATCGTCCCGCGGCGGGGGGACTCAGGCGCGCTTGGCGCTGCGGGGCTTGAGGAAGCTCAGCTTGGTCTCGGAGATGAGCACCGCGACGAAGATGAGCACGAAGCCGGCGGCGGTCTTGAAGCTCAGGCGCTCGTGGTAGAAGAGCACCGAGAGCAGCGTGCCGAACACGGACTCGAGCGTGAGGATGATGGAGGCCGTCTGCGGCGGGGTGTGCTTCTGGCCGATGGTCTGCAGCAGGAAGCAGACGCCTGTGCACATGAAGCAGAGGTAGGCGATGCTCCACCAGGCCGAGGCCGGGACGCCCTGCGGGAAGGGCGAGACGAGGGGCGCGGTCACCCAGCACCAGACGGCCGCCACGGCGAACTGCACCATGGAGAGCAGCACCGGGCTGCGCCCCTCCACCGCGCGGGCGGTGAGGATGATGTGCAGCGCGTAGAAAAAGCCGCAGCAGATGGTCAGCGCGTCGCCCAGGCCGAGGCTCAGCCCGCCGTCGAGCGAGACCAGCGCCATGCCGATTATGCACACCAGCGCCGCCGCGATGTTGAACCTGTCCGGCCGCTTCTTGGTGAAGAACCACCACATGAAGGGCACGATGACGCAGTAGGTCGCCGTGAGGAAGGCGTTCTTGCCCGGCGTGGTGTACTCGAGGCCGAAGGTCTGCAGCGTGTAGGCCGCGAAGAGCGCTGTGCCGAGGCCGAGGCCCTTCAGGAGGTACTGCCTGTCGAGCAGGCGCAGCTCCTTTATGCCGATGAGCGCCATCAGCAGCGCCGCGCCGGTGAAGCGGAGCGCGAGCACCCACAGCGTGGGCACGGAGTCGAGCGTGGACTTGAGGATGATGAACGACGAGCCCCAGATGAGCGTGGCGCCCAGGAGGGAGAGCCGGCCTATGCCGCGGTTTTGGGTGTTTGCCATAGGTTATATCACGTGTCCTTTTTCATGTGCTGTGACGCGGCGCGGAGCATCAGCTTCTTCACGCCGGCGTCCTGGAAGGTTATCTCTATGAGCGCGTCGCCGCCCATTGGCGTGACCTTGGTAATCTCGCCGCGGCCGAAGGCGGTGTGCACCACCCGGTCGCCGAGCTTGAAGGCGGGCGCGTCCTTGTGCGCCGCCGGGGCCTGGAAGGTGCCGCGCTGCTTCTGCTGGCGGAGCGCGGCCAGCGCGCCGGGGCGGGGCCGCTCGTGCTGGCGCGGCCGGGCCTCGTCCTCGCCGCCGTGGTCGCGGCTGACGCCCGCGCGCTCTATGTCCTCGGCGGGTATCTCCTCCGTGAAGCGGGAGGGCAGGTTCATGGAGGTGCGGCCGAAGATCATCCTCTGCCGCGCGCAGGTCAGGCAGAGCCGCTCCTTGGCGCGGGTCAGCGCCACGTAGCAGAGCCGGCGCTCCTCCTCCATCTCCTCGGGGTCGCCTATGCAGCGCGCGCCGGGGAAGAGGCCCTCCTCCATGCCGACGATGAACACGTCCGGGAACTCCAGGCCCTTGGCGCTGTGCATCGTCATCATCACGGCGCAGTCCGCGTCGCGGTCGTAGCTGTCTATGTCCGTGTAGAGCGCGACCTCGTCCAGGAAGCCGGAGAGGGAGGTGTCGCCCGTCTCCTTGATGTAGCCGAGGATGTTGGTCTTGAGCTCGTTTACGTTCTCGATGCGGGCGAGGGACTCGTCGCCGCCCTTCTCCTGGAGGGCGCGTATGTAGCCGGTCTGCTCGAGCACGGCGTCGTAGAGCGCGTCCACGGGCTGCGTCTCGGAGAGCTCGCGCAGGTAGCCGAGCATGTCGCAGAACTGGATGAGCTTCACCGCGGCGCGCTTGAGCTCCTCATACTCGTTGGCGCGGCGGATGACGTCGTAGAGGCTGCGGCCCTCGCGCGCGGCGATCTCCTGCGCCTGCTCTATGCTCTTGGCGCCGATGCCGCGGGCGGGGGTGTTTATGATGCGCGCGAGGCGCAGGTCGTCCGCGGGGGAGAGCAGCACGCAGAGGTAGGCCAGCATGTCCTTTATCTCCGCGCGGTCGAAGAAGCGCATGCCGCCGACGACGCGGTAGGGGATGCCGTTGCGCTTGAAGGCGAACTCGAGGCGGTTCGACTGCGCGTTCATGCGGTAGAGCACGGCGCAGTCGCGGAAGTTGCCGCCCTCGCCGCGGTGGGCCAGGATCTTGGCCGCGACGAACTGGGCCTCGTCGTCCTCGTTGCGCGCGGTGTACAGCAGCAGCTTGTCGCCCGCGCCGGCGTTGGTCCAGAGGGTCTTGCCCTTGCGCTCCGTGTTGTTGGCGATGACGGCGTTGGCCGCGGAGAGGATGTGGCCCGTGGAGCGGTAGTTCTGCTCCAGACGGATGGTGCGGCAGCCCTTGTACTGCTTTTCAAAGCTGAGGATGTTCTCGATGGTGGCGCCGCGGAACTTGTATATGCTCTGGTCGTCGTCGCCCACGACGCAGATGTTGCCCCAGCCGTCGGCCAGCATGGAGGCCAGCATGTACTGGAGGTTGTTCGTGTCCTGATACTCGTCGATGAGGACGTATTTGAACTGCCTCTGATAGTGCTCGAGCACGTCCGGGTGCTCGTTGAAGAGGCGGACGGTGTTGTAGAGCAGGTCGTCGAAGTCCATGGCCCCGGCGGAGAAGAGGCGGGCGGCGTAGACCTTGTATATCTCGGCGATCTTCCGCAGCCGCGGGTCCGAGGCGGAGCCGTACTTGGCGGCAAAGCCCTCGGGGGAGAGCAGCTCGTCGCGCGCGGAGTCCAGCCGGGCGAGGATGGCCTTGGGCGGATATACCTTGTCGTCCAGGTCCATCTCGCGGATGATGCTCTTCATTATGGAGAGGCGGTCCGACGTGTCGTAGATGGTGAAGTCGCGGGGGTAGCCGAGCTTGTCGGCGTCGCGGCGGAGTATGCGCACGCAGGCGGAGTGGAAGGTGCGGGCCCAGATGTCGTTGGCCCGCTCGCCGAGCATGGCCTCGAGACGGGCCTTGAGCTCGTCGGCGGCCTTGTTGGTGAAGGTGATGGCGATGATGCGCCAGGGCTCCACGGGCTCGTACGCGGCGAGGCGGCGCGCCTCGTCCGAGGGCCCGGCCTCCAGCACTGCAAGGTCCGCCTCCGTTGCGCTCTCCGGCACCTCGTCCGTATCCGAGGCGCGGCCATATTTGAGCAGATTTGCGACCCTGTTTATCAGCACCGTGGTCTTGCCGCTTCCGGCCCCTGCAAGAACCAGCAGAGGGCCTTCCGTGGCGAGCACGGCCTCCCTCTGCATGGGGTTGAGCTTTGCGAAATCGGCCTCGACGACCCGCTTTCGCGCCGCGATATATCGTTTTTCAAAGTCTTTATCCATAGCAGCGATATTCTACCACATCAAATCCTCCCGCACAACCCCGCAAGCGGACGAAAAACGCCCAAATCCCGCCTTTTCCTCCGCCGCGCACCTGTGTGCGTCCCACAAATACGTCAAGTATATAAAATTTTGGGAATTTTCCCGCAAAAGGCGGAAATTTGTGCAACACGCCGGGAACGCGGCGAAGAGGGGAAAATAAATCGTGCAATGCGCACATTGACAATTTAAACCGAAGTGGTATAATGCACACAACCGAAAGACAGCAAAAGGCTGTGACTGCGCAGAGTACCCGGATTTTGAGCCTGCAGAGAAGTGCCGGTCGGTGCAAGGCACGAGGCGAGAGCCGGGGAATACACGCAAGAGCCGCCCCTCGAAAGCGAGCATTCGCCGGTAGGACGGGCCGGGTTTCTCCCGTTACAGAGATAGGGTATATTTCCCGCACGCGGGCGTACCCGAAGAGGCCGTGAGTCGTGAGGCTCCGGTAAATTGAGGTGGTAACACGGGATTTGGCGCTCGTCCTCTGCAAGGGAGGAAGGGCGTTTATTTTTTTACTCTTCTTCCGGCGTCCGCCGCCGCCAAAGGGTGGGCGCAATAAATGAAAAGGAGAGCAAAAAAATGGCCAACATCAAATTCTTCACCGGAATGGACATCCCCCTCGAGCTGCACAAGGTGCGCATGGTGCAGAAGCTCAACCTCCAGCCCGTCGAGCGCCGCGCCGCGGCCATCGCCGAGGCGGGGAACAACACCTTCCTGCTCAAGAACGAGGACATCTTCCTCGACATGCTCACCGACTCCGGCGTGAACGCGATGAGCGACCGCCAGACCGCCGCGATGCTCATCTGCGACGACAGCTACGCGGGCAGCGCGTCCTTCACGCGGCTGGAGAACAAGGTGCACGAGATATTCGGCACGAAGTTCCTGCTCCCGGCGCACCAGGGCCGCGCCTGCGAGAACATCATCGCCATGGCCTTCGTCAAGCCCGGCGACGTGGTGCCGATGAACTTCCACTTCACCACGACCAAGGCGCACATCACCCGCCTGGGCGGCCGCGTGGAGGAGCTGGTGGCCGAGGAGGGCCTCGCCACGACGAGCGACTGCCCCTTCAAGGGCAACTTCGACCTCGACAAGCTGCGCCGGCTAATCGCCGAGGTCGGCGCGGAGCACATCCCCTTCCTGCGCGTGGAGGCGGGCACGAACCTCATCGGCGGCCAGCCGCTGAGCCTGCAGAACATGCGCGAGACCTGCGAGATCTGCCGCGAGCACGGCATCATGACCGTGCTGGACGCGAGCCTGCTGCAGGATAACCTCTACTTCATCAAGACGCGCGAGGCCGCGTGCAGGGACATGTCCATCCGCGAGATAACCCGCGCCGTGGCGGACCAGTTCGACATCATCTACTTCTCCGCGCGCAAATTCGGTTTCGCGCGCGGCGGCGGCATCGCGATGCGCGACCAGAAGCTCTGCGAGCAGATGCGCGAGCTGGTGCCGATGTTCGAGGGCTTCCTGACCTACGGCGGCATGAGCGTGCGCGAGATGGAGGCCATCACGGTGGGCCTGGAGGAGACGATGGACGAGGACGTCATCAGCCAGGGGCCGATCTTCATAGACTTCATGTGCCGGGAGTTCCAGAAGCGGGGCGTGCCGGTGGTGACGCCGGCGGGCGGCCTGGGCTGCCACCTGAACGCGCGGGAGTTCCTGCCGCACATCGACGACCACGAGTACCCGGCGGGCGCGCTGGCGGCGGCGGTGTACCTCGCGGGCGGCATCCGCGGCATGGAGCGCGGCACGCTCAGCGAGCAGCGCGAGCCGGACGGCACGGAGCCCATCGCGGACGTTGAGCTGCTGCGCCTGGCGATGCCGCGGCGCGTGTTCACGATGAGCCAGGTGCTCTACGCCGTGGACCGCATCACGTGGCTCTTCGAGAACCGCGAGCTGGTCGGCGGCCTGCGCTGGGTGGAGGAGCCGACGAGCCTGCGCTTCTTCTTCGGCCGCCTGGAGCCGACCAGCGACTGGCAGCAAAAGCTCGTCGCCAAATTCCGCGCCGACTTCGGCGACAGCCTGTGAGCAATTCGATATCAAAAGGGACCCCCACCCCGGGGGTCCTTTTTCTTTACGCTTCTGCGTGTGCGCCGATACTTTGGGAGGTAGTCGTTAGCTTGTCCTGCGATTCGACCCCATTTCTTTGGTGCTTGCCCAAAGAAACGGTGTC
>ERZ827478.1776-NODE-1776-length-13624-cov-4.448375_pt1 | contig 13624 bp, 13 predicted proteins | sample MGYA00519705_ERZ827478 | MGnify/ENA primary metagenome ERZ827478 (study PRJEB31778, sample SAMEA3449318) | human gut metagenome | biome: human gut; feature: human-associated habitat; material: faeces | place: United Kingdom | collected 2010/2012 ... | reverse complement strand
ACGGCCAGCCCGACGACACTCCGGAGGCCGTCGCCGTGCGATTGTGCGACCGGATAGCCTACATAAATCACGATCTGGACGACTCCATAAGAGCAGGCATAATCAAGGCCTCAGAGGTGCCCGAGCTCATACGCCGCAACTGCGGAGAGCGCAACAGCGAACGGATAAACTCCCTGCTCACCGACCTTATAGAAAACAGCTCCGGGGGCAAACTGCAGATGTCTCCCAAAATGCAGGAAGTTTTCGATTTCTTCCACAGCTATATGTATTCCGACGTATACACTAATCCCCTGGCCAAGGGGGAGGAGAACAAGGTGGAGGGCATCCTGGCCCGGCTCTACGACTACTACGTAAAGCACCCGGAAAAGCTTCCGGAGGATTTCCGCGCAGTAATTGACGATGAGGGCGTGGGCAGGGCCGCCTGCGATTACATCTCCGGCATGACCGACGGCTATGCCATGGAGAAATACGGAGAGCTGTTCATTCCCTTTGCCTGGACGGTAAAATGATACGAGCTTATTTCCTGGGGAGGTGATAGCTTGGCCTTTCCTGAAAACTTCATAAACGAGCTCACCGAGCGAAACGACATTGTGGATGTGGTGTCCTCCTATGTGCGTCTGAGCAAGAAGAGCGGGGCTAACCTCTTTGGCCTCTGCCCCTTCCACAGTGAAAAGACTCCCTCCTTTTCCGTATCTCCGGACAAGCAGATATTTCACTGCTTCGGCTGCGGCAAGGGGGGCGGAGTGATAAACTTCGTCATGGAGATAGAGAACCTCTCTTTCCCGGAGGCGGTGGAATTTCTGGCCAAGCGGGCCGGGCTGCCCATGCCGGAGGAGACTAACGACAGGGAGAGCCGCCGCCGCTCCAGAATGCTGGCGCTGAACAAAGCTGCGGCCCGCTTCTTCTATGAGCAGCTCAGCACTCCTGCCGGCCAGGCCGCCTGCGACTACATGCGAAAGAGAAGGCTCAGCCCGGCCACTGCCAGGAACTTCGGCCTGGGCTTTGCCCCGGATACCTGGAGCAGCCTCACAGAGGCCATGAAGTCTCAGGGCTTTACGGAACAGGAGCTGGCGGAAGCGGGGCTGGTACGCCGGGGGAAGAGCGGCGGAGTGTACGACACCTTCCGCAACCGTCTCATGTTCCCGGTGATAGATGTACGGGGCAACGTGATAGGCTTCTCCGGGCGTATACTGGGGGACGGGGAACCCAAATATATGAACAGCCCCGAAACCCTGGTATTCAACAAAAGCCGTAACCTTTTCGCCCTGAATCTGGCTAAAAAATCAAAATGCGGATATATAATTCTATCAGAGGGAAATATAGACGTAGCCAGCCTGCATCAGGCGGGCTTTGACTCGGCCGTGGCCTCCCTCGGCACTTCCCTGACTCCGGAGCAGGCCCGGCTCATTTCCCGCTACACCGATCAGGTCATCATCGCCTACGACAATGACACGGCGGGAATAAAAGCCTCCCAGCGGGCAATAAGCATATTGGAAAAGCTGGATCTTAAAGTAAAAGTCCTGCGTCTGGAGGGAGCCAAGGACCCGGACGAGTTCATAAAGCTCAAGGGCCCCGAGGCCTTCCGCAAGCTGCTGGAGGGCTCGGAAAACCAGATAGACTACCGGCTCCGGGCGGTGACGGAGAAATACGATCTCAGCTCCGACGAGGAAAAGGTGACCTTTCTCAAGGAGGCCACGGATCTGGTGGCCCGGCTCCCCGGTGCGGTGGAACGCCAGGTATACTCCATGCGGGTGGCCGCCATGGCCGGAGTGCCGGAGAATGTGGTGGCCGATGAGGCCCAGCGCAGGCGCAAACGCCTGCTCTCCACAGCCAGGAAGGCCGAGAGCCGGGAACAGACCAGGGTGGACCGGGCTCCCCCCAGCGGCGGGCGCGGCATAAAATATACCGACCCCGCTTCCGCCGCCGCAGAGGAGGGCGTGATCCGGCTTTTGTATCTGGAGCCCGCCCTTATAGGGGAAGCCTGCCTGCCCTCTCCGGAGGAGTTCTCCCAGGAGAGTCTGGCCCATATCTACAGAGCCATACTGGACAGGCTCCGCCGGGGGGAATCGGCCAACACCTCCACCTTGGGCGAGGCTCTCAGCGGCGAGGAGATGAGCCTGCTGGTCTCTCTGCTGCAAAAGCCGGAGGTGCTCAGCCGCAGCCGGCAGAGCCTGAGAGACTACGTATACAAAATAAAAGAGCGCCGGGAGGAGAGCGATCAGGCCTCAGACCTCAGAGCGCTGGCAAATAAATACAGAGAAAGAAAAGGATATGAGGGATAAGACTATGGCAGAAGAACATATTTACACCGAAAAGGAACTGAAGGACATGGCAGATCAGCTTTTGAAGGAAGATGAGCTCCAGCATGAGCACTCCGATCCGGAGGACAAGTCCAAGGCCCGCAGGAAAAGCGGCAAGAAAAAAGATAGCGATGAGCCGGTCAAGACTCCGGAAGAAAAACTCAATGAGCTGTTGGAAAAGGGCAAGAAGGCGGGTAAGCTCACTGCCAAGGAGCTGGAATGCATAGAAGAGCTGAACCTGGACAGTGAGGTTGTGGATAAGTTCTACGAGGCTCTGGAAGCAAACGGCGTAGATATAGATATCGCCGGGGCCGACCTGCTGCCCCCCATAGACGACGTGCTGCCGGACGTGGAGGACCTGGCCGGGATCGAGGAGGTCACCGAGGAGGAGATAAACGACACCGACGCCCTGGTGGACAGCTTTTCCACCGACGATCCGGTGCGCATGTACCTCAAGGAGATAGGCAAGGTTCCTCTGCTCACCCCCGAAGAGGAGATAGAGCTGGCTACCCGTATGTCCCAGGGCGACGAGGATGCCAAGCACCGCATGACCGAAGCCAACCTCCGCCTGGTGGTGTCCATTGCCAAGCGCTATGTGGGCCGCGGCATGCTGTTCCTGGACCTGATCCAGGAGGGCAACCTGGGCCTTATCAAAGCTGTGGAGAAATTCGATTATACCAAGGGCTATAAGTTCTCCACCTACGCCACCTGGTGGATCCGTCAGGCCATTACCCGGGCCATTGCCGACCAAGCCCGCACCATCCGCATCCCGGTACACATGGTGGAAACCATCAACAAGACCATCCGGGTCTCACGCCAGCTGCTCCAGGAGCTGGGCCACGACCCCTCCGCCGAGGAGATAGCCCGGGAAATGGACATGCCCGTGGAGAAGGTCAGGGACATACTGAAGATCGCCCAGGAGCCCGTATCTCTGGAGACCCCCATAGGCGAGGAGGAGGACTCCCATCTGGGGGACTTCATCCCCGATGAGGACGCCTCCGAGCCCTCCGAAGCCGCCAGCTTCTCCCTGCTGCGGGAGCAGCTGGAGGAAGTGCTGGACACCCTGGCCCCCAGGGAGAAAAAGGTGCTGGAGCTGCGCTTTGGCATCGTGGACGGGCGCACCCGCACCCTGGAGGAGGTTGGCAAGGAGTTCAACGTCACCCGTGAACGCATACGCCAGATAGAGGCCAAGGCCCTGCGCAAGCTGCGCCACCCCAGCCGTTCCAAGAAGCTGCGGGACTTTCTGAACTGAACAAAAACTTTCTGCCGGGAAGCCTATGCTTTCCGGCAGTCTGATATATGGGGAAGGGATAAATACACATGAAATTTGATTTTACCACCGTTCTGGACCGGCGTGGCAGAGACTCCACGGCGGCAGATGTAATACCCTTTGAGGGCTTCAAAGTGGACGAAGGCTTTTCTGCTATACCCATGTGGATAGCGGATATGAGCTTCAAGGCAGCGCCGCCGGTTATGGAGGCCATATATAAGCGCATGGAAATGCCCAACTTCGGCTACTTCCCCCTGCCAAAGGAATATTTCCAAAGCATCATCCGCTGGCAGCAGAAACGAAACGGTGTGGATGGCCTGCTGCCGGAGCACATCGGCTACGAAAATGGGGTGCTGGGCGGCGTCAGCTCCGTGCTCCAGGCCTTTACCGCCCCGGGGGAGAAGATCCTTGTTCACTCTCCCACCTATGTGGGCTTTACCCACACCTTCCAGGATACGGGCCGGGTGGCGGTGCACTCTCCCTTGAAGCGGGACGAACAGGGTATATGGCGTATGGACTATGAGGACATGGACAAAAAGCTCAGGGAAAACGACATCCACCTTGCCATCTTCTGTTCCCCCCACAATCCCTGCGGCCGGGTTTGGGAGCGCTGGGAAATAGGAAAGGCCATGGAGGTCTATGCCGCCCATGACTGCCTGATAATTTCCGACGAGATATGGTCGGATATCATCATGCCCGGCTATAAGCACATCCCCACCCAGAGCGTCTCCGAAGACGCCAAAAAACGCACCATAGCCTTTTACGCCCCCAGCAAGACCTTTTCCCTGGCGGGGCTGGTGGGTTCCTACCATATAATTTATAACAGATATCTCCGGGACCGGATACTGAGGCAGAGCAGGCTCAGCCACTACAACGACTGCAATGTTCTCTCCGTCCACGCCCTTATTGGCGGCTTCAGCCCTGAGGGGGAGGTCTGGGCCGATGAGATGATACAGGTGGTAAACGGCAACCTGCAATATGCCTGTGATTTTATACGGGACAATTTCCCCGGTGTAAAAGTGATGCGCCCCCAGGGTACCTATATGCTGTTTCTGGACTGCGGGGACTTCTGCCGCAGCCACGGCATAAGCATCTCCCGGCTCCAGGAGCGGGGAGTGCGCTGCGGGGTAATCTGGCAGAACGGAGAGGACTTCCTGCTGCCGGACTCCATACGCATGAACTTTGCCCTGCCCCGCTCCCTGGCAGAGGAGGCCATGGAACGGCTGAAGAAGTATGTGTTTGTTTGAGAAATAAAGTAAATAATAGCCGGGGCTGACGCCCCGGCCGAGACTGTCGAAAAAGCCTCGCAGAGTTTTTTCAACCCAGCGAAAAAATAAATTCAATCGTTTTCTGCGGCGGCGTGTACGTCGCGGAAAACACTTCTCACGGAGCGAAGTGTCGAATTGTACGCCTCTGGCGTACAACCGAGGCATGGAGCGAAGTGCAATCCCTTTTGTCGAAGAAGACAAAGTCTTCTTCGACAAGCTGAGCCGGGGCTGACGCCCCGGCTTTTATTGTCCTATATTATTCAGCAAGTTATTATTATCTTACAGCAGGCCCAGCTGGTCTTTCAGCTCCAGCACTCGGGCCACGCTCTCGTCAATGCGCTCCATGGAGAGCCTGCCCTCTTCCACAGCCTGCACCACGCCCTCAAAGGCGGCGGCGTAGTCCTCCGGCATAAGGAGGATATCCACCCCGGCATCCAGGGCCATCACGGCGCAGTCGGCGGAGGAATACTCCTGGGCTATGGCCCCCATGGCCAGGGAGTCGGTGATGACCACCCCGTCATAGCCCAGCTCGCCCCGGAGCTTACCCTTTATCAGCTCCTCGGAGAGGGAGGCCGGCAGGCCGTCGCCAGTGACATTGGGCAGGCTTATGTGGGCAACCATCACCATATCCGTGTTGTCCAGATTATTTATAAAGGGGATCAGCTCTGCCGAGAGCAACTCGTCCCAGGTCTTTTGTATGGAAACATAGCCGTCATGGGTATCCCCCACCGTGTCCCCGTGGCCGGGGAAGTGCTTTATACAGCCCAGCACTTCGGCGGAGTGCAGTCCATCCAGCTCTGCCGCCACCATTTGAGACACCAGCTCAGGGTCGCTGCTGAAGGCCCGGTCTCCGATGACCACATTGTCCGGGTTGGTATTGGTGTCCGCCACCGGGGCAAAGTCCAGGTTGAAACCGTATTCCGCCAAATAGCAGCCTATGCTGAAGCCTACGGTCCGGGCGGCGCCGGTATCTCCCGAGGCGCCTATCTCCGCCATGCTCTTGAACTGGGGCAGCACATAGCCCTCCTCCGTCCTGAAGGCCGGGGAGTTTGCCAGGCGGGACACGGAACCGCCCTCCTCGTCCACGCCCATGAACAGGGGCAGGGAACTGGCCTGCTGCATGGCGGCTACAAAGTTTTTAAGCTGCTCCGGGGAACTGATGTTCTTTCCGAAAATGGCCACGCCCCCCGCCGGATACTTCTCCAACTGGGCGGCCATGTCCTCCGTCCACTCCGTCACACCGTACTCCGTGGTGTCATGAGCCTGCTGTGGCGTCAGTTCCGTAGAGAGGGATTCGGGGCGGATTATGAACAGCTGCCCCACCTTCTCCTCCAGGCTCATGGAGCAGAGCAGCTCCTCCGCTTTGGAGGCGGGCTCTGCCGAAGCTTCCGGCGCAGGTTCCGGCGTCTGGGGCACAGCGCTCTGCTCCGCTGTGGGGGGCTGACTCTCCGTAACGATTGTTTCGGCCGGGGCCGAAGCGCAGCCCGTCAGCAGCACCAGGCCCAGGAGCAGGGCCGGTACAGGAAGATATTTAAAAAGGAAGGCTGCTATCAAAAGGCCGTTGGCCTTAAAAGCAAAAAAGATTTTTTTGAGTATGCTTTTCATTTCTATTTCGTCGTTCTCCTTGAGTTTCTCCCGCCTCAGAGCAAATTTTATCGTTAGGATATTGCCCGGGTCGAAAGCCCATTGATGTCTGTGATATAACTCCGGCTCCGTGAGCTTCAGCCGGTCGGCAAGCCTCATGGTCTCCGGGACGCTGCCTATGCCCCAGGCCAGGGTGTTGGCCAGAAGGAACAGCACCAGCAACCACGGGCCATCCGCTCGAAGCGTCAGCAACAGCTCCACCAGCACAAGACCCCAGCGCAAATATTTTTCCCATTTATTCGGCATATACATTTCCAGCTTCTTCCGCCTTTTCAAAGAAGTCGGTTTTACTCTGCTCCTGCATCCGGCTTGCAGGCCCTCCGGCCTTTGCCGGAAGCCTCTCTGGCTAGGGATATTTTGATATTACGCCTTATTTTTTAACAATTCAAGCATGCAGCTCCCATAGTAGTCAAAATAAAAAGGGACGTATCCGCCCCTTTTTATGCCGATATATTCTTTTTTATCTCCTTGATGGCGTTCTTCTCCAGACGAGATACCTGAGCCTGGGATATGCCCACCTCTTTGGCTACCTCCATTTGGGTACGTCCGTCGTAAAAACGCAGGGCCAGGATGTGCTTCTCCCTCCGGCTCAGGCGGCGTATGGCCTCCTCCAGGGCTATCTGCTCCAGCCACTGCTCGTCGGTATTTTTTGTATCTCCTATCTGATCCATGACACATGCGCTCTCCCCGGCGTCGCTGTACACCGGGTCGTAGAGAGACACCGGATCGCAGATGGCTTCCATGGCAAAGACCACTTCCTGCCGTGGTAGGCCCAGGTCCTTGGCAATCTCCTCCACTCCCGGCTCCCGGCCCGTCTGCGCGGTGAGCTTCTCCTTGGATTGCAGCACCCTATAGGCTGTGTCCCGCATGGAGCGGGATACCCGGATGGCGCTGTGATCCCGGAGGAAGCGCCGCAGCTCCCCGGCTATCATAGGTACGCCATAGGTGGAAAACTGCACCTTCTGGCTCAGGTCAAAGCAATCCACAGCCTTGATAAGGCCGATGACCCCCACCTGGAAAAGGTCGTCCATGCTCTCGCCCCGGCCGGAGAACTTCTGTATCACCGACAACACCAGCCGCAGATTGCCGGAGATGAGCTTTTCCCTGGCCTCCATATCCCCCTGCTGAGCCTTTTCTATCAGGGCTCTGGTTTCCGCCGCCTTCAAAACCGGCAGCTTTGCGGTATTTACTCCGCAGATCTCAACTTTCCCCTGCATAGCTTTCTCCTGTCTTTATGAGAATGTGCTTATTATTTCCCGGCCCGGGAATTTTGATACCGGCAGACATTTTCCAGTTTTTCCCGAGAGCTTTCCAAGGAGCCGGAAAGCCTTGAAAAAGCTGAAAAAAGTCCTTGACAAAGGAGAAAAGTTGTTATATTATAGCCTAGCGCTCCGAAGACAGCAGGTGGCTTTTGCCGTAATTCCTGCCGAGGACATCAACAATATCTTGATTGTTTTTGGGTCCTTGCGTCTTTATGATGCAGGGGCTTTCTTTATGAGCGTGCAATCATTCGTGTGGAGGTGAAAACACACATGCCTAACGCAAAGGTTCTTAGCGAGAAACAGGCGATAGTGGAGGCTCTGGCTGAGCGCATCAAGGGCGCAAGCGCCGGCGTCTTCGTTGACTACAAGGGCATCACCGTGGCAGAGGACACTGCTCTGCGTACCGAGCTGCGCCGTGACGAAGTCAATTACACTGTCGTCAAGAACACCCTGACCAGAAAGGCTCTGGACAAGCTGGGTATGGAGGGACTTGACTCCATCCTCAACGGCACCACTTCTCTGGCCACCGCCGAGAATGATCCCATTGCTCCTTTCCGCATTCTCAGTGATTACAGCAAGAAGCTGGGTGACCGCTTCAATATCAAGGCCGCTTTCATGGACGGCAAGATACTGAGTGAGTCCGAGATCGCCGAGATTTCAGAGCTGCCTTCCAAGGACGCCCTGTATGCAAAGGTTCTGGGCACCATGATCGCACCCATCACCGGCCTGGCCGTCTGCCTCGGTCAGATTCTGGAGCAGAAGGGCGGCTCTCTGGAAGCCCCCGCTGCCGAAGCTGCAGAGTAAGCAGCAAACAAAGATTTAATTGGAGGATATTACAATGAGTGAAAAAATCGCCGCCATGATCGAGGAGATCAAGGCCCTTTCCGTTCTTGAGCTCAGCGAGCTCGTACACGCTCTGGAAGACACCTTCGGTGTCTCCGCCGCCGCCGTCGCCGCAGGCCCCGCAGTTGCTGCCGGCCCTGTGGTGGAGGAGAAGACCGAGTTCGACGTCGTTATGACCGAGTTCGGTGCCGAGAAGATCAAGGTCATCAAGGAAGTCCGCGCCATCACCGGTCTGGGCCTGGCCGAGGCCAAGGCCATGGTGGAAGGCGTTCCCGCCAAGATCAAGGAAGGCGTCTCCAAGGAAGATGCCGAGGCTCTCAAGGCTCAGCTGGAGGCCGTCGGCGCCAAGGTCGAGATCAAGTAATTTTACTTGCACACGCCAAAAACACCCGCACGTCTGTGCGGGTGTTTTTTTGCTTTGCGGGCGGGCCGGGGCTTTATCCCCGATATTTGCCGGCTCTTTTGTTGACCGGCCGAAGCAATGCCGGTATAATATTATCAATGGCAGCAGCGGTGTGAAATCTTATATGCTCGGTATACCTTAACTCCGGATCGATATAAGGAGCGTGATCTCATGCAGTGCCCCTATTGCGGAAAAGAAATGACCGGCGGATATCTGGCTACCGGCCCCGGCCGCATTGCCTGGCTTATGGAAGAGCCGGGCGCCCACGCCTATCCCCAGAGAGAGGATGAGTTTTTCCTGACCAAGCCCAGCTTTTGGAAATGCGGCTCGGTGAAAGCGCCCTATTGCAAAGCCTGCAAGATAATATTGGTAAGAGTCTGATTCAAACATTAGAAGCCACCTGCAATTTCCGGGACAGAAATTGCAGGTGGCTTTCATTTACAGATTATTCGGATTCAGGGGTTTTGCCCTTGGGCAGAGCAAGCCCCCTATTTCAGGCCCGGTCTCCCAGGCCCCGGCGGGCGGCGCTTATAAGACTGGGCAGTACAGCTGTATAAGCGGCGGACTTTACGAGCCAGACCACTATCCTCACGCCCAGACTGCCGAAGATAAAGACCGGGTTATAATAGCCGTAGATTTTGCTGTCCACATAGAGGGAGGCCGTATTCAGCACCAGCACCATAAAGGTCATGGAGAATACGATGAAAGCCAGCTGGGCGGTGCTGAGTCTGAAATTCCGCTTCTTTGCATAAATCCCCGCCAGCAGTCCGCAGAGCACATAGGGCAGCACCCAGAGCAGAGTGGTAGCGGTGACGCCGTGACGCAGCACCTGATAAATAAGTATACCAATGCCTCCCACAGCCATGGCATCCGCCGGGCCGAATAGCAGGGCGGAGATGAGTACCGGCAGTCCCTCAAAGGTGAACTTCATGTTGCCCAAGTTTATGGACAGGGCTCCCAATACGGCGCACATTGCAGCCAGCAGAGCATTTACGGCCAGTTTTTTTGTTTTCATTTAAAAACTCCTTTCGTGACGGTTGCCACGAAAGGAGCCCTAATCCTCTGGTGGCAGCGGAAGCGGAGGCAGCACCGCACACTCTGTGTTTCGTCCGTGGACAACTTCCCATCCCACGGCACTTAACGCGCTGCTCCTACTCTGACATAAGCTTTATTTGCAAGGCGATTATATACAGCCGTTCACATTCTGTCAAGGCTCTCCGTAAAATTGCACAATTTTCCCGGGTAATGTTTATAAAAAATGTCTGGTCGTCTCCCCTTCCAGTCCTTGACATTGGCTTTGAAACTATGCTATTTTATCCTTGTAAAACGGAAAGGTACCTTGGCTCTGACGGTTTGTGCCGGCGGAATTGTCGGTGCAGCTCTCCCCAGGGGAGGGTTAGTGGAGCACCACGTGGACCATCTTACCTGTTATTGCCGACCGTCTGGGCGTACTCGATACTTTTCAAGGTGTGAGTGCGCCCTTTTCTGTTTTATTAATCTATTTTTTCGGAGGTACGCTGTGAAAAAAGTCGGTCTGATAATGGGCAGCAACAGCGATCTGCCCACTGTTCAGAAGGCCGCCGAGGTTCTCGACAGCTTCGGCGTCCCCTACGAAATGCACATCTATTCCGCCCACCGCACCCCTGTACAGGCCCGGGATTTCTGCACCTCGGCCCGTGACAGGGGTTTTGGCGTCATTATCGCCGCTGCGGGCATGGCCGCCCATCTGGCGGGAGCCATGGCGGCAGGCACAACCCTGCCGGTCATAGGTATACCCCTCAGCTCCGCCCATCTGGACGGCATGGACGCCCTGCTGTCCACGGTGCAGATGCCCTCTGGCATTCCGGTTGCCACGGTGGCTATAGACGGGGCAAAGAACGCCGCCATCCTGGCCGTAGAGATACTGGCACTGGGAGATGCTGAGCTCACTGAAAAGCTGGAAGCCTTCCGGGAAAAAGGCACTCAGGAGGCTCTGGAAAAGGACCGGGCCCTGAACTGCAAGTAACAGATTTGTACCACACACAAAAAAATTTACAATAACAGGAGATAATTAAAATGGAACTGGTTTACACTGGAAAGACCAAGAATGTCTACGCTCTGGATAACGGCAACTACCTGCTTAAGTTCAAAGATGACTGCACCGGCAAGGACGGCAAGTTCGACCCGGGTGAGAACAGCGTTGGACTCACCATTGAGGGCGTGGGCCGGGTAAACCTGCGTATGTCCGTTTACTTCTTTGAAAAGCTGAGAGAGGCCGGCATCAAGACCCACTATGTCTCCGCCAACCTGGAGGACTGCACCATGGAGGTGCTCCCCGCCCGGGTCTTCGGTCACGGCCTGGAGGTCATCTGCCGCCGCAAGGCCGTGGGCAGTTTCATCCGCCGCTATGGCGACTACATAGAGAACGGCGCCGACCTGCCCTGCTATGTGGAGACCACCTTCAAGGATGACGCCAAGGGCGACCCCCTGGTGACCAAGGACGCCCTGGTGGCCCTGGGCGTTATGACCGGCGAGCAGTACGACTCCCTCAAGGAGCAGACCCAGAAGATAACCATGATTGTCCAGGACGAAATGGCAAAGCGTGGCATGGAGCTCTACGACATCAAGTTCGAGTTTGGCTACGTGGGTGATGAGGTCATCCTTATAGACGAGATCGCCTCCGGCAACATGCGTGTCTACAAAGACGGGGAGTACATTGAGCCCATGACCCTCTCCCAGCTGTTCTTTGCATAATGGGCGGCTTTTTCGGCGCCATATCCCGGCGCGACGTGGTATTGGACGTCTTTTTCGGTGTGGATTACCACTCTCACCTGGGCACCCGCCGGGCGGGCATGGTGATGCACCACAGGGAAAAAGGCTTCCAGCGTCAGATTCACAACATTGAAAACGCCCCTTTCCGCTCCAAGTTTGAAAACGACCTGGCGGATTTCCAGGGCTGCAGCGGCATCGGCTGCATCAGCGACACCGACCCCCAGCCCCTGCTGGTACGTTCTCACCTGGGGCTCTACGCCATCACCACCGTGGGTATCATAAACAATGCCGAGGCCCTTATTGAGAAATATTTCTCCGAGCAGGGCCACCAGTTCATGGCCATGAGCTCCGGGGCCGTCAACTCCACGGAGCTGATAGCCGGGCTCATCAACCAGAAGGACAGCCTGGTGGAGGGCATACTCCACGCCCAGGATGTCATCGACGGCTCCGCCACCATCCTCATTCTCACGGACAAAGGCATCATCGCCGCCAGGGACAAGCTGGGGCGGCTGCCGGTGCTCATAGGCAAAAACGAGGAGGGCCGCTGTGTGTCCTTCGAGTCCTTCGCCTACCACAAGCTGGGCTACAGCGACGAGCACGAGCTGGGCCCCCGGGAGATAGTGAAGGTCACCGCCGAGGGTTGGGAGACCCTCTCCCCACCGGCGGACAAGATGCGCATCTGCGCCTTCCTCTGGACCTACTACGGCTACCCCAATTCCAACTACGAGGGCTTGAACGTGGAGCTGATGCGCTACCGCAACGGGGAGATACTGGCCAGAGACGAGCAGCAGCGGGGCGCCGCCCCGGATGTGGACTACGTGGCCGGGGTGCCGGATTCCGGCGTGCCCCACGCCATAGGATATGCCAACTACAGCCACAAGCCCTTTGCCCGGCCCTTTGTGAAATACACCCCCACCTGGCCCCGCTCCTTCATGCCCGCAAACCAGCAGGTGCGAAACCAGGTGGCCAAGATGAAGCAAATCCCGGTGCCGGAGCTCATACAGGGCAAAAAGCTTTTATTTGTGGACGACTCCATCGTCCGGGGTACCCAGCTCCAGGAGACAATAGACTTTCTCTACGAGTCCGGAGCCGAGGAAGTGCATATGCGCTCCGCCTGTCCCCCCATCATGTTTGCATGCAAGTATCTCAACTTCTCCCGCAGCAACTCCGACTCCGAACTGCTGGCCCGGCGCATAGTCCATGAACTGGAGGGCAAGGAGGGGGACAAGCATCTGGAGGAGTACTCCGACCCCAACACCGAGAGGGGCCAGTGCCTGCTCCACAGCATCTGCGAGAAGCTGGGCTTCAGTTCCCTGGGCTACCAGTCCCTGGAGGGGCTCATGGAGGCCATAGGCATAGACCGGGACAAGATATGCACCTACTGCTGGACCGGCAAAGAATGATTTAAGTCAAGGAGGACTCCCTCATGAGCGACAGTTATTCCGCCTCCTACGCCGCCGCCGGGGTGGACATCACCGCCGGCTACAAGGCCGTGGAGCTTATGAAAAGCCACATTGCCCGCACTCTCACCTCCGGAGTCTGCTCCGACGTGGGAGGCTTCGGCGGTCTCTTTGAGCTGGACACCGCCGGTATGGAGCGCCCTGTTCTGGTCTCCGGCACCGACGGCGTGGGCACGAAACTGAAGCTGGCCTTCATCATGGACAAGCACGACACCGTGGGCATTGACTGCGTGGCCATGTGCGTAAACGACATCATCTGCTGCGGCGCAAAGCCTCTGTTTTTCCTGGACTACATCGCCTGCGGCAAGAACGTCCCGGAGCGCATCGCTCAGATAGTCTCCGGCGTGGCGGAGGGCTGCGTCCAGAGCGGAGCCGCCCTTATCGGCGGCGAAACCGCCGAGATGCCCGGCTTCTACCCGGAGG
>ERZ827478.1756-NODE-1756-length-13779-cov-20.199067_pt1 | contig 13779 bp, 12 predicted proteins | sample MGYA00519705_ERZ827478 | MGnify/ENA primary metagenome ERZ827478 (study PRJEB31778, sample SAMEA3449318) | human gut metagenome | biome: human gut; feature: human-associated habitat; material: faeces | place: United Kingdom | collected 2010/2012 ... | reverse complement strand
GACTTCTATACAACAGAGTCTGCAAACCAATTTGCGAAAAATCCTTGACACTACCCAGCGAACAGGCCACGCCGTCACTTTCTCAGGCGCAGCGATTGAAGCAGTTCTCCCAGCGCGGCGAGCTGACAGCCGAGATCATGAGGGCAATCATGTCAGAGGGAAAAAAAGAAGCGGAGCGCGTCACCCTCAAGGGCGACACGCTCCGTAAATACTTCCCCGCCAGCTACACGCCAAAGCGCATGGAAGAGACCATTATTAAGTTGCTGGAACAGTGGAAGAAGAAACGAAACATTGAATGTGAACGTTAATACGGAATTACGGCAATTCACAAACTTGATAGTTTGGTATCAGCTTTAATTTTCAATGTATTCTCGAAGATAATCAAAAACTTCGTTTGAAATATTGCTGTTTGTAATTGCCTCCACTTTTAATTCGAAGCATGACTTAAAATAGTTGTTATCAAGGCTATTTAGGTAAGATTGTAATGCAGCAACTTCTTCAATCAGAAACTCATTCTTGCACGTAAACCATCTGCATAGGAAATTACATTGACTTGATTTACAAGTCTCACCCTTATTACTGTTTAGTATAACTGTTGTATTGCCATTGTCATTTTGAGAAATGCTGCTATTACTTATATTGACGCATTCTTTTGAACGCTTTATCGGTGTTGTCTGCGACATAAGAACATTAACGGTAAGAATCACTTTTTCTTCTATCAGTTTGCTTTTGATGTAGCTAGAACTGTCACTTTCAACAGGTTCATTGAACTTGTATTCCAGCTCCATTGTATATCCATCGGTCAGCAGATGAGATATCCAATGAAATCTGGATGTGGCATTTATATTACGCAAATTATGATCGAAAATAACTCTTGAAATCCGATACCTGCTCATATCCAGCAAGTCAGCCAAGCGGAGTATGATCATATCCATTTTTTCGCTCACTAGCGACTGTTTCCCTTGAGACTTCCTATGATATACCTCATCAGTACTATAACCATGTCCAGCTGATACGCGTGCTATTATTTCTCTCATTGCCGGTTCAATGAAGCCGAGTTCAGAAAATCTTCTAATTTCTTCGGCACTGTCTGATGCATGATGCCCTCGTATCACCCTTTCACACAGACTATCAATATCCTGATAGGCATCAAACAAAGCTCCTTTAGTTTTGGATGTATCTTTTGCATCAAAGTTTTCAATAAATTTCGTTACAATATAGTTTGTGTCCTCATTATCCGCAATGCGCAAGGCGTCATAGTCCGGGAAAGACACCATTGAAATATCGTGTAGATAACAAGCAGCAAACAAAATAAAGTAATCAATAGTCTTGACTTCAATGCAAGAAATAGAATTGATAATCTTCCTCACATTCATTATCAGAGTTACTGCATGCTCTTGATTATGCAGCGTGTAGAAGTACAGGTGCTTTGATCCGTTTTTCCACGTGTCGCAGCAATACTTGTGAATACGAATAAGTTGGTCAATGTATTTTTGCGATATAACAAACGATTTGAATGTATCCATTACCTGCAAAATCGAGTAATCAGCAGTTACACAGAATTCATCTTTGAAAAACTCACTGAAATCGTTACGTAAATTAAATAAATCATAATTCGGATTACGCAAGGCAGAGAGGATACGAAGTTCAGAATATTGTATTGCTTCTCCGTTCGTTTTTGTGAAAACGAAATCATCACTTATAGCATATCCGAGTATGTAAGAAACGACAGCATTCAAAGCCTTTCTTTCTAACTCACTAGAACTGCCACTTATAAAGATACTGAATTTTTGTAGGTCTGAATAGCCAAGCGCTTTCAAAATGTAGTTTAAATCAACAGCAGTTTTTTCGACGATTTCCCTAAGCTTATCTATTCGCAATTTACGATTCTGTTTGGTCAATGCTGAATACTTTTGCGCTACTTTTAATTCCAAAGAGTGATACCTATCAATAGGAGACGGCATTTCTTCAAAATACTTTTTCGTTGACCGGCTTATATATGAATATCTGGCACTATTACAAAACAGCTGCTTGTCCAGTTCTGATAATTTCTGCCTCAAATCCTCGCAATCATGCCCCTCTCTCTGGCATTTATCCAAAACATAAGGTATAAGGCTAGCGAGGATGTCATCTGAATATGCCTGAAAGAAGTCGTCCGAAGTAGATTTACTGTCATCAGCACGAAGCGATATATAACCACTGAGTTCTTCTATAAGTTCATCTATATCGCCTCTACATTTATAGTCTAGAACTGTTAACCTGTAATGAAAGAACTTTTTGTACCTAATTAATTTTTTAAGGTAGTTGTCATTTCTTTTGTTGCTCGGAATTTCATTTAATCTATTTATTTCCTTAACAATACCTTTGAGGATTGCTTCTGACCTGCTTTTTAATGCTTTTGATTCTTCGTCGTCCTTTGCAAGGAATATGTCTGCCCCTAGAGTTGAAGTCTCACGGCACAACCCTGATAAGTACAGTTCTCCAGAGCCTTTTTGCACTCCATCAATTTTAGAAAATGTACTTTTTCCGTCGTCACTGGAATGAACCTTCATACCGAAATCTTCGCTATTATATGTGTAGTCATTAGGGCAATTGAATTTGTCTTCGCACTGCTTGCGACAATCGTTTTCTAGAAGTTCAATAATACTATTTAACGATTCAATTTGAGAATTAAATCCATTCATGGAATCCGTAAAAATAACTGAATCATCTACATAGAACAGCATTTCTCCCGGAAATTTCTCCTGATATACCTGTTTAATTGCAATCATCATTATGTTAGCAAAGTAATAGGTATGTGGCAGACCTTGCGGAAGCCCTTTGGCATATATTGTTTTCCTATTATTCTCCAAAATAGACTTCGCTTTTTCTTTATTAATATTCAAATACCAGGACAACTCATCGGCATTAATAGCATTGTCAGCGTTATTATCCTCATCTGACAGCTTGAAAATCAGCAGCTTTCTTAAGATGGTATATACCGTATTTATGTCTTCATTTCCTGCTTCACCTTCGCATAACCAATTTAGCGGCAACTTCGATTTAATCCAACCAAATATAACTTTCGGCTCTATAGATGGGAAAAACTCCTTCAAGTCCAAATCGACCTCGTACTTATATTTATGAGATTGGCTATACCTGTACAGGTAATCACTGGCCTTGGAGGTATATTCTTTGTATTGTTCTTGCCATGGCTTAAATAGTCTAACTGCATCATAAGAGACTCTATTGCCATAAAAATTTGATGGTATAAGCCTACTCAATTCGGAGGGAATCAGTTTTGATTTGGAATACTGAGCGTCCCCTTTCACAGGTTCAACGTCATATATCAGAACTTGGGCCATCGCCATCATTGCTATTTGATCAATTAGTGAAGCAGTGTGTATTGGGCGAAATATGTTATTATCATTTTCACGCTTTTTGGGCTTAAAATATACTTGCACCGAAAAGAATAGGTTTTCGTGGCTTAATATTTCTGAGACGCGGGCTTTTACTCTTTTCATTATCTGCTTTATAAAATTTTCGTCGTATACATCTTTCAACTTCTCCAGCAATGCTCTGTCCTCTTTGGACAAGAGTCCCACTTCTTGAATGTAGGAATGAACGAGAGATATTGCGAGGAATATATTTTCATTGCTTAGCGTGCGTTCTTTTATACTCATTTTCATAGCACACCTCATATTCTTCTGGCAGTTTAATTGTTTTTAAAATGATATTTATAACTTCAGCTTGCTTGTTTTCTTCAGGTGCAAAGTACTTAGTTATATTGCCGTAACAGAAAGTATACTTATGGCTTTTACAGCATCGTCCTTTTTGTGGTAAACGCAAGGGTTCGCATAACTCAATTTCTGAGTTTTTTAGCATATCAAACCGCAAAAAGCTATTCATTGAAAGCACAACATTTAAATCATCCGACGATTCATTAACTCGGAATTTAATCAAGCTTTCTTGAAGCTCATTATTATTTTTCAGTTCATCAACTATCGAGTAAAATATTCCATACTGGCATTTTGCTTCTCTTATGGATTCTAAAAATGAAATATGCTTTTCACATAGAAAAGACACATTATATGTATAATTTGGATCTGAATTGTAGAGGTAAAAAGAGAAGGCCGAGATATACTTATTGATCTCCTCTTCAATCGGCAGTTTAATTGTTTCTTTCAAATAATACATGAAGTCTTCGGTCGACTTATTGATTCCCATAATACTACCCTGCCATTTCTCCTATCTTCTTAATCACATGTTTGCTTCAGTCATGTATCAAATCTATATTAGGTTAATTATACCACCGCTTCAAGTGGTCGCAAGAAAAATTTACCTAAATCGTCGCAGGCAGTCGCCGGCGGCGATATTTTATTTTGGAGGTGTCACACATGGCGGTCTTCCGCATTGAGAAAAACAGCGACTTCACCATCATGCCGAACTATCCGTTTCGGGATATGCGGCTGTCGTTCAAGGGGCGGGGGCTTCTGGGGACGATGCTCACGCTGCGGGACGACTGGGACTACACCCTCGCAGGGCTGACCGCCATCTCGCCGCATGGCAAGAGCTATGTTTCCACCGGACTCAACGAGCTGGAGCGGCTCGGCTACCTCGAGCGCCGGCAGCTGCGCGACGAGCAGGGGCGGTTCATCGACACGGAGTACGTCATCTACGAGGTGCCGCGTTCCACTTCGCCGCCGGGCGGAAACCCGGAAACCGAAAATCCGGAAGCGGCTTCTCCGCCGCCGGAAAACCCGCCGCAATTAAATACTAAACTCAATCAAGAACCCAAGAATAAAAAACCAAATGAATCAAGAACTCATTCAATTCCTTCTCCTGCCCCGAGGCGAAGTGAGGGCGAAGCGATGTGGCGGGAGATGATCCTTGAAAACATCGAGTACGACCTCATTGTCGGCGAGGACGGCTACGACAGGGACAGCGTGGACGAGGCTGTGGAGCAGATCGTAGACGCTGTAAGTTCATCAAAAGACTACATCCGCGTTGGCGGCGAAAGCCGCAGCGCGGATGTTGTGCGTTCAAGGCTGCTGAAGCTCAACCGCTTCCACGTCGAGTTCGTGCTCGACTGCATGAAGGAGAACACGACGCGGATACGCAACATACGCCAGTACCTGCTCACAGCGCTCTACAACGCTCCCGCATCCATGGAGAGCTACTACGCCGCACGGGTCAGGCACGACACGAGAGGAGGTGAGGCCATATAAGCCCTTAACGCGCAGGCCCTGAACAAATTACAAGGAGGCAAATCATGAACAAGAAAACCAAAAAGGACGCAAGCCCCGGCAAGGCTATTGCCATTGCATCCGCCGTGGCTGCTGTCGTCATCGTCGTCGCCGTCATCATCCTGCTCCTGCTCAGGAGCTGCGGCGCGCCCGCGAACGACCCCGGCGGCATCGAGTTTGACCCCTCGGCCACCGAGGGCGGCTGGGATGAGGCCGACATGGACGCCATCCGAGACAGCCTCAACGAGAAGGTCGAGGAGGGCATGATCAATATCTCGATGAACACCTCGCCGGTCTTTTCCGACGGCGAATCGGCCGGCAGCCTCATGATCGTCAACGACGACATCAACCGCTACCCCATCTCTGTCGAGATAACCCGCAATGACACCGGCGAGGTCATCTACACCTCGAAGGCGGTGCCGGTCGGCTCCAAGATAGAGTCGGACAAGCTCGACGTCGACCTTGACGCCGGTACATACGAGTGCACCGCTATGTTCTTCAACCTCGACCCCGACACCGGCGACAAGCTCGGAAGCGCGGGCGTCGTCATCGAACTCACCGTCCTTGAATAAGGGCAACAAATCTAAAATTCTTTGGAGGTACTAACATGACTAAAACTCTTCGTAAGCCCGTTACCATGCTGCTCGCGCTCTGCATAGTGTTCAGTCTCGCTGTCGGCGCGTGCGCCGACGACATCACGGCCAGCGGCGGCAGCGCCACCAGCCCCGTAAACCTCACGACCACCAACGACGGCATTGGCGGCGGCGGTACCGTCACCCCGACCCGCATGAGCGTCACCGTCCCGACCGCCCTGCCCATGGCCATGAGCGACGACGGCACCGTTGTCACCGCCACCGACTGCAAGATCACCAACAACTCCTACGGCGCGGTCCGCGTCGCCTCCGTCAGCATCAGCGCCGCTGAGGGCTGGAACCTCACCGCTTTCGGCGACAAGGCTTCCCTCGCCGGTGAGAAGGTCGACAGCAACAAGCTCGGCTTCGCCATGAGCATCGGCGGCGGCGCTCAGGTCGCCACCGCTTCCGACGAGGCCACCCAGAGCCTCATCACCGCGCCGATTGCTGGCTGCTACATGACCGGCGTGGGTGACAGCACCCGCAACAGTGTCGCCATCGACTACGACGCCATCGTGACCCCGCTCTCCAGTGCGGTCGAGGGCGCGAATGTCGCTAACGTCGTGTTCGTCATCGAGTGGGACGACGTGACTGAGTGAGTATAAGCCAAGGGGCGGCGCAAGCCGCCCCAACTCTTTCAAAGGAGGTCAAGCCTTGAAAGCTAAACGCATAGGCGCGATGGCGCTTGTCCTTGCGCTCTGCCTCTCGCTCGGCGCCCTCGCGGACACGAGCACCACCGCCACCGTGCCGGTCACGCTCACCGTGGACAATGAGTACCGCGCCGTGAACGTCACCGTCCCTGCGTCGCTCCCCATCCACGTCATTAACGGCACGGTCGTGACCGCGGACAACGCCAAGATCACGAACAACTCCAAAAGCAGCGCTGTGCGCGTGACCGGCGTCGAGGTAACGGACGGCGCGTATAAGGTCGGCAGCTACAACAGCTTTTCCGGCGCGCACCGCGTGGCGCTCAAGATAAACGGCTGCGCTACGACCGGCGCGGGAGCGCTCGCCATAAACAGCACCGCCTTCCCGGTCATTCAGCCGCAGAGCGACATGGCGCTCGAATACTTCGCCAAGATAAGCGCAGATGCACCGAACAGCGAGAATGTGAATGCGCTGAACGTCGTGTTCACGATCTCCATCGTGTAAGGAGGAGGAAATGATGAAAAAACGTTTGGTATCCCTGCTGCTCGTTCTCGTGCTTGCGTTCACGCTTGTGCCGAGCGCGTTTGCGGCGGGCTGCGGCGTGAGCTCCTGCGTCTGCCCGCCGAGCAAATCCTGCCATATGGTCAGCGAATGGGTCGCATACAGCAGCACCCTGCACTGGTACGTCAACCGCTGCTCCGGCTGCGGGCAGATAGACTTCAACTGGAGCTCTCAGGCCCCGCACTCTTTCGATGCGGACGGGGTCTGCACCGTCTGCGGCTATATGTATGTGGAACCCTGCTACCACAGCTCGATCCACACGGAATGGAACGGCTGCAACTGGTATGAATACTGCGACGACTGCGGCGCTCTCGTGAACAGCGGCACGAGCCACAGCTACAGCTATGGCAGCTGGACATACTACAACAGCAGCCAGCACAGCCGCACGGCCACCTGTACCAGATGCGGCAGCACGACGACATCCTACGGCAGCCACAGCACGACTACGAGGTACAACACCTACACCTCCACGCAGCACAAGGTACAGAAGTATTGCTCCACCTGTTCCAGCTACATAGGCTCCGCGACCTATGAGAGCCACAGCTTTACTTACGGCGACTGGCAGGACTACAGCGAGACCCAGCACCGGCGTACCAAGACCTGTTCGGACTGCGGCTACTTCATCTACGAGTACGAGACTCATTCTGACACTAACAGCGACGGGCTCTGCGACAGCTGCTCCAAAGAGCTGACGGTCTACGTCGACGTGACGCTCGACGCCTGCGGCGGTGTGCTGGCTGACGATTCCGTCACCGTCGTGTTCGGCGACGCCTACGGCGAGCTGCCAGAGCCGACGCGAGAGGGCTACATCTTCGACGGCTGGTTCACGGCTGAGACCGGCGGCGAGCTGGTTGAGGCGGGAACGGAGGTCAGCAGCAAGACGGCGCACACGCTCTACGCTCACTGGACGCAGATAAAGATCTTCTCCGTCACGGTGCCTGCCGGTCTGCCTCTGGCCGTCACTGAGGACGGCGAGGTCACGGCGAGCACGGACGCCGCCATCGCCAACAACTCCACCTGCGACGTGCGCGTCACCGGCGTCACGCTGAGGACGGAGAACGGCTGGACGCTCGTGCCGTTTTCCTACAACATGGCCGCGGCCAAGGTGGACAGCAAGCTCATAGGCTTCGCCATCGGCGGCGCACAGTCCGCGAACAGCGGTGACAGCGAAGCGCTGTCCCTCACCGGCGACTGGAGCATCGGCGCAGGCAGCACGCTGCCGCTGGACTACGACGCCAACGTCTCCGCGACCTCCATCGGAATAGACGAGCAGGTGCTCTCGGTCATTTTCGTTGTGGAGGAAGTGACCTGATGGAGGTGACTGAATGCAGGAGGAGGTCGAGAGCCGGTCGCTGACGCTGGCGATCAACACAGCGAAGCTGACCGGCAGGACCCTCAAGAACGCAATATCTAAACTGCTGGCCTACCGCAAAAACAAAAAGGCCGCGAAAGCCTACGTCCACCCGCAGGGCAAGCAGAGCGTGAAGAAGCTCATCGGCCAGAATCAGGGCGTCAGCAGCATTGAGCTTGCCGACGGCAGCATCCGGGACTTCGAGCACGTCGCCCGCAAATACGGCGTGGACTTCGCCATCAAGAAGGACAAGTCCGCAGACAAGCCGAGATACCTCGTGTTCTTCAAGGCGAGGGACGCGGACGCCCTCACCGCCGCGCTCAAGGAGTACGCAGGTAAAAAGGAGCGCCGCCCCTCGGTGCTCAAGAAGCTCCGCGAGCTCACGGCTCAGGCCGCAAAAGCCGAGCCTGCAAAGGAGCGCAGGAAGGAGCTTGAGCGATGAAAGCGAAGAAACTTGTGCTCACGAGCCTTCCCTATGTGCTCATTGGCCTCGCCTGCACAAATCTCGGCGAGGCCTGGCGCATGGCCGAGGGCGGCGACGCCTCAGAGAAGCTCCTGAGCCTTATTGGTACGATACCTGCCGCGTTCGGCAACCCATTGCCGAGCTTCAACGCCCTTGACCTCTGCGTCGGTCTCGTTTGCGGGCTGCTGCTGCGGCTCGCGGTCTATCTTCGCGGCAAGAACTCGAAGAAGTACCGCCACAACGTCGAGTACGGCGCGGCCCGCTGGGGCACGGCTGAGGACATCCGGCCATACATCGACCCGAAGTTCCAGAACAACATCATTTTAACGCAGACTGAAAGGCTCACCATGAACAGCCGTCCGAAGAACGCAAAGACCGCGAGGAACAAAAACGTCCTCATCGTCGGCGGCTCCGGCTCGGGCAAGACGAGGTTTTTCATAAAGCCCAACCTGATGCAGCTGCACAGCTCCTACGTCGTCACCGACCCAAAAGGGCAGCTAGTGCTTGAGACCGGCCGCCTTCTGGAGCGCGCCGGGTACAAGATAAGCGTGCTGAACACCATCAACTTCAAGAAGTCCATGCACTACAATCCGTTCAGCTATATCCACAGCGAGAAGGACATTCTCAAGCTCGTGACCTGCCTCATTGCAAGCACGACCGGGCAGGGCAAGTCCGGCGACGAGTTCTGGACCAACGCTGAAAAGCTGCTCTACATGGCGCTCATCGGCTACATCCATTACGAGGCTCCCGAGGAGGAACAGAACTTCGGCACGATGCTTGAAATGCTAAACTCGATGGAAGTCCGCGAGGACGACGAGGAGTTCAAGAACCCCGTGGACTGCCTGTTTGATGAGCTCAAGGCCAAAGACCCGGGGCACTTCGCCGTGCGCCAGTACGCCAAGTACAAGCTTGCAGCCGGCAAGACCGCCAAGTCTATTTTGGTCAGCTGCGGCGCTCGCCTCGCCCCATTTGACATCGCCGAGCTGCGAGAGGTCACGAGCCGCGACGAGCTGGCGCTGGACACGCTGGGAGACCGCAAGACCGCGCTGTTCCTCATCATGTCCGACACGGACAGCACCTTCAATTTCCTAATTTCGATGGTCTACACGCAGCTTTTCAATCTCCTGTGCGAGAAGGCCGACGACGTCTACGGTGGGCGCTTGCCCGTCCATGTGCGCTGTCTCATTGACGAGTGCGCGAACATCGGGCAGATTCCGAACCTTGAGAAGCTCATGGCGACGATTCGCTCGCGCGAGATCTCCGCCTGTCTGGTGCTGCAAGCGCAGAGCCAGCTCAAGGCGCTCTACAAGGACAACGCCGACACCATCATCGGCAACTGCGATTCCCGCCTGTTCCTCGGCGGCTCGGAGCCGAGCACGCTCAAGGAGCTGAGCCAGTCGCTTGGTAAGGAGACCATCGACACCTACAACACCGGCGAGAGCCGCGGCCGGGAGACGTCGCACAGCCTGAACTACCAAAAGCTTGGGCGCGAGCTCATGAGCGTGGACGACCTCGCCACCCTCGACGGCGGCAAGTGCATCCTCCAACTCCGCGGCCTGCGCCCGTTCCTGAGCGACAAGTACGACATTACGAAGCATCCCAACTACAAATACCTCTCCGACGCCGACCCGAAGAACACCTTCGACGTCGAAAAGTATATGTCCCGCCGCCTCAAGCTCAAGGCCGACGAGGAATATGACGTGTACGAGATAGACGAAGAAGCCGCCCTGTAAAGGTGCGGCTTCTTCGCAGCATCATGTATTACCCAGTTTTTCTTCGGACAGCCTCTTATTAAAATCACTTGAATAATCGCAGCAAAGCCTCAATGTATACCACCAGACTGCCATTGATTGAATCGAACAATCTAATTCATCATCAGAGAGCAAGCCATGTGCTACGTTATTTCTCATGTCATATCCCAATTCTCCAGCATAAAAAAGCCGTAGGTTGAAGATCAGGTCCTCCTCCAAAAGCTCGCTGTCTTCAAGTCTGTCGATGATGCTTCCTAACGACAAATATTCTTGTATGCCTTTATTATCAAACTTATCTGTTAAGATATCCAGTGTTTTTGCCATCTCACGAATAGCGTTTTCAACCTGAGGCATCAGGACTGACATTGACGTAAGGTAATCGAAATTAAATCCAGCGACTAAACCCTTAAGGAATGCTCCTTGCCTATCTTGAGGCACAAATACGTTGTTATCTACTATGAATCTCAGAGTGCTCTCGTTCAGTTCGAACTTTTGATTCATCATGTGTAAATATCTCTGTACAAACGCGTCAACGTTTATTGTGCAATTAGTACGTGCATAGTCACGACATATTATCTCCATATCATTTCCCGTTGCTTCTTGTATTGAAGGGACTATTCCAACTGTTCTGCCGTTCTTATCTATGTATCCTTTTGTAAGTGAAGTTAAGAAGGAATAATTACCACTGTCCCTTTTTAATTTTTCTTCAATCTTCCCTTTGTTTTCCAAGTCAAAAAGACCATAAGCTAAAAAGCGAATTGCTTCTACAAACGAGGCAGACTCTATGTGGGCTTTCATCTGCTCAACAGCTTCACTGATATCTATAGGCTTTGTTCTTATGGTGAGCATTGATTCGGCAAATTGTTTTTGACGTTTTTCCAGCTTGAGCATGACCCTTTTCAGATCATCTTCAGAATTGAGGTTACTCCATTCTTTTCGTGCACTCTTATATGCATCAATTGCTTGAGATGTCCTTGCGATATGTGAGATATCCTTCTGATCTCCTAGATGCTCATATGCTAAAGCTAGCCTTTTCGTTGTGGCTGTTATTAAATCTTTTTGCTTTTCTTTGACATATATGTTTTTGAGAGTATTTAATATGCCAATCGCTATATTGTACATTTCTTCTTTCTCATAGTAAGAAGCCAGAAATTCTGCTGCAGAGATAATGCACTCTCGGTACTGCCTGCAAGCAAAAAGTGCATCTATAATGTTTACAGATAAAAACCCCATTTTGCGTGCATTAGCGTTGGTGTATTCTAGTGCCTCATTCAAAAAAGATTCGAAATTAAAATCAACTGTATTAACCTTGGTGTAAACTCTACACACGCCTACAATGTATCTAGTCGCCATGAGGTGGTTGGAATCATTCATAGCGGACTTAGCTAGCAAGAGGTAAGAAGACAAGGCGGTTTCTCCATAATCCTTGGAATGTAATAATAAGTATAAGATTTCACTGCAAGTGGCCTTAAAATGAACATTTTCTGTCCTTTCAGCAATCAATGACATGCTTTCTTTAGTGGCTTCATCAGCGCTGTTTGTCCATCCAAGGCGATAAAGTCGGTCAATCCGCGTTGGAAGAGCATTCTCATCAAGTTGCTCCAAGATAGCCATATAAATATTGACATCACTAGATCCTGTGTCTGCGTAAAGCTCGCTTAGTTCGTTCCTTTTTTCTGTTCTGTCGCCATCGTTATCAATTATAGCTAACGTTTTATCTAAGCTCATATTGAACAGTCCTCACTTAATATTTGTATATTCTTATTCTATCAGTTGTACCAACAAATAACAACAAGCAACTATTATGAACTATGGCGGTGATACAATGTAGTAATCATTTGTAATGGTAATTGATTTAGACGAAGCCCAAGACAAAACGGCTGCTTTCATTATATTAAAATGAAAGGAGGCCGGGGCTGGGCCGGCAGTCTGCGCCTTGTGCGCGGCGAGGCCCCGGGTTTATGAATGGAGTTTTTCAATTCGGCTATTCAGGTGCTCCAGACGCTGGTCATCGCCCTCGGCGCGGGTCTCGGCATCTGGGGCGCGGTCAATCTGCTGGAAGGGTATGGTAACGACAACCCCGGTGCAAAGTCGCAGGGCATGAAACAGCTCATGGCCGGCGGCGGCGTGGCGCTAATCGGCATGACGCTGGTGCCGCTGCTCTCCGGGTTGTTCGGTTGATGGCGGCAAGATTCTTGCCCCACGGGGCAGGAGGTGAGGGCGCATAGATTTCATCAAAAACGCGCTGACGGACTGGATAAAGGAAATACTGGCCGGTGGGATAATCTCCAATCTCACCGGCCTCTTTGACAACGTCAACGAGAACGTCTCGGGCATCTCCGGGCAGATAGGCCAGACGCCGCAGAACTGGAACTCGGACATCTTCAACATGATCGAGACCTTGTCCGAGACGATCATCCTGCCCATAGCGGGCGTCATCCTCGCCATCGTCATGACGCTGGAGCTTATACAGATCATCACGGACAGGAACAATTTTCACGAGATAGAGACCGCCGTGTTTTTCAAGTGGATGTTCAAGTCTGCGTGCGCCGTCCTCATCGTCACGAACACCTGGACGATAGTCATGGGCATCTTCGAGGCGGCGCAAAGCGTCGTAGCCGGTGCCGCGGGCGTGGTCGTGAGCGACGCGACCGTTGACGTCTCGTCAATCACCGCTGGCCTCGAAGAACGGCTCATGGAGATGGACATCGGCCCGCTTATAGGGCTGTGGTTCCAGAGCCTGTTCGTAAACGTCACTGCGTGGGCCGTTGCCATCTGCATCTTCATCGTCATCTACGGCAGGATGTTAGAGGTGTATTTGACCGCCTCAATCGCGCCAATACCCATGGCGACGATGATGGGCCGCGAGTGGGGCGGCATGGGCCAGAACTACCTCAGAAGCCTCTTTGCCCTCGCGTTCCAGGCCTTCCTCATCATCGTCTGCGTGGCAATCTACGCCGTGCTGGTGCGGAACATAGCGCTGGATGAGGACGTATCCAAGGCCATCTGGACGTGCATGGGCTACAGCATCCTCTTGTGTTTTTCCTTGTTCAAGACAAGCAGTATGGCGCGGAGCATCTTTGCAGCACATTAAGGAAAGACCTGCTAATAAAAGTCAAGTAGAAATTTCAGATTTTTTAGGGAGGCA
>ERZ827478.1751-NODE-1751-length-13805-cov-3.659055_pt1 | contig 13805 bp, 9 predicted proteins | sample MGYA00519705_ERZ827478 | MGnify/ENA primary metagenome ERZ827478 (study PRJEB31778, sample SAMEA3449318) | human gut metagenome | biome: human gut; feature: human-associated habitat; material: faeces | place: United Kingdom | collected 2010/2012 ... | reverse complement strand
ATCATAAGTGATGTAAGGTCTACTTTAAATGCCTCGGATACCGCAATCGTATTTGGATTCGGTGATATGATATTTCCGGCCTTTCCTCCTCCGATCATCGCAAGAAGCAGCGCCTCTTTGTGATATCCGGACTTCTTTCCAATCGCGAGTGCGATCGGTGCAACTGTAATTACCGAAATGTCGATAAACACACCAACTGCACAGACAATCATCGTTGCAAGTGATATTGCCGCAAGTGCTCTTTTTTCTCCTATATGTTATCTTTTATAAAATATAAAAATCTATTTCAGACTTTATTTCTTTTCATTTTTACCTGTTCTGCCTTATCTCCATAAACGGTATACTTGTTCCGCAGTATCCGCCAGGTTTCTCTTCGCATTTTCATTCTTCATGGCTTCTTCCAGCGTGGTAATGCCTCGTAAAACCGGGAAGAATGCGTCAATTCCATGCTCGTTGCATTCTCTTGCATCCCGTTCTACCGATCCTGCAAATGCAATCACTGTCTTTCCGTATTTTTTAGCCAGCTTTGCTACTCCGATCGGTGCTTTTCCCATCGCCGTCTGTCTGTCCAGTCTTCCTTCTCCCGTAACTACCAGATCCGCATCTTTGATATATTCTTCCAGCTGTGTCTCCTCCAGTACGATCTTGATCCCGGATTCCAGCACTGCATTGGTAAATGTTAAAAATGCGAATCCCAGTCCTCCGGCAGCTCCGGTTCCGTCCTGTTTTGCATTTGCTTTCGGAAATTTTTCTTTTGCCAGTGCCGCATAATATGCCAGCCATTTGTCCATCTGCATGATCATAGATGGCGTTGCTCCTTTCTGCGGTCCGTAAACAGCACTTGCTCCTTGCTCTCCACACAGCGTATTTGTTACATCACACGCAATCCGGAACTCACATTCTTTCAGTTCTGGTATCACATAGGTATCCGTGATCGTCTCCAGTTCTTCCAGACCTCTTGCACCAAATGATACCGGCTGTCCATTCTTGTTCATGAATCCGAATCCAAGTGCCTGCAGCATCCCGATACCTCCGTCATTCGTTGCACTGCCTCCGATTCCGATGATAAATCTTCTACAGCCTTTTCCAATCGCATCTTTGATTACTTCCCCGACACCGTAAGTCGTTGTGTAAAGTGGATTCTTCTTTTCATCCGGCACCAGTGTAATTCCCGCTGCTCCTGCCATCTCAATTACTGCCGTCTTGCTGCTTTCAATGATTCCATATTCACAGACTACCGGGGTTCCAAGTGGTCCCGTCACCTGAATCTCCTGTTTCATGCCATTCATTCCGGCAACAAGCGCTTCTACCGTTCCTTCGCCTCCGTCTGCCAGCGGTCTGATCTGCACATCCACATCTGAATCTACTCTGTGTACTCCTTCTGTTACTGCAAGTCCTGCTTCCATCGAAGTCATACTTCCTTTAAATGAATCGATTGCTGTTACAATTTTCATAGTTTGCTTCCTCCTCATTTTCACAAATTTTCGTTATTTGTTTTGTGTTATTCACTGACTGTTTCCTACATCTAGGTCTTTTGGATTTATTCATACTATAACAAACTTTTTCAGTCATTTATATGTTCTTTATAACATATTTTTTTAAATTATGCTTCCATTCTGCAGGTTGCCGTGGGAAAATCCACTCCTGTTTTTCAAGTTCATCATTCTTATGAATCTGCACTTACCGCTATAAATACTCTGACAAATGGATCTGAAAATTTTGCACTTTTTGATGATCTGACATTGCAGTTAATTCTGTCTTCTGTAACCGACGACACCCGGAATCATTTTCTTCAGAAGACGATCAGTGGTCTTTCTACGCAGGATCTGGACATAATAAAAGTGTATTTTTCTGAAGATATGTCACTTATCAGAACTTGTGACAAACTGTATCTTCATAAAAATACACTTCAATATAAGTTAAACCGTATTCATAAAATAACCGGCCTTAATCCCCGGAAATTTCAGGATGCTGTACTTCTGTATCTTGCTGTGCTTCTTCGGACGAATCTATGATTCTACCTTTAATCACCGGCTCTATCGTCTGTTCCATCAGGCGATGGAGCAGATCAATACCTCCATTCTCCCTGATACGGGAATAGATCGGATGCTTAGTAACTTCTGTCGTAATGGATTCCATTCCTTCCATGATCAGAGCCTTACCGGGTGATTCGTACCATTTTATTTCTATATATTCCGGTGTTATTAATTTTGATGCTGATGTATCCTTAACAAATATCACATATAACTTCCGCCTCATCGCTTCTTCCAGATACACTATTTCCACTTTCAGAACCGGATTGTCATCCACATCAGAAGAGAGTTCTCCCTTCACCGCAACCAGATATGTTTCTCCATGAATGCTCAGTTTATTTTCTATATATTGATTCCAACCCATTTCCAGTTCTATAGACTCTTCGCCCTCCTGAAAGCAGAGGATCAGGGTCTGCTGCAATTCTTTCGTTCTCTTTTTATAGAAATTGATCTTCGATATACCATCCGTCATATTGTTGTGCATGACCTGCATAACCAGCGGAAAAAGTCCGACACTTGCCTGTTCCATCTCATAACATGTACCATCCAACAGATCTGTCAGTAAATGAATCTGTTGATTTTGTACTTTTTCTATTTCGGTCTGTCTTTCGCGGACTCTATATTTTGAAGAATTCTTCTTCCAACCGCCTTTTCCGATTATAAGGGGACTGTTATAATATTGATCATTCTTTAGTCTTTTTCCAGCCAGCCTTTCGGTCAGTTCCTGCAGCTTTGCATACGCAATTGGATTCTCCGGAAGTGTCTCTTTTGGCATCCAATCTACCGGGAAATATTTTCTTATAATATTCAGCATCACATTGTCCTGGAATAGTTCTTCATTTCCCGCATTCGTTACGATCACCATATCAACGTCCGGATAGATCAGCACATTCTGCCCAAGCATTCCATTATATTCAAAACTTCCCGGACGTTCTTCCATCCAGAGCTGATATCCGTATCCGTAAGTACCTTCTATACTATCTACTTTTTTCGTAACAGACGCCTCTGCCCAGCTTTCCGGAATGATCTGTTTTCCATTCCATTTCCCCTTATTCAGATATAGCTGTCCAAGCTTCGCCATATCCTCTGTATGCATGAAAAGTCCCCAGCCGCCTTTCGTAATTCCTCTCGGACATTTCTCCCACAGATAATCCGTGATCCCCAATGGCTCGAACAGTCTCGGCTTCAGATATTCATCCATCGGCATTCCGGTCCGTTCGGTTATGATTGCGGAAAGCACATAGGAATTCAGGCTGTTGTACTGGAATTTTGTGCCTGGTTTTTCTGATACCGGTGCATTCAGATAACTTTCCAGCCAGTCATTTCCGGATACGATTCCTGATTCATTAAATGTTACGCCGCTTGTCATCGTCATCAGGTTCTCTACCGTGACCTCCGGCCGGAATATTTTCGCCCAGGTACTTCCTTTATCGTGAAAAATTTTATAAATGTTTTCTGACAATTCCAGTTTTCCCTCTTCTACCAGAAAACCGACTGCCATTCCGGTAATACTTTTGCACATCGAATGTGTGATATGCCAGATTCCTTTTCTGTACGGCGCAAAGTCTGCCTCACAGATCACATTTCCATGACGCAGCACCATAAAATGATGCATATCTGTATTCGGTGAATCTGCCAGTTCCTGTATCAGGTATCTCAGATGATCTGAGACTATCCCCTGGCTTTCCGGAGTCTTTCTTGGAAATATCTGTTGCTGACTTTTCGTTTTTTCTATACCCTGATCCTGTATTACCGGTACTTTATCATGCATATGCATTCCATTTTCCGGTTCCGGACACCTTGTTTTCTGAGGTACAAAATCCACCTTGCTGATTCCTTCTGTTTTTCCCAGAATCATATTGGTTACCATCTCTATTACTGCAAGCTGCTCTTTTGCCATAAGATCACCTCATTTTCATCATGTTTTCTTACTCTTATTTCTATACACAATCCGCAATTCTACTCTATCCGCGGTTCTATATATGATGTAGTATAGCAAAAAAACCCGGACATCTATACTTCGATATCCGGGTTTTTCCGTATTTTTATAAATTTTATCTTTTGTTTATTCTGTTGCTTCTGCGGCTTCCTCATCGGCATCATCATCCGCCTCACTGTTGTGTACATACTGCAATGTAACAACTGTAGTCTCAGGATCAGTCATGACATCTACATCTTTGTCACTTGAAAGTGTAAGATCTTTTACCTTGATAGAATCTCCGACTTTCATGTTACTTACATCAACTTCTACCTTGTCAACCAATGCTGACGGATATGCCTTGAACTGTACTTCTTCCAGTAACTGCTCCAGTACACCACCTGCATCTTTCTCATGTCCGACCAGAACGATCTCTGCTACAGAATGTACTTTTTCATTACTTACAAGTGCCTGGAAGTCTATCTCATCTACCTGACCTTTTAATGGGTTAAACTCGACATCTTTAATCAGAACATTCATCTTCTCACCTTCGATGTCCAGCATTACCTGACTACCTTTGTGGCAAGCCTTAAGTAAACGGTCAACAGCTGCTTTTTCCATCTTAACCGGAACAGACTCTTTCATCTCTCTTCCGAAGACATTACCAGTAACGTAACCTTCTCTTCTTAATTTCTTTGCTTTGACGTCCATGCTTCTTTTTTCAGCTTTTAAAGTATTCATTTATCTTTTCCTCCAAAAATCTGATGCTTAGCAGCCTTCGCTTTGCGGTTTCAACGCTACAAAGAGGTTTTGTTAAGTAGGTTTCCTTTGTTACAGTCGTATTATAACACCTACAGCAGATAAAGATTCACCAAAAAGTTGATTTTTTTGTCCAGGTTTTTATGCATAATTTATCTACGTTTTTCCAGTTCCTCCGTCATCTCACCACGGATACTGTCCAATTTATAAAAATATGTCAGAACTGCGATCAGCACACACAGCACGATCGGGATCCAGATAAAGCAGATTTCAATATCTCCTGCAAAGTATACGCAGATTGCTTCAAGTTCTTCTGGTTTTCCCATTCTTCCCATTGGTGCCATCTCATTCCATTTTTCAATCAGTGGAATCAGTGTTGGTGAGTTCAGTGTTAACTCTGTTCCGATGTATCCAGGGCTGATGCAGTTTACACGCACGCCACGTTTTGCCCATTCGATCGCAAGTGATTTTGTCAGCTGGATCACTCCTGCCTTTGATGCATTATATGCACAATGTGGCTGCGGTACATTTACAATATGTGCTGACATGGAAGCTGTATTGATGATGGAACCTCCGCCATTTTCCAGCATATATTTTCCTGCTGCAATATCCGTTAAGAAGATTCCATTCAGATTAATATTGATTACTTTCAACCACTGTTCATATGTCATCTCTTCTGCCAGTGCATTGATGCAGATTCCCGCATTATTATGGCAGAAATCCAGGCCTCCCAGTTCTTTTACAACTTCTTCTACCATTGCATCTACCTGCTCTTTGTCTGTGCAGTCTGTCTGGATTGCAATGACTTTTCTGCCTGTCTTTTCTGCGAGCTCTTTCGCCGTCTTCTTTGCTTCTTCAATGTCAAGGTCAACGATTGCCACATCAGCTCCTGCCTCTGCAAATGCCGTTGCCGTGCACTTTCTTCTCGGAGATTCCGATAACCTGGAAGAATTTTTTGAAAAAAAATCAGCCGGCGATACCGGCTGTATAGAAAGATGGAAGGATTATTTAAGACATCTGTCCATTCTGATCAACAACCTGCATATGGTTCTGGAGCATACCATTATATTAGGCGGACATGTTGCTCCTTACTTTACAGATGAAGATCTCTCTAAAATCCGTCATTACGTGGCTGAGCATTCTACCTTTGATGATGACACCAGTTACATCATTCCCGGCAATCATGCAGATATTATTTTCAGAATATTTCGTCTTTTTATTATTTTTCGCATTTTTTTCAGATTACCTATTGACATTTTCATTTTCGTGCGATATTATAATATCAACAAAAGAAAAGGAGGACGGACCACCAATCAGTTAAATCTTTATTTAAAATCTAAAGAAAGAGGTACAGTCCAATGCAGAGGACAATCTAAACTGAAAAGAGTCTAATAAAGAAAAAGGAGGACAAACCACCAGGAACGTAAATTTAACATCATTTAAAAAATGATAAAAAACAAATTGAAGAAAGAAAGAGGTATAATCCATTGGATGAAATATCATAAAAATCCATCGTATTTAAAAAATTATTAAGTACGGTGGATTTTTTATGCTTCTGTTTATTTTTATTTCTAACTAATGTACTCGGTTACCTGATCATCTCGACCTCCTGAAATGCCTTGATAAATTGTTTCTTTCCGTAATTTGGAAATTCTACTTCTACCATCATATCGTCTTCCGATGTCACAATACCGGTTCCATATTTGGGATGTATCGCTTTTTGTTCCTGAACATTTTCTGTTTTCTCGGATTCCGTTTTTTGTTCCTGAACATTTTCTGCTTTCTGTGCTTCTGCTTTTCGGATTTCTTCTTTTGCCCTTCTCGTTAGTTCTTTAAGATTTGTCCGCTTTTCTTCATCACTGCGTATTTCTTTCCACTCAAGTAATTCCTCCGGGATCATTTTCAGATAATTACTGTAACTGCCCAATACCCCCGGTTCTCCCGGATTCGTGTAATAAGAAAGTTCCAGGTGATTTCTTGCACGCGTGATCCCTACAAAGAATAATCTCCGTTCTTCCTCTTCCTGATCAAAACTACTGCATCTGATCGGCAGCAGTCCCGGATTTACTCCGATAATGAATACCGTATCAAATTCCAGCCCCTTCGATGCATGTAATGTCATGAGTTTTACTCTGCCGCCTGCTTCTTCCTTCTCAGCAGACTCTTGCGTATCCTCTGGACTTTCTATTGTTCCGAGTGCCACCCCATTCAGGAATTCCCGGATTCCGTCTGACATATTCAGCTTCTTTTCCCTGCTATATGTACAGATCTGATTCAGAAAATCCAATACCTGCTTTGCATCTTGCTGATAATCTGCAGAGGTAGGGTGCAGTGCTTCTTTCAATCCAAGCGAATCAAATATATCTTCTCCTGACAATACTTCTTTCTCTGTATAAAACAGCATCATATTCTTATATATATCAGATTTCTCTGTCTTGTGATTCTTTATAATGTCTTCTGCTTTCTTTTTTGTGCATTTGTCTCCGAACCTTTTATCCATCAATACCTGCATTCCCGCCTGTATATCGTCCGGATGCGTCGCAAATCTTAAGACATACATAAGCCAGTTCAATACAGGAATATCTTTCCACGACTTTTTCACCGATACTTCATATGGAATATTCTGTTCTGCAAACATCTTTTCCAGGATTTCTGCCTGTTTTTGCAGCCTGTAAAATACTGCAATATCCCTGTATTCCTTCCCTTCCCGATGAAGCGTCCAGATCTTGTCTGCCAGATACATTGCTTCCTGAAACGGATCATAATGATTCCTTATCTGAATCTTCTCCCCGCATTCATTACTGCCTTGAATCTTTCCGCCAAATTGAAGGAAACGGTTTGCCGCCTCCAGAATGGATGCATTCGATCGATAATTAACCGGAAGTGAAAGTTCTTTTGCCTGAAACCTGTTCTTTAACAGGAAAAACATATTCTGAGTTGTCCCGCGGAAACTATAGATCACCTGATTTGGATCTCCTACTGCAAAGATTTTCGTCTCCGGTCCTTTTAATGCTTCCAGAAATTCCAGCTGTGACCGGTCACTGTCCTGTACTTCATCCACAATAATCCATTCTGGCCGAGAATTTTTCCCCATTTTCAGAAGTCTTGTCCCCTCTTCCAGCAGATCGGAAAAGCTCATTTTATTCTCTTTCTTCTTTTCCTTCTGTAAAAGAGGATATAACCGAAACAGTTCATCCTTATAGCGGCTGGTTACTTTTCCGGCCTTATAATTTGGATATTCCTGCTCCAGTCTTTTTTTCAAACGGTTTTTATACTTTACTTTCAGACTATATTCTGCAATCAGACAAAGCGCCAGTTCCTGTTCCTCGTCCGGATCTATAATTTCAAACTCCGAAGTCCATTCTTCCGGTGCCATGCTACTATTTTCCACTGTATGAACTATTTCTCCATTCTCTGCTTCTGCCTGTAACAGTGTATTTTTCAGCATCCGCATGGCAACACTGTGGAATGTTCCAAAAAACTGCACCTGTTCTTCCGTAAGTCCCGGTTCTTTTTTCTTCAGACGTTCAATAATCTCTCCTGCTGCCTTATTCGTAAATGTCAGCACCACCATCTTCTCAAGCGGAATCTTCTTTTCATAATGCAAATATAAAATTCTCGCGATCAGTACGGTCGTCTTCCCACTTCCTACATGGGCATTTACAATACATGCATCATTTTCATCTGTCACTGCTTCCATCTGATAGGAATTCAACCAATTCCATTCTTCCTTAAAATCCATTCCTGTCACCTAAAATTTATCTTCGTATCGTCGTTTTAACTTGCCTTCTGTCTTTTTCTTTCGCTCCATGTCCTCTTCTGTACGGACAACAATCTCCATATCCTGTGGACATACTGCGTGAAATTTTAATATGTTTTTGATACTTTTCGCATTCTCCGGTATCTTCAGCCAGTCCTCATAAAAGTAACTGTCCACGATCAATATCAGATTATGCTTCTCTATTTCTACTCGTTTTGCGGTCTTCAGAAATGCGCCTCCACTCTCTCCATTCTTAATCACTGTCTCACAGAATTCGTTCCATTTCTCCGGAAGTTTAAAGAATGAATACTGTTTGTGAACACCCGGACGCTCTTCTTCTACCTGCTTTTTTACATATTCCGGGGCTTCCAGCCTTTCCTTCAGGCTTCTAAGTCCCCATAACACCATCTTCTTACTTAATGTATAGTCTCCCACACAGGCCGGACAGCCATCCTCACAGGAACATCCCTTCACCATCTGAATCGCATGGTCGATCACCTCTGGGATCAATTCATAGATTTTCTCTGAATATCCAAGACCACCTTCATACTTATCATAAATGAATAATGACACCACTTCGTGTCCTTCTGATTCTCCGCTGCCAGAATCCACATATCCCTGCACGGTCGCATTATTAGACATTCCTGTATTGATATCATCACGTTCCGTCATCGTCACCATCATCGCCGCGTTCTTTATCGCATTTTGCAGGCCTTCGAAGTGATTATTCAATACAAGTTCTCCTGCCCCATTCGGTAACAGCAGACTTCTGTATACGCGCACCACATCCTCCGGAATATCAATCCATGTACTTTCTGTATCATAATCTTTCTGAAGCGGCTGTGTCAGTGATACATACCCAAGATTCTGATGATTATGAAACTGTAATTTCTTGAACATCGAGATCACTTCGTCTACATTAATATCTCCGAAATGTATCTTCGTTCTTTCCACTGTTTTTTCCTGAAAAGTCTGAAGGATCCGGATGTCTTCGGTTCCTGCCGGGACTGTATAATAATTTCCTTCAAATGGTTTCGCCGTTGCTGTCCTGCTTACCAGATCCAGTTTCAGAACCTCATACAATGCACCGTCATGCATATAGACTGCTCCCGGATGTAATTCATGATAGGCCTGCGACTCATCCATCTCTGTAATCTCACGATTTTCATTATCCAGAATTAATTTGAATCTCGTCTTATCCATATTTCTCAGACTGTAATCCCCTGCGGGAAATGCAGGACCCGACCAGGCAAATCTCCCGGCCATACTTTTTACTTCTTCTGCTTTCATCAGAACAGGAATGATCTCACCAAGACTCGGAAACAATGCTGCATCATCCAGACTCAGTGGAAGTTCTGCCGCTGCCGCACGGATATGTGCCAATTCAATCAGCAGATTATCCGGGTCTACGATCGCATTTTCACTTTTTCCTTCAAAAAGCCACCCCGGTTCCACTGCAATGTACTGGTCAAATGGCTGATTTTCAAGAATCAGGTAATTCACACAGGTCTGTCCGTTTCTCCCTGCACGGCCACTCTGCTGCCAGAATGATGCCCGCGTCCCAGGATATCCGACGATCACCGTCGTATCCAGACTTCCGATATCAATTCCAAGTTCCAGTGCATTAGTCGACACCAGTCCGTTCAGTTCCCCGGACATCATCTTCCGCTCAATTTCTTTTCGTTCCAGAGGTGTGTACCCGCCTCTGTATCCGGCAATTTTTCTGCTATCTGCCTGACTTAAGAAACCTGCCGCATCCAACTTGTCTCTTGCCTCTTTCAAAATAACTTCTACCGTTCGTCTGGATTTTCCAAATGCAATAAAATGCCTCTGCTCTTTTACCAGATCCGGAAGCATATCTGCCGCGACCGTAGACGCCGCATACCTTCCATAAACCTTGTCGTTATGCCCTTTGATCTCCGGCGGCTGGATAATTCTATATTCCCTGACCGGTGATGGAGATCCATCCTTCTCAATCAGAGAAAATGCAGTGCCACATACTTTTTTTGCAAGTTCTACCGGATTGGCGATTGTCGCGGAACTGCATAAAAACTGAGGGCTTGAATGATAATACTGGCATATTCTGTACATCCGCCTGAAAATATTCGCAAGATGGGCACCAAATGCGCCCCTGTAACTGTGTAATTCATCGATCACAATATATCTCAGATTTGCAAAGATAAAGTCAAACCCATACTTACTGTGATTCGGAAGAAATGCAGAGTTCAACATTTCCGGATTCGTTAATATAATATTCGCACTCTTTCTGATGCGGCTGCGCTCTGCGGGCATCGTATCTCCGTCATAGACTCCTGCCTGAATCTTCCCTTCTCCGAAATATTCCAGTACCGGCTGCAATGAACGGTACTGATCACTCGCCAGTGCTTTCGTCGGATAGACGAAAATCGCCCTTGTGAGTGGATCTTCCAATATCTTCTGCAGGACAGGAAGAAGAAATGCCAGCGTTTTTCCGCTGGCAGTCGATGTCGTGATCACTGTATTCTCTCCCCATCCGGCCTTTTCAAACATTTCCGTCTGATGCGTATAAAGAGCATTAATCCCCTGTTTTCTGAGATATTCCTTTATTTCATCATTCATAGTATCCGGAAATTCTGCATAAGAAGCCTTCCTCTCCGGCACAATGCGCATATATGCCGTCATATCTTCGATTGACATCTTTTCATCCTTCTTCATTCTTACTCCTCGTATTCAAACTTACGAATCTCACAATTCTTGATACCGAACCTTGCAAATTCATCATTCGTCATATCACAAAAATAAGACTGTATCGCTCTTGAGATCCCGTTATGTGCAACCAGAAGATATGTCTTCTGATCTGATTCTTTCTTAATATCATCGAGCAGATCATAGATTCGGTGGCAAAGCTTCAGCATCGATTCGCCGCCTTCATAAGAATTAATAAAATTAGCCTTAGCCTTCTGGAATTCCTCTCCATTTCTCGGCGTACCTTCGTATTTTCCAAAGTTTTGTTCTTTTAGGCGCATTTCTTCACGCATCGGGATCCCGGTTACCTCGGATACATGTCTGGCGGTCTCCTTTGCCCTGATCAATGGTGAATACAATATCTCATCAATCTGAATTCCCTGCTCCAGAATTGCCTGCCCCAGTTCTTCTGCCTGCTGATGGCCAAGTTCTGTCAATTCAATATCCGTTGCTCCGCAAATCTTATTCTCTACATTCCAGACTGTCTGTCCGTGTCTTGCAAAATAAAAATGTCCCATTCTGTTCCCTTTCTACTCGCTTTCTCTGCACCGTACATTTACTCAGAAATATCCGGCAATTTATATTTCACATTCTATCATGAACAGATAAATCCTTCAAGCATTTATCCGAACATATGTTTTACTTATCTGTCACCTATATAAGTTCTGCCAGGACCGGCAGTTTCTTTTTATAAATTCTTCCCGAAAATGCAATATGCGGCAGCTCATAAAATGCCACATTCTCCGGACAGACCGGGCGATACAATGGATCCGCTACAATGCCTTTTACATTCTTTGATCTCTGAAGTACCTGTTCCAGTTCTTCTTCTCCACGGACTGCAATATCTCCATCCGCAAGTAATCCTTTCTTCTCCCTTATCGGACAGATTACTCTTACAGATATCTGATATTCCGTCTCGATCGCTACTGCCAGAGATTCCATGATCACCGGTTCTCCGATTAATATAATCTGGTTTTCTGAACTTTTTTCCGATTTGTTTCCTGTCAGGCTGATGCGCCTTCCCTTTTCGAAATATGCTACCTGCTTTTTTTCTTCTATTGCATTCAAAAGACTCTTCATAAATCCCCGGATCGGTGTCCCGATCACATAAGGTGTCCCGAACCTCTCCTGTAATACTTTGGCCGCCCAAAGTCCCACAGAAGATACCACCAGATTAACCTCCGCTTCCGGTGCACGTCCGAGATCTTCCAGTGTATCTCCCATAGCCCAGGTCGACAATACCTTCCATCCCGTCTCTTCTACATTTCTTTTTAAAGCATCTACATGCTCCTGCGGCCCGAAATCTAAAGGTGTTACTCCCAGAAAATTCACACTTTTTGACGTCACTTCTTTCTTTCCTTTGATACGTTTTGCAATCTCTGCAAGAGCCAGACCGGCACCATATACATAATCATGCATTCCATTTGTCGGAATCGAAAATGCCGGGATTCCAAGATCTTGTTCCAGCATCCTGGCGATTGCCGGAAAATCCGTTCCATTCATATATGGGATCGGTGATCCTGCAAGTGCGATGAATTTCGGCTTTAATTCTTCTGCAGCCAGTTCAATATCACAGATCATCTTCTCATCATTCCCCATGACAGCATCGATCTCCGTAAGCCCTGAGATGTAGATCATACTGTCCTGCTCATACCATCTTATCTCATCATGTGTATTATAAGTGGAATTACAACCGGACGGATCATGCATCACTGTCATCCCGCCCAATTCATACAGGGCAGAGCAGACACCGGATACGTCAGCTGTGTAAATCGGTATAATTCTGTAACTCTGTCTCATATGCAGCTTTCGCACCCCCATCCTTTCCGAATGATCAGATCTTCTGGATCTTTTTCTTCCTGCCAGGCTTCTGTCATCAATTCTGCCGTTCTACGGATTCCGTCAAATCCATACAGTCCTGCACCTTCCACTAGATTGACAAAATGCCTGGTTCCTGTAAACCACGCTGCTTTCTGCCCGATTGCCAGTACATCTGATTCGTTTCTTGGCTTCATACGCATCTCCGGACGAATCGTTGGTTCATATTCCAGTTCAGGATATTGTTCCTTTAGCCACTCAAATGTGTCTTTTTCTTCCGGATTAACCGCGTCCAGATAGATTCTGGTCACAGAAAAACCATGTGTCAGTAACAGCTTTGCCAGTTCCAGCGGTCTTGGATGAAAGGTGTGATCGATCATAATGGGTACATCTCCGACCACTTTTCTGGCTTGTTCTAAAGCAGATTCACACAGTGCAATCTCTCTTTTTGTAATTCTTTCCAGTGATTTCTCCATGTGCATATCTGTATCTTTTATACCCTCAACCTCTTCCACATTTTCTCCAACCGCCTGCTCCAACGTCTTCCACTGCCTGATAATCTCATCATAATCAAAGCTTCCCGGAAGATATAACGCTTTCTTCCTAAGTCGTTCTGCCTGACATTCCAGACCATATTTTCCAGGCGGATAGCACGCTATGAATATTTTACTGTCTGCAAGCTCTTGATAGGACTTCCATGAATTACACTCTGGCAATTCTTTTACTTCTATATGCTTCCATTTTAACAAACGCCTGATATCACTGATCTCATCCAGCGCAAAATCACTGCCAA
>ERZ827478.1749-NODE-1749-length-13815-cov-5.026235_pt1 | contig 13815 bp, 9 predicted proteins | sample MGYA00519705_ERZ827478 | MGnify/ENA primary metagenome ERZ827478 (study PRJEB31778, sample SAMEA3449318) | human gut metagenome | biome: human gut; feature: human-associated habitat; material: faeces | place: United Kingdom | collected 2010/2012 ... | reverse complement strand
GGAAAATCATTCTCAGTGATCGCAGTTGAAAAATATTCCATGGCTTCATCCAGCGTTGAAGCTGTGACTGTCCTGTATTCCACTACATCAAATCCCTGTTCTTTCAGCCATTCAAACTGCTGGGCTCTTGAATTATGGAAATCAACCCCGTCGGCGCTTACCAGCGTAAATGCGTAGAAACGCACATTCCTGCGGGCTGTGATCTCATTGTTTAACTGGCGGACAGAACCGCTGCATAAGTTTCTCGGATTCTTGTATTTCGCATCAACGTCTTCTATGGATTCATTGATCCGTTCAAAGTCTGAATAGGTAATGATCGCTTCCCCGCGTAACACCAGTCTTCCCTGATACGGGATTTTAAGAGGAACGTTCTTAAATACTCTGGCATTATTGGTGACAACCTCTCCTGTCACACCGTTTCCACGTGTAACTGCTTTGGCAAGTCCTCCATTCTCGTAGGTAAGAACGATCGTCAGTCCGTCCAGCTTCCATGACAGAAGCGTTTTGTGTTCCCCGATAAATTCCCTCAGAACTTCTCTGTCCTTAGTCTTGTCCAGAGACAGCATGGGGGATTCGTGTTCTTCTTTTGGAAGCTGGTCAACTGCCTCGTACCCTACGCTTATGGTTGGGCTGTTTGCCAGAACAGTGCCTGTCTCTTTCTCCAGAGCCTGAAGCTCGTCGTACATCTGATCGTACTCTCTGTTGCTTATGATCTCTGTATCCTGCTGGTAATACGCCTTTGCTGCCCTGTCCAGCTTTTGCACCAGCTCTTTCATTCGCATGATCGCTGCTGTTTCCATTCTGTTCTCCTGTTCTGATCACTGTTTCACTTGTGGAAGATTCCAGTAAATGGTTCAGTTCTTCCCATTCCTGTGCTGTGATCTCTCTGTATTCGCCTTCTCTGATCCCGTCCAGAGTCAGATTCATGATCCTGATCCTTTTCAGCTTCTGTACCTCATATCCCAGATACCGGCACATTCTGCGGATCTGCCGGTTCAGTCCCTGTGTCAGAATGATCCGAAAGCTGCATTCTCCTGTCTGCACCACTCTGCATGGTCTGGTCACTGTATCAAGAACAGGGACTCCCTTGCTCATCCTTCGGACAAATTCCCTGTCCACCGGCTTATTCACTGTCACAAAATATTCTTTCTCATGATAGTTTCCGGCGCGCATGATCTTATTGACCAGATCTCCTTCATTTGTCAGAAGGAGAAGGCCCTGTGATTCTTTATCCAGTCTGCCCACAGGATAAACACGCAGAGGATAATCCAGATAATCTGTTACCGTTGTCTCATCAAACTGCTGCTTTGTACTGCACACGATCCCTCTGGGTTTGTTAAAAAGAAGCAGTACTTTTTTTTCATTTTTATGGACAGGTATATTGTCTGCACAGACCTCATCTTCCAGGCTGACTTTCTGACCGCTTTCTGCTTTTTTTCCGTTTACCGTAATCCTTCCCTCTTCGATCATCCGGTCGGCTTCCCGTCTGGAGCATATGCCTGCCTCGCTTAAATATTTGTTTATTCTGATTTTTTCGTCCATTGTTCTATTATATAATTTTTTGTACATCTTATCAACGGTGAAATTTTTCTGGAATTTTTTTCAAAAGGGCAGGAATGGGGAATCGCCTTGTATTTTGTCAGATTTTATTGTATGATATCGAATGACAGGATATCTTTTTTGTCACTGATTTTATCAAAAAGGAGGCTTTCATGTCAGATAATTTACCACGTACAAACCGGTGGCTGATCGCACTTTCTGTTATTCTGTGTCTGATACTTGGAGGAATTTTCACCCGTTCTTCCGCTGTGACTTCACAGGCAGATGCCATCAGCGATGCCGGAGCTTTCGTGTCAGAAGATCAGGATTCTGCGGAGTTTACTTCTGAGGAAACATTGACTGATAGCAATGATAATTTTACGGATTCTTCTTCCGGGAAACTGTTTGGACGCACTTCTTCAGATTCATCTGAGACTTCTCCGGGCGGTCCTGCATTAAGCACTGATATCTCGCCTGAGGCATCAGAGGGCAGCTGGGCTTCCAGCGGAAGTAACTGGATGTTTCTGGTGGATGATAAACCATACACAGGATGGTTCACAGATACAGACGGGAAACAGTACTATATGGATGAGACCGGTATTATGCAGACAGGCTGGACAGATATCGGAAAGAAGCGGTATTATTTTGATATGGATGGCATTCTGCAGACAGGGACTGTAATAATAGATAAGAAAACTTATGAACTGGATACAGATGGTTCTCTGAAAGATTATACACCAAAGAAAAAATCCTCGAAGAAGAAATCTTCAGGTAAGTCAGACACCTCTGACAAGTCCGGTACATCTACGGCAAAGAAGTCGGTCGCCCTTACTTTTGATGATGGTCCCAGTTCTTTTACAGACCGTCTTCTGGACTGTCTGGAAGAAAATAATGCAAAGGCAACTTTCTTTATGGTGGGTACTGAGATTGCCAGTTTTCCGGACGAAGTAAAACGCATGAAGAAACTGGGCTGTGAACTTGGAAACCACACTTATGACCATAAGGATCTGGCGACTCTTTCTTCGGATGAGATCAGTTCAGAAATTGCAAGAGTGGATGAACAGCTTGTAAATCTTACAGGTGAGGGAGCTTCGGTGGTCCGCCCGCCATATGGATCTGTTAATGATACTGTAAAATCAACTGTGGGAACCCCGATGATTCTGTGGTCCATTGACACCCTGGACTGGAAAACGCAGGATGTGGAATCTACGGTTGAGGAAGTCATGAATAACGTAAAAGATGGTTCCATTATTCTGATGCATGACATTTTCAGCACCTCTGTAGATGCAGCCGAGATCCTGATCCCGCAGCTTATCGAAGAAGGCTATCAGCTTGTAACAGTGCACGAACTGGCTTCCCTGCATCAGACAGAATTATCGACAGGAGTTACATACGGTGAATTTAATCGAATCAAGTAAGTCCCTTGCGGAAGTTGCGAAAAGTAATAAGAACAGCAAAATCTCCAGCAGAAGCTGACAAGAACAATGTCAGAAAAACGGAACGTAAAAAATACAGGCAGTTACCACAAGGATAACCGCCTGTATTTTTTACGTTCCATATTCAATTTTATTCAAGTAAATCTCCTCTGATGTATCCGGTCTGACCGTCGTAGTCGATCTGAACCCATTCACCATCAGTACCTGTCTTCTGAACCTGATCACCTGCTGAGATCACGCCAAGGATATCAGCATCTGTGCTGGCTTCTGCGCGTACATTACATTCCTCCGAAGCAGTAAGCATCGTGCCATCTTCTGCCTCTGTTGACACACCTGCTTCCTCCCCAAGACCATTCAGGAATTCTTCAAGAGACGGATCAGATTGCTGTGCCTGATCCAGTTCATTCTGCACCTTCTTTATAAGAGCTGAAACATCACTGTCTGATAACTGTTTTTCCATATATGCGGAAATCTCAGAATCCTGTAAAGCTCCGTTATTGATCACCCAGTTTCCTTCGCTGTTCTTATATACATAGAACTGAGTCAGTGCAGGGGCCTTGGTCTCAACGCCCTGACAGATATACGAGAAACAGGCGTAAACCACGTAAGAATCATCTGTCATACCTTTCTTCGTGTACACATCGCCTACTTCATACCCTTCGATATAATCTTTCAAATTTGTGACTTTTGACTCATCAGACGGTGTGAAATCATCTTCCAGAGTCTTCAGCGTTGCAATATCTTTTTCCCCCAGAGCCTGATAATAGCTCGTGATCAATGCAGTAACGTCTGCATCTGCTGTTTCCATGGGATTGGCGTCTTCTTTCTTCTCGTCAGACTCCCCTTCACTTATCGGAGAAGAAGGAACATTTCCCTGGTCTTCGGATGTGGTTTTCTGTTCATCTCCGGAATTCCCCTTATTACTTCCGGAACAGGCTCGAATGCCGCAAAACAGGACAACCACAATTATCAGAATAGCTCCACCCAGCATAAAATACCGGAGATTATCTGATAACCATTCTCTAAAATCATCCAAGTTCTTGTCCTCCTTATGAGTTACCGTTTGCTCCGTTCACTGCCGCCATACGATTTCTGACAGTTCCCGATTCTGATAACTCCTGTGATACAACGCACCGGAACTGTACATACGTCCCAGGCAGCACGCCTGAAGGGAATCGAACCCCCGCACATGGTACCGGAAACCACTGCTCTATCCACTGAGCTACAGGCGCGTATCTTGAAAATCTGATTTTCAAAGGATTTATATAATTTATTTAATACAAGGTCTATATTATCATAATTACCGAAAAAAGTAAAGTTTTTTATTTTGTTACAAAAGATGCATTATTTTGTTACAAGTCAAAAATTATGGGCAGTCATGCATTGTGCTGACTGCCCGGTTTTATTTACATTTTCAGATCGTCGAATTTTAATCGGATGATCACCAGGGTGATCGCCATAAGAATGATTCCTGCCGGAAGTGCGATCCATGCTGTCTGTACAAATCCTGCGATAATATAAGTCAGGAAAGATACTGCTGCTGCAACCATTGCATAGGGAAGCTGTGTGCTGACATGATTTACATGTTCACACTGTGCACCTGCTGATGCCATGATGGTTGTATCGGAAATCGGTGAACAGTGATCTCCACATACAGCACCTGCCATACATGCAGAAATAGAGATGATCATCAGTTCATGATTTGTTCCTGAGAATACATTAACAACAATCGGGATCAGGATACCAAAGGTTCCCCATGAAGTACCTGTCGCAAATGCGATAACAGCCCCGATCACAAAGATAATTGCAGGAAGGAAATTCATCAGCCCGCCTGCAGAGCTTTTAACAATTGCAGATACAAATACAGATGCACCAAGGCTGTCTGTCATGGCCTTCAATGTCCAGGCAAAAGTAAGGATCAGGATTGCAGGTACCATTGCCTTGAATCCGTCCGGAATACACGCCATACAGTCTCTGAAATTCATAACACGACGTATCAGATATAAAACAATCGTGATAACCAGTCCGAAGAAGCTTCCAAGCACCAGTCCCACAGATGCATCACTCTGTGAAAATGCAGTTACAAAATCAGTTCCGCTAAAGAAACCACCTGTATAGATCATACCGATTACGCAGCATATTACAAGGCTTACAATCGGGATCAGAAGATCGATCACCTTGCCACGCGGATTACTTTTCTCATCTTCAGCCGCGTTTGCATAAGGACGTGCAGGTGTTGTGTAGATATCACCTTTTAAAGCATTTGTCTCATGAACTCCCATTGTTCCGAATTCTACTTTCATAAGAACCATTGCCACCATCATGAAGATCGTAAGCAGTGCGTAGAAGTTATAGGGAATTGCATGTACAAACAGGGTAATTCCATCCTCTCCTTCTACAAATCCGCTGACTGCCGCAGCCCATGAAGAAATCGGTGCAATGATACATACCGGTGCTGCTGTGGCATCGATCAGGTACGCCAGCTTTGCGCGGGACACATTGTGCTTATCTGTCACAGGACGCATAACGCTTCCTACTGTCAGACAGTTAAAATAATCGTCAATAAAGATCAGTATACCAAGAATGATGGTTGAGAGTTCCGCACCAACTCTGCTTTTAATCCTCTTACCGGCCCAGCGTCCGAATGCTGCGGAACCGCCTGCCCTGTTCATCAGGCATACCATGGTTCCCAGAATAACAAGGAAGATCAGGATACCCATATTATAAGAATCTGTCAGAACGCTGATCATTCCGCCTTCAAAAATATGAAGGATTGTTCCTTCGAAATTAAAATTAGAGTAGAACAGTGCACCAACCAGTATTCCTACAAACAGTGAACTGTATACTTCTTTGGTGATCAGTGCCAGTGCAATGGCAACAAGCGGCGGAACCAACGACCAGAATGTGCCGTAAAATTTCGCAGATGCAGCCACCTCTTCCTCTGCTGCAAGTACAGTCAGCGGACTTGCCAGTATCAGCAGCATCAGTGCTGAAAGGCAGAGTGAAAGTCTTTTTATGTTACTTTTCATTTCTTTTCTCCTTCTCTTGTAAGATATATGATATTTCGATCATAGCACGCTTCTTAATTAATGCATTTGAAACAGCTTGGCAGAATTTCACGCTCTGATGAGCCGGATCAATATGCATTATTTACAAGGCTTGCTATAATCAAATCTGTAAATGTAGCAGGATTCCGTCTGTGCGATCAGTTCACAACCACACTCTGTCAGAAAATCATGGTCAACCAGCCCGATCTGTGTTACTACGAAATCTGTCTTTGATTTCTTCAACGCAGCCTGAAACCCTTCTTTATCTTCATAGATATGATAATCGATCACATCTAGCAATGCTTTCTGTCTTTTATAGAAACTGCTGTTCTCATCATAGTTTCCCGCCACTGTACTGCCTGATCTGTAGATACTTGCATTTCTGCTTATTACAGTGGCGATCCCCGCATCATACTGTCGCACAATGCTGTTAAGACTGCCGTCAAAAACAACCCTTGGAAAATCATTCTCCTGGTTCTGGTGGATCACGTCGCAGACTGCACGCAGATCATTGGGCACCTTATAAATATTCTCTGCCATTGCAAAATTGGTCACTACCCCGTCCAGCGGATTTCCCAGGATCACAAAACCTGTCAGCACAGCTGCAGCCATAAGAACTTTTATCCAGGTCTTTCTAAAAGCGGTCACAAGTCTGACTCCATAGTAGGCAACCGCCGGGATCACAGGAAGAATCCAGATAAACCGGTAATATTCATTCTCAAACTTCACCTTTGCGATAAGATATTTTACAACCAGCGGATTATATACTGTCAGCAGCAGAAATACTGTATAGCCGACAAATATCCCGGACTTTCTTTTTCTCCCCAGGACCAGTGTGCAGATCAGTCCTACAGCAAACAGAAGAGGATACCAGCAGGAACCCCAGTACAGCCTCATACATGCATCAACAAAGCGCAGTCCCAGTTCCTGAATTGTTACACCTGCCATTTTTTTCTCCTTTCTGTATTATGATGCAGCCAGCGTCAGCAGACCGATTCTGCATGCAAAAAATACAGCTGCATATAATGCCGATGGAAGCATACACACTGCACAATATACCAGCCCCGAAAATCTCTTATTCATAACTGCCGCCGGAGCCATTCCCGCTGCGATCACGATAGGAAAGATGATAGCAGAACCGGAAAATGTCAGCGCACTGACCGCTGTGACAAACAATATGATCCAGACATTCCTGCTGTTTTTCTCCTGCAGATACCAGACGGCACACATGAGAACTGAAGGGATGGCAATGTTGGCAAGGATAGCTTTTCCCTCGTAGCTTCTGGTAAAGAAAAAAGTTCCGGAGGAATAAATCGTACCGCAAAACAGCTGTAAAACACAGACAAAGACAAGCATCAGATCTGCTTTCTTCCTGTTTCCGTCAAACAGTCTCTTACCGATCTGATAAATGATCAGATTGGCAGTCACTACATTCATACATGACATTACCTGCTTTGCCTGCACAATGGGATGGATTCCCAGAAGTCTGCACCACACTGCATTATGCATCGGATATGCGGAAAAAACATATCTGGCCTGAAATGCCTTCTGGATCGCTCCGTTAAAGGGATTATATCTGCCAAGAGTATCTGTGTATACAGAAGTACTCACTGTACCTACATAATACGCCGCATCTACTGTTGTATCCTCGTAAAAGATCACAATCAGACACTGCAGCAATACTACGGCACCTGCAAGGATAATCATCACAGAGTGATTTTTCCATATTTCAGAAATGCTTCCAAAAATTCCACTGCATGTTTCCGTTTGTCCGGCACGTATTCTCCGTTGTTTTTTTATTGTGCAGATCACAGCTGCGCAGATAACCAGAGCCATGATTCCTGCCCATATATAAGCCGCAGCTGTCAGGGATACCCATTTCAGTGTCATCGGTACGATCACCAGTTCAAACACTGCAAAGTAAACCAGATATCCCAGTATGAAAGTCAGGGAACAATCCCCTTTTACTTTCAATATCCGGACCAGAACAATGCCTGCTGCATAAAAAACTATAAATTCCAGGGCAAAACCTGCACAGGCAAGGCATAATTCTCTCATTCTTCCACCTTTGTCCCTGACCGGATGGATTCGCGGTTTTTCAAAATCTCCATGGCAATCTTCTCAGGAGTCATCGGAAGCTCTGTCAGACGCACACCTGTTGCATTATAAATTGCCTCAGCCAGTGCCGGACATGGAGTATCAATTACAAGCTCACCAATGGATTTGGCACCAAAAGGACCGCTCTTTTCGTAACTGCACTCGAAATCCACGCGGATATTTCCGATATCCTGTCTGGTTGGGATCTTATACTGCATAAAAGAGTTGTTGCGGATCTTACCTTTATCTGTATATTGTACATCTTCCCAGAGAGCCATGCCAATTCCCTGTGCAATACCGCCCTCCGTCTGTACACGTGCAAGATTCGGATTGATCGGTGTACCGCAGTCAACAACCGCCACATAATCCAGAACATCCACACTGCCTGTCTCTGTATCCACCTCTACTTCTGCCATACCTACCATAAACGGTGGCGGCGAGATCGGTGAAGAATGCTGTTTCACAACCTGAAGCTCGATATTGTTAAAGAAAGTGCTCTTTAATGCGATATCTTCCAATGAAACTTTCTTCTGGGCATTTTCAGAACTGATGGCATCCATATCAACACTATAGCCCTCTTCTGCATCTGTCATATGACCTGCTGCATTTCCGTCTGCCCCATCGCTTATCTCAAGTGTCTCATCATAGAATACACAGGATCCGTCAAAATCAACTTTTCCCTCATCTACTTCCATCATCTCTGCGCCAAGCTTACAGATTTTTTTCTTCAGCTCCTCACAGGCCTTCATAACCGCTACACCGGTGGTATAGGTTGTAGCGGAAGCATAGGAGCCGGAATCATAAGGAGAAATATCCGTATCCACACTGAATACTACTATGTTATCCATAGGCGTATTCAGACAGTCAGCCGCAATCTGCGCCATAACGGTATCACAGCCTGTTCCCATATCCGTACATCCAAGTGCCAGTGTATAAGAACCATCTTCATTCAGCTTAATATCTGCGCCGCCTACGTCAACTCCTGCAATAGAGGATCCCTGCATAGCCATGGCAACACCGACTCCGCGGACCTTGCCATTTCCCATATCCCTGCATGGATATTTGGAATCCCAGTCCATCATCTCTTTGGCGCGCGCCATACAGCGGTCCATGGAACAGCTCTGTGCATAAGGAACATCCGGATATCCCGGAAGAGGACCGCCCTCTACAGGCATATTCATTTCTTTTACCTTAACAGGATCCATTCCCATCTTATGTGCCAGCTCATTTACTACAGATTCCACTGCAAAAATACCCTGGGTTGCACCATAACCACGATAGGCACCTGCAGCCTGCACATTTGTATAGACAACATCAAAAGCAAACCTGTAGGCCTCTGTATGTCTGTAAAGAGCGATTGATTTATGACCGCTGAGTCCTACTGTTGTAGAACTGTGTTCTCCGTATGCCCCAGTGTTGGACAAAGTATAAAGATCAATTGCCTTGATGATACCATTTTCATCTGCACCTGCGCGTACTGTGATCTCCATCTCATGACGCGGTGAAGAGCAGATCATGGATTCATATCTGGAGAAGATCATCTTGGACGGGCGGCCTGTTTTCCAGGTCACGATCGCCGGATAGATCTCACTGACAGAGGTCTGCTTTGCACCAAAGCCGCCACCGATCCTTGGCTTGATCACACGTACTTTGGAAGCAGGAATGTCCAGTGCCCTTCCAACGATCCTTCGCACATGGAATGGGATCTGTGTTGAGGACAGAACGATCAGTCTGCCGAAATGATCCATATAGCAGGCTGTGCGGAAAGTCTCCATCATAGTCTGCTGGTTTGCTCTTGTATGATAAGTGCGCTCTACAGTATATTTACACTTTGCCAGAACTTCATCTACATTTCCATGTTCTTCCACTGCGGATGCACATAAGTTTCTTTTGTTGTCTCCGCCAAGAGGAATTTTCAGCTTCCAGTCATCCTCCGGATGGACCAGGATCGGATTATCTTTTGCCTTGTGGATATCCAGAACCGGTGTCTCCACGCGGTAATCTACGCGGATTCTCTTCAATGCTTTATCTACCGCCTCTTCTGTCTCACCCGCAACAATGGCAACTGCATCTCCCACAAAACGTACATGACGGTCAAGAATCAGTCTGTCATCCGGACTCATCTCCGGTGCAGTTTGGCCGGCAAGGGTAAAACGTTTCTGAGGCACATTTTTATAAGTAAGGATACATGCAATTCCGGCCACCTTCTCGGCAGTACCTGTTTTAATATCTTCCACCCAGGCGTTGGCGTGGGGACTTCTCAGTATCTTCACGATCAGGCAGTCCCTTGGTGCCAGATCATCTGTATAGACAGGCTTTCCGGTTACCAGTGACATTGCATCTGTTTTACGTACAGGTTGATTTACATATTTCATCTTTATGCTTCCTCCTGTGCTTTCTTATATTTCAGGAACTTCAGGATACTCCTTGTCTGGGAAACAAAACCGGAACATCTGCACAGATTTCCCGCAAGATATTCTTTGATCTGCTCCTCTGTGGGATCTTTGATCTCGTTGAGCATCGCAAATACATTCATGATAAATCCCGGATTGCAGAAACCGCACTGTTCCGCACCTTCATTCGCCAGAAAGCTTCCAAACTCCTGCGCTTCTCTCTGCATTCCTTCCAATGTAACGATTTTCTTACCCTCAATGCGGGCTGCAAGTGTACTGCAGGAAAGCACCGGACGACCGTCCATAAGAACTGTGCAAAGACCACAGTTCGCAGTTTCGCAGCCTCTTTTCACGCTGAAACAGCCCTGTTCTCTTAAGAAATCGATCAGCAGTGTATCCGGGGAGATCTCTGCGTGGCGGTTCACTCCGTTAAGCCAGAAATTAATATTCATTTTTCATCCCTCCTACTGCTTCCCAGGCTCTTCTTGTCAGTACTTTTACAAGAAGGGTTCTGTATTCCTTTGATCCTCGCATATTGCCTGCAGTAGGAACGTTCTCTGCCGCATATTCTGCAAATGCTTCGATCGCCTCTTCCTTCTGCTTTTTTGTCATGTTCCGGAAATTCTTCAGGATCTGCTTCTTATCTTCCACGATCATGGCACGTGCAGGTCTGGCACCTATCACAGTCCTTGCCTCATTTCCGATCACAGAAGCTGCACAGGTCAGCACCGGGAAATCTGTTTTTATGTTTCTCTGACTTAAGTAACAGGTAAGAAGTGGCTCTTTTCGCACGATGATATTTACAAGGATGTCATTGTCCTTCTTCATATTTACAAATTCAGTCAGTGGAATACGGCCTGCATCATATAATTCTACCCATGTATCCATTCCCAGGAACATGGTCAGAACATCTGAGAAACCATATCTTCCATAAATGCTTCCTCCCACAGTGGCACAGTTTCTGAACTGTACGCCTACAATGTGGCAAAGGCTTTCTTTCATAGCTCCATGTGTGTAGGTATTCAGAGCTTCATTTGTCTCCAGGTCATGAAGCGGAGTCATACATCCGATGACAAATTCGTCATCATTCTCAGAAATCGCATCCAGCCCCAGACCGGAAAGATCAATCGCTGTGGATATTGCTCTGTTGCCCATTTTCATCCAGACCATTCCCCCAAGAATACGGGCTGTTTTCTTCTGGTTCAGTTCATAAGCTTCCGCCAGACTGTTTACCTTTACATAGCTTTTGATTTTCAGCATTATGTATCGTATCCCTTTCTTACATACTTTTCATATCTCTTGTAATATTTTGACTCGGATCTGTCGTCAGACAGCCAATTTAATATAATACCATAGCTTAAAGAAAAAATCTATAAATATCCTCTATTTCATAAATAAATTTTTGTTACTGTTCACTCCGTTCTCAGTAACGTAGCCAAAATTCATTCCAGATTGCCTGCGGCAATGGAATTTTGGATAGTGGTATGAGAACCGTAACATTTTTTTCACTTTCAACACTCTTTTTCTATCATTTCATATAATTTTGCCAACGCTTCCTTAATACCGCCAACCTCATCGATCAGCCCTTCTTTTACTGCCTCTTTTCCTTCCAGCATGGTTCCTACATCTTTTACCAGCTGAGAAGTATCAAGCATCAGCTCTTCCAGACGTTTCTGAGATGCTTTGGAATGTTCGGAAATAAATGTAGTGATGCGGTCCTGAATTTTCTCCATATTCCGGTAAGTCTGAGCCACTCCGATAAACATACCATTGGAACGTACCGGATGGATCACCATCGTAGCACTTGGTACTGCGAAAGAATAGTCCGCAGATACGGCCATCGGAACTCCGATAGAATGTCCGCCGCCCAGAACCAGTGACACTGTTGGTATACTTAATGAGGCAATCATCTCTGCAATGGCAAGCCCAGCCTCCACATCTCCTCCCACTGTGTTTAAAAGGATCAGCAAGCCTTCTATTTCTTCATCATCCTCAATGATGGCAAGCTTTGGAAGTACATGCTCATATTTTGTAGTTTTGGAATGGGAGGGTGCAGACTCATGACCTTCCACCTCACCAATGATGGTCAGAAGCTCTACCTTGTGTTTTCGGGAATTGCTGTTTAAAACCACCTGTCCCATATCTTTGATCTGCTCATTGGTACTTTCCTGAATTTTATTTTCTGACTCCTGTGTCTCACAGTTTTGCAGCTTCATCCCTGTTTCAGACTCTTCTCTTTTTTCTCCATATCTGTTTTCAGACATAAAAATACCTCCATTTTCTCTATGGAGGTATTATGTGTGTTTCTTTTATAAACTATACATGTCCGACAGCAATAACCCAAAACAGGCAGTCTCAATATACCTGCGGTATTTTACTGTTCATCCCAGTTTGTCCAGTAATCTGTGACATCATCGTCATCATCCAGAAGATCCAGAGTTCTCTGAAGATCCTTGAGTGCCTGCTCATCTGTAAGCTCCACATAAGTCTGAGGAATCATGGCAACCTGTGCTTCTGCAATAGGCAGACCTGCTTTTTCCAGAGCTTCGCGAACTGCACTGAAATCATCCGGAGCTGTCAGGATCTCAAAGCTGTCTTCTTCTTCGTTGAAATCCTCTGCGCCTGCATCAAGTTTAAGATACATAAGCACCATATCGGCATACTGCTCTGTCTTCTGAAGTTCATCTCTAAGCTCCCTCGCAGTATTTGTATCATTGTCCGCAAGCACCAGATACATCGCCGCAATAGGTGTTTTTATCTGATGAGCCCACAGTGTATAATAGTCTATAAGGGCTGAATACTGCCCGGTCAGCTTTGATGCCAGTTCCTTTTTGGATGTGTTCAGAAGCTTTATTATCTCGCAGTAATCGCTTTCAATGAGATTTGAGGAAGCCGGCATATTGCTTATACTGAAGCTTACCTGCTCTGCAAACTGCAGCAGAGCCTTATGTTTTGCTCTGAATTTTATAAAATCGGCAGTAACCGTCACCGCAGAAATCACAATACACAGCAGCAGCGCATAGCCTACTGCTTCTGCCGGCATACCGTAAACATATGCCATACTGCCGAATACCGCAGTAAACAGCAGAAACATCAGCAGCGTCTTTATATTTAATCTGATATAGCTGAAAATCATATCTTTACCTCTGCTATTCCACAATATATCCTATGCCCTTTTTGGTGGTTATGAAGCCTGCAAGCCCTGCGCCGTCGAGCTTTTTTCTGAGTCTTGCTATATTTACGGTCAGAGTGTTCTCATCTACAAAACAGTCTGTTTCCCACAATTTCTCCATAAGGGTTTCT
>ERZ827478.1743-NODE-1743-length-13863-cov-3.070249_pt1 | contig 13863 bp, 10 predicted proteins | sample MGYA00519705_ERZ827478 | MGnify/ENA primary metagenome ERZ827478 (study PRJEB31778, sample SAMEA3449318) | human gut metagenome | biome: human gut; feature: human-associated habitat; material: faeces | place: United Kingdom | collected 2010/2012 ... | reverse complement strand
CACTGCACGCTGATCGTGCCGTCCTGCGCCAGCGTCATGGTCTCGATGAGATCGCCGTTTCCGGCGCTGACCCAGCTGCCGACCAGCTCCTGCGGCAGGGCGTCCGCCTGCTCCGGCGCGGCGCAGGCGCACAGGAGCAGCAGGCACAGCAGCGCTGCGGCGGCCCGCCTCACTGCGCGGCCTCCGCGCCGAAAAAGCGCATGCGGAAGCTCTCCTCGCCGCTTTCCAGCACGCCGCGGACATACTGCGCGTCCGCGCCGGCGGCATGCTCGAGCGTGAGCAGGGCCCCGCGGAAGCATTCGCGGTCATACACGACCTCCAGCCCGCGGAACAGGCCGGGCGCAGCCTCCTGCGCGCGGCGCACATAGGCCACGTTGTTCATGTGGCCGTTGTCGTCGATCTCCGCATCCGTCACGCGGACGGCCCCGGCGGCCGTCATCGTCTCCGGCAGCGTCAGGCGGCGCAGGCGCGTTTTCCGCTCCGGTGCATGCACGGGCAGCTCCCACAGAGCGGGGATCTGCCGCAGGTCGATCATGTGCCGCGCCTCGGCATTCACGAGCACCCAGCAGTGCACGGCCGAGCCGATGACCTCGCCGTCTGCGCAGAAATCATAGTCGCGCACGCTCATCACGGGCGTCGGGCTGCGCAGCCAGGTGCGCACGGTCAGCGCCTCGTCCGCAGCGGGCAGACGTGTCAGCTCCAACCGGCTGCGCACGAGCATCCACAGGCTGCCGAAGTCCGCGACCATGCGGTCGTGGCCGATGTTCAGCGCGTCTGCGTGGTCCGTGGCGGCGCGCTCGAGCGCGCCCATCAGCTCTGCGGGTGTCCAGATCCCGTCGTGTACGGGGCGGCAGCTTACTTCCAGAATCTCCTGCATTTCGTTCCTCCGGCTTCTTTGGGGGGCAACACCGCACAATTGCAGCTTCGGCCTTCGCCGGTTATTTTTCGCCGAACGTTCTCGCTGAATTGGGCGGTGCTGCTCTAAATGCTTTTCTTTTGATATGGACCTCCGCAGGACCTGCGGCGGTCCATTTTTTATGCGCCGCGTTCTGGGGCTTGCTGCGGGCGGCAGACTGTGGTATACTATAATGAAATGATTTCTGTTCGCGTCCCGGCGGAAATTCCGCCGGAGGATGGCCCTGTTGTTTTTTGATATTCTGGAGGATATCTCATGGATCTGTTTGACCGTCTTTCCCTCGCGCTGCCCAGGCTCCGCCTGCTGCGTGAGGAGCCGCTTGCGGCGCACACTTCGTTCCGCATCGGCGGCCCCGCCGAGGTGATGGCCTTCCCGTCGTCGCTTGCAGAGCTGCAGGCCCTGCTGCACCTGAGCGCACAGGAGGGTATCCGCGTGCGTCTGCTCGGCGCAGGCACGAATATTCTGGCGCCGGACGGCGGCGTGCGCGGGCTTGTCATCGTGACGAGCGGCGCGCTGACCGGCCTTTCCATGCCGGATGCAGCGCATATCGAGGCCATGTCCGGCGTCACGATGGCGCGGCTCGCCTGCTTTGCCCGCGACAACGGCCTGACGGGTCTGGAATTTGCCCACGGCATCCCCGGCACCGTCGGCGGCGGCGTCTATATGAACGCCGGAGCCTACGGCGGCGAGATCCGCGCCGTGTGCCGCTGGTCGCAGGAGATGCTGCCGGACGGGACGCTCGTCCGGCGGGAGGGCGTCTCGCAGGGCTTCGGCTACCGCACGAGCGTCTTCCAGCATACAGACGGCGTGATCGTCCGGGCGTGCTTTGCCCTGCAGCCGGGCGACCCCGGCATCATCCGCGAGACGATGCGCGAGCTGATGACGCGCCGCACCGCCTCGCAGCCGCTGGACCTGCCCTCGGCCGGAAGCGCCTTCAAACGCCCGCAGGGCGGCTATGCCGCCGCGCTCATCGAGTCTGCCGGGCTGAAGGGCCTGACGGTCGGCGGCGCGCAGGTCTCGGAAAAACACGCGGGCTTTGTTGTCAACCGCGGCGGCGCGACCGCCGCAGACGTGCTGGAGCTGCTCCGTCAGGTGCAGCAGCGCGTTCTGGAGCACAGCGGCATCCGGCTCGAGCCGGAAATTCGCCTTTGGGACTGAGGAACACATGAGCTTTACGATATTTTCCTTCGGCTTTCGCTACGGCGCACCGGAGGCTGACGAGGTATTCGATCTGCGCTGCCTGAAAAATCCCTATTGGGAGCCGGAGCTGCGTGAACTTTGCAGTCAGGACGCCCCTGTACGCGATTTTATCCTGCACAATGAGCAGAGCCGCACCGTACTGAACTACGCGCTGTCCATGCTGCTCCTGCAGGCGGACCTGTATGCCGAGCGCGGCTGGGGCAACGACATGACCGTCGGCGTCGGCTGCAAGGGCGGCCGTCACCGCTCCGTAGTAGGCGCAGAATTTCTGGCCGCCGGGCTGCGGGAGCATGGCCATACCGTCACGGTCTTCCACCGCGATCTGAGCCGGGAGGGAAACGCATGATCTCCTTTTCCGCCAACGTGAAACGGGAGCTCTGCCGCACGGCGCCGGGCGCAAAATGCTGCGCGCTGGCCGAGATGCTAGGCGCACTCCTGTATGCCAATCATTTCAGTGCTTCGTGCATCCGCATCGTCACGGAGAATCCGGAATTCGCCGCGCGGCTGCCGCGCCTGCTGCAGCGCGGATTCGGCCTGCGCTTTGACGCGCTGCCGGAGCCGGAGGCGCAGGGTAAGCGCGTGCTCGTGCTGGAGGACCCGGAAAAAATCTCGCATGTTTTCACGCTCTGCGGCTTTTCCGCCGAATCGAGCCTTGCACTGCATGTGAATCTTGCCCTGCTGGAAAATGACTGCTGCCGCCGCGCCTTCCTGCGCGGAGCCTTTCTGGCGGGCGGCTCCGTCACAGACCCTGCCAAGCGCTATCATCTGGAATTCTCCACCTCGCACCGGCGCGTATGCGCCGAGACGGGCACGCTGCTGCTGGAGATGGGCCTGACGCCGAAACAGACGGAGCGCAAGGGAAGCAGCATTCTCTACTTCAAGCAGAGCGAGACCATCGAGGAGCTGCTGGCTCTGATGGGCGCGCCGGTCAGCGCCATGACCGTCATGCAGGCCAAGATCGAAAAGGACTGGCGCAACGACGCCAACCGCAAGACGAACTGCGACACCGCAAACGTCACCAAGGCCGTGGACGCCGCGCAGGAGCAGCTTGCCGCGCTGCGCACGCTCGAGGCGCAGGGGCGGCTGGATACCCTGCCCGAAAAACTCCTGCAGACGGCCCTGCTGCGCCGCGAGCACCCGGAGGCCACGCTCTCCGAGCTGGCAGAGCTTCACGAGCCGCCCACCAGCAAGTCCACCGTCAACCACCGCATGCGCAAGCTGCTGGCTCTGGCGGCAGAGGGCACGGAGACGACCGAAGAAGGCCCGGCGTGACCGCCGCGCTTTTCCGAGAAAGGAAGGCTGCCTCATGGCATTCGTACATCTTCACGTCCACAGCGAATTCAGTCTGCTCGACGGCGCATGCCGCATCGGCAGGCTTGCTGCGCGCGCCAAAGAGCTGGGCCAGACTGCGCTGGCCATCACCGATCACGGCGTCATGTACGGCGTGATCGACTTTTATCGTGCTGCAAAGGCCGAGGGCATCAAGCCCATCATCGGCTGCGAGATCTATGTCGCGCCGCGCACCATAGCAGACCGCGTCCACGGCGTGGACAATGATGCGCGCCATCTGGTCCTGCTGTGCGAAAACGAAACGGGCTACCGCAATCTGAGCTATCTGGTCTCCATGGGGTTCCTGCAGGGCTTTTACGGCAAGCCCCGCGTAGACCTTGCCCTGCTGCGGCAGCACAGCGAGGGTCTGATCGCTCTGTCGGCCTGTCTGGCGGGCGAGATCCCGCGCAGGCTGCGCACCGGGGACTATGACGGAGCCAAGGCCTATGCGCTGGAGCTTTCCGGCATTTTCGGCCCGGAGCATTTCTATCTGGAGCTGCAGGACCACGGCATTCCGGAGCAGCGTGAGGTCAACCGCGGCCTGCTGCGCATCGCGCAGGAGACGGGCCTTCCGCTCGTGGCGACGAACGACGCGCATTATCTCACGCGCGAGGACAGTGAGCTGCAGGATGTGCTGCTGTGCATCCAGACCGGCAAGACGCTCGACGACCCGAACCGCATGCGCTTTGAGACGCAGGAGTTCTACCTGAAGTCCGAGGACGAGATGCGCGCCCTCTTCCCCGCCCTGCCGGAGGCGCTGGAAAACACACAGCGCATTGCCGACCGCTGCAAGGTCGAATTTGAATTCAACCACTATCATCTGCCCGCCTTCACGCCTCCGGACGGGAGCGATTCTCTGACGTATTTCCGCCGCATGTGCGATGAGGGCTTCCGTGAGCGCTACCCGGGTGCCCCTGCGGGCTACCGTGAGCGGCTGGAATACGAGATGTCCGTCGTGGAGAAGATGGGCTATGTCGACTATTATCTCATTGTGGCGGATTTCATCCGCTGGGCCAAGGAGCAGGGCATCCCGGTCGGGCCGGGGCGCGGCTCCGGTGCCGGCTCCATCGCGGCCTACTGCATGCACATCACCGAGATGGACCCCATGCAGTATCACCTCATCTTCGAGCGCTTTCTGAACCCGGAGCGCGTGAGCATGCCGGATTTCGATACGGACTTCTGCCAGCTCCGCCGCGGCGAGGTCATCGACTACGTCATGGGCAAATACGGCAAGGACCATGTGGCACAGATCGTGACGTTCGGCACCATGGCCGCCCGTGCCGCCATCCGCGACGTCGGCCGCGTCATGAACCTGACGTATGCCGAAACGGATGCCGTGGCCAAGCAGATTCCCGCCACGCCGCACATGACGCTCGACGAGGCGCTGCGCATCTCGCCGCAGCTGCGCACGATGGTCGAGAGCGACGAGCGCATCAAAAAGCTCGTCGACACGGCGCGCGGCCTCGAGGGCATGCCCCGCAACACCTCGACGCACGCCGCAGGCGTCGTCATCACGGCAAATCCCGTCAGCGACTATGTGCCGTTGGCGCGCAACGACGAGACCATCGTCACGCAGTTTACCATGACGACCATTGAGGAGCTTGGCCTTCTCAAAATGGACTTTCTCGGCCTGCGCAATCTGACGATCCTCGACGACGCCGCCCGCGCCATCCGCCGCCGCGAGCCGGACTTTGATCTCAAGCGGCTGCCGGACGGCGACGCTGCAACGTTCGCCATGCTGGGTGATGGCAAGACGGCGGGCGTTTTCCAGCTGGAATCCGCCGGAATCACGGGCGTGTGTGTCAACATGAAGCCGCAGTCCATCGAGGACCTCACCGCCATTGTCGCGCTCTACCGCCCCGGCCCCATGGATTCCATCCCGCGTTTCATCGAAAACAAGTTTCATCCGGAGCGCGTCACCTATCTCTGCCCGCAGCTCGAGCCGATCCTCTCCGTGACCTACGGCTGCATCGTCTATCAGGAGCAGGTCATTGAGATCTTCCGCAAGCTCGGCGGCTACAGCCTCGGGCAGGCAGATAATATGCGCCGCGCCATTTCCAAAAAGAAGGAAAAGATCATCATCGCCGAGCGGCAGGCGTTTGTCCACGGCGATGCCGCGCGCGGTATCCCCGGCGCGATTGCAAACGGCGTGTCTGAGACGGCGGCAGAGGCCATTTACAAGGAAATCCTGGATTTCGCGAACTACGCCTTCAACAAGGCGCACGCCGTATGCTATGCCAAGGTCACCTATGACACGGCCTATCTCAAGTGCCATTACTCCCGCGAATATATGGCCGCGCTGCTCACCTCCGTGCTGGACAATTCCACGAAGACGGCTGGATACATTGCGGACTGCCGCGATATGGGCATCCGCCTGCTGCACCCGGACATCAACGCCTCGGAGGATAAGTTCACCGTGGAGCCGGACGGCATCCGCTTCGGCCTCGGGGCCGTGAAGAACATTGGCCGCGGCCTCATCCGCCAGGTCATGGCGGAGCGGGCGGAAAACGGCCGCTTTGTCTCGCTGGAGGACTTTGCCCGCCGTATGCAGGGCTCGGACCTCAACAAGCGCGCCGTGGAGAACCTTATCAAATGCGGCGCGATGGACGGCCTCGGCATGGGCCGTGGGCAGATGCTGGCCATTTACGAAATGGTGCTCGACGCCGCGGCGGACACCTACCGCCGCAATCTCGAGGGGCAGCTGCAGCTCTTTGGCCCGGAGGACGGCGGCATGCCGGAGATCCCCGCGCCGAAGCTCCCCCCGCTGCGCCCGGCGGAGCTCATGCAGATGGAAAAGGAGACGGTCGGCCTCTATCTCTCCGGCCATCCGCTCGACGAATACCGCACGCGGCTGCGCGCGGCAGGCGTCACACCTATTCTGCGCATCCTGCAGTCGTTTGAAGAAAACGACGGCTTTTTCCACGACGGCCAGAACGTCCGCATTGCGGGCATGGTCGAGGAGATCCGCCGTAAGACGACCCGCAACGGATCCATGATGGCCTATGTCACGCTGGAGGACGACACGGCCGCAATGGAGCTGCTGACGTTCTCGAACGTGCTCGAGCGCAGCGGCAGCCTGCTGACGGAAAACGCCGCCGTCGTGGCGGAGGGCCGCATCTCCGTGCGCGATGAGAAGGCTCCGCAGCTCGTGGTCAACCGCTTTGACCCGCTTGAGGCCTTCACAAAGCAGGCTCCGCCGCCCATGGCCGCCGCGCCGCGCCCCGCTGCGCAGGAGCAGGCGGTCCTGCAGGCCTCGCGGCTGTATCTGCGCCTGCCGTCGGAGCAGTCGCCGCTGTTCGGCAAGGTCCGCGCCACGCTCAACATGTTCCCCGGCAATGTGGCGGCCGTCCTGTATTTTGCGGATACGGGCGTCCGCCGCGGCACACAGTGCGGCCTGCGCGGCGATATGCTGCAGGAGCTGCGCGCCCTGCTCGGTGAGGATTCCGTCGTGCTGAAATGACCCGGCCCGGCCGAAATTTTGCCCACAAAAATGACAGACCCACTACACAATGGTTACGATTTATGTTATAATATTGGATGGAGAATATCGGCGAAAGGAGAACGCACCCGATGAAGAAGAAATGCATCCGCTTCCTTCCCCTGCTGCTGGCCTGCCTGCTGCTCTGCGGGTGCTTTCTGGAGCCTGCAGAGGGACTTTACGCCGTTCCGAAGCAGTCAGAGGAATACTATGACCTGCAGAACGCCATCGAATTGGCCCTGCCGGACGGTGCGGTCTATGCCCCGCCGGTCTCCGGCGATAACCAGCAGGTCGTGCAGATGGTCGACCTCGACGGCGACGGTGAGGACGAAGCCGTCGTCTACTGCAAAACGACCGGCGAGCTTCCGCTCGGCATCTATGTCTTTGACCGGCAAAACGATGCCTTCACGCTGGCTGCATCCGTGCAGGGCGCAGGCAGCGCGTTCCACCATGTCTCCTATGTCTCCTTCGACGATCAGCCCGGCTATGAGCTCGTCGTCGGCCGCCAGATCAGCGATCAGGTCCCGCAGCTCATGAATGTCTATTCCCTGCGCGGCGGCACGCTGACCGAGCTGATGAGCACGGAATACGCCGAATTCGTCACGGCCGATCTGGACGCGGACAGCCGGCAGGAGATCGTTGTGCTGCACAGCGGCGGCGATTCGCAGAACGGTATTGCCGAGCTGTACTGCTGGGCCGGCGGTCAGCTCAAGCGTGAGCGCGAGGTCTCGATGTCTGTGGCTGTCTCGTCCGTCAAGCGCATTCTGACGGGCTATATGTGCCGGAACGTCGCAGCGGTCTTCGTCGCCTCGGAGTACAGCGACGGCAGCCTGATCACAGATATTTTCGTCTTCCGCGACGGGGTGTTCACCAACCTCTCCCGCTCGGAGGACGCCAACACCGACGTGCAGACCCTGCGTGATTACTACATTTACGGCGGCGACATCGACAAGGACGGCCTGATCGAGCTGCCGATGCTCTGCCCCATGCCGTCGCTCGACTATGATGCCAGCTCGCAGGATCAGTACCTTGTCAGCTGGTATAATCTGCAGCTCGACGGTTCCCGGGACGAGAAGCTGCTGACATTCCACTGCCACACGGGCGGCTGGTATCTGCAGATCCCGACGTTGTGGCAGGAGCACCTCGTGCTCACACGCAGCGCCGTGGCAGGCAGCACGCTCGGCTACCGCTTTCTGTGGGAAGCCGGCGGCAGCACTGAGGAGCTTCTGACGATTGCCGCCCTGTCCGCATCGGACCTCAGCGCACTTGGAGACGGCTGGCAGGTCCTGACGCAGAAGGGCGAGACGGTCTATGTCTGCCGTCTGGCACGCCGCGCCGTGGCGCTCGGCATCACGGCCGATGCCATCCGCACGCAATTCCATTTTATTCAGAACGACTGGAAGACCGGCGACGTTACAACGTCCTGACCGATCCCCGTTGCAGTCTCCGCCGCTCGGCGGAAGGCAGGAAAAGGAGAGAAGCATGAAAAAGGTACTGATTCTGGAGGACGAGGTCAGCATCCGCAGCTTCGTCGTCATCAATCTCAAGCGGGCGGGCTATGAGGCCATCGAGGCCGGGACCGGCCGCGAGGCGCTTGAGCGCCTGAAGGAAAACCCGGACACCGGCGTGGCCATTCTGGACATCATGCTGCCGGATATCGACGGCTTCGAGGTCTGCCGCAGCATCCGTGCGACGAACAAGGCCATCGGCATCATCATGCTCACGGCGCGCACGCAGGAGATGGACAAGGTCACGGGCCTTATGACCGGCGCGGACGACTATGTCACCAAGCCCTTCTCCCCCGCCGAGCTGACGGCGCGCATCGACGCGCTCTACCGCCGCATCGGCGGCGCGGCCGAGGCAGATCCCGAAGTCATCGTCCACGAGCCGTTCACGCTCAACCTGCGCAACCGCACGCTCGAAAAGAGCGGCCGCCGCATCAAGCTCACGCAGGTGGAGTTCGCCATTCTGCAGCTGTTCATGCAGAACCCCGGCCGCGCCCTGTCGCGGGAAGACATTCTCACCTCGGTCTGGGGCCGCGATTATGACGGTGAGCTCAAGATCGTGGATGTGAACATCCGCCGCCTGCGCATCAAGATCGAGGATAACACCGCAAACCCGACCTACATCACCACGGTCTGGGGCTACGGGTATAAATGGGGCCTGTAAGCCCGGGAGGAACCGCCATGAAACGAAACAGCGGCCTGCAGAAGCGCTGGCTGCGCAATACGCTGAGCATTCTGTTTGCCATCGTGCTTCTCTGCGTGATCGCGCTTTCGATCATGGTCGCAGCCTATTACTACTCCAGCATGGAGGCCGGGATGGAGGCCAAAGCGCGCACGAGCACGAGCTTTTTCGACAACTACGTCCGCCAGAGCTACAACGAATATTACCAGTCCTGCGCAAAATTCGCCCAGAGCTTTGACTCGAAGGACCAGATGGAGCTGCAGTTCGTCAACACGAACAACCGCATCGTCGCCTCGTCCTACGGCGTGTACTCCGGTATGGCCGGTGTGACGTCCGACATCCGCGAGGCCATCGAGACGAAGGCCATCGCGTCCTACACCGGAACAAATCCCGCGACCGGCGAGCGCATCATGGCAGTCTCCAGCCCGCTCATCTATACAAACGGCGAGGTCATCGGCGTGCTGCGCTATGTCACGAGCCTGCGCCGCGCCGACCGGCAGATCATGCTCTTCAGCCTGTGCGCCGCGCTTGTCGGCCTGATCGTGCTGCTCGTTGTCTATGTCAGCGGCCGCTACTTTGTCAAATCCATCCTTGTCCCGGTGCAGGAGCTGACCACCACGGCCAAGCGCATCTCCGCTGGCAGCTATGGCGTGCAGATCCCGCGGAAGTCCGACGACGAGATCGGCGAGCTGACGGACACCATCAACGAAATGTCTGAAAAGATCAGCCGCGCAGAGAAAATGCAGTCCGAGTTCGTCTCGTCCGTCTCGCATGAGCTGCGCACCCCGCTCACAGCCATCAGCGGCTGGAGCGAAACGCTGCTGTCCGCCGGAGCTGGCGTTGACAGCGCCGAGGCCCGCCGCGGCCTGAGCATCATCCAGCGCGAGGCCGCCCGCCTGACGGATATGGTCGAGGAGCTGCTGGAGTTCACCCGCCTTCAGGACGGCCGCTTTACCCTGAACGTCGTGCCGTGCGACCTGCGCACGGAGTTTGAGGACACCGTATTCATGTACGGCTCCCGCCTGCGGCAGGAGGGCATCGTACTGGACTACCTGGAAAACGACGACGATATCCCCGAAATCCCCTGTGACCCGGCGCGCATGAAGCAGGTCTTCCTGAATATTCTGGACAATGCCGCCAAGCACGGCGGCGAGGGCGGCAGGATCACGGCCGAGATCTGCCGGGAGAACGCAGACGGGCAGGACTCCGTCGTCATCCGCATCCGCGACTTCGGCCCCGGCATCCCCGAAGAGGAGCTGCCGCTTGTGAAAAAGAAATTCTACAAGGGCGCCTCCAAGGCGCGCGGCAGCGGCATCGGCCTTGCGGTCTGCGAAGAGATCGTTACGATGCACAACGGCGTGCTCGACATCGCCAATGCCGAGGGCGGCGGCGCGGTCGTCACCATCCGGCTCCCCATTGCAGAGCAATAGAAAGGAAACACATGGCAAAAAAGAACACACAGCAGCCGCAGGAACAATTCAAGACCATGATCGGCGGTCAGGCCCTCATCGAGGGCATTATGATGCTCGGCCCGGAGAAATCCGCCGTTGTCGTCCGCACGAAGGACGGCCTGCAGCGCAAGGTCGAGCCGCGGAAGCTCTCGCAGAAGTGGTCGCCGAAGAAGCTGCCGTTCATCCGCGGCATCTTCAATTTCTGCACATCCATGAAGACCGGCGTTTCCGCCCTCATGTATTCCGCGGATTTCTTTGCGGAGGAGGACGAGGACGAAAAAGGCAAGGAGCCCGGCCGTTTTGAGGCCTGGCTGGAAAAGCGCCTGTCCTCTGAGAAGGCGCAGAACGCGCTCATCACGTTCTCCGTCGTGCTCGGACTGGCGTTCTCTATCGCGCTGTTCTTCGTGCTGCCGTCGCTGCTCGGCTCGTTCCTGAACCGCTTTGTCACCACGAATGAGATCGTGCGCAACCTGCTCGAGGGCCTGCTGCGCATCGTGATCTTCCTTGCTTACATGTTCCTCGTGTCCCGCATGAAGGACATGCGCCGCGTCTTCTCCTATCACGGCGCGGAGCATAAGACCATCCGCTGCTACGAGGCTAAGCTCCCCCTGACGGTCGAAAACGCGCGCAAAATGACCCGCCTGCATCCGCGCTGCGGCACAAGCTTCCTGTTCGTCGTGATGATCGTCTCCATTCTGGTCTTTTCCCTTGCCACGCCGCTGCTGCGGCCGATCACGGCGGGCATCACCTCGCACTGGCTCGAAGCCCTCGTGCGCGTGGTGCTGAAGCTCCTGCTCCTGCCGATCGTCGTCGGCATCAGCTATGAATTCAACCGTCTCGTCGGCCGCCATGACAACTGGCTGACGCACGCGCTGTCCGCGCCCGGCATGTGGCTGCAGTACCTGACGACAAACGAGCCGGACGACTCCATGCTGGAGGTCGGCATCGAGGCGCTGACGCTCGTTCTGCCGGAAAAGGAGGGCGAGGACCGGTGGTAAAGAAATACGCCGAGCTCTATCTCGACGCCCGCCGCGCCCTGCTGCCCACAGAGGGCCAGTTTGCCTCGAACGTCGCGCGGGAGCTCATCTGCGCGGCCTCCGGCAAAACGGCGGAGCAGCTGATCTCGGACCGCGACCTCTACGCCTCTGAGGAGATCTGTGAGCTGGCGCAGTCCTTTGTGCGCCGCCGCGTGGCAGGAGAGCCCATGCCCTACATCCTCGGTGAATGGGACTTCTACGGCATGACGCTCACCGTCACGCCCGATGTGCTCATTCCCCGCGACGACACCATGGCCGTAACGGAGCTTGCCATCAAAAAGGCGCTGTTTCTCGAGCAGAATCCGCGCATTCTGGATCTGTGCACCGGCTCCGGCTGCATCGGCCTTGCCATCGCCCGCCGCGTGAAGGACGCGCGCGTGACGCTCGGAGACGTCTCCCCTGCCGCGCTGCGCGTGGCCCGGCAGAACGTCGGCAGCCAGCGCCTGTCCGGCCGTGTGAAGTGCCTGACGATCGACGTCCGGCAGCCCGCGGCCCCGTTTCTCGGCACCTTTGACCTGATCGTCTCGAATCCGCCCTATGTCACAACGGCGGAAATGGAGACGCTCGATCCATCCGTCCGCGACTATGAGCCGCATCTGGCGCTCTGGGGCGGCGACGACGGGCTGGATTTTTACCGCGCCATCGTGCGCAACTTCACCCCCGCGCTCAACCCCGGCGGCTGGCTGTGCTTTGAATTCGGTATGGGCCAGGACGCCGCCGTGTGCGACCTGCTGCGCCGCGCAGGCTATGAGATCGCGGAGCTGAAAAAAGACACCGCAGACATCACCCGGGCCGTGCTTGCCCGGAAGAGAGAGGAAGGCTGACCATGGCACAGAAAAAGCCCGCCTACGAGGCCCCCGCGCCCGCAGACGACAAGAAAAAAGCGCTGGAGACCGCGCTGCACCAGATCGAGAAAAACTATGGCAAGGGCGCCGTCATGCGTCTGGGCGACCGTCCGGAGATGAACGTGGATGCCATCCCCACCGGCTCCCTTGCACTGGACGCCGCCCTCGGCATCGGCGGCCTGCCCCGCGGCCGCATCGTGGAGGTGTACGGCCCCGAGGCGTCGGGTAAAACGACCCTCGCCCTGCACGCCGTGGCAGAGGCGCAGAAAAAGGGGGGCGAGGCGGCCTTTATCGACGTGGAGCATGCGCTCGATCCGGTGTATGCCCGCGCGCTCGGCGTGGATGTGGACGCGCTGCTCGTGTCGCAGCCGGACACGGGGGAGCAGGCGCTGGAAATCGCCGAGGCGCTCATCCGTTCGGGCGCCATTGACATCGTGGTGGTAGACTCGGTGGCGGCGCTGGTGCCCCGGGCGGAAATCGAAGGCGAAATGGGCGACAGCCATGTCGGCCTGCAGGCGCGCCTGATGTCGCAGGCCATGCGCAAGCTCGCCGGCGCGGTGTCCAAGTCCAACTGCATTGCCCTGTTCATCAACCAGCTGCGCTTGAAGGTGGGGGTTGTGTACGGCAACCCCGAGGTGACCGCGGGCGGCAACGCGCTGAAATATTACGCGTCGGTGCGCCTGGACGTGCGGCGTACCGAGACGCTCAAGGCGGGTTCCGAAGCCATCGGCTCCCACACCCGGGTGAAAATTGTCAAGAACAAGGTGGCCCCGCCCTTCAAAGAGGTGGAGTTTGATATCATGTACGGCCAGGGCATCTCCCACGAAGGCGAGCTGCTCGATCTGGCGGTCAAGCTGGATATTATCATGAAATCCGGTTCGTGGTTCTCCTATAAGGAGGAGCGCATCGGCCAGGGCCGCGACAACGCCAAGGAGTATTTGAAGAGCCATCCCGAGGTGGCGCAGGAAATCGAGGAACAGGTACGCGCCAATATGGATAAGCTCAACCCCTCGCCCCGTGCCAAGGCGGCGAAGGCACCGGTGGAGATTCCGATTGCAGCGGCCGCGAACATCACGGCCCCGGCCGCCAAGGCGCAGATCGACATCGTCGTGGACGACTGATGAAAACCGTAAAGGGAGACCCGGCAGGTCTCCCTTCAGGCTGTCGAAAAAGTATCTTTTTTTGTTAAGCGGGGATTGTTAAGGGGCGTTTGCCCCTTAACACGAGATTTGCAGATTTCAAGGACATGTGCCTTGAAATCCGCTCCTATCAAGGGCTAGCGCGGTGAGCGCTGCGCGAGCGAAAGCCCTTGTCTCAAAATAAAAGTGGTAGTGAAGCGCGGCGAAACGTGCTTTTATTTTGGCGTGTCGACTTTATCGACACGCAAAAGGCCCCGCATCCGCGGAGCCTTTTTGAGCGT
>ERZ827478.1740-NODE-1740-length-13882-cov-74.065162_pt1 | contig 13882 bp, 12 predicted proteins | sample MGYA00519705_ERZ827478 | MGnify/ENA primary metagenome ERZ827478 (study PRJEB31778, sample SAMEA3449318) | human gut metagenome | biome: human gut; feature: human-associated habitat; material: faeces | place: United Kingdom | collected 2010/2012 ... | reverse complement strand
TAACTTGCGCTCCTTTCTTCGGTTTTAGGTTGTGTGTTCTAAGAGACTTCCCAACTGCTTGATTAAGAAGTCTTTTAGAGCATACAACACCCGCCGCCTGCTTGTAAACCTTATATTCCCGCACGGCGATATGTGACGGGTCGCGCTCCTCCAAAGTTTGGAACAGCAGATCCAGTGGACTTTGGTACTGTTCGTCCTCCTCCATGACTCGCGCACATTCCAGCATGAACATCAGCATTTCAAAATTCTGTTCCTCCACAGGTGCCTCATAGAGCAGATATAGCATCAGCGCAGAGTCCAGCGCGATCTCCGCCTTTTCCCAAAACGGATCGTTGGATGCGCCCTTGGGCGGTGTGGTGTTTTTCACCAGATTGTCCATGAGCTTCAGCACATCCGGGTCGTCCCGAATGTAGGTGAAGGGGTTATAGCCATCCGATTGCCGGGGGTGGATGAGGTCAAATACCTTAATATCGTATCCCTCCTCCTTAAGTAGATAGCCGGTACTACGCAGCATCTCTCCCTTTGGGTCAACGATCAGATAGGAGCAGTTGACGCTCATAATGCCGGGTTTGCAGAAAAATCGCGTCTTGCCGGAGCCGCTGCCGCCCACCACAAGGATATTGAGGTTGCGCCGATGCTTGTAGCCATCCAGCCCAATGGAAAAGCGCTTTGTGAGGATAACGTTTTTCCCGTCTCGGTCTGCGTACCGCTTGTTTAGTTCGCGGGCATTGCCCCATTTGGCTGATCCGTATTCCTCGCCGGGGCGGCGGTTTTCATGATCAGCGTAGTATAAAAGAACACCGCCGCCGTAGAGCAGCAGAAACACCAGCAAAAAACGCGGCGTATACGCTGTCCATCGCAGCAGATCGGGACGCCTCACTATAGTGCTGATACGCTCCAAGAGTGCAAAAATATTCTCTCCGGGGATATAGACGCTGGCGGTTACCATTGCGAAGTACACAACCGGAAGGCAGAGAATTGCCCACGCAATGGGATGCATCTTCTTCATGGCAACACCCTCTCGCAACACACCACATACCGCTGTCGCCCACCCGAAGCGTAGGGATGGCAGGTAATGAGCGTCAGCAGGTCGCGGCTTTGCTGTATCTTGATCTTATCCACCTCATGGGGCTGGATGATCTGAATGTCCGTCACGGTGTAGGTTAGTATCTCCCACAGGTTGGTGAGCTTCACGGTATCGCCAACCTGTAAGCGGTTTATGTGCCGGAAGTAATCCGCACCGCGCCATCCACGGTGGCCTGCGATAACGCTGTTGGCGTTGTCACCGCCGATGGGCGCGGAGGTATTACCCAGCACTGCCGCACCTGCGGCGAGGTGGTCGTCTAATGCCCCCAGATAGACCGGCATGGTCAACTCCATAGCGGGTATCTCCAACACACCGATGATCTCATCTTCGATACCGTAGACAGTCAAGTCGGCGGCGGGCTCCTCGCAGGCTTCAAGGTCGGTGAGGTTGCACTGCTTTTCTGCGTAAAGCTGGCGGTTATACTCTTGTAGAGCCGCCAGCAGTTCGGGATATTGCTGCTCCGGCTTTCGCTCTTCGAGGAAGCTCTGCACGGCCTCATCTGTGTCGGCTTGCAGCCTTTGTCCCGTGAACACCGGCCATAGCACGACGCAGATGCCCGCCACGGCCAACAGCGCAGCCAGTACAAAAGGTGTCTTACGCATGGCGTTTCCTCCTTACCAAAAAGTAAGCACCACCGATTACCGCCACCGCGCCAAGGCCGACACCCAAGCCGGTGAGGTAATGCCGCGTCCACGAGGATGCAGCTGGTTTTTCTGCGGCGGTAGTCGCTTCCTGTTCGGGGGTGTAGGGAACACGGTGGCCACGCACCAGCAGCCGGTGGGTGTTGACGCCAAATGGCGTACACGTCACCAGCGTGACTAAATCCTTGCCGTCCTCAATTTGGAGCAGGCTCGTGTCCGTGGGCAGCACCGTGTTGATGGCGTCTACCTTGTATGCTAACACCTCTCCCAGCACATGGATGTAGAACATATCGTCCGCTGCAAGCTGGTCGATGTCCGAAAACAGCTTGGAACTCGCCAGTCCACTGTGCGCCGACAGTACCGCGTGGGTACTGCTGCCGCCTACCGGCAGAGATGTGCCGACCACATGGCCCACGGCGCGCTCCAGCGTGTCCGCGTCCGTGCCATGCTGTACCGGCAGATATACGTTGATTTTGGGGATGTCTACATAGGCCATGGCTCCGCCCACCGTGAGCTGCTGGGCATAGGCCAAGGGAGGGGCGGATGCCCCTCCCTCTGCAATGGCTGCGCCGGACAGCATGGCGTTGTACTGCTGCGCTGCTTGCCGCTGTTGCTCTAATTCGTCAGCGTTGCTGTCCTCGATGGCGGCGGTGTAGGCGGTCTCAATGTCAGAGTGGTATTTACTGTTGATGATCGTGCTGACCAATGGATAGGCCAGCAAAACTCCCGCCACAGCAAACAGCACGAAAGAAATAAGTATCCATTTATGTCTCAAAAAATACCTCCCCTTCAATTTTGATTTTTCTTATAGCTACTACGTTCGGGCATAAAACAGTCCGACTGCAATTTTGCAGTCGGACTGTTCATGATTATTCAGTTGTCTTTTTCAAGCAGCCAATCCACAAGATTTTTCACGCGGATGCCGTTGTAATTGCCAACTGTCAGATGGTCGGCAGTCAGGATGATCTTTTCGTAATTGTCGCGGATCAGTGTCAGTGGACGCATTTCACGTTCGAAGGTCTCCTGCGCCGTCATATCCGCCGTTACCTGATAATAGGTGTACTCACCCTGCTTTTCTGCAACAAAATCGACCTCCGTGTTGCCCAGCTTACCGATCATCACCTTATAGCCCCGGCGCAGCAGTTCAAAATAGACCACGTTTTCAAGAGAAAAACCGAGGTCATAATTTCTGCGCAGCAGAATGTGATTTCGCAAACCGAGATCTACGACATAGAACTTCTTGTTGATCTTCAGAAGCTGCTTGCCCACAATGTCAAAGCGCTCTGCGGGATAGAAGATAAAGGACTCTGTCAGGGCATCCACATAATCATCCACCGTATTGGGCGACACCTTTCTGCCGGAAGAAATCAGATAGTCTGTGATGCTACGAACAGAAACCGGGCTGCCCACCACGCTGGCGAGGTACTTTGCAATGGATTTCAGCAGCGCAATATCTGTTACCTTCCGCTTGGATGGCTCACTCTCCTTGCGGGCTTGCCGGTCTTCGATGTCCTTCACAATGACCGTGTTGTAGATGCCCTCTAAGTAGGTCTCCACTTTTTCCGTGGTGCGATCCATCCTGGCAACATAGGGCAGTCCGCCGCATTGCAGGTACTCCGCAAAACCGCGGTCAGCGTCCAACTCTGTGATCGTCAAGAACTCTTTCAGCGAAAGTGGGAGCATCTTAATCTCCACATAGCGGCCTGTCAAAAGCGTTGCAAGATCGCCTGAGAGCATATACGCATTGGAACCTGTGATGTAGATGTCCACATCTGGTTTGACATACAGACTGTCCACGACCTTTTCAAAGTCCGCAACCTTCTGGATCTCGTCCAGGAAGATGTAGGTCGTTCTCCCGGCCACCAAGCGTTCTTTCAGATAGGCGTACAGCTTTTTGTAGTCCAGCAGTTCCTCGTATTCCAGTTCCTCGAAGTTCACCGATACGATCTGCGCGTCTGTGACGCCGTTTACCCTCAGCCAATCCTGATACTGCGCCAGCAGCGTGGACTTTCCGCAGCGGCGAATGCCGGTCACAACTTTGATGACCTGCTCGTCCTTCCAGCCGACCAGTTCAGCAAGATATTCTTTTCGTTCTACCAAGGGAGCCACCTCCTAAAAAGAAGTATTCTCATTATAGAACGAAATATGCCATCCGTCAACTAAATATTCCGAAACTGGAATAAATTTTCTTATTCATAAAAATTTATTCCGAAAATGCGCTTTTGTTTTTCTGCTTCACTGCTCGTCCTTGTGCTTGCGGCTACGGATCACGATAAATGCTGCCGCGCCCAGCAGAGCCGCGCCGCCGACAGTGAACATCCACGTGCCGTAGCCGCCGGTTTTGGGCAGGTCGAAGCCGGGGTTGTTGACCACGGTCAGGGGCACGATGGCGTTGCCATCCGTCATGGTGACATCCTTGCCGTTGACGGTGGCGGAGGCGGTCAGCAGCTTGGCACCGCACTTCTCACACTGGCCGTTCTCGCTGGTCTTGATAACGATCTTGACAGCGTCCTTCAGCAGCACATAGCCCTTGTCGGTAGCAATTTCGGTCAGGCTGTAAGCATCGTCCTCCAGCCCTTTGACCACGATGTGACCCTGTGCATTGGGAATGAACGTAGTAGCGTCAGATTTCTTGGCGGTAAGACCCTTGGCGTGGTACACACCGTCCTTCTGCTCCGCGATGATATAGCAGTCGTCAGTATCATTATGCAGCCGGAACTTCACGTTCCGCACGTTGCCGCCGTTGTCAGAGAACTGCTTAAGGACGTCGATACCGTAGGTATAGACATGGCAGCAATCCTTGAGGGTATCAAAGTAGGTAGTGTTGGTGCGCTTCCAAGTCAGCACGACCTCGTTGGGATTGTCGGTATCGCCCATCTTGGCGTCGGCAGTCAAGGTGGCAGCGTAAGTAATACGCATGGTGCAGTCGGAATAGCCGCGCTTCACGCTGTCGGTATACACGGTGGCCGCCTCATTGATCTCGCTCAGGCCGGTATCGGTCATGCGGATGGTCATGGTGTTGGCGGTATCATCATAGGCCACGGTGAACTTGCCGGAATTTTCATCCCATGTATTGATCTTGTCGGCGCAGCCAGCGTCCTTAAAGAACTCGATGACCACATCGTTCTTGTTGTAGCGAATACCCTTGCTCATGGTGTCCACATAGGTGTACTCGCTCAGGCTGGATGCCTTGGAGGTAATCGTGGGCAGGGTGCTGACAATCTGGTAGTCCACGGTGTCGCCTACGGAGGCGGTGGCGGTGTGGGCGTAACCATCGGTAGTGTCGGTCAGGCTGCCGGTATTCTTGCCGGTGGAGTTCTTTGCTTCACGCACGGTCTTATCGAGGTTAGGGTTGCCGGTCTGGTTCTTGGGGTAAACGGTCACATCGTAATTCCACGCCGCGCCATCAATGGTGGTCATGGGCAGGGACACGAGGAAAGGATTGCAGGTGGAGGTCACGTTTTCAGGGACTCTGGTCTCTACCACCAAATACAATCCCTGCTCCATATCAGAAGCGGAGGTGTGTCCGGTGGCATCCGTTTCGGGCATGGCCACGCCGCCGTTCTTCATGGCGGTCTCCAGCGCATTTTTCACGTTCGTGGCATTGGCAGTCAGCGCGGTGGACAGCTTGTTGTTGAGCACATCGCTGGTGAAGTAGTTGATACTGCCCTCAGTCTTGTGTGCGTCTGCGCCGGTCAGGCCGATGGCAGACAGTACGGCATTAGAGCGTTCAGAGCCATCAAAGCCATACAGCACACCCACCTGACGCTGGCTCTCCACCAATTCATTGTTCATGGCGATGTCGGCCACGCGGAGGTATGTGAACTCTACGCCCTGGATGGCGTACTTGCTCAGCTTGTCGATAACCGCGTCGTCATGCAGGCCGGTGGAAACGTAGGCCTCCGCGTCCCACGCGCCGTCATTGCCGGCCTTGGTGATGTCGTATTTGTAGATGGAAAGGGATGCTTTCTTGCTGGTGTCGATGGTCGGCTCGGCAAATGCTGTGGTGATGAGGCCCAGAGCCATGATAGCGACCAAGAGCATGGCCCATACGCGATGGATCTTTTTCATTTGGTTGTCTCCTTTTTGATGTTAGATCTTTTGCAAAAATAAACACCCATGCAAAGCATGAGTGCTGCAAACATACTGGGTGCAATAAAACCGTTGCCGCCTGTAAACGGCAGGGCAAATCCCGCATTGTTGCAGGCGGTGATGGTGACATCACGGTTGCCGCTGTCCAATGCTCCCGTGAACAGCGGCTCAGTCAGCAGCGTGTACCCTGCGGGAGCTTTGGTTTCCGTCACGCGGTACTGCACACCGATCTTGAGGTCGCTCCACTTGGCGATACCGGCCTTGTCGGTGGTGATTTTGCCCACCTCCGACCAAGTCTTGCCATCTGCGGAAGTCTCCAGCATCAGCTCCGCACCAGCGAGAGGGCTGCCCGTTACATCCACCTTGCGGACTGTGATGCTGCCCTTCTCCTCCACGATTTTGACCTTAAAATGAATGTACGCCCACACGGGGTCGGGCAGCGAAGTCAATGCCGCACACGCCTGATAATTGCTGCCGTTGCTGGGCTCCAGCAGCACGGACTCTGTGCCCTCCACATCCAGCGAGTAGCCGTAGTCGCTGCTGATATAGCCGTTCAGCTGCGCCGCTGCGTCCTTTGTGGCCGTCACGGTCAGCACATTCCGCCGCTGTTTGACGGTCACACCGTTAATACCGGCACGAAAGGCGTACTGCGGCAGCACGCCGTTTGTGTCGGTGGCCGTGCCGGTGTATTTGCTGCCGTCCCACGTCAGCGTAATAGCGTTGGCGTCCGAAAGCTGGTTACGGTACTTCACCGCGAAGCTGGGGATCTTGCCGTGGTTCATAATACGGTCAATGATGATGTTGTACGCCACCGCCACGTCGTCGCCCGCATAGTGGAACAGGTTGGCGCAGGTGGTGTCATACAGCGTGTAGGGATACACCGGGCTGCGGTAGCCGCACACGAACTCCCACACCACCGCCTGCGTCGCCAGCTGCGCGCAGTCCGGGTGCATATTGAAGCCGTAATTGCCGCCGTAGCCGTAGGCCATAGTCAGTGTCACGGCATACCGCTGATTCCACGTCAGGTCGCTCCACGATGTGGAGGAATACTGCAAATCACCGCTGGCGGAGCGCGCCTCCGGCTCCATGCAGTAGGCCGGGACAGTCTCCCCGGTGTCGTTCCGGGTGAAGTACTTGAGTTTGTTGCTGGTGTACGGCCCCCACTGCGGCACGGGCGTTTTGTCCTCATGGTATCGGTATTCGTTGCCGCTGCTGACGACACCTGTGACCGTGGCGGCGTGGGCGGTCACGATGGACAGCCCCATGACAGCCACCAGTAGGCACACAAGTGTCAGCAGCTTGGGAATGGTTTTCTTCATAGCGTTCCTTTCCCCCAACGCAAAAGGCCGGCAGCATACGCTGTCGGCCTTTTGGTCGGGTATTCAGTTGGTTTATCCGTACAGCACCACCACGATGTACTCGTCCGATGCCGCGTCGTAGCGGGCAGTGCAGTTGAACCGCGCATACGCACTGACCGTTTCCGCGCCGTCCATGGCGGCGAGGCAGGCGAAGGTGGCGTCCACGTTACCCTTTACGGCGGCGGTCAGTGCCGCCTGTCCGCCGTTCTCCGCCAGCCATGCCACGCTGTCTGCCGTGCCGGGGAAGAAGCTGGAGTCGGCGGCGGTCATACTGGTGTCGATGGTCACGCCGTATTGCGCTCTTGCGTACTCATTGCCCGCCCGGACAGCCTCCGCGATGGAGTAGATGTTCCCGCTGGCGGCAGGCTTCGGCGTGGGCGTAGGTTCGGGGGTGACTTCCGACACTGTTTGTTCCTGTTCCTCTGCCGGTGTCGGTGCAGGTGCCGGCGTGGGTGCGAGAGAAGGTTTATCCTCCGGCACAGGCGCGGGTGTTGCCGGCTCTTTCGGTGCAGCGGGTGCAAGATTCTTTTCCGCTTCTGCATCTGTAGGCGTATCCACCCGTTCGACAGGCAGCAGCGCATCCGCACTGTCCTCGGCTTTACTTCTCTCATCCTCCATCTGTGGCAGCAGAGTAGTCACCACCTCCGCTGCATCGTCTACTTTCCGCATCTGAGGCACCTCCGTCTGCGCGGAGATCGGCGACTGTACCCTGTCCGGTGCTTGCACCGCACAACCCGCTATAATTGCCGCGCAGAGGGTCAGAGCCACACAGTAAATCGTTCGTTTCATGGTAATCTCATTCCTTCGTTTTAAGATACCCCCATTATGTGTCCACGGCTATTTGCCGTCAAATTTTTACCTATCGCTCCATGCCCTGCTCCTGCTTTTTCTCCTGCTGCTGCGGTGCAAGACCGCGCTGGATGCTGGCACGCTGTGCGGAGAAGGTCTGCTGGAAATCAGCAATAACGCCCATTCTGTCACGTGCTTCCAGTCCGTCAAACATTTCCACAAGCCCTACGGGCTTAGGTCTGTCGCAGGGAACGCCATAGCTGCGGCAGAGCATATAGCTGACGCTATCCGCGCCCAACGCGCAGGACTCACGGCTGTAATAGGGGAAGTTCCCATGATCATGAATACCCGCATGGACGATCTCGCGGCTCAAGGCGCGAAACGCCGCGCTGTCTGTGATATACCCGCTGACAATGATCTGCTGTTGGCTGGGGTCATACAGTGCGTCCTGCCCACGGGCGTCATCGGTCACAACGGGGACGGGCGACACCGTCAGAAGCTGGTACAGTGCCTTGCTCATGGCGTCACTGTTGTCCGTAAGCTGATTTTTCACCATCTGACCGCGGCCTGCGGTCTGGGAGATGTCGAACACTCGCCCCACCTTATAGCCGCGATACTGCCGTCCGTCCCTGACGTAGGTATCGCCCACGCGGATCTTCATGCCCACCTCCTCCCGCATGACGTTACGGTTCAGGCCATTCCAGCCCTTCACGCTGTTGAACACCGTCACCTCGGGGTTCTGTTCCATCGCCAGCAGCACATTGGACGCGCTGAAACGCGGATTGTCCGCCTGCACATCCAAATAATGCAGGAATGCGCCGGTACTCTCCGTCACACGCAGTGCGGCGGCGTCATTCATCTCGTTAAGGCTGTCGCGCTCATCTGCCTTCCGCTGCTTCCACTCCTCGGTCTGCTGCTCCTTCTGCCGGATCAATTCACTCAAATTTGCCATAATAATCTCCTATCTCTGTTCATGCTCCGGCGCGGCAATGGTTCTTGCCTGCCGCGCCATCTGTTCGGATACCTTCTTCAGCTCCAGCATTTTCGCCCGCACGGATGGCTTATCCATCTCGGTAGACGTTCTGGCACCATTCCCGCGCTCTCTGAAGCTGCTCTCTGACCGAGCGCGGGGGTTCGCTTTTTTTGCGGTGTCGTCCTCCCGCACCGGCGCAGGATAGCCCATCCGTTCAAAGATGCGGTTGATCTGTCGGGCGTCCTTGGCTTTCGCCATGATCTCCACTGTGCCGGTTTTCTCCACCCGATTGATAATGGGATAGAACAAAACACCGTACCGCTTGCTCTCCATTTGGAAGCCCCGCAGATCCTCCTGCTTGACGGAGAATATGGCCAACTCCTCGCCGTCCTGGATCAGCCGCTTTAGTCCCGTCTTGCCGGATAACTTAGGGTTGTCCTTGGCTACTGCCACCAGCAGAGCCGCTAAATTCTTTGCGCCCAGCCCCGCCAGCTTAACAGCACTCTCCGTGATCTGGATGCTCTCCCGCACCACCATATCGGCGGTTTCACCGTTAGTACTCACGCTTTTGCGCCTCCTTTCTCACTTCTTCCCGCCGTTCCGCCTCGGCTTGCTGCACCTGCCGGGATACCAAAGGCACATCCTCCAGTATCCTGCGGCACATGGCAAGCTCCCTTCGCTTTTCCCGCAGGGCGGCGGTCTGGCGGTCGATCTCTGCACTGCACTGTGTTTTGTACGCCTCATCTTCTGCATCTCTCCTTTCCCGATATAGTGGTTTTCTCTGCTGCTCACCGTCGTATATCTCCCGTTCAAGGGCGGCGATCCGCTGCTCCAAATCCTCCGCCGTGGTCATGCCGTTCGCCCACAGATACCGAAACTGCCGGTCATACCGCTGTAAGCGGATGACCTCCTGCCGCACGGAAAAAGGGACACGCCGGAAGTTCTTCTTCCGATGCGTCCCTCGCAGCAGGTACAGGTATCTGAGATACAGCACCTGAAACCCCGTAATTTTCTTTTTTGGCCCGGTAGGGCGCTTTCCTCTGACGCGGTAGCGCTTACCCGTGCGTGTCATGGCCGGTGCAGTCTGTGCGCCGCCTTCCCGCTGGGTAGCCAGCCGCCCGCGGATGTCCCGCTCCGTGTACCCGTCGCCCAGGCTATCCAGCCGTATCGCCCGCTTGCCGCCCGGCGGCAGCACGGTCACATATTTGCGGTCGGGCCGGTTCTGCACCACATACCCGCGTCGCCGCAGGAGCATCAGAAACGTCTCGTATGTATACGCCTCTCCGATGATGCTGTCAATATCACCGCGAATGATACCGCGGATGGTGGGCTTGCCGGTGTTCTCCGCTTTCCATTCGGCGTAGTGTTTCCCCTTGCCCTGCGGCGCGATTACAGACAGGTCGTTTTCCCGGCACAGGATGTCGGATGTGCTTCGCACCTCAAAATAGTAGCTGCCGGGGCTGCTGTGGTATTTTTTGCCGTCCACAAAGGACACGGAGTTCACCACCACATGATTGTGCAGGTGCGCCTTATCCAGGTGCGTGCCGACGACCACCTCGTAGCGCTCGCCAAACAGGCGCCGGGCAAACGCCACGCCGATGGCGTGAGCCTGCTCCGGCGTCACCTCACCGGGCGCAAAGGATTGGATGAAGTGATACCCCACCACGCCGCCCTTTTTACCGAAACGGCTCTTTGTCGCCTGCATCTCTGTATAAGCGGTCTCACAACTATCGCAGTTGATGGCGGACGTAAAGAAATACTGTTCCGTTTTCTCTGGATTTTCGGCATAAGTAATACCCGTATCCAGTGTAGTCTTTTCTCCGTTGACAGCATAGTTTACCCGCTTATCCAGTCGGTCACGGATGGCGATGATCTTCGTGATGGCCATTCTTAGAGGGCTTTCACCGCCTGCCAGAGCATTCCCTGCATCGCCTTGATCTGCGCTATATCCTCCATGCGGACAAAGCCGCTGGCATTGGCGACCTTGGCAATTTGGTTGATGTTCACGGCCATACCGGACATCTGGCGCAGCAGCTCCGTCAGCTCGCCGGGCGGACGGGGACGTAGTTCCGCGCCCACAATAAGCCTGCGGATCACCGGCTCCATTTTCAGGCCGGTATCTATGGAGAGCTGCTTCAAATGTGCGTACTCTGTGCTGTCCAGCCGCAGAGAGACGCGCTTTGCAATTTCTCTCATGTGTTCTGCTCCTTCCGTTTTTTAATGGGGTTTTAGGGGGCTTTGCCCCTTAACAAGCGCGTTTTGCTGTCAAAATGCTATGCTTGCCAGGACAGCGGCGCTCTGCGCCGCGTCCTGCAATACCTGCCGAAGAAAGAAATCAGCGGGCTTCGCCGCGCTGCGCGTCACGCCGATACCTCAGCAGATCATTGTAGTCTTTTCCCCGCACCGGTGGTCTGTCAATGACCTCGTATCCTCTCAGCAGCTCTTGCAGCAATACCGCCGACATCCGTCCCGGCTCATCATTGTCCAGACACAGCACGATGCGGGTAATATGGGGTGCGGCCTTCAAATACCGCGAAAGCGCCGGTGGCAGCTGCCGATCCTCCTTCCCGACACCTCCCAGCGACAGTGTGTTTGCCTTGCGCCAGTCCCTCCCCCGCTGCTTCAGCAGCGTCAGGTAGGAAAGGGCATCAATGGCGCTTTCAAAAACGCACAGGGTAGGGCTGTCCCCCGGTGTCATCGGCACTGCGAAGGAATACCGCTTGTCGCTGCCGACCACCTCGCCCACAAAACGCTTGTCTTGCAGTGTCCCCCGCTGCATGGCGTAGGCCGGTCTGTCACCGGCAAAGCCTACGAACACGCAGTTGTGATGCTGTGCCGATTCATAGAGCAGGCCGTGTTTGATGCAGTGGTTGATGATCTCCGGGTCGATACCGCGCCCACGCAAGTATGAAAAAACACGCCGGTTGTCGGCGTGTCTGGGCGGCAGGGAAAATGATTTTGTCGGGCGGGCTTTCCGGCGCGGCGGTTCTGCCAAAGGTACGCCGCCAGCGCTCAGGATGCGCTGCACCGCATCCGGCAGCGACAGCTTCCGCACAGTGGTCAGATAGTCCAGCGCACTGCTGCCGCCAACACCCCGTGACCACCAGTACCATTCCCCGTTGGAGATCTTCAGGCTGTCATGGCTTTTGGTTGCATAAGCATTGCCGCCCACGCTGACCAGTTCATCCGGTTCACAGCACCGCAGATAGGTCAGCAGATCCATCTCACGGGCGCGGGCTAACTGCTCTGGCAGGATAAACGGCATAGGACATCACCTCCTTTTTCCGTGATCATCTCCTGTTTTGCGTCTGTTGAAATAGGCAGAGCTAAAGACAGCGGGCTGCAATATAGCCCACTGCCTTTAGCTGTTTGGCTGCTTTGATATTAAATGCTGGCCGCAGTCAAGGCATTATTGCCTGACTTAAAATTGCATTGCTTCGCTATCCTCCAGACCGTGCTGGAAGAACATGATATAGTAGATGGGGATATAGATGATTTTCCCCTTCGTAGAGACTGTTCGCTCATTGGACACAACAAAGGCTTTCTGAATATGATAGTCTTCATTCTTCACGAAGTTATTCAGCGCACTGTGGATGGTATAGTCCTTACCGGACTTTACTTCAATGGGGACGGCGGATAAGGTGGCATAATCGTCAATAAGGAAATCTACTTCACCTTTATGGCGATTATCATAATAGAACAGTTCGTAACCATGCGCGATAAGCTCGCTGGCTACGACGCTTTCATAGACGGAGCCGAGATTGATGCTGGCTTCATCGTCCAGCACAGCTCGGATGTTATTGCCATAAAGGATGCCGGTCAGGACGCCCACATCATTCAGGTATAGCTTCAGCAGGTTTTTCCCTGTGGACTCGACCAGAGGGAATACTGGGTTAGAGATAGCCTGAACATTGAGGGCAATGCCTGCACTGATCAGATACTCGAACTCGTCTTGATAATCTGCGAAGGTCTTCCCCTTCTTATCTTCTATGCTCTGTGCTACGACACGTTTTTTCTTATTCTCCATGTTGGAGGGAATCAGGTCATAGATACGGCGGATCTTCAGCTTGCGCTCCTCGTCATACTTGGATGCGTCGGCGGCATAGTAATCATGAATCTCCTGTTGAATCTCACGGACGAACTGAATGTTGTGATTTTCCAGATAGGAATTGACCGCATCCGGCAGACCGCCGACCAACAGATACTTTCGGAAGTAGTCCATCATCTTATTGTGGGTCGGCTCGTCCAGGGCTTCCAGTCGTTCAAACTTCTTCCGCATGGCAGACACGGCAAACTCGTTCAGCCCGTTGGCATAGAGGAATTCCTCGAAGTCCAGAGGGAACATCCGAACTTTACGGATGCTTCCCATGGGGATCGATGTTGTCTGCGACAGAGTCACCCCCAACAGGGAGCCGCTGGCAATATAAGTGAATCGATCATCTTGGGACAGAAACTTCAGCAGCGTCAGCAGATGAGGATATGCCTGGATCTCGTCGATAAAAATCAGGGTGTTGTCTTTCTGCTTCATCTTGCTGCCTTCCAGCATACTGACTTGTAGGTAGAAGTCCTCGACGGTTTTCGTTTCGGCAAATAACCGTGGGCCGATGGAGTCCTCCACCATGTTGATCTCGATGAAGTTTTCAAACAGTTTGTGTCCTACATGTCGGATGATATAGGTTTTTCCGACCTGACGCGCACCGTCTATCAGAAGGATTTTCTTTGAATCGCTTTGCAGATGATCTTCGATAAGAGATTCGATTTTCCGAAACAGCATCATCGTCCCTCCTTGTGCTGACTTTTCAACCGTAGTATACACCGTAAAGAGCAACTTTTCAATATAATTGTGTCGAAGCTGTTGGCACTTTTCAAAGACACAGATGATGAGGTTGTAGTAGTCAAGAAAAGTAGACACGAAAAATATTTATTTTTGATTTGCTTTTTC
>ERZ827478.1733-NODE-1733-length-13962-cov-4.454232_pt1 | contig 13962 bp, 14 predicted proteins | sample MGYA00519705_ERZ827478 | MGnify/ENA primary metagenome ERZ827478 (study PRJEB31778, sample SAMEA3449318) | human gut metagenome | biome: human gut; feature: human-associated habitat; material: faeces | place: United Kingdom | collected 2010/2012 ... | reverse complement strand
CTCGAACCTATGACCCTCTGCTTGTAAGGCAGATGCTCTCCCAGCTGAGCTAAGACCCCATATTGTTTTGGGTTTCAGAAGCTTTTCCGTAACCCGCTTCGCTATTATACTATTATTTTTCATCAAATGTCAACACTTTTTTTAAAAAAATTTTTATTTTTAAATTTTTTAATTTTTAAGGTAAATGTAAGAGTAAAATCCAGTTTCTATGTTCATTTTCGGAAATCTGTTTTCCATTAATTTTAAAAAGGTGCAGGTATATGTTTTTTAACCTACCTTTTACAAGGAATCCTCTACTTCTAAAGAGGGGAAGGAATTGAGTTATATATTATTCATAAGTACACAAAGATATGATATTATATAAGCAGTCGAAATGATGAAAGATCATATTCTTTTTAAAGCACATCCGAAGTCTGAAATCAGTAAATTTATAAATGTTCATAAAAGTGCAGCCACAGACTTCTGAAAAAGAATTTCCACAGATTCGTGAGAAGTCCTCACCTCTTTAGGCGGTGGGAGTATGTCACGAGTTGCTTTAAGAAAAAAGAAAAATATGTTACAATAAAGCACATAATAATTACGGAGGAAGAGGAAAATGAATAAAAAGGCATGGTATACCTTTCGGATTGTTTTAGGAGGATATTTAGCTTGGCTTGGGATAAGGATGTTGATTGAAATGGTAAATGAAAAACCGAATAATATGGTTTTTATGTGTGTGATGTCTGTAATCTTTATATTGATCGGTTTAGCCTATGCTATTTATTATGTGAAAAAAATGTTTGATCTGAAAAAAGAAGATCATAGGATTGAAGAGGAAGATAAAGAGGCATTCGATGCGGGAAAAGATCAGGCGGATCGAAAAAGAAGAAAAAATGTTTTGCCGGAAATTGGTCCGAATGAGGAAATGAAAAAAGAAGCAGAGCAGGGGAAAACAGATAAGGAAACAGCACAGTCCGGTAATAACATCGAAAAAGAGGCAGAAAAGTTAGATGATAAAGCAGAAGGAGAAACGGAAAAATCAGGCTATAAGGCAGGATCGGAGACAGAACAATCGGATGATAAAGTGAAAAAAGAGGCAGAAAAGCCAAATGACAAAAACGAGGAAGATGCAGAAGATGAAATGATAAAAGAAGGTGGAAAAAATCAGGAGCCTGAATTGGCAATGGAAGAATTTATTGAAGAGACGGAAACAGAGATAGAAAATGATTATGAGGAGAGATGAGCATGCGAGTAGGTATGGGATATGACGTTCACAGATTGGCGGAAGATAGAAAGATGATTTTGGGAGGCGTGGAAATTCCGTATGAAAAAGGTCTTTTGGGCCATTCGGATGCAGATGTGCTCGTGCATGCGATTATGGATGCGCTTTTAGGAGCTGCGGCATTAGGTGATATCGGGAAACATTTTCCGGATACCGATCCGGAATATAAAGGGATTTCCAGCATTCGGCTTCTGAAACATGTAGGAGGGCTTTTGGATGAGAATAGGTATATGATTGAAAATATCGATGCGACGATCATTGCTCAACGTCCGAAGATGCGCCCGTATATTGATACAATGCGTCAAAATATTGCAGATGCACTCTGTATTGAGATCGATCAGGTCAATGTCAAAGCGACAACGGAGGAAGGACTTGGGTTTACAGGGGACGGAGAAGGGATTTCTTCTCAGGCGATTTGTGCGATCGAGAAATATACAAATTACAGCAGTACGGATGTCTCTTCGGATTGTGGAATGTGCGGAGGATGTTGTTCGCGCATCGGGAGGAACGAGTAAATGATCATCCGTAAATTAGAGCAGAGCGAACATATTGCGACACGAAAATTGTGGGAAGAAATATTTCCGGAAGATACGAAGGCATTCCTAGACTATTATTACTATATTAAAGCGGCAAAAAATCAAATTTACGTTGTGGAAGAGGATGGGAGAATTTGTTCAATGCTTCAGTTGAATCCATATCGGATCCGGCTGGAGGATAAAAGCTTTCCGTCAGAATATATTGTCGCTGTTGCAACGAAAAAAGAATATCGCAGTCGAGGATATATGCGGGCGCTGCTAAATACTGTTTTGGAACGGATGCATTCGGAAAAAGTGCCGTTTACATTTTTAATGCCTGCGGCAGAAGCGATTTACAGACCTTATGATTTTAGATATATTTATGACCAATGCATGCAAGAAGTCAAAAAAGATGAGACAGCAGATGCTAGAAATCGTGAAAGTGAGCCGCAGAAAGAAGGAACGCTTGAATTTTCAGATGCGGGATTGTGGGACGCAGAAGAGATGGCAGATTTTTTTGAGGAACATTTTTCGGATTCGTGGCAAGTATATGCTCAGCGAGATACAGCCTATTATCAGACGATGATATTGGAGCGGCAAAGTGAAAAGGGCGGGGTTAGACTTATGCGGGAAAACGGTGTGTTGAAAGGGTTTTATGCCTACGCCTTAGAAGAAGGACTTGAAGTACGAGAGCCGTTGTATCTGAATCAATTTGAAGGGGAATTTGAACGGTCGATGCAGATGCTGTTGGATAAAAGCAATATCCGGAAAGTGGATCAAAATGAAAACAGAGTACAGCAATCGCTGAGAATTTATGCTCCTTTAAATAAAAAAAGTTGTAAAATGCGGTCTATGATTATGGCAAGAATTGTTTGTTTGCCTGAATTTTTAAAAGCAATGATCGTCGATGAAACAGAAACTCTTGAATGTTCTTTTGCTGTGCTTGACTCTATTTTGTATAAAAACAGCTGTGTATGGAAATTGACAAGCGTACAGGGCGAGAAAGAAATACATGTACAGGAGACCGAAGATTCACAAGGAGTATTTCCGATAGCGGATTTGACAGAATATTTGTTTGGAAGGATCGATTTGGAAGAACTGCGTGAAAGAGAGGGCGTGATCTGTACAGCTGAGCTTGGTGAAGAGTTAGAGAAAATAGAAAAACTGACAAGAGTATATTTCAATGAGGTTGTCTGAGAGGAAAAGTGCTCAAAAGAAAAAGAAGCAACGGCGATTTTGATTGCCTTTGAAAGAAAAGCGGTATTGACAAAAATGTGGAATTTGCATAATATAAATTATATGTCGAAGAATAAAAAGCAGAGAACGGAAAGAGTAACAGATTGTGAAAGTTCGCAGAGAGGGAATGTCGGAGGCTGAAAGCATTCCTGTACAAAGATGGTTTGTGAAGTGCGTCCGGGAGCTGATCGGGTGAATGAAAAGTAGCCTGATTCGTTTAGCATACGTTACAGGCTGTTGAGTGAAAGAAAAATCTTTTAATAGAGTGGAACCGCGGAAAAACTTCGTCTCTGATCTGAGACGAAGTTTTTATTTAACCGGTAAAAGTAAAAAATATTTTGTGGGAGAACAGAATGGGTATTGTATCTTATATTAAAGAAGAAATACGAGTTGTGCGGGAACGGGATCCCGCGATAAAATCAAATATGGAAGTGTTGCTTTATCCAAGTTTTCGTGTAATACTCAGATACAGAGTGGCTCATAAATTATATTTAAAAAAACATTATTTTTGGGCGAGATGGATTTCACAAAGAGCGGCGCGAAAAACAGGGATTGAGATTCATCCGGGAGCTAAAATCGGACGCGGCTTGTTTATTGATCACGGGAGTGGAGTTATCATCGGTGAGACAACGGTGATCGGCGATAACGTAACTCTTTATCAAGGGGTAACGCTTGGCGGAACCGGAAAAGAACAAGGAAAGCGCCATCCAACATTGGAAGATAATGTGATGGTAAGCGCGGGAGCAAAGATATTAGGTTCTTTTACGATCGGAGAAAATTCAAAGATTGGGGCGGGATCAGTTGTTTTAGAAGAGGTGCCCCCGAACTGTACGGTAGTAGGTGTGCCGGGGCGTATCGTTAAAATGGATAATAAAAAAGTTCCGAGATCCGATATGGATCAAATTCATCTCCCGGATCCGGTATTGTCGGATTTTAAGAGGCTTCAGGAAGAAAATTTAAGATTGCATAAGGAATTGAAACGTCTTGTGAAAGAGATAAGATGTGTGGAAAAGAAAGGAGATTATGATGAAGATTTATAATACATTATCAAAAAGAAAAGAAGAATTTGTGCCATTGGAAGAAGGCAAAGTAAAAATGTATGTGTGCGGTCCTACGGTTTATAATTTTATCCATATCGGAAATGCAAGACCGATGATCGCATTTGATACAGTACGCCGTTATTTTGAATATAAAGGATTTGAAGTGAATTTTGTATCAAACTTTACAGACGTAGATGATAAAATTATTAAAAAAGCGATTGAAGAAGGCGTTTCTGCTGATGAGATATCGAAAAGATATATTGCGGAATGTAAAAAAGACATGGAAGCAATGAATGTAAAACCGGCCACGAAAAATCCGCTTGCAACAGAAGAAATCTGCGGCATGGTGGAAATGATTTCCACATTGATTGAAAAAGGATACGCCTATGAAAAAAACGGAACGGTTTATTACCGTACAAGAAAGTTTGAAGGTTACGGAAAGCTTTCGCATAAGAATCTGGATGATTTGAGGTCGGGAGGAAGATCGCTTCTCGTTACAGGAGAAGACGAAAAAGAAGATCCGCTTGATTTTGTGCTTTGGAAACCGAAAAAGGAGGGAGAACCTGCCTGGGAATCTCCGTGGAGTGAGGGCCGTCCGGGATGGCATATTGAATGCTCGGAGATGTCTAAAAAATACCTCGGAGAACAAATTGATATTCATGCCGGCGGAGAGGATTTGATATTTCCGCATCATGAAAACGAGATTGCTCAAAGCGAAGCCGCGAACGGAAAAGAATTTGCAAAATATTGGATGCACAATGGATTTCTTAATATTGATAATAAAAAGATGTCAAAATCACTCGGTAACTTTTTTACAGTAAGAGAGATCGGAGAAAAGTATGACCTTCAGATCTTGAGATTTTTTATGTTGAGTGCACACTACAGAAGTCCGCTTAATTTTAGTGCAGAGTTGATGGAAGCAGCAAAAAATTCTTTGGAGAGAATCCTTACTGCGGCAGATAACTTGAAATTCCTTATTTCAAACACGTCAGAAGAGAAAATGACAGAGTCGGAGAAGAGATTGTTTGAGAAATCATCAGAATATGTAGAAGCTTTTGAAAGGGCAATGGATGATGATTTCAATACTGCCGATGCGATAGCGGCTATTTTTGATCTTGTCAAATATATGAACACGACTGCCGACGGAGCAAGCTCAAAGGAATATTTGCAAAACCTGCTTGACAGATTATGTCTGCTGACAGATGTTTTGGGTATTATCGTTATAAAAGAAGAGGAAATGTTAGATTCGGAAATCGAAGAGATGATAGAAAAACGTCAGGCTGCAAGGAAAGATCGTAATTTTGCTCTGGCAGATCAGATCAGAGACGAGCTCCTGGCAAAAGGGATTATTCTTGAAGATACGCGAGAGGGAGTAAAATGGAAAAAAGCTTAGGATATGGATTTGAGTATTATATGGATCTGATTCCCGGAATGAAGCAGGCCGACCCAAAAGCAAGTTCCTCTATTGTTTTAGCCTATATAGGAGATTGTGTCTTTGATCTTATTATTAAGATGAGAGTGGTAGGCAGAGGCGGCAGGCAGGTGCATAAACTGCATGAAGAGACAAGCAGGTATGTGCAGGCGTCTGCTCAGTCTTTTATGATGCGGGCAATTCAGGAACATCTTACAGAAGAAGAACATGCGGTATATCGAAGGGGAAGGAATACAAGGAGCGTTTCGGCTGCAAAAAATCAGTCGATCACCGATTATCGAAGAGCGACAGGGTTTGAGGCGTTAGTGGGTTATCTTTACTTGAAAAAGGAGTACAAACGGCTTGTTGAGCTTGTAACGATCGGACTGGAAAGTATGGAAAAGGAATTGGAAAATGGAGAGAAAAACGATTGAAAAAATTGAAGAAACAAAAGAACATACATTAGTGATCGAAGGACGAAACGCAGTACTGGAAGCGTTTCGCTCTGGAAGGACGATCGATAAGCTGTTTGTGTTGGACGGATGTCAGGATGGTCCGGTACGCACGATTGTCAGGGAAGCAAAAAAGCATGGAACAATCTTGAATTTTGTCGGAAAAGAAAGATTATCTCAACTTACGCAGACAGGAAGGCATCAGGGCGTAATTGCTTACGCTGCGGCTTATGATTATGCAGAGATTGACGATATGCTTAAACTTGCGGAAAAGAGGGGAGAAGATCCGTTTCTGATCGTATTAGATGGGATTGAAGATCCTCATAATTTGGGGGCAATTATAAGAACAGCCAATATTGCCGGAGCTCATGGCGTGATCATTCCGAAGAGGAGAGCGGTTGGTTTGACGGCGACCGTAGCGAAAACTTCGGCAGGGGCGTTGAATTATACTCCGGTTGCAAAAGTGACAAATCTTGTAAAGACAATGGAAGAATTGAAAGAAAAAGGAATTTGGTTTGTCTGCGCCGATATGGACGGACAATCAATGTATGATATGAATCTCACAGGACCGATCGGACTTGTTGTCGGAAATGAAGGGGATGGAGTCAGCCGATTAGTAAAAGAAAATTGTGATTTCGTTGCGTCAATTCCGATGAAAGGCGAGATTACCTCTCTGAATGCTTCCGTGGCAGGCGGAGTTCTTGCTTATGAGATTGTCAGACAGAGACTTGCAAAATAAGATGTAAAGCAGTGTTTGAAGGGTGTTTTAAAGGATGGAACAATATGAAAAGCTGACGGATGAACAGTTGATTGAAAAACTGCACTCCGGGGATCGGGATGTGACAGATTATCTGATGGAGAAATATAAAATGATGGTCCGCAAGAAGGCACGCGCAATGTATCTGATCGGAGGAGAAACAGAAGATCTTATTCAGGAAGGCATGATCGGACTAATCAAGGCGGTAAGAAATTTTGACAGCGGCATGGGCAGGTCATTTGCAGGGTTTGCGGAAACATGTGTACTTCGGCAAATGTACACCGCTATTGAGGCGTCAAATCGAAAAAAACATATGCCTCTGAATTCTTATATTTCACTTTATGAAGAAAGCGAGACGAATAAAAACGGTACAAAACTGCCTCTGATCGATCTGATAGAGCCTGACCGGGAAAATGATCCTGAGGCATTGTATTTTGGCAGAGAGTACACAGAAGCTTTTATTGAACGATTGAAAGAAAATTTAAGCCCGATGGAAGAACAGGTTCTTTATTTGCACTTAACAGGAACTGATTATAAAAAAATCGCGGAATTGTTGAAAAAAAGTCCGAAATCGATTGATAATGCTCTTCAAAGAATTAAGAAAAAAACAGAAAAAATGCTCAAAACAGAAATAAGAGCCTGAGAAATTCAAATAGAGAAAGCGGGTAAAAGGTTATGAAATTTGTAATACAGCGGGTAAAACAGGCATCTGTAAAAGTGGAAGGAAGCGTGATAGGAGAGATTGAAAAAGGATATCTCGTATTGATTGGCGTTTCAGACAAAGATACGGAAGCAGTTGCGGATAAAATGATAAAGAAAATGATCGGACTGCGGATTTTTGAAGATGCAGAGGGAAAAACAAATTTGTCGTTAGCTGATGTGGGCGGAAGTCTTTTGCTTGTATCACAGTTTACGCTTTATGCAAATTGTAAAAAGGGGAATCGGCCGAGTTTTATTGAGGCAGGGGCGCCGGATAAAGCAAATCAGTTATATGAGTATATAATTGAAGAGAGTAAGAAAAGTGTGTCAGTCGTACAGACGGGTCGCTTTGGAGCAGAAATGGAAGTGAGTTTGATCAATGATGGTCCGTTTACGATTTTGCTTGATTCGGAAATGTTGTGATAGGATCATCGGAAAAAAAGTAATTGTTTGAAATTTAAGGAGAGTCAGTGAAATACTAACTCTCCTGTTTTGTATAGATAATCAGAAGTAATCGATATATTAAAATCAGAAAGCTGTCTAGGGGACTTGAACCCCCGACCTCCGCCTTACCAAGGCGACGCGCTACCGACTGCGCCAAGACAGCATATATGTAACTCAAATGCATGATAAATATACAACGATTCAGCAGTAGTTGTCAAGAGAATTGTATTACAAGACGTTCATATAATTATATAATTATTTCTTTTTTGTTTTAAAAAGGACTGCCCGGCTGTGATTAAAAAGTGTTGTTCAGTGTCGCCTGTTTGTATCTCGGAGATATGAAATGGCAGGATAAAGACAGAATAATGCAAGAATTCCTGTCATTTTCTGTTCTTTTTTTGATTGTGTGGTATACTTGTACAAAATTTAGTGGTGATTTTCGCTATGGGGCGGAGGGAAAGATGAAAATAGGAAGAGAGGAACTGGAAGATTTAAAAGAAGGATTGGAAAAATTGACACATTTTATCAGAGTAATGGAGGGAGTGAAACTACCGGATTTTTATCGGTATTTTGATGCGATGAAAAATAATATTAATATCTTTTTTTATGCGGGATGTGAAGATATTGAAGATTTCTTCCCGATATTGGAAAGGGATTGGAAGGCATCGCATACAATGTTTATCGGTGTACAGAATTATGATTTGAGGAGGGAACATCCGGACATTGATCCGACGGTATGTTTGTATTTTGCAAGACTCCTTGCTGATGTGGGAAAATATTTTGAACGGGGCAATGTAGAATTTGCAAAAGAATATTAAATGTAGTTCGCTACTGTAAAAAAAGAAAGTTCTTTGGAGATCCACAGAACTTTCTTTTGATATTATTTACTGTCTGCACTTAATAAAGCAAATTTATAAAAACGATTATAGTTTGGTCTGTTTTTGCTTCCGTGTGACGGAAAAAACAAGGAGAAGAAATGCAAATGCGACAGCCATCCATACGCCGAAGACGACGTTGCTTTGAGAACTGAATTTGTCATAGTAGCCTTTTAAGTAGATGATGACAACGATCCAAGGAAGAATATATGTCATATATTTACGGATAAATTGAGGAAATTTCAATCCGTTTCCTGCATTTGCCTCCTGAATGAAATTGTTCCATCCCCAACCGTTTTTGTGTGTACAAAACATAAGATATATAACGGAACCAAGAGGAAGGATATTGTTTGACACAAGGAAATCTTCTAAATCCATAATGTTCGACCCTGCTCCGAGCGGTTGTATCCCCGATAAAATATTGAAGCCGAGAATACAAGGAATACTTAATACAATAATAAGTACAATGTTGATGCCGACAGATTTTTTGCGGCTGAATCCAAAAAGATCGATCCCGAAGGAAACAATGTTTTCGAATACGCCGACGATCGTGGACAGGGCTGCAAAGAAAAGGAAGAGGAAAAACAGAGCCCCCCAAACTCGTCCTCCCGGCATCTGAGTGAAAATGTTCGGAAGAGTGATAAATACAAGTCTGGGACCTGCATCCGGCTGTACATTAAATGAAAAACATGCAGGAAATACAATTAAACCTGCAGTAAGAGCAACGCAAGTATCCAGTAGAAGGATGCTTAAAGATTCTCCGGTGAGAGAACGGGATTTATCTAAATAGCTTCCGAAGATTGCCATTCCGCCCATTCCGATGCTTAGTGTAAAGAAAGCTTGACTCATTGCTCCGAAAATAACGTTTCCGACCCCGTTTTCGAGTACTTTTCCGAAATCCGGAATGAGGTAAAATCTGAGTCCTTCTGCTGCACCCGGAAGAGTAACTGACCTTATGGCAAGTACGACCATGATTGCCAAAAGGCAGAGCATAGTTATCTTCATGATCTTTTCGACACCTTTTTGAAGACCGATGCTACAGATCCAAAAAGCAAGTAAAATTACAAGTATAGTCCAAAAAGTCAGTGTGACAGGAGATTCCAGCATGGAATCATATTTTGCGGAAACTACTGTGGAATCAATGCCTGCAAACTCTCCTTTTGCCATCCGGAAGCAGTAATAAAGCATCCATCCGCCGACCATGGAATAAAACATAACAAGGAGATAGTTTCCGGCGATTGCAAACCATCTTGTAAAATGCCAACGCGTTCCTTTCGGTTCCAGTACGTTATAAGATGTGGCGATGCTTTTCTGGCTTGCGCGTCCTACACTGAATTCACATACGATGATCGGTAATCCGAGTATCACAAGGAACAGCAGGTAGATTAAAATGAATGCGGCTCCTCCGTATTGTCCGGCCATATAGGGAAATTTCCATACATTGCCCAGTCCGATAGCACACCCGGCCGACACTAGGATGAAGCCGAGTCGTGAACCAAAATTTTCTCTTTTCATAACTAAAAGCCTTTCTTTGTTTTTTGTAATCAGGTAAATTTGTTCTAAAATAAAAATAGCGCATACTTTTGAAAAAATGAAATGCGTTGATACATATTTTAGACAGCGGGCTTATTGTATCACATCAACGCGGCAAAGTAAACCGAGTACTTGTAGATATCTTAATTTTATGATAAGATAATTGCTATGAATGTTTGCGTTATTAGAGGAGGAGACAATGGAAAACGAAACTGTTTCAAAGAATTTTATCGAGCAGGAAATAGACAAAGATTTGGCGGAGGGAGTATATGATCATGTGGCTACTCGTTTCCCGCCTGAACCGAACGGTTACTTGCATATCGGACATGCAAAATCAATTTTGCTTAATTACGGACTGGCCCAGAAATATGGCGGCACATTTAATATGAGATTCGACGATACAAATCCGACAAAAGAAAAAATGGAGTTTGTTGATTCAATCAAAGAGGATATTCAGTGGCTCGGAGCGGACTGGGAAGACAGGCTATATTTTGCATCAGATTATTTTGATCAAATGTATGAATGCGCAGTAAAACTGATTAAAAAAGGAAAAGCATTCGTGTGCGATCTTACCGCAGAACAGATGAGAGAATACCGCGGGACATTGAAAGAACCCGGAAAAGAAAGTCCTTATAGAAATCGTTCTGTAGAGGAAAACCTGAAATTATTCGAAGAAATGCGGGAAGGAAAATATGAGGACGGAGAGAAAGTTCTTCGGGCTAAAATAGATATGGCTTCTCCGAATATAAATATGAGAGATCCGATTATTTATCGTGTGGCGCGTATGACACACCATAATACCGGAGATAAATGGTGTATTTATCCGATGTATGATTTTGCACATCCGATCGAAGATGCGATTGAAGGAATTACACATTCTATCTGTACATTGGAGTTTGAAGATCACAGACCATTGTATGACTGGGTTGTAAGAGAGTGCGAGTTTGAGAATCCGCCCAGACAGATTGAATTTGCAAAACTTTATTTGACAAATGTTGTTACTGGAAAGCGTTATATCAAAAAATTGGTAGAGGATGGTATCGTAGACGGATGGGATGATCCACGCCTTGTGTCGATTGCGGCATTGAGACGCCGCGGATTTACACCGGAATCTATAAAGATGTTCATCGAATTGTGCGGAGTTTCAAAAGCGCAGAGTTCTGTAGATTATGCAATGCTTGAGTATTGTATCCGTGAAGATCTTAAGATGAAAAAACCGCGTATGATGGCTGTGTTGGATCCGATCAAACTCGTAATAGATAATTATCCGGAAGGTCAGGTTGAATATCTGGATGTTGCGAATAATTTGGAAAATGAAGAATTAGGCATACGTAAAGTTCCGTTTGGACGAGAACTTTATATCGAAAGAGAAGATTTTATGGAAGAGCCGCCGAAAAAATATTTCCGTTTATTCCCGGGAAATGAAGTGCGTCTGATGCATGCGTATTTTGTAAAATGTGAGAGTTTTGTGAAAGATGAAAACGGTAAGATAACAGAAGTACATTGTACTTATGATCCGGAAACAAAGGGCGGAAATGCACCTGACGGACGTAAAGTAAAAGGAACCATTCACTGGGTTGAAGCGTCAAATGCAGGTAAGGTTCCGGTACGTCTTTATGAGAATATCGTAGATGAGGAAAAGGGTGTTTATGATAAAGAGACAGGAGAACTGAATCTGAACCCGAATTCTCTTATAGAGATGTCTGCTTATGTTGAACCAGAGCTTCTGAAAGCCAAAGGACTGGATAGTTACCAGTTTGTAAGAAATGGCTTTTATTGTGCAGACATTCATGATTCCAAAGAAGGGGCACCGGTATTTAACCGTATTGTTTCTCTTAAGAGTTCATTTAAACTTCCAAAAGCGTAAAAGAAACCCCCACGGAAAATTATATTCAAATTGCCGTGGGGGTTTTTGCAATAGAAAATTCTGTTGGAACTTCTTCTTGCAAAGTGAAATCTAAATACTGTCAACGAAAGTGGCAAGCCTGATTGTCACTATTTGTAAAATGTGGAATAATTATGAATTTACCTGCAATTAATCAATGTGGATAGAAGCTTCTTCTTCGTCCTGCTCTTTCTCAGCTTCAGCAAGTTCTTCCTCGAATTTATCTTCATCTTTCGCTGCTTTTTCAAGAGCATCGGCTATAGCATTATCCTGCTCTTCTGCATTTTCAGCAGAATCCTCTTCTGTATCCTCTGAACTTTCTTGTGAATCAGGCTCCTCAGAGCCTTCGGTTTCATCATCTTTTTCATCTTCGGAAGTAGCTTCCCAGGTTACGAAATCTTCGTGGACATCCTTTGCTTCAGGCTGCTCGTCATCTTCCTGCTCATCTTCAAAATCATCTTCAAGGTCAGCTGCCTCTTCCAAAGCATGTCTTTTGGCAAAAGCTGCTGCTACGGCACCGGCTACTGCTGCTGTTGCTGCTCCGAGTGCAACCATTCCCCAATATTTGTTAATCTTAGCCATATTGTCTGCTCCTTTCGGTATTTTCCATCTGTCTAAACAAAGCTTAATGGAGTTGTCTATATTGTAATACTTTTTACGCAAAAAGAAAAGAAAAAAATCGTTGCACCCATATAAATGGAGGGTTATACTGTTAAGACAGAAAAGGAGAGATTATGGAGAAAATTGTTTTAGCTTCGGGGTCCCCACGAAGAAAGGAACTGCTTGCAAGAACCGGTGTGGATTTTTCTGTGGTTGTAAGCAATGGGGAAGAGAACACCAACCTGACAGATCCAGCGGAAACGGTGGAAAAGCTTTCGCAGGATAAAGCAATATCGGTTGCAGACAGACTTGAAAATGAAAGTGAACCTTGTCTGATCATTGGTGCGGATACCGTAGTTGCATTTGAAGGAAAGATTCTTGGAAAGCCGTCAGATGAAGAAGATGCATTAGATACATTGTTAAAACTTCAGGGGAAATCCCATCAGGTCTATACCGGTGTAACTCTTCTTGTAAAAGAACAGGGTATCTGGAAGCCTTATACTTTCAGTGAAAGGACCGATGTTGAATTTTATCCTGTTTCAAGAGAAGAGCTTCTGGAATATATAAAAACAGGGGAGCCTATGGATAAAGCAGGAAGCTATGGAATCCAGGGGAAATTTGGAATTTACGTAAAAGGAATCTGCGGAGACTACAATAATGTGGTTGGGCTTCCTGTAGGAAGACTGATTTATGAACTTAAGAAAATGAAAATCAATATAAGGGGAATGAGAAAATGATAAAAGCATGTATTTTTGATCTCGACGGAACTTTAGCCTACACATTGGATTCAATGGCTGTTGTAGGAAATGAAGTTGTAAGAAAATACGGTTTGAAACCAATGCCTATAGAAAATTACAGATACTATTGCGGAAACGGTGCTGACATGCTGGTGAAAAGACTTCTGGTCGATGCAGGAGATCCGGAATTGCTGCACTATGAGGAAGCAAGAGCGTTATATAGAAAAGAATTTGATAAAGACCCATTTTACAAAATACAGCATTATCCGGGAATGCCGGAAACCTTAAAAGAGTTGAAAAAAAGAGGCGTGAAGCTGGGGGTGTGCTCAAATAAACCACATGAAGCAGCCGTGAAAGTGGTAGAAAGAATGTTTGGGTCTCAGATTTTTGATGCAGTTATGGGACAGAGTGATTCTGTAAGAAAGAAACCAGCACCGGATGGTCCGCTTAAAATCGCGGAGCAGTTTGGAATTAAGCCAGAAGAGTGTATGTATCTGGGAGACTCCGGAACAGACAT
>ERZ827478.1715-NODE-1715-length-14071-cov-3.794092_pt1 | contig 14071 bp, 14 predicted proteins | sample MGYA00519705_ERZ827478 | MGnify/ENA primary metagenome ERZ827478 (study PRJEB31778, sample SAMEA3449318) | human gut metagenome | biome: human gut; feature: human-associated habitat; material: faeces | place: United Kingdom | collected 2010/2012 ... | reverse complement strand
GATTTCTCAGCCCATATTTTATCTTTGTCAACAGGTCCAATCCTTGACACTACCGATCAGAGACATGGCCGTATACATCTAAGGTGAAAGCAGCGGAGGCATGCCTAAGGATGCTCTGCACGGTCTTAATGTCATCGCCGTTCTGCAGAGAAACTACTGCATATGTGTGCCTCAAATCGTGGACTCTGGCCTTTGGGGCGCCAATATCAATGGCAATTTTCTTGAAGTGTAGATAAATCTGCATGGGATTTAAGTATCCCCCAAGTTCATTAGTAAATACAGCTGCTCTGCTGTGTTCATAGTGGCATGACGCCCAAGTCAAGGGCTCCCTGGTTTTCACCACATTGACAGGCTCCTATCTAAGTCCACAGACGGTGTATAACCATTTCAAGGTGATGGCTGCCAAGCTGGGTGTTCCAAATGCCAGAGTACATGATTTGAGACATACTTTTGCCGTGCTGTCCCTGGAAAACGGTGACGATATCAAAACCGTTCAGGGAAACCTGGGCCGTGCAACGGCGGCCTTCACTCTGGATGTTTACGGCCATGTTTCCGACACCATGCAGAAGGCCAGCGCCGAAAGAATGGAGCGATTTGTACAGAGTATTGTCAATGCTTAAAGGGTCAGAATAAGGGTCAAGCCTTTAAACAAGGAACTTTTTAAGCGAATATCATGGCGAAAAACAAAAAAATCACCTGAAATCCGAAGATTTCAGGTGATATCTTGGCAGCGGGAGAAGGATTCGAACCCTCACATACGGAGTCAGAGTCCGCTGTGCTACCTTTACACAATCCCGCTAAACGCAAGAGCTATTATACATGCTTTTCGGAATTTGTCAAGAATTATTTTTCCAATATTTATTGAATTTCTGCCAAATATTCCAGTGCCTGCGGCAGATAGTAGCACACCAGCATATCAACGCAGGCCCCGTAGCTTTTGAGACCCAGCTCCTGGTCGTAGCTTTGCAGCAGGCCCTCGTGAAAAGTATTTGATACCGTCTGTACCGCCGTTTCAAACTGATCCCAATATGCCCGATTCAGGGCCATGTCCAGCAGCACAGGGTCGTTTAGGCTCTCATACACCGCCTCCCAGCGGCTGTAGGCGGCGTCATACAGGGCGTTGCCCAGATAGGTGTAGGCCAGCAGGCAACCGGAATAGCCGTAGTCCAAGTCGCCAGACTCCATACAAGAGAGCACGGCGGCAAAGTTTGCGTCCTGTTCCCGGGCCACCCGGCGCTGGTGGGCCAGCTCATGAGCTACGGTAGACGGGAACAGACTGGGAGGAAAGTCTGTGTTCACGCAGGCCTCCCCGGTGAAAGGAAAGAAAAAACCGGTGTAATCCATGTAGCTCAAAAGTCGGGAGGAGACTATGCCTTTCACAGGCAGATCAGGCCCGGCAAGGCTGGGGTGGAGCTGCTCCGTGTTTTGGTAGATATTCGCCGAGCGATCAATGATATCTGCCTTATCTACACTGTAAAAGCCGTTGTCATCCCGATTTACCTGTTCCCCATATTCATTCAGCAGGGCGGCAAAATACTTTGTCACCGTCTCAAGCTCACTCACGGATATATCCCGCTGCTCAAAGCCGCCGTCGACGGCAAAATTATCCGCATAGTAATAGCTGCCCCAGAGCAGGCTGTAACCGGAGTACACCAGCAGCACGGCCGAGAGCAGGGTCATAGCCAGGGCGTAGAGATTGCGGAGCCGTCGGCCAGGACAGAACATGCCGGCCAGGCGGAATATCACTAGTCCGGCTATAAGCAGGACGAAAACCCATATGAGTACTTCGGCCATGGCGACTTTGCCCGGGCCTGCACAAAGCCCGGCCAACCAAAGGTGAAAGGGGTGTATGTAGTCCTCCACAAGCTTTTCGGTGAAAGCTCTGTTGCCTCGGGTCAGCAGATGCAGGGCCAGCAGCGCCGCCCCCAGCAGGGCGGCGCTGTGGGCGAAGGGACATATTTTGAATAGGGCCTTAAGGCCGAAGCGTTTCTTCTCTCTGATTTCCATGAGCCTATGATACCACAGGCCCGGCCGTGCCGCAAGGAACAAAGAATGGCAGAACTGTTAAATAAGTTCTGCCATAGCTTGCCGAAGAAGGATTAGCCTTCTTCGGCAAAAAAATTTCACTTCGCTTCGTTGCTGCAAACTCCATATCCTTCGCAGCGGCGGCCCACAGGGGCAGCCGCCACTTCTCATCCATTCCGTTACAGCTCCTTCCCGAATCAAAACCGCCTTCGCTTGGCTTTGATTCGGTATAATTGTGAGAAGTGTTTTCCGCGACGTACACGCCGCCGCAGAAAACGTTTGAATTTATTTTTTCGCTGCGGCGAAAAAACTCTGCGAGGCTTTTTCGACAGTGCTACTTCCTCTTTCCAGACATGCGGAAGAGAGCATAGCATATCAGATCTGCAACCACAATGCTGGCGCCTGTAGGCGTTTCAAGAAAATACGAAGACATAAGCCCCAGCAGGAAACATATGACGGATATTGCTGCCGAGGTGACGACCACCGATTTAAAACTGCGGCAAAGGCACATGGCGGAGAGAGCGGGAAAAATAATGAGGCTGGAGATAAGCAGCGCTCCCATCATACGCATGCCCAGCACAACGGTGATTGCCGTGAGCACGGCCAGCAGAGTATTGTATAGCTCCGTCCTGGTGCCGGTGGCCCGGCTGAAACTCTCGTCAAAGGTGACGGCAAAGAGCCGGGGATAAAACAGGATAAAAAGTCCCAGAACGGCCAGGGACAGCATCACGCTGAGAAGGGCGTCACTGCTGCTGAGGGAGAGAACACTGCCGAACATGTAGCTGGACACGTCGGTGTTCATGCCTGTAGTGAGGGACACACAGATGACGCCTATAGCCAGGGCGCTGCTGGAGATCATGGCGATGGCCGCATCCCCCTTGACTGCCGCATTCTGCCGCAGCCTGAGCAGCAGCACCGCAGCGGCCACAACCACCGGTACTGCCACGGCCAGGGGAGCCAGATTGAAAGCCGAGGCTATGGCCAAGGCCCCGAAGCCCACATGGCTGAGCCCGTCACCTATCATGGAGTAGCGTTTCAAGACCAGGGATACCCCAAGGAGCGCGGCACAGAGAGATACCAGGATACCGACGACCAGGGCCCGCTGCATAAAGTGATAGGAAAACATGTTTATAAGTTCGCTCATATGCGTCCACCTCCAAGAAAACGCCGGGCAAGGCTGCTCTCCCGGTATTCTGCGGCGGTGCCGAAAAAGAGCTGCCTATGGCCCAGGTGCAGTATATGGGTGGCATATCGCACTGCCTCATGGATATCGTGGGATACCATTATTACAGAGATGTTGTCACAGAGATTGATGAGCTTTATGAGGTTATACATCTCTCCGCTGGCAATGGGATCCAGGCCCGTTACAGGCTCGTCCAGCAGCAGCAGCTTTTTAGTTGCGCACAGGGCCCGGGCCAGGAGTACACGCTGCTGTTGGCCGCCGGAGAGGGCCTGGTAGCTTTCGCTTTTGAGATCCTCTATGCCCATACGCTCCATATTTTCCAGAGCCCGCTGCTTCAGAGCCCTGGAATAGAACAGGGATGTGCCCAGAGAGTTGAGACAGCCGGAGAGCACCACTTCATAAACGCTGGCGGGGAAGTCCCGCTGGACCTGGGTCTGCTGGGGCAGATAGCCTATCTCCGTACTTTTAAGACCGCCGGAAAAAGCGATAGAACCTTCCTCCGGAGCCTTCAGGCCCAGAAGGCCCTTTATCAGCGTGGACTTGCCGGAGCCGTTTTCACCTACGACGCAGAGATAGTCCCCGGCGCTCAGTGAAAAGTTCACGCCCTCCAGCACCCTTTTCCCCTCATAGGAGAAACTGAGATCCTTACATTCCAATATGGTCATCAGCCAAAGGCCTCCCTTAAAGTGTCCAGATTGTTCTCCATCAGCCGGAGATAGCTGATGCCGTCGTCCAGCTGCTGCCGGGTGACATTGTGGCAGGAGTGGAACAGCAGCTTTTTGCAGCCTGTATCCTCGCAGATCACGTCCGCCATCTTCTGATTTGAAAACTCGATATAGAAAACTGCGGGGGTGTTTTCCCGTTTCACCATGTCTATGAGAAAAGCCACGGTGCGGGCGGAGGGCTCCGACTGCTCCGCACAGCCTGGGAAGGCGGCATAGTAGTCCAGGCCATATTCCTCCACAAAATAGCGCACGGGAAACCTGTCGGCAAATATCATGGTGGGGTAGCCCTCGGCCTGAAGCAGGCTGCGAAAAGCGCCGTCCAGCTCCATAAGCCGGGCACAGTAGCTTTTGGCCCTGGCGCTGTAATAATCTGCTCCGGAGGGGTCCGCCTCACAAAGGCTCCGGGCAATGGCCGAGGATATAAGCGCCGCGTTTCTGGGGGAGGTCCACACGTGTTCGTCGTACTCCTCCTCGTGACCGTGTTCATCAGCCTCGTCCTCGCCGTGCTCATGGGCCTGGGCCTGCATGCCCTCTTTAACCTCTTCCTCCAGAGTGTCCACGCAGTCCATCATGACGACCATGGGTATATCTCCCTCCATGCCCTCCAGCATGTCCTCCAGCCAGACCTCCGACTCGCCTCCGTTACATACGAGCAGGTCACAGTTTTGAATGCGCAGTATATCCTGAGCTGTGGGTTCAAAGCTGTGGGATTCTGAGCCGGGGGGGACCAGCAGGCAGACATTGGCCCGGTCTCCGGCGACCTCCCTGGCAAAGTCGAAGGCGGGGAATACGGTTGTAACTATACTAAGGCCCTGACCACCGGTCTCATAGCAGCCGCCCTTGCAGCCGCTGAGAGATAAAACCAGGGCAAGAATCAAAATCGCAGCGAAAAATTTCTTCATACATGCCTCCAAATTTTTTTAATAATACATTAAATCCCGGCTCTTTTCAAGAGGCGGCCGGGATGCTATAATCCTTTTTAAGACAACGAAGGGAGCATACCTATGAATATCTGTGTTTTCGGAGCTTCCAGCAACCGGCTGGAGCAGGTGTATTTTGACCAGGCCCAGGATCTGGGCCGGGCCATAGCTGGGGGAGGACACACTCTGGTCTACGGCGGCGGCGCCAGCGGACTGATGGGCGCCTGCGCCCGGGGAGCCAGAGAGACCGGAGGCGGCATAGTGGGCATTGCTCCCCGCTTCTTTGACGAGCCTGGCATACTTCTAAAGGACTATGGTGAATTTATATATACTGATACCATGTCGGAGCGAAAGTCCCTTATGGAAGACAGGGCCGACGCCTTTATTGCTCTGCCGGGAGGGATAGGCACCTATGAGGAGTTCTTTGAGGTGCTTACCCTGAAGCAACTGGGCAGGCATGCCAAACCCATGGCCCTGCTGAATACGGCGGGGTATTTTGAGCCTATGGTGCCGATGCTGGAAAAGACCGCTGCATCAGGCTTTATGAGCGAGAGCTGCCTGAAGCTTTTTTCCCTGTGCAGCACTGCTGAGGGGGCGGTAGAACACTGCGCCAGAGGTGAGGAGAGTGCCCTGAGCATAAGGCATCTGGAGGATTATTGCCGCTGATCGTAGGTATTCAGCCCCGAGAAAGAGCCAGTTTTTGCCATACGTTCCATCTTTTTTCCCCTGCGCTATTGAATTACTTCCTTATTTTTGATAAAATCAATCATTAAAACAATAATAAGAGATGTAAAAAGCGTATGAAAAAAGAGAAGGACTGGGAGATACCGTTCTCCAGACCCGAGCCCACGCCGGAATTGGCGCAGGCGGGCTTCAGCCCCCTGCTCACGGCGGTGCTGGCTCTCCGGGGAATAGAGACCCCGGAGCAGGCCAGGCAGCTCATCTATGGGGGAGAGGAGTGTCTCCATGAAGCCATGCTCATGCTGGGCATGGACAAGGCCAGAGAGCGGGTGCTGAGAGCAATTGAGGCCGGAGAGACGGTGGCAGTATACGGAGACTATGATGTGGACGGTATCACCTCCACCTGCCTGGTTACCGACTATTTGCGCTCCCGCGGTCTAAACTGCATACCATATATACCGGACCGCAACGAGGAAGGCTATGGCCTGAACTGTGCCGCTCTGGACAGCCTGAAAGCCCAAGGCGTCAGCCTGGTGATAACGGTGGACTGCGGCATAACCGCAGTTGATGAGGCCCTCTACGCCAGAGAGCTGGGCATTGACATGGTGATTACGGATCACCATGAATGCAGACCCGGGGCCCTGCCCCAGGCCGTTGCAGTTATAGACTGCAAGCAGGATGGGGATAACTATCCCAATAAGAACCTGGCGGGGGTGGGCGTGGCCCTGAAACTGGTCTGTGCCTGCCACGGAGACAGCAGGGAGATAATGGATCGCTATGCGGACCTGGTGGCCATAGGAACGGTGGCGGACGTTATGCCTCTGGTGGACGAGAACCGCTGTCTGGTGAAGTACGGCCTGGAGCGGCTGATACGCGCTCCCCGGCCGGGCATTGCGGCCATGCTGAGGGAGTCCTCCATAGATCCGAAAAAGCTCAATGCCTCCAGTGTGGGCTACAGCCTGGCTCCCCGCCTCAACGCCGCCGGGCGGCTGGGACACGCAGCGACAGCCGCAAGGCTGCTTATGAGCCGGGACGAGACCACCGCGACGGAACTGGCTGTGGAACTTTGCGATCTGAACCGCCGAAGGCAGAATATCGAGACGGAGATATGGCAGGAGGCCAACCGGCTTCTGGCGGGCAAGACTCCGGACAGCCCCATCGTGCTGGCCAGCGAGAGCTGGCACCAGGGCGTGATCGGCATCGCTGCTTCCCGTCTGGCGGAACAGTACTCGCTGCCGGCAATAATGATCTGCCTCAACGGGGATCTGGGCAAGGGTTCATGCCGCAGTTACGGGGGCTTCAATCTTTTTGACGCTTTGAGCGCCTGCTCGGAGCATCTGCTGGGCTTCGGAGGCCACGCTCTGGCGGCCGGACTGAATATCAAAAAAGAACAGCTGGAGGCTTTCAGGGAGGCTCTGGCGGAATACTACCGGGAAAACAGGCCGGAAAGCACGCCGGAGGTGTGCTGCGACCTGCTGATAACCGACCCGGAGCTGTTGTCCGTGGAAAACGTGCGCAGCCTTGATCTGCTGGAACCCTACGGCAATGCAAACCCCAAGCCGCTGATGTGCATCAGCGGCGCGAGGCTGGAGAGCGCCTCCCAGGTGGGCGGAGGCCGCCACCTGCGTTTCCGCATCCGCTTTGGGCGGCGGCATATGGAGGGTATTTTCTTCTCCCGCCGTCTGGAAGAGCTGGGGCTTCACGAGGGGGAACTGATGGATATTGCCTTCCGGCCCCAGATAAACGAATACCGGGGCAATGTGTCCGTGCAGCTTGTGGCCTCTGCCATGCGCCGCCATGACCCACGGGAGCTGTGCTCGGCAATACTGTCCGGAGATGAGGGGGCCCTTTGGGCGGCCTGCCCCTATTGCCCGGAGCGGTCGGATTTTGTGCGGCTGTGGCGCTCCATGAAGGAGGGATTTGCCGTGGGCAGGGATCTGCTCCAGGTGCTGAACCAGTGCCTGGCCGGCATGGAGCCGGAACGTTTTTGCCTGTGCCTGATGGCCCTGCTGGAGACTGGGCTGCTGGCAAGCGGGGACGGGAAGATCTTTTCAGCCGTGCCTGCGGAGATTTCCGGGAAGGCGGATTTGGACGATACCAGAATAATGAGAATACTTCACAGCTATTTGGGATGAGAGGGACAGAGATGGATAAGCAGGGAGAAAAAAATAATATCGTTCTGGACCCGGATAAAATGTTCCAGGAGCTTACGGTGAAAATAAGAGAGAACTGTCCGGGCATGGATCTGGAGCGCATAAAGGCCGCATACGAGATGGCCCGCAGCGCCCATGAAGGCCAGCTGAGGAAAGACGGCTCCCCCTATGTGACCCACTGTGTGGCCGCAGCGGATATTACAGTGGACATGGGGATGGATGAGGATTCGGTAGTGTCGGCGCTTCTGCACGACGTGATCGAGGACACCAAGCTCACCCATACCGACATTGCCCGCCAGTTCGGCGAGTCGGTGGCGGATATTGTGGAGGGTGTCACCAAGCTGACGCGGGTGCAATATACCAGCAAGGAAGACGAGCAGATGGAAAATCTGCGCAAGATGCTTATGGCCATGTCCAAGGACATAAGAGTCATCCTTATAAAGATTGCCGACCGTCTGCACAATATGCGCACCATGGCTTACCAGTCGCCGGAGAAGCAACGCTCCAAATCCCTGGAAACCATGGAGATCTACGCCCCCATCGCCCATCGGCTGGGCATGCAGAGAGCCAAGTGGGAGCTGGAGGACCTGTCCCTCCAGTACCTGGACCCGGCGGGCTACAGGGAGATAACCTCTTCGCTGGAGAAAAAGATGGACGATCTGGAGCGCTTTATGGACAGCGTGAAGGAGAAGATACAGACGAGGCTGGATGCAGAGGGCGTGAAGTCCACCATATTCTGCCGGATAAAGCACGTCTACAGCATATATCGGAAGATGTATGCCCAGAAGCTGGACATTGATGGCATCTTTGACCTCTGCGCCTTCAGGGTCATTGTGGACAGCATTCCGGACTGCTACAATGTGCTGGGCATTATCCACGACATGTTCAACCCTGTGCCCGGCCGTTTTAAGGATTATATTTCCACCCCCAAACCTAACATGTACCAGAGCGTACACACTACGGTGATAGGCGGCGAGGGCATACCCTTTGAGGTGCAGATACGCACCTGGGAGATGCACTACACCGCCGAGTACGGTATTGCAGCCCACTGGAAATATAAAATGGGCAGCGGCGCCTCCACGGTAAGGGAGGGGGACGAGGATAAGTTCGCCTGGGTGAGAAGGCTGCTGGAAAACCAGCAGGAGTCCGACGCTCAGGACTTCCTCCACAACCTGAAGATAGACATGTTTGCCGACGAGGTTTTCGTATTCTCGCCTAAGGGCGACGTAATAAACCTGCCTGCTGGTGCAACTCCCATAGACTTTGCCTACAACATCCACTCGGATATAGGCAACAGCATGGTGGGGGCCAAGGTAAACGGGCGCATTGTCACCTATGACCACGTGCTGCAAAACGGGGACATTGTGGAAATTCGCACCTCCAAGAACGCACCGGGCCCCAGCCGGGACTGGCTGAATGTGGCGAAGAGCGGCTCGGCCCGTACAAAAATCAAGCAGTGGTTCAAGAAGGAGCGCCGGGAGGAGAACGTTATCCGTGGCCGGGAGATGCTGGAGTCGGAGCTTAAGCACAACGGCCTGACTCTTGACGATGCCCAGGATATGGACACCGTTGCCCCGATACTCAAACGCCTGTCTTTCAGCAATCTGGAAGATATGTATGCCGCTATCGGCTACGGCGGGATTACTGCCACCAGGGTGGCAAACCGCATAAGAGACGAACTGCGCACCAAGCCCGACAGGAAAACCGCCCTGGATAAGATGTCCGAGGCGGCCGAACGCCGGGAGACAAACGCAAAAAAGAGCGGCAAGCCCGTCCACGGCATACTGGTGGAAGGACTGAGCAACTGCCTTGTGAAGTTCTCGCGCTGCTGTACCCCGGTGCCGGGAGACGATATCGTGGGCTTCATAACAAGGGGCCAGGGCGTCTCTATCCACCGCAGGGACTGCACAAATTGCAGGCAGCTGATGAACCAGCCGGAAAACCAGGGCCGCTGGGTCAAGGTCTCCTGGGCGGACAGCATCACGGACAGCTATGTGACCACGGTTACAATAGCTTCCAAAGACCGCTCCGGCCTGGTGATGGACATTGCCACCGTGCTCAATGCCCTGAATGCCAAGGTACGCTCCCTCACCGCCAGAGATACGGGGGGTGGTCTGGCACTTACCACCGTCTCTCTGGAAGTCAAGGACAGCGGAGAACTTAAATATATTATGGGCCGTCTCACCTCCATTCCCGGGGTGAGCGGTGTGGCGAGAAACGGCAACAGATAAAAGCACGGAAGGAGAAAAATAAAATGAGAGCGGTGCTTACAAGAGTAAAGTCGGCCTCAGTGGAGATAGACGGACAGGTCCACGGAAGCATAGGCAAGGGCTTTCTGGTGCTGCTGGGCGTCCACCAGGAGGACGGGACCGCCCAGGCGGAGAAGATAGCCGACAAGATCTGCGGCCTGAGAATATTTGAGGATGAGAACGGAAAAATGAATCTCAATCCCGAGGACGCCGGGGCGGAACTGCTGATAATCAGCCAGTTCACCCTTTTTGCAGACTGCAAGTCCCGCCGCCCCGGCTTTTCAAAGGCCGCCCGGCCTGAGACCGCCATCCCTCTTTACGAGCTGGTAATACGGCGCTGCCGGGAGCGGGGCTTCAAGGTGGAGACGGGAGTCTTTGCTGCCGAGATGCAGGTGGCCTCGGTGAACGACGGGCCCGTGACCATAATACTGGATACCAATGAACTGTGAACAGGAGGATATAACATGCTCATAAAGACCCTTCCCGTGGGACATCTGGAGACCAACTGTTATGTGGTCACCGATGAACAGACTCTCAACTGCGCCGTTATAGATCCCGGCGAGGAGTCCAACACCATATTGGACTACATTGAGTCCAACCATCTCAAATGCAGGATGATCCTCATAACCCACGGCCACTATGACCATGTAGGGGCTGTGGAAACTGTGGCGGAGGAGACCGGGGCAAAAGTATATATGAACAAGAAGGACGATGCCCGCTATGCAGGAAACGTGTTCATGCGCTTTCAGCTCCCCGAGAACGGCAGCTTTTACGACGAAGGGGATGTTATTGAGCTGGACTCCCTGAGGTTTGAAGTTCTTGCCACTCCGGGCCATACTCCCGGTGGGGTGAGCCTGCGCTGCCAGAATGCCCTCTTTACCGGGGATACCCTGTTTAGAGGCAGCTGCGGACGTACGGATTTCCCAGGCGGGGATATGGACGAGCAGCTCCGCTCCCTGAAAAAGCTCTGCCTGCTGGAAGGCGACTATGAGGTATACCCCGGACATATGGACTCCAGCACCCTGGAGCGGGAGCGGCAGTTCAATTATTACTGCCGTATGGCAATGAGCATGTAAATTCCCGGGACACCTGAAACTTTTTAATGCAAAAACAGTCAATAGGGATACCCGCTGCTGTGGGTATCCCTATTGACTGAAATAGCTTTCCGAATTAAACTTCCCGCCGGAGAACAAAGCCGAGACAGCAGCCTCATAATCCTGAAGCTCCCGGGCTTTCAGCAGCTGCTTTGCCTCCCGCCGGCTGTCGGGGAACTTGTGCAGCATGTAGAACCACAACTCTTTGAGCCGGGCGATGGCTGCCCCAGAGCCGTAGCCGGCCTCCAGATAGGCCGAGAGCAGGGCGTCGTGAAAGTCTTTCAGCTCCTCAGCTTCCAGTGCTGAGCCGCCTTTGAGAAGCCTTGGAAGGGCGGGATCGGCTACCGCGCCCCTCCCCAGCATCAGCCCTTGGGCTCTGTCCCGGGGCAGCCCGGCCATCCCGGATGCAGAAGGGGAAAAAATATCCCCATTATACCAGACAGGCCAGGGACAGCCATCCAGGGCAGAGATAAAAGCTGAAATGTCTACGGCACTTTTGTACATGCCCGAGCGGGCTCTGGCGTGGATGATGAGGCGGCTGAGAGGATACTTGCGATATATCTCCAGTATGCGGGGGAATTCCTCCGTGCTCTCCATACCCATACGGGTTTTTATGGATATCTTCAGGGGAGAGCGGCTGAATATCTCATTGAGGCAGGCATCCAGCCCCCCCTTATCCATAAGCATTCCGGCCCCCTTGTGCTTTGCCACTACCGTGGCGGAGGGACAACCCACATTCAGGTTCACCTCGCTGTAGCCCATTGCGGAAAGCTCCCGGGCCACACTGATGAAGGGCTCGGGACGGTTTACCAACAGCTGTGGGATGAGGAGGATGTCACGGTTGTTTTCCGGCAGGATGTCCCGGCGGGCGGGGGCTTTGTAATTCCCGCTGCCGTCCGGGGCGATAAAGGGGGCAAAAAACTCCTCCACTCCGCCGAAGAGCCGGGCATGCAGCCTGCGGTATAGGTATGTACTTATGCCCTCCATGGGCGCAAAACATAGTTTCATATATGGTCTCCCCGGCGTTCAGTATTGCTTATGCAACTATACATGAAGGAGAGGAAAAAATAAAGGCAAATTTTTTGAGGATGTACATGATTTTGTAAAAAATAACTGTTATAATACCAAGACAGTATATAGATTGGGAGGAATGGAATGTGAAGCACCCGGCTCTTGCCAGAGTGTTTGCCATTGTGCTTACGCTCCTGAGCGTATTCATGCTTATAAACGGCGCTCTGGGTTTCGGTAAGGCCGACGGAAAGCTGCAGGAAAGCCTTGAATACTTTCAGCGCATAGAAGATAAACTCAACGAATATGAGGAGCTGGACGCAAAGCTGGAAAACTCCATAAGCTATGACGAGGCCTTTGAAGAGCTGGAGCGCCTTCAGGACGAGCATGATGAGGAGGCTGCCCAGCACCGCACGGATCTTGCAACCCATACGGCCACCATGGGTGGATACACCATGGGTGTGGAAATGATAATGGACGGCAAGGCCCAGCTGGAGGCCGCCAAGCAGGAATTGGAGAGCGGCAAAAAAGAGCTGGCCAATCAGGAGACGATGCTGAACCAGTCTATAGCTGCCTTTGAAGCGGGCAAGCCGGCACTGAAGGCGGGGATAACTCAGGTGCAGCAGATGGCAGGCTCTCTCCAGGAGATAGCGAATAATATACCTGGGATGATTGCCCAGCTGGAGCCTATTATCTCCAAAAAGCCAGTACACCCGGGGGAGCCTCCGGTAGAGCCAGTGAAGCCCACAGAGCCTGTAGCCCCGGAGCATCCGGGGGAGGACGCTTCGGAGGAGGAGCTGGCTCAGTATGAGAAGGAGCTGGAGGAGTACAATACTCTCAAAGCCCAGTACGATTTGGATAAGGCCGCCTATGACCAGCTGAAAGCCCAGTACGACTTGGACAAGAAGGCTTATGACGAGGCCCTGGAAAAATATAACAATGATTACACGGCATGGAGAGCCGAGGCCGACAGTGCCATAGACAAAGTCAACAACGAGCTTGCCGCAGGCGCTGAGACAGTGACCAGGTCGGAGATGGGAATTAACATGGCGGTGGAGAGTATTGGGAACACCTCTTCCGAATTGGTTTCCGGCATTGAGACTATCAGCCTGACCGTGCCCAGCTTTGAAACCGGAGCCGAATTGGAGACGGTAAAGGCCGGCCTGGAACAATACAAACAGGAACTGCTGTCTGCCGCCGGGATACCAAGCACCATTCAGACTAACCTGGCTGGGATGGAGCAGCAGCTTCAGGCGGGCCAGGCAGCCTTGGAAGCCGCCAAGCTGCAGATGACTGCAGGCGAGAGCACCATTAAAAAAACCGAGAGCCAGCTTCAGCACCAGCTGGAGCTGCTGTGGTACGATATGGGCCAGCTGGAGGACGAAGCAGAGGAGCTGGAGGAGAACAAGGAAAAGCTGGATATTGAGGCCGATAAGCTGGACAAGATGCTGGTCAGCGTGGATGAGCTGAAGGAACTGGAAAATGACCGCCGGGCCGCCCGTATAATCCTAATGCAGGAAAGTGAGATCGAGGCCATGGTGAATGAGGGCGGAGACCTGGGCGAGAGCACCAGGGCTTTCCTGGAACAGCACGGAAGCGAGGCTGAGTATGACAACCGGATGCTATATATGGTAAACATCTTGGCCGTCCTTGGCGGAGTGTTTGGCGTATTGTGTATTGTGGGCAGCTACGAACTCCTGCACAGCCGGGTGCTGCTGATTGCCCCGCCGCTGCTGTGCCTGCTGTGTGCTGCCGGGGCCTACGGGCTAAACCTTTACCAGGGACTTGGACAGATGTATACGGCGCTCTTTGCCGCCATAGGTGCCCTGCTCCACCTGGCAATTGTCATACCGAGAAATAAACCGGCAAAAATTGTGGAAGCCGTTGCAGGCGATGAGGATTGTCCCGCAGCTGAATAGTAAAAAGAGGTCTCCGGAATTCTCCGGAGACCTCTTTTCAGCTTGTCAAAGAAGGCATGGCCTTCTTCGACAAAAGGGATTGCACTACGCTCCATGCCTCGGTTGTACGCCAGA
>ERZ827478.1708-NODE-1708-length-14097-cov-4.109600_pt1 | contig 14097 bp, 15 predicted proteins | sample MGYA00519705_ERZ827478 | MGnify/ENA primary metagenome ERZ827478 (study PRJEB31778, sample SAMEA3449318) | human gut metagenome | biome: human gut; feature: human-associated habitat; material: faeces | place: United Kingdom | collected 2010/2012 ... | reverse complement strand
ACCGTGGAGCAGAAGCAGCTGGATGAGCTGCACATCGCCATCGTGGGTGAGACGGAAGAATAAGCGGAAACTTTCCGGCCGGAGGGCTGCCTGCCCTCCGGTTATTCTATAAGGGGGACTTTTCAGAAGGGCTCTGCCCGTTGCGAATAAACCGGATAGGAGTGAGGCTCATGTTTTCCAAAATAAACAGTCTGGGCGTCAGCGGCGTGGGAGGCTATGAGGTAGCCGTGGAGGTATATATCTCCAACGGGCTGCCTGCCTTTGACATAGTTGGCCTGCCCGACGCGGCGGTAAAAGAATCCCGGGAACGGGTGCGTTCCGCCATAAAAAACAACGGCTTTCGCTTTCCAGTCAGCCGCCTCACGGTGAACCTTGCCCCGGCTGATAAGAAGAAAATGGGCACGGTCTACGACCTGCCCATACTCGTCGGCATACTTTCTGCCTCCGGTGAGCTGGAAAAGCCCCGGGAGGACTGTGCTTTTTTCGGGGAACTGTCCCTGCTGGGGGAGCTGCGGGCAGTACCAGGAGCCTTGCCCATGGCCCTGGCCGCCGCCCGGGAAGGCATAAAGGAGCTCTATCTCCCGGAAGGAAACGCCGCCGAAGCCGCCTTTGCCCAGGGGATCGCTGTCTACCCTGTGAAATCCCTGGCCCAGCTCACCGCCCACCTGAGAGGGGAAAAGCTCATAAGTCCCGCCTCTCCGCCGGACATTGAAAAGCTCTCCGTCTCCGGCCTGGACTTTTCTGACGTAAAGGGCCAGGAGAATGTGAAGCGGGCCGTGGAGATTGCCGCCGCCGGCGGCCATAATATTCTGATAGTTGGCCCTCCAGGGGCAGGCAAATCCATGATGGCCAAACGTCTGCCCACGATTCTGCCGGACATGAGCCGCCAGGAGATGATAGAGGCTACGGAGATACATTCCGTGGCCGGGCTCACCAGTCCCCAGGAGCCAATAGTCTGCCGCCGTCCTTTCCGCTCTCCCCACCACACCGTGTCTGCCACCGCACTGTCCGGCGGGGGCAGCTCCCCCCGGCCCGGTGAGATCAGCCTTGCCCACAACGGGGTGCTGTTTCTGGACGAGCTGCCGGAGTTTTCCCGGGAAGCCCTGGAGGTGCTGCGCCAGCCTTTGGAGGACGGCCAGGTCACGGTATCCCGGGTGGCCGGCTCCCTCACCTTTCCCAGCCGCTTCATGCTGGTGTGCGCCATGAACCCCTGCAAATGCGGCTGGTACGGCCATCCCTCCGGCCGCTGCCGCTGTAGCGAAAGCGAACTGCGCCGGTATCACAGCCGCATCTCCGGCCCCCTGCTGGACAGGATAGACCTGATAGTGGAGGTGCCCGCCCTGGACTACCAGGAGCTGAAGAGCCGCCGCCCGGGTGAATCCTCCGCCGCTATAAAGAGACGGGTAGACGCCGCCCGGGAGATACAGCGCCGCCGCTACGGCAGCGGAGCCATGTGCAACTCCCTCATAGGCAGCCGGGAACTGCGGGAGTTCTGCGCCCTGGAGGGTGAGAGCGAGGCGGTAATGAAAGCCGCCTTTGACAGCATGGAGCTCTCTGCCAGAAGCTATGACCGCATACTGAGAGTTGCCCGTACCATAGCCGACCTGGCGGGCAGCGAGAACATAGGCCCGGAGCATGTGGCCGAGGCGGTGCAGTACCGCACCTACGATTTCAGACAAGGCTGAAAGATAAAAAACGGCAGCCCGTACAAAAGTTCGGGCTGCCGTTTTTTGGCTTTATGTTCAGTATATAAGGGAGAAGTGTTCCGGTTTCAATTTGTATTTCACTCCCGACACCAAACCCATGGCTCCAAACATGGTCACCATGGAGGAGCCGCCGTAGCTGAAGAAGGGCAGTGTGATGCCGATAACGGGAGTTATGCCGATGTTCATGCCTATATTTATGAACATCTGCACCGTGACGGCGGAGGCCACGCCTATGCATATAAGCATATCGAAGCTGCGGCCGGACTGGAGGCCGATGCGCACACAGTGTATTATGATTATAAGCAGCAGAAGGATTACTGCCAGGCAGCCTATCATGCCCAGGTTTTCTCCCACACAGGAGAAAATGAAGTCCGTGTGTTTTCCCGTAAATATGGAGGGCGAATGCCCCTCCTCCACGCCGGTGAGCCGGCCGGAAGCCAGGGTCAGCTTGCTCTGGGTAGTCTGCCAGGTTATTCCCCAGCCGTCCGGGTCTATACTGGGGTCATAGGGCGCTATAAGGCGCTGCTTCTGATAGTCCTTCAGAAAGTAGTTCCACAGCAAAGGTATGGCCGCCGCCACTGCGGCGCCTCCGGCGGCAAACCAGTACAGCCTGGCACCTATGGCGAAAAACATGACCAGGAAGATACCCAGCAGGATCGAGGCGCTGCCCAGGTCAGAGGATACCACCACTATGGAGCCGAATACCAGCATGAAGTGGGCGGCCATCTGCACTACGGAAAAGAAAGAATTTATATCCTTGTATTCTTTCAGATATGTCATCTGCTTTGCCGCCACGATTATATAGATGACCTTTATGACCTCCGAGGGCTGTATGCCGATGCCGGCAAATCGTATCCAGCTCTTGTTGCCGGTGCCGTCATCCTCGCCCAGGAGCACCAGGGCTATTAACAGCAGCAGGTCAAATACCATCAGCAGCTTCCACTGCTGGGCAATCAGGTCCACATCAATAATGGTAAAAAATACGAAAGCGCCGATCCCGATAAACATGGATGCAATCTGCACCGCCAGATATTTGGAGGGCTCGGACATGTTCCAGCCGCCCTCATACATGCCCGTCACGGCTTTTTCTATCATGGTTATACCAAAGATGGAGCTGATGATGCATATGCACAGCAGGAAGATATCTGCCCGCCGGAAAAATTCTTTTATATATGGCTTGAATTTTCTGATTTCAGGCACCGCCTTTCCATGGACGTCCGTCATCAGCCCCAATTTCCCTAAGGGCGGAGCAGATGTATACAAGATATTCTGACGAGACAAGGCTCATTTTAGCATATAATTGCTCTTTACGCAACGGGGCAGGCAGTGTTATAATAACCCTCAGACCAGCAAAATTATTTGACAAATTGTGAAATTTATTCTATATGGGGAATACTATGACAGAATTTATCAGCCGCAGTGAGCGTGACACCGAAGATCTGGGTGCAAAACTGGCCTCAAGCCTCCCCGGCGGGGCTGTAGTGGCCATGTACGGGGACTTGGGTGCAGGCAAAACCGCCTTCGTCCGGGGGATGGCCAGGGGCCTGGGCCTGAACTGCCGGGTGTCCAGCCCCACCTTTACCATAGTGAACGAATATTTGGGGGAGCGGGAGCTCATCCATTTTGACATGTATCGCCTCTCCTCCGCCGAGGAGCTCTTTGATATCGGCTGGGAGGACTATCTCAACCGCGGCGCCATATGCGCCGTTGAGTGGAGCGAGAATGTTCAGGATGCCTTTTTCGGTGACGAGGTAAAGGTCACCATTGAAAAGCTGTCGGACACGGACAGGAAAATCACTGTGGAGGGGGCTGAACTATGCTGACACTTGCCTTTGAATCTTCCGCCAAGGCTGCCTCCGTGGCCCTGATCCGAGACGGCAAACTCATCTCCCAGTACAGCCAGTGCAGCGGTCTGACCCACAGCCGCACCCTGCTGCCCATGGCGGAAGGCCTGCTGAAGAATGCAGAGATGAGCCTGGATATGGTAGATCTCTTTTCCGTGGCCCATGGCCCCGGCTCCTTTACCGGCGTCCGCATAGGTATATGCGCAGCCATAGGCGTCTCAACGGTGAAAGGCCTGGCCTGGGCTTCAGACAAGCCTTGCATCGGTGTCTCCACCTTGGAGGCCATGGCCTGGCACGGTTTGGCCCATGGCGGCTATATCTGCCCGGTGATGGATGCCAGGCGCTCCCAGGTATATAATGCCCTCTTTAAAGTTGAAGACGGCAAGCCCCTGCGTCTCTGCCAGGACAGGGCCCTTGCCTTGCCCCTTCTGGCAGAGGAACTCAAAGAGCTGGATAACCCGGTCTTCCTGGTGGGAGACGGAGCGGAGCTTACCGCCGCCTTTCTCAGGGAGCAGGGCCTGCCCCATATCCTGGCCCCGGAGAACCTGCGCTGGCAGAGCGCCTGGGGCGTAGCCATGGCTGCCATGGACAAGGCCCCCGGTTCCTCCCAGGATCTGCTGCCGGTATATCTGCGCCTCTCCCAGGCGGAGCGGGAGCGGCAGGAACGCCTGGCGGCGGAAAACGCCGCCAAATAACAGGCAGCCTTACCACACTGTGATAAAGGCCCTGACGGGGGATACGCTGCCGTGTCCTCTGTCCTGCCCGCCGGGTTTCCCCGTCCGGGAGGGCCAATAGATAACAAAGGAGAACCTAACATGAGCAAAGTATGCGTTTTCGACCACCCTCTCATCCAGCATAAGCTCTCCATCCTCAGAGATAAAAACACCAGTGTAAAGGAATTCCGGGAACTGATATCCGAAATCGCCATGCTGATGTGCTATGAGGCCACCAGAGACCTGCCTCTGGAAGAGGTGGACGTGGAGACCCCCATTGCCGTTGCCAAGTGCCGCCGCATAGCCGGCAAAAAGCTGGCCGTGGTGCCCATACTCCGGGCCGGTCTGGGCATGGTGGACGGTATGGTAAATATGATGCCCAACGTAAAGGTGGGCCACATCGGACTGTTCCGTGACCCGGACACTCTGGAGCCTGTGAAATACTACTTCAAAATGCCCCCCGATATCAAGGAGAGGGACATCATCGTGGTCGATCCCATGCTGGCCACGGGCGGTTCAGCCTGCGCCGCCATCCATTTCCTGAAGGAGACCGGTGCAAAGCACATCAAGCTCATGAGCATTATCGGCGCCCCCGAGGGCGTGGAGCGCATGCAGAAGGAGCACCCGGATGTGGATATCTACGTGGCCGCCCTGGATGAAAAGCTCAACGAGCACTGCTACATCGTCCCCGGCCTGGGCGACGCCGGCGACCGTATCTTTGGCACAAAGTAAATTAGCTGATTAGCTGAAAAAGACGGAGCAAAACTCCGTCTTTTTTATGCTCAGTTCTGCCCCCTGCCCCGCTGGGTGTAGTCCCGGTCTATATCCCGTTTCCATTCCGCCCTCAGAGGCGCACTGGAGCGCAGCTTGCTCAGGGCCTGCCCCAGCACCTCATAGTTCAGCTGGGTACCTTTACTGTCGGCATTGTAATTTGCCGCCCTGTCTGCACTGATTCCGAGACGGCCCGCAGTTCCCACCGCATCGATGTTGGCCCCCAGGAACAAGAACTCCCAGCCGTACCTGGTCTTTTCCTTTTCTATCATCTGCTTCACTTCTTCGGCAGAATATCGGCAGCTGGCATTTTCCATACCGTCGGTGGTGATGACGAACACCGTGTGCTCCGGCACATCCTCCGGCCTGGAATACTTGTGGATCTTCGCTATATGGTGTATGGTCCCGCCCACTGCGTCCAGCAGGGCGGTACAGCCCCTCACGCTGTAGTCCTTCTCCGTCATGGGCGGGACCTTCATCAAATCCACACGGTCATGGATGATTTGAGGTTGGTTGTCGAAAAGCACAGTGGTTACCAGAGCCTTGCCCTCCGCTCTCTTCTGTTTTTCTATCATGGAATTGAAGCCGCCCACGGTGTCCGACTCCAGCCCACTCATGGAGCCGCTTCTGTCCAGGATGAAAACCATTTCCGTCAAACCTTTTTTCATTAAAAATACCTCCCTGTAATGTGTTGTGTTTTTTGTTTACAGCCACATTATAGGGAGTTTTCTTTATATTATGGTCGCCCGCCGGGCGACATTTCAGGCCCCCAGCAAACTCTGGTCAAAAGCAAAAAGAGCCTCGTTGATTTCATAGATATTGAAGTTCCCTCTGCTTATAAAATACTCAATGATGATGTCGAACTTGCTGCTGTGGGAGAGGGCAAAACCCGCCTTCATCAGCAGCTCCCTGGTCTCCTCCAGGCTCAGCTCCAGAGCAACGGCAAAGGCCAGGGCCGTGGGCTTGGAGGGCTTGTAATTTATATTGCCCCGTATCTTTGAAAAGAGCTTGCGGTCGATGTTTGCCCTCTTGTAACATTGGGCATCCGTCATCCCGGCCTCGTCAATCTTACGCAGCAGCATTTGTGAAAAGCTCTCGTCCACCTGGCTGACCAGCTCCTCCAGAGAAGGGGCTCCGTCTGTAAGCTTGGCCGCCGGAGCGGCCTGGCTTTGCATCGGGAGAGCGTCAGTCAGGCTTTCGTCGGACTCTCCTCTCCCCGGGCGCAGTCTGAATCGGAGCTCACTGAGCCTCAAACTCCGGGCCTGCTCCTGCACATAGTTGTCGTCTATATAGCTTTTAATATCGGAAAAAAGCTCTGAACTTATCTGATAGGCCCGGCGGTCGTACACTACCAGATATATGTCCATATCGTTTTCCTGCAGGAAGTCTCTTATGGTGTCAACAGCCGTTTTCAAGGCCCTTTCCTTGGGCCAGCCGAAAGCCCCCGAGGCTATCAGGGGGAAGGCCAGGCTCTCCAGCCGCTTCTTCTGCGCCAGCTCTAGACAGCTGCGGTAGCAGGCCGCCAGCAGTTCTTCCTCCCCCTGTTCCCCACCCTGCCACACAGGGCCCACGGTGTGGATCACATACCTACAGGGCAGGCGGAAAGCCCGGGTGATTTTGGCCTCACCTACCCGGCAGCCGCCCAGTCCCATGCAGGCAGCAGCCAGCCCCGGGCCGGCCGCCCGGCGGATGCTGCCGTCCGCCCCGCCGCTGCCGGAAAACTTCCCATCGGTGGGACTGACTATTGCCTCCACCTTCATTTTCGTTATGTCGTCTCTCACCATCTGCAAAGGCATAGCTTTCCTCCCCTCCAGGCCGAACCGGTATACTGTTTACAGGAACAATCTGTTTTCTTTCCTGCCTTCGCAAGCGCTCTCCAGCCGCTGTACCATAGCAGCCAGAGCCTCCGGGTCGAGCGCCCTGGCTCCTGCCGGGCAGGCGGCTATACAGGCCATACAGCAGATGCACTTATCCTCATCCACCAGTTTGGGTTCGCTCTTGGGTATCGCCCCCACCGGACACCGCTCACTGCAAAGGCCGCAGCCGGTACAAGCTCCGGTAGCCGCCGGTATCATACTTATAACTCCGTACTCCCTGTAGGGCCGGTTGCCGGGAATGGCTATATCCGCGCTGCCATGGTTGCGCCCTAACTCGGTCTTTATTCGCCGGGCATAGTTTCTCAGCTCCTCCCGGTCGGCCTCGTCCGGTCGGCCGGTTCCGAAGCGGTGCATTATGGAGTGCTCGGCGTTGGCAGCTACTCCCGCCGCAATTCGAAAACCGCAGGCAGTGAGGATATCCTTAAGCTCCAGCAGGGCGTCCTCAAAATCCCTGTTGCCGTATACGGCCACGGCCACCGCAGCGGCGCCCCTGCCTTTCAGTTTTGCCAGGCGCTCATAGGCAACTCTCGGTACCCTGCCTCCGTATACCGGCACGCCCACCAGGCACAGGTCGTCCTCGTTGAATTCGGTGTGCTCCGGCTCCCCATCCCTCATCAAATCTATCCTGGTCAGAGGGGCAAAAGGCTCCCCCAGGATATCCAGCACTTTGTCGGTGCCTCCGGTGGGGCTGAAGCTTACGATGTATGCCGCCATGTGAATTTCTCCTTTTCCGTTTATTGTATCCATTATACAGCATGATCCCGGATTCTCAATCCCCTTTTGTCTTTTATATGAACAGGCCCGGGTGGAATTTTCACCCGGGCTTTGGATTTACACTTGTTTCTTTTTATTTGGTCTTTACATACTCGTTCATGGGCCTGACCATGTATTCGTTATAGGGGAATTGGTCGGTGGTCACATAGCCTGCGGGAGCATCTATCAGCTGGGGGATACGGTTTACCAGGGTGGCGCAGGTCAGCTCCACCGTGGCGGGCTGATTGACTATACAGGTGGTGTCCGGCTCGCCGTAGAGAGTCCAGACATTGGTGTCCATCTCGTCCTTGTTGTAGATTTTACCCACGCATTCGGTCTCCAGGGTGATCCCTTCCTCCGTCTCCGTAGTGACTATGGCCCGCATGCCGGTGGCATATCCGGCCTTCACCACCATGCCCAAAGTATCGGAGCTGAGATCCTCCTTGTCTACACAGGGGATGCACCTCTGGGTCTGGGATTTTACGTGCAGGCCCATCTTGCTGCACAGCCAGCCGTTCTGGTTCCACATATAGGAGGGCACATATTGCCCGCTCTCCACCTGCGCCTTCAGCTCGTCGGAGGGCAGGTCATTGTAGCAGCCTATGGTTTTGTTGAACTCCTCCACGCTGAGTCCGGCGCCGTGTCCCTCCGCCAGGGCCACGCCGTAATCCTCCACATTGTACCAGCTGCTGCCCACGATCTTGGTGATCTTGTGAGACGATCCCGCCAGGTTGGTGACCATGGTTCCCCAATACAGGTCGCAGTAACCCACCCCTGTGAGAGTGCAGCCGCCCTCCTTGGCCAGCTTGTCCAGCTTTTCGGTGAGGGCCGGGGAGGAATTCCAGGGGTACAGTGCCTCCTCACAGGTGGTAATGGCGTTGATGCCCAGCTTTGCACATATGGTGAATATCTCCTCCAGCTCTGCTACGGTGCTGCGTGTGGCGATTATGCACACGTCCGGCCTGAGCTGGGCCAGGACGCTCTCGGCCTGGGCGGCAGGCTGGACTGTTACTCCCACAAAGGGGTAGCCGTTGCCTATTATCTCTGAAACGTCCCTGCCGATGTGGCCGGGATTGCGGCAGAAAGCGGCCACCAGCTCACCCTCGTGTTCCATGACGTATCTCATGAGCCAACGGCTCATACGTCCTGCGCCGTACTGTGCAACTCTGATTCTGCGTTCCATTTTCAATAGCCTCCTTAAAAAATATTTTCCGATCCTCTGAGACTATAATACAAATTGCAGCTGCTGCAAGGTCAAGAGGCAGATCCTCAGCGTTTTATCCAAAGAACCTCACGGGAATTTGTGTCTTATAGAACATCTGACGCCGCTCAAATTCCAGCACGGGGAAGTCTATCACCACCTCGCACAGATAATCTCCCACTATCTCGCATCTGTGTTCCCGCACATAGTCCATAAGCCGCCTCACGTTTTCCGCCTCCTGGTTCAGCTCATGGGAGCATATGCAGATATAGGAGGCTGCCGGCACCGTCTCCAGGTCAGGCAGTGAGCTGTCCTCGTCCACAAATACAAATACCTCGTTGGAATAGAGTTCACCCTGCCTCAGACTGTCCTTTCGGATTATGGTGCCAATGTTTGTAAAATAGGACAGCGGCATATTGCTCACGGCCAGGTGCCGTTTCAGCTGCCGGAGCATATATTCGTAGCCCAGCTCATCCTGCTCGAAATAGTTTACCCCGCATCCATAGCGGTAAATATGCCTCTCCCCTATGAATTCAAGGAATATTTCCCCGTTTTTGGGCATAGCATCGTATCTCTTGTAATTTTCCATTGCCCTGCGTATGGCCCGGAGAGACCTGTCAAGCTGGGCTATCCGCTCCTCCATCTGTCCGGCCTGCTCCGCCAGCAGGTGCCGCAGCTTGTCCGCGTCATCCCTGTCCAGAAATTCCCTTATCTGCCGCAGGGTCATACCGTAGACCTTCAGGTTCTGTATCAGATCCAGCCTGGCAGACTGAAGGATGTGATAATATCTGTAGCCCGTGCGCTCGTCGGTAAGCCGGGGCTTCAGAAGACCCTCCCTGTCATATAGCCGCAGAGTCTGTTCGGAGACATGATTGAGTTCCGCCATCTGGCCCACCGTCAGTTTTTGCAGATCCATGTAACCTTCCTCCTGCTATAAGCTTGTGATAATTATATCAAGCCTCCGGTCGAAAAGTCAAACCCTATGCCGCAAAAAACGCTGCCCTTCCCCAATGGGGAAAGGCAGCATTTTCCCGGGCAGGCCAGCAGCATAAGCGCCGGACTCTATTCTCAGTCGTCTTCATCCTCCAGCACGTCTACAAGCACCCAGGAACTGTTTTCGGGGATATAGTTTTCCACCACAGGCATCAGCCGGTCATACACATTGCCCAGCTCGACGTTGGATTCAATATCCGAAACATTGTAGGAATAGGCGGACTTGTCCGTCTTCAGATACACCCGGTCATAAAGTTTCATGAAAAAGCGGGCATCCTGGCCGGTGGTGAGATCAGCTTTCACCAGGCCGGGTCTGGTATCACAATATATGGAGAGATAACCGCTCTCCCTGTCCTCCAGCTGTTCAGCCACGCTCTTTGCCATGCCGCAGACCGCCACCTGGGTATTGCGCTCCGTGGAGATCTCCCGGGTGTACATAAGGGGGATCACCTCGGTAAGGGTGGGGTGGGCAACGTCGGCAAGCACCACCTCGTCAAAGCCCATGTCAAAAAGCTCCTGGGCCATCTGGGCCACGAACTTCCTCACTTCGAAGTTATAGGCGTCCAGCCACATACCGCTCTCGTCCTGGTAGGCCAGCCCCGTCTCCGTCTTTATATTGTAGTTCTGGGTCCTGGTGGGGAGGGTATTGTCAATGCAGCAGCTTATCTGGGCGGCCAGGTAGATTTCCTTGTCCAGGCTTTTCAGCTCGTCAATGAGAGACTGCATGGAGCTCACCTGCTCCGAGGGCGTGACCAAGCTGTAATTCACAGCCAGTTCCGCTTTGGAATCCCACATCAGCTGACCGCTGCGGGGTTTCATCTCCAGCAGAAGGGCATTGCCGTCGTTCAGGCGGTTGGCGTACTCCATGAGCTTGTCATGGTTCAAATCAGTATAGGGCACAAAGATTGCCCTCATGGACGGGACATCCGCCCCGGCGACAGCCTCCACCTCGGAATAATCCGGCTCGTCAAATACGATGCTGGCATTAACCGGCTCAAAGCTCACCACTTCATGGCCCTGACTGTCCACCACGGTGTTTTCGTCGGAAAGTATAGGCAGTTCCACGGTAACGCTGTCGTCGGTGATGACGGCGTATTTCTGCAAACCGTAGAAAGTGACCATAGTCACCGAAACCAGAGCCAAAATCACCACAAAGGGGATAAAAAGATAATTGCGTCTTTTTCTCCGGCCCTTATAGAATATCTGTATTCTTGCCAAATTGCTTTACTCCTCTATCATGGAAATACGGCGCAGATGGCGCTCATCCCCGGAAAAGGGCGTGTCCAGGAAGGTGTCCACGATCTTCATTGCCAGGCCCTCTCCCAAGACCCTGGCGCCCATGGCCAGGATATTTGCGTCATTGTGTTCTCTGGTGGCCTGGGCGGAAAAACAGTCTGAGCACAGGGCCGCCCGGATACCTTTCACCTTGTTTGCGGTGATGGATATACCGATCCCGGTGCCGCAGATCAATATGCCCCTATCACACTCACCGGAGGCCACAGCCTCGGCCACAGCCCGGCCATATACCGGGTAATCGCAGGAGGCCTTCGAATAAGTCCCAAAATCCTTGTATTCCAGGCCCCGATTTTCCAGATGCTTTTTCACCGCTTCCTTCAGTTCATAGCCGCCGTGGTCGCTGCCGATAGCTATCATTTTACGCCTCCAAGTCTCAATAATAGGCACAATTCTGAGGGTATTTTAACACCAAGGCAGAAGCAGTGCAAGTGCAATTCCTTTCCGTTTTGTAAACAATGGCTTGGAAGCCTTGACTTTAATCGATATAATTCTTAAAATATAATCAATCTGAAAGGGAGCGACTGTATGAGAAGCTGGTTTAACAATCTATTTATCGGCAGGCAAGGCATGGATGAGCTATCCAAAGCCATGTTCTGGTGGGGCTTGGCTTCTCTGGTTCTGTCCGGACTTTTGGCCGCCTTTCTCAACGGGATTCTCAGTTCCCTGTTCAGCTGGGTGGGCCTGCTTCTTATAATTCTCTGTTTTGTGCGGGCCTTTTCCCGCAGGCTGGATCAGCGGGAGCTGGAAAACAATGCCTATCTCGCCTTTCTGTGCCGGCAGCGCCGCCGCTGGGAAGGACGCAAGGAGCGCTTCCGCCAGAGGAAGGACTTCCGCTTTTTCAAATGCCCCGGCTGCGGCACTATATTGAGGGTACCCAGAGGCAAGGGAAAAATACACATCAACTGCCGTTGCGGCTATATCCTCTACCGCCGCACCTGAGCCCGTTCAGCATATTAAAAAGGAGCGATGCAAACCATATTGCATCGCTCCTTTTTATTCCTGCATTGTCTCAGATGAGAATGCCCCGCTTCTTGGCTTCGAAGCGCAGCTCATCCCGGAAATCGGGATGGGCAATGGCAATGAGCTGTCTGGCCCGCTCTCCCAAGCTCTTGCCTCTGAGCCGGGCAATACCGTACTCCGTGACTATGCAGTCCACGTCGTTTTTACTGGTGGTGCACACGGCCCCAGGAGTGAGTATGGATTTTATCTTGCTTATGGTGCCGCCCTTGGCAGTGGAGGAAAAGGCTATAAAGCTCTGGCCACCCTTGCTCTGGCAGGCGCCTCTGACGAAATCTATCTGTCCGCCGGAGCCTGACATATGCTTTGTGCCCACGCTCTCGGCGCAGACCTGTCCCCACAGGTCAACTTCCAGCGCCGCATTTATCGACACCACGTTGTCGTTTTTACATATGACATTGGGGTCGTTCACATAGTCCACCGGCAGCAGCTCTATGGCCGGGTTATCGTCAATATAGTCGTATATGCGCTGGGAACCGTAGGCAAAGGTGGTGATGCTCTTGCCCCGGTGTATCTGTTTTCTGCTGTTGTTCACTGCCCCGCACTCAATAAGCTCCACCATGGAGTCGGTGAACATTTCCGTGTGGATACCCAGGTCATGCTTGGACTTCAGAGCCAGGCCCGTGGCGTCGGGTATGGCGCCTATGCCCAGCTGTATGCAGGCCCCGTCAGGTATCTGCTCGGCAATTAGATTGCCTATGGTTACGCTCACATCGTCCAGCACTGCCTGGGGCAGCACCGGCAGTTCAAAATTGTTCTCCACAATGGCATCCGCCTGGCTTATGTGGATCTGGGGCCCGCACACTGCCCTAGGCTGCCGTTCATTTACCTCCAGGAAAATACGCTTGGACTTGTCCATCATGGCCTGGGCATAGGAGGCGTTGTTCCCGAGGCTGAAATAGCCGTGCTTGTCCATGGGTGACACGGCGACACAGAAAGCGTCATACTCGTATTCCCGGCGGATATGGCCGGGAATGTCACGATAATAGCCCGGGATAAAGTCAGCCCATCCCCCGTTTATTGCCTTGCGGGCTCCCCCACTGGAAAACCAGGAGTAGCCGGTCATCATACCGGCCAGGCTGTTGTCAGTGTAGAAGTCGAAGGGATAAACATCCAAAAGAGTCTGCACCTTTATACCCTGGAGCTTCTTCTCCCGCACCCGGCAGGCAAAGGCCGCCATCAGCGCCGGAGTCTGGGAAGGGCCTGAGTCCATCCCCAAAGTCCAGCTGCTCTCCAGACATTCTGCCAGTTTTTCTGCTGTGGTGAGCTTTGCGGCATACATTTCTCTGTAGTCCATATCCGTCTCCCTGCCTTTAGGCATCCGTGCTGCAGCCAGCCCTTACATTGTGCTTGCAGCTTTTTCCTCTCAGCGGCGGCGGCTGCGCTGCCGTCTGTCTGCGTACATCCTATTGTCGGCTATCCTGCTGTCAGACTCCTGCATAAAGCGTTTGAGCCTGTCTTCAAAATCCTGGTTGCCGGTGGGCGGGGCCACCTGTCCCTGCACTGCGCTTTGAGCCGGGCGAGCAGCCGGGGACTGCTGGGGCTGGGACGGACGCCGGTACGCCGGAGCCGGATTTGCCCTGGGGGGCTCCTGGGCCCGTTTGATGGACAAATTGATTTTTCCGGCCTCACCCAAGCTCAGCACCTTGACCTTGACCTTCTGGCCTATTTCCACATGGTCGTGCACATCGCTAACATAGGCGTTGGCCACCTCCGAAATATGTACCAGACCGCTTTTTCCACCTTCAAGATTGACAAAGGCGCCAAATTTGGTTATTCCTGTCACAGTGCCCTCCAGCACCTGTCCGACCGCCAGTTCCATTGCTTATCCCTCTCTGTCTGTTGTTGAAAAATAAAACAGTTTCTCCCCGGGCAGCACCAGTCCCAGGCGTTCCCTGGCCAGCTGCTGCATCTCTTCCGGGCTTT
>ERZ827478.1694-NODE-1694-length-14265-cov-3.128290_pt1 | contig 14265 bp, 9 predicted proteins | sample MGYA00519705_ERZ827478 | MGnify/ENA primary metagenome ERZ827478 (study PRJEB31778, sample SAMEA3449318) | human gut metagenome | biome: human gut; feature: human-associated habitat; material: faeces | place: United Kingdom | collected 2010/2012 ... | reverse complement strand
CTGGTAGCCATCTCGATATCATTGGATGCACCGGTTGTCACAGAGTCGCACATGATCTCCTCTGCGGCACGACCTCCCATATAAGTAACCAGACGTGCTTCCAGCTCAGCTTTGGTCTCCAGATATTTCTCTTCCTCCGGCATCTGCAGAGTGTAACCCAGAGATCCCATCGTACGCGGCACAATTGTAATCTTCTGTACCGGCTCTGCATCTTTCTGTAATGCTGTAACCAGTGCATGACCAACTTCATGGTACGCCACCAGTCTTTTCTCTTTCGGTCCCATGATACGGTCTTTTTTCTCTTTACCCGCGATAACTACCTCTACGGATTCGAACAGATCTGCCTGTGTCACATACTGTCTGCCGTTCTTAACTGCATTGATAGCAGCCTCGTTGATCATATTTGCAAGATCAGATCCCACACAGCCTGCGGTTGCAAGTGCGATTGCATCCAGATCAACGGAATCATCCATCTTGACATCTTTGGAATGTACACGCAGAGTCTCCACACGGCCTTTCAGATCCGGTTTGTCTACGATAATACGACGGTCAAAACGTCCCGGTCTCAATAATGCTTTATCCAGAACTTCCGGACGGTTGGTTGCTGCCAGGATCAGAAGTCCTTTGGATGTGTCAAAACCATCCATCTCTGCCAGCAGCTGGTTCAATGTCTGTTCACGCTCGTCGTTTCCGCCGCCATAATGGCTGTCACGGCTTTTTCCGATGGCGTCGATCTCATCAATAAAAATAATACACGGTGCCTGTTTCTGTGCTTCTTTGAACAGATCACGCACGCGGGATGCACCCACACCGACAAACATTTCTACAAAGTCAGAACCTGCCAGTGAGAAAAACGGTACTCCTGCCTCACCTGCAACCGCTTTTGCCAGTAACGTCTTACCCGTTCCCGGAGGGCCTACTAATAAGGCTCCTTTCGGAAGCTTCGCACCGATGGCAGTATATTTCTGTGGATTATGCAGGAAATCTACCACTTCCTGCAAAGATTCTTTTGCCTCATCCTGTCCGGCTACATCCTTAAAGGTAACACCGGTAGATTTCTCCACATACATCTTGGCATTGCTCTTGCCGACACCCATGACGCCGCCTCCGCCGCCCATCCGTTTCATGGCAGCACCAAGCAGGATCCACACGATGGCGATCGGGATTACAAAGCTAAGAATCTGATAAATCCATGCGGATGTAGTCTGGTTCTTTCCGGTATAATCTACATTGTACTGATCCAGCATTTCATACATACGGTCATCTTTCAGATTAACCGTATAATAGGTCACCTGATACAGGCTCTTTTTATCCTCTACCGGCTGGATCTGAATCTCACTATTTGTGATGACAACACTTTTCACCTGATTATTCTTAACCATCTTCTGGAATTCGCTGTATGTGATCTCCTGATTGGTAAGACTTCCTATTCCATTGGTAATCATTGTAACAAGTAACAGCACTACAACGGTTGCGATCACGAACCAGAGCATATTCTGTCCGTTCCTGCGCCCATTATTGTTATTGCCGCCCCTGTTGTTTCCTCTGTTTTCGTCCATACTAATCTCTCATTCCTGTGTATCACAGCAGTCAACCTATTCTTCGCTTTACCCTTCACTGACTGTAACGACACACAATCCTTTCTCTTGGTTTCCCCTATGTCAGATCCAGTCATTCTGAAACTCATTTCATTCCGAACTCAATCTGCATTGTTTTATTATATGGTTATTTTATATAGAAATCAATAATCTAATCGTGAACTTTTCCTGATTTTTATAAAATCTTTATAAAAGAACCCCCGGATATTTCTGTTTCATCCGAGGGTTCTTTTGATTTTTAATCACAGGATTTCTTCTTTTCCTGTTCGTTTTATTATTTATTTTTGTATTCGATGGCTGCCTCCACAAATCCTTTGAATAACGGATGTGGACGATTCGGTCTGGATTTCAATTCCGGATGTGCCTGGGTAGCCACAAACCACGGATGAGCCGGAATCTCGATCATCTCGATGATTCTTCCATCCGGAGAAAGTCCGCTGAGTTTCATGCCATTCTCTGTCAGGATTGCACGGTAATCATTATTTACCTCATACCGGTGACGATGACGCTCATGGATCGTCTCTGTGCCGTATAACTCATAGGCTTTGCTGTCTTTGGCAAGTACACAAGGATATGAACCGAGACGCAGGGTACCTCCGATATCCTCCACACCATTCTGATCCGGCATCAGAGCGATAACCGGCGCTGTTGTGTTCGGATCCAGCTCAATACTGTGTGCATCTTCCAGACCACAGATATGACGTGCATACTCAACGATGGAAAGCTGCATACCAAGGCAGAGGCCAAGGAACGGTACATTATTTTCACGTGCATATTTAATAGCTGTGATCTTGCCGTCGATTCCACGGTCACCGAATCCACCCGGAACAAGAATTCCCTGTACATCACCAAGCACTTCTGCTACGTTGTCCTCGTTCAGTTCCTCAGAATCAACCCATTTGATATTTACAGTAGCATGCTGGAAGATTCCACCATGTTTTAAAGCCTCTACAACAGAGATATATGCATCATGCAGCTGGATATATTTTCCAACCAGTGCGATTTCTACTTCTTTGTTCGGATTACGCAGTGCCTGTACCATATCGATCCAGTCTGTCAGATCCGGTTCCGGACAATCCAGTTTCAGGCATTCACATGCAACCTGGGCAAGATTTTCTTTTTCCATTGCAAGCGGTGCTTCATATAAGTATTCTACATCCAGGTTCTGCAGCACACATTTCTTCGGTACATTACAGAACAATGCAATCTTGTCACGGATCTGGCGGTCCAGTTCATGCTCGGTACGGCATACGATAATATCTGGCTGGATACCCATTCCCTGAAGTTCTTTTACGCTTGCCTGGGTAGGTTTTGTCTTCAATTCTCCGGAAGCAGACAGATATGGAATCAGTGTAACATGGATCAGGATTGCATTATCGTGTCCCACTTCATGCTGGAACTGACGGATTGCCTCCAGGAACGGCTGACTTTCGATATCACCAACAGTTCCACCCACTTCAATAATAGCGATCTGTGTCTCTTCTGTTGTAAAATCACGGAAGAAACGGCTCTTGATCTCATTTGTGATGTGCGGGATTACCTGCACAGTTCCTCCGCCATAATCACCGCGGCGCTCTTTCTGTAATACGGACCAGTACACCTTTCCGGTTGTCACATTTGAGCTCTTGCTCAGATTTTCATCGATAAAACGCTCATAGTGTCCCAGATCCAGATCTGTCTCAGCACCATCTTCTGTTACGAAGACCTCCCCATGCTGAATCGGGTTCATAGTTCCCGGGTCAATATTGATATAAGGGTCAAATTTCTGCATGGTCACTTTGTAGCCGCGTGCTTTCAGCAGACGTCCAAGTGATGCGGCAGTGATTCCCTTTCCAAGTCCGGATACTACTCCGCCGGTAACAAATACATATTTTACTGCCATTGTTTCTTCCTCCTGTGTTTATTTTTTATCCCCAGTGTGGGGTTTTATTCTACTGATATCATGGTGTTTTCGCAGCCCGGTCTTTCTCTTTTCCTTTTTAGGGAATAACATTTCCAAGCAGCGATAAATTTACATACAGATTTCATTATACAACCTCCGTGGAAAGAAATCTACTTTTTTTTCTTTCGACAGACATATTTTTTCTTCCGCATTGTTTCACGCAAATGCGATCATCATGATAAGAGGAACCGTGATCACACTAAACAACGTTGTCATAAACACCGATCGCCCCGCCGCTGCCGTATTGGTGCCATATTGTTCCGTAATCATGGACTGCGCGGAAGAAACCGGCAATGCTGCCGTCAGGATCAGCACATTTTTCAATGTCTCGTCCAGATTTATCGGAAGCAGTCGCAGAAATCCTATCATAAGCAATGGAAATATCAGCAGTCTGGTCAGCGTCAGAAACAGCATTTTCCAATCCTGAAAAACTGCTTTCACCGGAAGCCTTGAGATAGACAGCCCCACCACCAGCATGGATAATCCACTGGTAATATTGGACAGATACGCCAGCAGCTGTCCCAACACATCCGGAACAGGAATCTGCAGGATACAAACTACCAGCCCAAGCAATACAGCTATATTAATATTGTTCCATATCATTTTCCGGATATTCAGCTTCTCTTTCATCGGATATTTCCAGGTCAGAAGTTTAACTCCCACAGAGAAGATCAGAAAATTTCCTACCACATTGCCAAGAGCCATCAAAAACATGCCTTTGCCGCCAAATACGGACAATGCCAGCGGAATGCCCATAAATCCATTATTTGAAAACAGCATACTGTAGATCCAGACGCCCTGATCCAGATCCTGCACCTTTACCGCATGAATCAGAATCAGACCCACCAACAAAGCACACAAATGTAAAAGAATAATAAAAAGAAATGTCTGTACGCCATAAGATACCAGCTGTGAACGTTCCTGATCAATGATCGAGCAAAAAACAGTGACCGGCATAGTAACCTGCAATACCAATGCAGACAAGTCCGGTATACTTTCTTTATGAATGATATTTCTTTTTCCTAATATAAATCCCAGCACGATCAAAGCGAACAACAAAAATACACTTGTGGCCACAACAGACATAATGATTCCTCTTTTACTTATCTTGTGTCAATTTTTTTACTCTGTATCTACTCGTCAAACTCCACGATCACGTAGTAGCCTTTGGGTGTCTCTTTGACTTCCACGACAGTACCTTCCCGTGTTTTTAACCGCTCACGAAATTCGTAGTTGGCAGACATGGCATAGGCTTTTCCCAGTGTATAATACCAGGAATTTGGCAGTTTGCTCTCGGTTACCGGAAGGACATCTCCCACTTCCAGCAGACCTGTCCGCTCCATTTTAAATTCCATTCTCCGCATAGTGCCTAATCTTCTTCCTTATAATCTACGTCAATGATATCATCTTCCGGGTTATGGCAGCTTTTATAGGCTCTTCCGGCACGGCCATTCAGCCACAGTCCGCTGATGCCATCATAGATCAGGATAAGTCCGACTGCCATCATACCGATTTCCAATGCCAGCCAGGTATGCAGCATCAGGATCACACCGATAATAATGGTTGCGATTGCCACCAGAAGTCCGATCCACCAACGCGGGCTGCTTGCTTTCTTCACTTCGAGACAGAACACCAGATCTTTAAATCCGTGATATGCCAGCATCACACCGATCAGAATCGGGATCAATGATACGAATACACCCGGACGTGCAAGGATCCAGATACCAATGACCACGCATACGACAGCCGGAAGCATACGCACGGACCGGCCCAGCATTTCACGAATCCGAATTCCCTGAACCAACAGAACGATTCCTGCTGCCAGCAACACCAAACCGGCAATGCGGCACAACGTCACCAGAATGGTTCCCGGCCAGATGCAGAACATCACACCAAACACAATACAGATGATGGATGTGATCATAGACTCTTTTTTGATTTTTTGAAATAAATCAGACATTTTGTACTCCTTCCAGTCTAATGTACACTCAGATTTTTTAAACAAATGATTATTTCCGGCAATTTATTCTGCCTGAATATCAGCCAGCTGCGCATTTGTCACAGCAACCAGATCCTGTGGTTTCATTTTTAAAGTAAGACCGATGCGACCGCCGCTCACATAGATTTCTGCAAAATTTTTCGCACTCTCGTCAATCACCGTCGGAAACATTTTTTTCATACCAAGCGGTGAACATCCACCCCGGACATATCCGGTAATTTTTGTGATATCTTTCACATGGATCATTTCCACAGATTTTTCACCCACGGAGCGCGCCGCCTTTTTCAGATCCACCTCACACGCAATCGGAATTACAAACACATAGTATTGTTTGCTTTTTCCCTGCATGACCAGCGTCTTGTAAGAAGCATCCACCGGTGCACCGGTGAGCTCTGCGCAATGCATTCCATCAATAAAGGTATCCACTTCATAGGTCAGTGCTTCGTATGCAATTTTCTTTTTATCCAGCATACGCATAGCATTTGTTTTTGCTTCTTTTCCCAAACCAATTCCTTCTTTCTGTAAAAGATACAGAAGCATTCTGATATCTTGTTTTATTTTTTTAAACAATTTTGCTTATCATTTTTCATCCAGTAATTCTTCGTCACCGATCTCTACTGTTTTCACTTCCCTGCGGAACAGAATATCATAAAGTACTGGTACTACGAACAAGGTCATCAATGTTGCATACAGCAGACCGCCGATCACAACAATAGCCATCCCGCGACTCATCTCTGCTGCGGCATCTGTACTGAATACCATGGTACACATTGCCAGTACCGTTGTCAACATGGTCATCAGGATCGGGCGCATACGGGTTCTTCCGGTCTCCACTAGTGCCTCCTGTTTTTCCATACCGGCAAGCCGCAGCTGATTAGCGTAATCCACAAATACGATACCATTGTTTACGACAACACCCGCCAGCATCAAAAATCCCATCATGGCTGTCAATGAGATCTCCTGTCTTCCGATAAACAGTCCAAGCAGACCGCCGGTAAAAGCCAGTGGAATCGTAAAGATTACGATAAACGGAGACAGCAGACTCTGGAACTGCGCCACCATGATCAGATAGATAAAAGCAATGGCCAGACCGATCATCAGGAAAATATCACTCATGGCATTCATCACTTCCGTACTTTCGCCGGCAATCTCAAGGGTATAACCATCCGGCAGTTCATAACCATCCAATTTATCCTGAAGCGTGCGGGATAATAAAGTGGTATTATATCCGTCTTCTGTTTCCGCAGTCACACTGATATATGTTTTCTGATTTTCTCTTTTTATAGAAGCAAGACCGACACCTTCCTGCATAGTTGCAAACTCACTGAGTTTATGGATCTCTGTCTCTGTCGTACCATCTGCTTTCTGTTTGTCTACGGAAAACTCGTAATCCATCAGAGCATCCACATCTACAGTATCATTCTCGTTTACAATTTTCACATCATACTGCTTACCATCCATCGTCAGTGTCGTTGCTGTCTTTTCTGTCGTGAGACTGCCTGCCAGCTCCTGATAGATCTGCGCCACTGTCAGCCCCTGTTCCATGGCTTTTTCCTTGTCAATGGTGAGCTGGATCGTCTTATCACCGCTCTCCTGTCCATTGGAAACTTTGGTAAATCCTTTCACATCAGAGACCATGTCCATGACATCATTGCTGATCTCCAGCAACTTGTCTGTATCGCTTCCATAGATATTCACAGTCAGACCGCTTGCCATATAAGAAGACAGGTCCATATTCGAAGTCGAAACACTGTAATCCTTGAACTTCAGCTCTTTGCAGATTTTTTCCAGCTGTTTTGCCACCGGGCCGTTATCCTTGGCTGTGTCTTCATCCAATAATACAAACACATTCAGATTATGTGTACCGCCGCTGCTCATCATCATGGAAGATGCGCTGCCGGAAGCACTGGAGGAACCGGAGATCATACCGACGTAAGTCACACCATCAATGGATGTCATTTTCTCCATTGCCTGATCTGCCAGTGCAAAGGTCTCCTCATCGGTTAATGTTTCATCTGCTTCCAGTGTCACGGACATCTGATCACCGCCCATCGTCGGAAACAGGATCATTCCGGTATTTACTGCCTTGTATGCACAGCCTGCCAACAGTCCAACTGCAATCAGCAGTGGTACAAATTTTTTCCGCAGACAGAAACGAAGCGCTGTTTCATATACCTTCAACACTTTATCCAGCAATTTTTGCGGTTTCGGCTCCGTATTACGCAACATGGTAGAACTCATCGCCGGAACTACAGTCAGCGCAATCAGAAGACTCGCCACCAGGCTATATGCAATGGTCAGTGCCAGATCCACAAACAGTTCCCGCACCATACCATTCACAAAGATAATCGGTAAAAATACACAGATGGTCGTCAATGTAGAAGATGCAATGGCACCAGCCACCTGTTTTGCTCCCATGACCGCCGCTCTCGCAGATGGTACGCCCAATCCACGCAGACGGTAAATATTTTCGATCACAACAATGGAGTTATCCACCAGCATACCGATTCCAAGAGCCAGTCCGGACAATGAGATCAGATTCAATGTCACACCACTGAAGTACATCAGTACAATTGCCACCAGAACACTCAGCGGAATGCTGAAAGCGACCACAATCGTCGGTTTGACGGAACGCAGAAAAATTGCAAGCACAATAATTGCCAGCACTGCACCCATGATCAAATTAGACAGTACATTATTCACGATCAGATCGATATAATCGCCCTGATCCATCAGGCTTGTAATATGCAGTCCGTCATGATCCTGTTCCAGCTGACGGATAGCTGCGCCACAGGTATCCGATACATCCGCAGTTCCCGCTGTACTGGATTTTGAAATAGAAAGAACGATTCCATCCCGTCCATTTACTTTTGCATAAGCATCTCCGGAATTATCAATCCAGGTCACATCTGCCACATCAGACACCCGGACATCTCCGATTCCATCGATATTGCATAATACCGAGGATTCCAGTTCTCCATCAGAAGCGTACTCATCACCGACTTTCAGCAGATACTGATCCTCTCCCTGATAAATATAGCCTGCCGGCATTGCAAAATTCTGCGCTGCCAACAGTTGGGATAAGGTATCCAGACTCAGCAGTGTATCCAGATTTGCGTTTTTCAGTGCCGTATCTCTTCCCTGCTCATAGGAAGACTGAGCATCCGCCAGCTGTTCTTCACTGTTGCTGAGGGCCGCCTGACCATCCGCAATCTGTGCCGCGCCGGTACTGAAACCAACCGCAGCGGAAATCTTGCCGGATTCCAGTGCTTCGTAATTATCTGTAGCTGCTTTGACCTGTTCATTCACCTGATCCGCAATCGCCTGTGCCGCCTGGATCTCAACAGCCAGATTGGCAAGTTCTGTATCAATCTGCGGCAGCCGGGTATTCACGATCTGATCCAGTTGTTTCAGGTTATCCGTGGTCAGTGATGCTGCTGCATCCGACTGACCGATCTGTTTCATAAATGCAGTCAGAGCTTCCAGTTTCTTTGGACTTTTCAAAGCATCCGAAATATCTGCCGGATAGGCAGAAGCATCCATGCCATAACCGGATGCCATATTTCGAACAGACGCAAAGCTTTCGTTGATCTGCTCATACTGTGCCTCAATCCCGGCATCGGTATACGCTTTTTTCTCTGTTTCCAGTGCCAGTTTGGATGCCTGAAGCCCTGCTAACTGTGCATTATATGCAGACTGTGTCGCTACGGCTGCATCTACCGCTTTGCTGGTCTGCGCCAGTTCACTGGCAGTAGAACTCTGCTGATCCTGCAACGCTTTTTGTGAACTCTCCAGCTGGGATTTTGCGCTGTTCAACTGACTCTTTGCATCATCAATCTGCGCTTTTGCATCTGCCAGCTGTTCATCCACATAGCCCGCCAGCCGGTCATTCACTGCATCGATTTTTTCCTGGTTCAACCGGATTTCTACTGTTTTTTCAATCGCACCTGTGGTATTAACACTTGCTACACCATTCTGACGTTCCATCGTCGGCACAACCGTATTTTCCACAAAATCACTAAGCTCGTAGATATCTTTTCCTTCGTAATCCACGCTGGCATAAATCACCGGCATCATGTCCATGGATACTTCCATGATCATCGGTTTACCGGCACCATCCGGCAATGTGATCAGATCCAGTGCATTGGACAGTTTGACCATGGCACTATCCATGTTCGTCTCCTCTGCAAATTCCAGCATAACCGTACAGTAATTCTCATTGGAGGTACTGGTGACATTCTCCACACCATTGACTGTCCCAAGACCGGATTCCAGAGGTTCCGTCACAGTACTTTCCACCTTGTCCGGAGATGCTCCAGGATAGGTCGTTACTACTACCACATACGGCAAAGAAAATTCCGGCAGCAGATCTGTCGACATCCTGGTAAAACTTACTACCCCCAGAATCAGACAGATTACCACCGCAACGAACACTGTGTACGGTTTCTTAACACTAAATTTTGACATTTCTTTCCTTCTTTCCAGCTCTATCTTTCCGTTTTTCATGCAAAACCGTTCTGCAAAAAAATCATCACTGATTACCTGTCTTGATGAAAGATTCTCACAGAAACAGTGATCCATTCTAACAAAATATTTTACCGTAAACTCAATTTCAGCTCAACCGCTTTGCCGGAATTTATACTTTTTTTACAAAAGCCAGTTTCTATATTGCCCATGTGATCACCAGAAAGCCGACCTGAGTAAAACGGGCATTCGCAAGCCGCAAAAATCATTCTTTTTTCAACAACAATTCCAATTTTTCAAATACATAATCTGCATACATCTGCTTAATCTCATGACGGTTCATTTCTGACACAACAGTCTCCAGTTCATATGTATGATTCTCCTTCCCCATCCGGATACAGAAATATACCTGTCCCTGTACACTGTCCGCATTGTTCGGATCCACATTCCCGGTCGTTCCGGTGATACCGATGGCAATGTCTGTGTGCAGTTTTTTCTGTGCAGTTTCTGCCATGGCATTCGCACATTCCCTGGAATACACACCATATTTTTCAATCACGTTTGCATCCACACCGTTCAGAATCTTTGTTTCATTCAGATAAGTAACGTATCCTCCCGGAAAAATCGCAGATGCACCTTCGGTGTCTGTGATCATGGATGCGATCAGACCGGAAGTACAACTCTCCATGGTGGAAATCGTTGTATGTGTGTCTATCAGTTTTTTTACAATATCATCTGCTCGTTTTCTTTCCTGCTCCATTTTTCTCTCCACATTTCCTTAAAAAATCTTTATTTATAAAAATAGCATAGTTACATCGTATCTTTTTTCCTATGAATATGCAAGAAGCAAAAGCATGAAACCACTCCTGTGCAAGCACATCGTGGTTTCATGCTTTTGCCCCTGGCATCATTATATTTAAATGTTATACTCCGGTACCACGGTTTTCTCTTCGAAGAAATAATCAAAGATTTTCTTTTTGTAGTGGGCAAAGTCACTGCCACCACGGTCACGGTATGTTCCAAGTTCTACTTTGATGACATCTTTAATGCGTCCCGGTCTTGCAGACATAACCACAATACGGTCAGCCAGATATACTGCCTCTTCAATATCGTGTGTAACCATGAGCATGGTGTTATGAAACCGTTCCCGGATTTTCAGTAATTCTTCCTGTAACTCGATCTTGGTCAGTGCATCCAGCGCTCCGAATGGTTCATCCAGCAGCAGAACCTCCGGCTGACTCACCAACGATCTGGCAATGGCTGCACGCTGTGACATACCACCGGAAAGCTGACTAGGATATGCTTTTTTGAATTCACTCAATTTTACAAGCTCCAGATATTGATTCGAAAGTTTTGTTTTTTCTTCCTTGCTCAATCCCTTTAATCCAAGCTGTACATTTTTCTCAATGCTCATCCACGGAAACAGGCGGTGTTCCTGAAAAATCATGCCACGGTCCATGCCTGGTCCATTGACTTCTTTTCCATCCACAGTTACCAGACCCGTGTCGTTTTTTTCAAGTCCGGCAATGATTTTTAACAGGGTACTTTTTCCACAACCACTGTGACCGACAATGGCAATAAATTCACCTTCCTGAACCTCCAGGTTAATATCTTTTAATACATCCACTTTCTGTCCATCGACAGTAAAACTTTTATTTACGTTCTGAATTGATAATGTCTTTCCCATTTGTGCTTACCTGCCTTTTTCCCAAGGTGTGCATAATTTTCCAATCAGTGAAATGGCCAGATCCATGATCACACCAACGACTGCGATGGCAATGATTCCGGCAAATACAACCGGATACTGCATCAGGCTTCGTGCATCGTTGATACGAAAACCGATACCGGATGTGGCTGCGATCATCTCTGCACCGACCACTGCCATCCAGGATACACTCAGCCCCAGTTTTAATCCGACGAAAATGGACGGAAGTGCAGATGGCAGATAGATTTTTGTAAACTGCTGCCAGCAGTTCAGATGATACATTTTTCCAACTTCGATGAGCTTTGGATCCGTGCGCTCAATACCGCTGACGGTGTTGACCAGAACCGGAAAATATGCTGCCAGAAAGATAACGGCTACTTTGGATTCCTCACCGATACCAAACCAGATGATCAGAATCGGAACCCATGCGATCATCGGAATCTGACGGATTGCGGTAAATGTCAGCATAAAAAAGCGGTTTGCAAATTTATTCATTCCCATGAGCACGCCAAGCAGGATACCTACCACCACTGCCAGTGCATATCCTTTTGCAATACGGCTCAAACTGATTCCAATATCTCCTGTCAGTGTACCGTTTCCAAGCTGCTCTTTTAAAGTTTCAAGGACGGTACTGATCTTTGGCAGGATCAGTGTGGACATTGCTCCGGTGGATGTAGCAAAATGCCACGCCAGCACAATGATAACCGGCAATATAATCATATTGATGAAGATCAGCAGTTTTTGTATAAATACGTTACTTCCTTTGTACATGCTCACGTAGCCTCCTTACTGTGCGCTTTCCTGATACTCCTGCACTGCTTTTTCCAGATAGGAGGAATCAATCCAGGAATCAAAATCTACCTGATTGGTGATGATACCATTGTCAAGTTCAAACTGTTCAATGTTTTTCAAAGAAGATACATAGCGATCATCCAGACTGATGGAATAACCAAGCTGTACATCAGATACTGCTACGGATTTCACCTGCTCTAAGGTTCTTCCACTCTTCTCGGCAGACAGCTCATAAAATGCCTCCGGATCGGATATGATATCATTGGATGCTTTCAGCATTGCTTTGATGATTGCTACCGTCACATCCGAATTTGCACTGATATAATCACTTCTTCCAGTCAGGACATTTGGCTCATAGAACGTATCCGGATCTGCCTCTACACCTTTATGTAAAATGGTTGCTTTTCCCTGTTCCACCAGGCTGTCTGCCTGTCCGTATGTAACCACTGCCGCATCTACTGCTCCGGTAGAAAGACTGGACAATCCTTCCGGAATCGTGCTGTTGACAAGCTGTACGTCATCGGCAGTCAGCCCTGCTTCCCGCAACACTTTTAAAACATACATCTGCGGTGTTGCGCCACGCTGATAGGAAATGGTTTTTCCCTTTAAATCCTGCAAGGATGTGATACCGGAATCTGTGCTGACTGCCAGCTGCCATACCGAACCAAAGCTTGTCACGGTCAGCAGCTTCGTATCAATGCCGTTTGATTTTGCCATGATACCTGCAAACCCCGCATAATATGCGTAATCCAGATCTCCGGATACTAACGCCTCATGAATCGCCGGTGCTGCTCCTGTAAACGGAATCAGATCTGCATCGTAACCCAGTGGATTCAGATATTCATCCAGATATCCTTTTTCCTCTGCCACTGCCAGTGCACCTTCTGCCCACTGATAGCCGGCACTTGGAAAACCAATGTTGACTACTTGATAACCGTCTTTTTTTGTCTCTGCTTTCGCACTTCCATCAGATGATGTGCCACTGTTTCCACAACCGCTGACCACCAGACCTAATGTAAGAACGATACCTAAAACTGCTGCAGTAATTTTTTTGCTTCTCATTTTTCTTCACTCCCTTTCCACGGAATTCTACTTTTTCAACTCTTCTCTGTTCTGCAGGCAGATTTCTTTCGACACCTGTCTGCATTGCTTCTCTATTGTTTCTACTTTATCTCTTTCTTCGTAAAACAGGTAACGCTCCTATTTCTTGATCAGATCGCTTTTCTTTACGGTTGCGACGCAGAAGTTTATTTCCTCGTCCTCATCCTCGGACGCTCCACCGCCTGTCATCAGACGGGCATTCGGATCTACACCAGCAATGGTTGTCACTTTTCCAAGTCCGTTTCCTACCAAGGAGCCCGGTACACGGAAGGTTTCTACATCGATTGGCTCCACGGAAATTTCTTCCGGTTTTTTCACCTGTGGAATCCACTCATACGGTACACGGTAAGCACGATATACCATGTTGTTGGTGAACTGACCGAGAATGGTATTGAAATACGGATTGATGTACTCCCATACGATCTCGTGATCCGGTGTCACCTCGATCAGGCGTCCGTCAGATCCCTCTGTGATCAGTGTATTTCCGTTTGGCAGTCTCTGTGCACTACTGATATAAGAGCTATAAAATTTGGATGCATCTGTAAATAACAGGTTACCTGCTTCCAATGGTGTGTACTGCCAGGTGATCTCCAGTGTGACTGGATTGAACTGTAACACTCTGGAATAATCTCTTCTCGCGTTGTTAACACCAGTCAGTGCACCA